>Ga0213866_10000030_pt1 | contig 124419 bp, 99 predicted proteins | sample PICome_11_FD_160079 | JGI IMG/M metagenome (GOLD analysis project Ga0213866, IMG submission 160079) | Coastal seawater microbial communities near Pivers Island, North Carolina, United States - PICO284 | ecosystem: Environmental > Aquatic > Marine > Coastal | place: USA: North Carolina... | reverse complement strand
GGAATTTCTTGTCAAATATCATCGCAGGTCTTATTGCATATAGCTTTTTACCTAAAAAACCGTCTATTAAATATCAAACAATTAATTCAAATCAACTTGTTGCTTTTTAATCGAACTCAGGTTAAAATATTACTAATACACGAAAAACATTTTAAAAGCGGGATTTCCTTAACGGATTTCCCGCTTTAGTTTACATCTTGATTTTACCAAAAATTTCGGTATAAATAAAAGTATGAACTTTAGCAGACAGCCTATTATCAAATAGCTATTAAAGTTTGGAGTGTCTATATTTAATATTACGAATTTTCTAAGCCCATAATTTGTAAATTTGATGATTATGGCAAAAAAGAAATATGGCTTTACCTTACTTATTTTGCAGACTAAATTTTTGCTAAATCCATATTTTAACATCTTAAACGAAAGTTTAACATAATGCTAAGAATAACTTTTACTAAATTTAACTCGAAAAATAAATACCATGAAAAAGCGTTTTTTTGCTACAAGTCTTTTTATCTTAACAATGCTCATGAGCATTGATGTTTCTGCACAGAAATTTAGTGATATTGATAAAAGTCCGCACGATATAAGTTATTACAAAGCTGAACGAAATGCACCACCTGTTTTGAAGGTTTTGTATGGAAGACCTCAGAAAAAAGGACGTACTGTTTTTGGAAATCTTGTTCCTTATGGAAAGATTTGGCGAACTGGTGCTAATGAAGCAACTGAAATTACATTCTTTCAAGATGTGAAATTGGGCGATACGGAAATCAAAGCAGGAACCTATAGTTTATTTACCATTCCAAGACAAAAATCTTGGACAATTATTATTAATTCAGACACAGATGTTTGGGGATCTTATTATTACGACAAAGAAAAAGATGTTGCTCGTTTAGACGTTCCTGTAAAAAATACGGATGAGGTAGAACATTTCTCTATTGCATTCACAAAAGAAACTGATGGTGCCAACATGATATTAGCATGGGACAATATTATGGTTGCGGTACCGTTTAGTTTTTAATTATTCTTTATTTATTGTTATTATTGGTTATTTGAAAAACTCAGAAGTATATTGCTTCTGAGTTTTTTTTGTTTTGAGAATTAGTATTGAGACTTCACAAGAATAATTAAGCATTTTTTTCCTAACCGCTAAGCAGTCTAATAATCTAAGAAGTCAACTTCATCTATTTCACCTTTTTCCCTGCCAAATACGTCTGCTCAACAGTAGTCGTTAGGATTTCATCTTCAGGAATTTCCATGATATTTTTATCTAAAATGATGAAGTCTGCAAATTTTCCCGCTTCTATGCTTCCTTTTTCGTTTTCTTCAAAGTTGCTATACGCCGCCCAAATAGTCATTCCTTTCAAGGTTTCTTCACGAGATAACGCATTTTCCATTTGAAAACCACTTTTTGGATATTGCTCCGAATCTTTTCTGGCAACAGCTGCATAAAACGTTTTAAATGTACTTACATCTTCCACCGGAAAATCAGTTCCTAAAGCAATTTGTCCAGATAAATTCAAGAGTTTTTTATATGCATACGCACCTTTTAATCGTGTTTCACCTAAACGATCGCCCGCCCAATACATATCACTCGTTGCATGTGTTGGTTGTACCGACGGAATGATGTTTTTATTGGTGAATAAATCAAAATCTGTTTGATCTATGATTTGTGCATGTTCTATTTTCCATCGACGATCGGTTTGTCCTTCAAGCGCACTCGCATACGTTTTTAAGACTTGATAGTTTGCCGAGTCGCCAATAGCATGCGTGTTCATTTGATAGTTGGTTTTGGCAATTTTTATCGCTAATTTTTCTAAATCTGCTGGACTAATCACCATCGCACCAAAGTGATTTTCTTTGTCTGAATACGATTCTTTTAAAACCGCACCACGCGAACCCAATGCGCCATCACCGTATACTTTGAACGAGCGTACATTTAAATAATCGGTTTTGTACGGTTCTTGGTTGATGTAATGTGCTACATTTTCGGGCGTATTGCTAATCATTGCGTAAATCCGAATATGAAGCGCATCTGCTTTTTGCAAACTATCAATTAAATTGATGACATCTTTGTTTAATCCTGCATCATTGATGGTTGTTAACCCATAGGAAAAGCATGCTTTTTCTGCCTCTTGTAAGGCTTGAATTTGCTGAGCACGATTTGGTTCTGGAATGATTTTATCAATTAAATCCATTGGATTATCGACTAAAATTCCTGTAAGTTTTCCGTCTTTTTGCTGAATTTCGCCACCTTCAACAATAGTTTCCGTGGTAATTCCTGCCAAATCCAACGCTTTTTGATTCACTAAATACGCATGTCCATCCACACGCATTAATACAACTGGTGTATCTGGAAATAATTCGTCCAAACGTTCTTTGCTTGGAAATTCTTTTACGTCCCAATCATTCTGATCCCAACCTCTACCTATAATAAATGACATCTTTCTTTCTTTTTGAAAGGCTACAAGTTTTTCTATGATTTCATCGTAACTTTTGGTTCCAAATAAGCTTACGCTTTGTTTGAATAAACCCAATCCGTAAAAGTGACAATGCGCATCTATCAATCCTGGAAAAACCGCTTTTCCTTCCGCATCAAGTGTTTTTGTAGCATTGTATTTTTGTTGAATTTCTTCAGAAGTCCCAACCGCTACAAATTTTCCATCGCGAATAGCAAACGCTTCTGCATTTGAAAATTCTGAATCTACTGTGTAGATTTTTGCGTTATAAACAACTGTGTCTACGTTTTCTTTTTGGCTACATGAAAGAATTATAAATGATAGTGTTAAGAGTAAGATTCCTTTTTTCATTCGGTTATTTTTTGGTTTGAAGTTTAAAAATACAACTTTTAATTGTGTTGCTGAATTGCTTTTTTACTTCTTGATGAAAATTCACAAAAAAAGCGTCCAATGTGAGTTGAACGCTTTTCGGTTGTTTTTTTCAATGTTTTTCTAGAAATCAAATTTATAGGTTGCTCCTGCCAAAATTTGAAATTGTTGCACAGGGAAATTTACCCAACGCTGGTAATCTTGATTGGCAATGTTGTTCGCTTTTACAAAGGCTGAAAGTCGGTCATTGAAACGATAGCCAACATGTGCGTTTACATCAAAGAAACTGTCTAGCGTAACTGTGGTAGTAGTTGGCGCAATGATTCCGCCAGCACTTGTAAATTGATCTGTACGTTCGCCAATGTAGAAAATGTTGACACCTGCAAACCAGTTTTCCGTGATTTGATAGTCCGCAAAAATAGAAGCCTCAATGTCTGGCAAGTTCCACGCTTCTTCTTGCTGATCTGTGCTGTAATTGAAGTATTCTGCTTTGACTCCAAATTTAAAATTGCTAGTAATGTCTACATTTAATTCTCCAAATACCGAAATGGTACTTACATCATCATATACAACTCCAAACGAGTTTCCGTACGTATAGCCGTTGTCTGCATTACTTGAAGGATTGAAATCATTGACTGTAAATAGTGCTTTGTTATTTTCAGAAATGTACGAACCTCTCACGTTGTAACTTATGTTTGAACTCAGTTTTCCTTTGATCCCAAGATATCCGTTGTATTGTTGATCGGTTGGTGCAATTCCTAATGTTGGCGATACAAAGTTGTTTGTTTGTACAAAATCGTAATATGAGTTTTGTTTCAAGTCACCTTCCAATCCGGCATACGCGATCACATTATCACCATTGAGTCGGTATTGCGCTGTAATTCTTGGATAGATAAAGAAATCACTCTCGCTATTTTCCGCATCTAAACCATAGTAAATTGCCGCACCTAAATTCACCGTTAAATCATCACGTAGAATGACTAAACTTGGTGAGATTCCTGCTTTTAGAATACTGTAATCAACACTTCCCGTTCCGACATAATTGTTTTCAAATGTTCCGCCAACATAATCAACATCCACTGTTGTTTTGATGAGTTCGCCAGCAATTGCCACTTCAAATTCTGGTTGTAAAATCAATCGGTTTTCACCTGAACTGAATGCGTCAAACATACGTCTGTACAGAATTTTTCCACCATTAAAAAATGAATTATCCATTGTTACATCTCCGCCCAAATAAACATTGTGATAGGTTTGTTGTTCATTAATGCTTCCGATTACTTCAGGTGTTAACATAACATCTGGCAAACCATACCAATTATACACTTGATGTTGGTATCCAAATTTGGCTTTCCATGATAGGTCTCTACTTCGATTGATATAGGCTAAATCGAGTTTGGTGTCAAAGAATTTATCATCCAATTCAATATTGTCAATTCCACCTTGTGAGGAATGATGACGCAATGAAATATCAAAAGTTTCGTCTCTACTGATGGCTCTACTCGTGTAAAAATCTAATGCCGCCGTATTGTAGTTTCCTAAACCTAATGATAGATACGTATTGTATAGTTTTTCGCTTTTTGCTTTTTGCAAACCTTCCGCTTTTCCTTTCGCTGGTGTAAACGTTGACGCTACTGGAAACGAAAATATGGAGTATTTAATTTCCTTTTTTGCTCCTGTTTCTTTATCATTCAACGAAGGTGTTTGTTTTATTTTGAAAGCGTCAGAAACCGAAGGCGTATATGGTTTTACCACATTGACAACTTCCGTTCCAATGGTTTCGTTTTTGTCTTTCTCCTTGTCTTTATCTTGAGCAATCGCCAAATTAGCCATAAAGAAGATCACTAGTATAAAACTCGATTTTAATAGTTGGTTTCGCATCTGTTGCTTGCTTTGTATGTTTGTGTTTGATTTCAAAATGTCGCTTTGTGATTAGTTTCCGCCTTCTTTCTCAGTTGGTGTGACTGATGAATTACGTTTGGCTTCGGCTGTTTTAATTTTCGCCAATTCTGTTTGTGCTTCTGCCACTTCAGCTGGATATTTTGTGAAGTTTTTGATGACACTTTCTAGAATGTAGGTGGCTTGAAACGAATCTTCTAACGCATAGAAATTTTTTGCCATTAGGATTAATCCTTTTGCGCCAAATTGTTTGTAACTAGAGTAGTTTTTTACAAGTGTTTGTACCACTTTGTTAGAACCTTCATAATCGTTTTCTTTGTTTTTGAAATACGCATCGTAATACAACGCTTCTGCCGCTAATTTTCCTGTCGCAATTTTTTGTACTTCTGCATAGGCTTCTTTTGCCTTGTCTTCATTGTTTGTAGCAATTGCCGAACGTGCAATAATAACGTGTGCATCACTTTTGATACGATTGTCTACTTTGTCATTGGATAATACTTTTTCAGCATAATTTACCGCAGCTTCATAGTTGCCCAATTCGTAGTTTGCTTTCATTAAGTTTGATTGTGCAAACGTGATGTTTTGTGGAAAATCTGCACTTTCTTCCAATCGTTTTAATACTGGAATTGCTTTTGTGTAATTATCCGTTTCTAGTAATACTTGCGCCAATCTTGCCAACGCTTGTTCGGTATATTCGTTGCGTTCATTTTGCAATACGTATTCGTAATACGGAATGGTTTTTTGCGTTTCGCCTTTGCTAAAATACGATTGTGCTAAGTAGAAGTTTGCTTTGATAGCACTTAATCCGTTTGGAAATTGCTGAATGTATTTTTCAAAACCTTCAATGGCTTTGTCTGTATTGTTTTGAATGAATTGTTTTTCTGCCGATTCATACGTTGCTTTGTCCAATTCTGCATCCGTAACATCTACAAAGTCAAGATTTTTCACCCAATTTGCGTAGACTTCCACTTGTCCCAAATCAATATAAATTAATTTAGCGGTGGCAACTGCCTGAATGGCTTCTTCTGTGTTTGGAAACTTTGCTACTACCGATCGGAATTTGGTCAACGCAACTTGTTTTTTACCGTCATTATAATTGATTAATCCTTGTTTTAAGATCGTTTTTGGCACATACGAACTTTTTGGATAATCCGTTATCATTTTTTCATACGCATTTAAACCTTCAGTCGTATTTCCTTGGCTAATTTGCGTATTTCCTAATTCGTATAAAGCATCATCACGTAAGGATGAATTGGTATATTTTTTAGTAAACGCATCCAATTCGCTGATTTTTGTGTCTGTTTTTCCTGTAAATCCGTAACTAATTGCTTTTTGGAAATATGCATAATCTTCATCTACACCTTTCATAGCAATGGCTTTGTCATACGCTTTAATTGCATCTGCATAGTTACTTGTTACGAAATGGCTGTCTCCTAAACGCAAATAACTGTCATTTACGCGACCTTTATCGTCCTTATTATTAGCGATAAATTTCTCAAAATTTGAAATTGCGCTTGCGTATTCTTTTTGTTTGAAATACGTATACGCTAGGTTATAATTAATGGTTTGCGCTTCTTCTGTTCCTGTAATATTTGCATTGGCAAACGATTTGAAACCTTGTAAAGCCACATCATAATTGTCTAATAAATAGTTGGTTTCTGCATTCCAAAAAGTGGCTCTTGCCGTATATTCTGGTGATTCGTTTTCTTTGAGCGATTTTTCAAAATACTTTAAAGCTTCTTGATATTTGCTATCGTTAAATAATTCAATCGCTCTGTAAAATGCTACTTTTTGATACGTAGCTTTATCGCTGTATTTTTTACTTGCTTCTAACAAATCCAACGCCGCTTGGTAATCTTTCGACGTAATGTATGAACTGACTAACAATTCTTCCAATTCCGCTTGATGTTCCGTTTCTGGATATTTCTTTAAGTACGAAGTTAATACGGAAGGCACACTTTCATACGGATTCCCAATTTCGTAACTCAACCGTGCATAATTTAATCCTGCATCTTCTTGAATTTTTAAATCAAAATCCATTTGAAAAGCATTTCTAAAAGCGTTTAGAGCTTCTTGTTTTTTATCTGTATTTAGGTAACATTCACCTAAGTGATAATATGCATTTTGCGCTACAAAGTTGCTTCCGCCTACTATTTTATTGAATTGGCTGATCGCGTTTTCATAGTCTTGTTGTTTATAATACGCGTATCCTAATTGATAGAAATCAGTGTTATTCCAGCGTCCATTTTTCCCTTTGTAATCTTTTAAATACGGAATCGCTTCTGCATATTTTTTGAGGTTGAAATAACTTTCTCCTATGATTTTATTGAGTTCAGAAACTTCTTTTCGGTCTGCGTTTGGCAATTCTTTTTCAGATAAATCAATCGCTTTTTGAAAGTTTCCAAGCTTGAAATTCATATCTGCTTTGAAATATGACAGTTTTTCATTGTATTCATCTTCTTGTGAAACACCTTCAAAATATTCGTTGGCTTGTTTGTAATCATCTTCTTGATAGGCAATATATCCTGTGTAATATTTTGCTTGCGAACCGTATTTTGGCGAATCTAATAGTTTTTTAAAATAGGTCTTTGCCTGATCGTATTTTTTAGAAGTAAAATACGCATATCCTTTTTTGAAGTTGTATTCTTCACGTTGACTGTTGGTCAAGTTATTTTCGCCCGATTTGTCAAACCATTTCAACGCATACGCGTATTTTCCATTTTCAAAATAGTAATTGGCAACATCTATGTAAGCTGAATTTCGCTTGGTACTTGTTGGATATTTTTCTACAAAATCTTCCATCATCGTATCTGCGCCCAACTGATTCAATCGTACCGCACAATTGGCAATATAATAGGCGCAATTTGCCTCTGTTTCATAATCAGAAGTAGCGCCTTTTACTCTGTCAAAAAGAGCTTGTGACGCCTGATATTGTTTACTATTGTATAAATGTAGTGCTTCGTTATAATCTTTTAAGTCATGCGTATAAACTTTGGTTTTTTGCGCATACGAAAGATGGAAACATAGTAGCACGAAACATAGAATAAATTGAAGATTTTTTTTGCTCATGAATCTTGTGGTTTTATGAGATTTGCAATGCATTGCTTTTGCCTTTTTAAGTACTACAAACTTAACGCAAAAATATGTGTTTCGCTAACTTTCATAACTTGCTTTTGCAATAAGAAATGCATTTTTACATATTTCCATAACGCTTCTTTTTTAGGATAATTATATGAATATGGATTTAAAAAGAATTTGAACCGTTTATTTAGTATTTTCTTAACAAATTAAACATAATTCCTTTGCTAAAAATTTAGCCTTTAGACTATTATTATTTTAATGGAAATAACAAATTATTTTCTTTATTATTTTTGTTAAAGCCCGTCATTTCATATATTGTTAGCTTAAATTAACCTAAAATTTAATCCCGTATGAAAAAAAGAAACTTCAAAAATTTGAATCTCAACAAGAAATCAATTTCTAAACTTGACAATAATATAAAAGGTGGACTTGAGGACTTGAAAGATGATACACATTTAACTTTTACATGCCCAGAACCAAATACTTTTGAGAAAGCATGCTCAAATCACATGTGTGATTCTCGATTAGGTGGTTGCCCAAGTTATTATTGCTAACATCTAAATTTTAAATTAAGTATAACATAATTCTTAAATATTTTAAAAATGAAAAAAAAGAGTCTAAAAAATCTTAAACTTAGAAAAACTGTCATTTCGCTATTAACACTTAAAGGTGGAGCATTTATTCGAGCGATAGAAAGTGACGATGCTGGTTGTTTTACTTCTCAAAATACAGAATGTCCAAATACCGATGTCAACAATTGTCCTACTAGGGCTAAAAACGGTTGTGTAGAAAGTGTAGATATCTGTGAAAGTGATGCACAGGTTTGTCCATGATAAACACAAGAAAACTTTATATTTCTCACAATTAAAATATTTTTTTAACTAAAACTTCACATATTATGAAAAAGAAAGTCATCAAGTCGCTTGATTTAAGCAAAGAAACCATCTCTACAATTCACAAATTAAAAGGTGGCACCGATTCAAAACCACTTTCTATTTGTCATTGTCCATCGTACGGACATTGTCCAACAAAACAAGAAGAACAGTAACACAAACTTCTAGCGAACTTCGGTTCGCTTTTTTTATGTCAAAACAGTATTTTTCTTGGTTTAAAATGACAAAATTTATACTCCAAATGTTAAAGGGAAATTTTACTTTTAAATATTTTGAAAGTTTTTTTCTTATATTTATTGAGATTAATATTAAATCTATTTATTATGAAAAAAAAGAATTTAAAATCATTAAAATTGAACAAAAAGTCGATTTCAAATTTTGAAAACGTTGCTGGAGGCGATCCAAGATTGACCTTTATTACTGATGGCGTTTTGCTACTTTGTTGTTTTCAATTAACAGGTCCGTGTGATCCGCCAATGGTTACAGAAGATTGTCAAACTGAATTATTCTGCGGATAGAAGCATCAAAAATGTACACGTAAGAAACATTAAAAAGTTATGAACAGAGCGAACTTCGGTTCGCTTTTTTTTGTGTAGAAACAGCATTTACCACAATAAGTTTTCTGTATTGCGGTTTAATTGTTTACTTTGTGTATTCTATTTAAAACCACACACAATTCATGGAGCAAATTCTCAACCTTAGAAACGTTTCTATTTTTCAACGAGAAAACTTGATACTTTCAGAACTCAATCTTACCATTCATAAAGGAGATTTTGTATACCTAATTGGAAAAACAGGCTCCGGAAAAAGTAGTTTAATGAAAACGCTGTATGGCGATTTACCGTTGACCGATGGCGAAGGAACGATTGTTGATTTTGATTTGAAAACCTTAAAAGAAAAAGACATTCCTTTTTTACGTAGAAAATTAGGGATTGTTTTTCAAGATTTTCAATTATTGCAAGATCGTACAGTGGCTGATAATTTACAGTTTGTTCTAAAAGCGACTGGCTGGAAAGACAAAGAGAAAATGCAGGCAAAAATTGATGAAGTATTGGACAAGGTAGACATGAAAACGAAAAATTTCAAGTTTCCGCACCAACTTTCTGGTGGCGAACAACAACGAATTGCCATTGCACGTGCACTTTTGAATGATCCTGAATTGATTCTTGCCGATGAACCAACCGGAAATTTAGATCCGCAAACCAGTATTGAAGTCATGCAAGTATTGCAAGAAATTAATAAAAACGGGCGTACTATTTTAATGGCAACGCACGATTATGCACTCATTTTAAAATATCCTTCAAAAACGTTAAAATGTGATGAAGGTAAAGTATTTGAAGTGGTTCAGAAAAACGTTTAACATGCTTAAAAAATCGTTTAAAAATCATCCGTTTTCAAGTAAAAACAGTACATTACAAGACTGAAATGAAGGTTCTTATATCGCCTATTCATCTCTCTAAACTGTTTTAATTGCCGCCAACCAATGCTGTCAGTCCTTATTCCAACACATAATTACAATATCGCGACTTTAGTAGAAGAAATACATTCACAATTATCGAAAACGGATACTGTTTTTGAAATTGTATGCTTGGATGATCATTCGACCAATTTAGAAACCATCAAGCAGAACGAACGCATCAATTCATTTTCAAATGCTTCGTATACGATATTGCCTGAAAATATCGGTCGCAGTCGAATCAGAAACTTATTAGCCCAAAAAGCAAATTACGATTGGTTGTTATTTTTAGATGCAGATGTCATTCCAGTAGCAAACGATTTTATCACAAAATATGTAGAAACCATTTCTGATGAAAAAGAAGTGATTTACGGTGGCATTTTATATCAAGAAGAAAAACCCAAACAAGAAAATGTATTGCGATGGGTTTATGGAAAAGAACGCGAAGCATTAAGTGTGAAACAACGGGAAGAAGCTTCGTATTTACGCTTTTTAACCTTGAGTTTTTTAATCAAGAAAAATGTATTTGAGAAAGTAAAATTTAACGAAGATATTCCAAATGCACGCCATGAAGATACGTTGTTTGCAAACGATTTGAAACATGCCGAAGTGCATTTAACCCATATTCACAATCCCGTATATCACTTAGGGTTGGATACGAGTGCTGAATTTATTCGGAAGTCAATGGAATCGGTGGAAGTCTTGATTTTATTTTTAAAAAACAACCTAATTGAACACGATGACATTCTAATTACCAAAGTATTTGCACGTGTAAAAAAGTTTGGTTTGAATTCTATTTTATCCATTATGTATAAATGGTTTGGAAAACGATTTGAGAAAAACTTACTTTCCAACAATCCGTCTATGTTTATTTTTGACTTATACAGATTAACGTATCTTTGTTACTTAGATAAACGTCAGTAATGCCATTATTTTCTGTCATCATTCCGCTATATAATAAAGAAAATTATATCCAACAAACAATTAAAAGTGTGTTGCAACAAACGATTGCTGACTTTGAATTGATTGTTGTGAATGATGCCAGCACGGATAAAAGCGTGGAAATTGTTTCTCAAATTTCAGATACGCGCATTCAACTGATTGAAAATTTACAAAACTCCGGACTTTCCACAACGAGAAATCATGGAATTTCAAAGGCTTCAGGTAAAATTATTGCCTTGTTAGACGCTGATGATGTATGGCTACCAACTTTTTTAGAAACCATTAAAAATTTGCATAAAACTTTTCCAGAAGCTTCTATCTACGGAACCGACTATATTGAAAAATATGCATCTCAAGAAGCGTTAGAACCGAAAAAGAATATTTCACAAACTCTGAAAGGAACGTCATTTATAGTTTCAGACTTTTTTAAAGCAAGCATGTTTCAACCTATTTTTTCGCAAAGTAATTTGGCTTTTAAAAAAGAAATCTGTGCAGAAAGTGTTGTTTTCAATCCTCAAATTACCTTTGCAGAAGATATTGATTTTTATATAAAATACGGTTCAAAATACAAAGTTGCCTATCATTACGAAGCACTTGCCGAAATTCGATTTGACGTTCCCAATCAAATGAGTAAACGCTCGATTGCTTCTAAAATACTTCCCGATTTAGATCGCTATGAAAGTATTGCAAAAGAAAATTCCTCATTAAAGAAATATCTGGATTTGTATCGCTATATTTTTGCATCTATGTATCATTTTGAAAATGCAATTCCACAACGAAACACCATGCTTCAACAAATAGATTATGGGAATTTGACTTTGAAACAGCGATTATTACTGAAAAGTCCACGATTTGTATTGCTATTATTAAAAAAGATAAAAAGTTTTTTGTTGAAACGGAATGTTAGGGTGACTTCGTTTTAGATCAATTTAGACTGCTTAGATTGTTAGACTTGCTTAGATTTGTTGGACTAAAAAGCATCTCGACTGCGTTCGATGTGACAGTTGTTATTATTTTAGAGTTTTTGGATGATTAGCGTCGCTTTGCACCTTTTTTGTTAATTCGTTGTTCTTTATTCTTTATTCGAAAAAACACTTTTACATTTAAAATTTAAAATTTCCAAAGCGTCAGTTCGAGTGGTTTTTCGCAATGAAATGAAGAAAATTTGTATCGAGAACTACTTTAACTTCTCAATACTAACATCTCACTACTATTTAGACAACTTCACATCTTCCTTTGTAATCACAAAGTCTTGATAATCACGAATGTAATCGTCTTCATCAAATTCATCAGAAGCCAATACCAAACAAACAGCTCCGGAAGAAAAGTTTTCCAATTCGCGCCAAATTCCATGTGGAATCAAGCAACCTTGATTGGGTTTGTTAAGTAATAACCGTTTTTGACTTGTGCCATCTTTAAAAATCACTTCAAAACTTCCGCTTAATGCAATTAAAACTTCATGTTGCTCTACATGCGCATGTCCGCCTCTTTTGGCTCCACTAGGAATGTCATATAAATAATAAACACGCTTCGTTTTAAAAGGAATTGTGTCTCCTTCTATGACAGAAATATTTCCTCTAAAGTCTTCGATTTTGGGGATGGTGAGTAGTTGAATATCAGCAACAGTTGTAGACATATTTTAGACGTTTATAAGTTGAATCCATTGACGGATTACGGGGGTTTCAGTAAATTTAGTTATGGAAGATACTGTATTTTGTTTACATTTTGCATACAATTCAAAATTTTCGATTAACAGTAACATTGCATCCTTCAAATTCGCAAAGTTTTGATTTTCAACAAGCAACCCATTGATTTTATGTTGAATAATTTCATTTGGTCCCGATTTACAATCAAACGAAATTACAGGTGTTTTTTGCTGCAACGCTTCTAATAAAACCATTGGAAATCCTTCTACCCTACTCGAAACTACTAAAAGTTTTGCGTTACGAATATATTCGTCCACATTTTCCACAAATCCTAGTAATTTTACATGTGCCGTAAGTTGTAATTTTTCAATAAGTTCTTCCAACGATTTTTTATCTTCTCCTTCACCACATATAAATAATTTTATGTTTTTTTCAGCTAAATTTGCTTCGTGATACGTTTCAATCAGTCGATCAAACTGCTTGATATCGTTTCGCAAACGCCCGACGGCAATGATGTATTCTTCCGAATTTTCTAATCCTTTTTCAAACTCCTGCTCATTTGGCATAATATAATTTGGAATGTGCAATAAATTTTCAAAATCATATAGTTCACCTAATTTTTCCTCAATCGCTTCCGAAACTGCGACAACCGCATGCGTATTGTTATATATTTTTTTGAAAAGTTTTCCTTTCGGGATATGCCACTGAATTTCATAACTATGCACCATCATAATCATTTTTTCAGCTTCAAATATGAACCGATGCAGTAGATATTCCATCACAAATCTACTTCGTGATCGAAAGTCAATATACATATCTGCATTACACTTTTTGTATGCTTTTTTAAACGCAAAAAACTTTTGAACTTGCTTGATGATTTTTATGGAAGATTCGTTTTCTCCTAAATTATACAACGTTCCGGCATAATTGTATGTAATTTGATCTTTCAGTGAAATAATAGACACTTCAAACCCTCGATGATGCAATGATTTTGAAAAATTAGCCGCTTGTTTTTCTGCGCCGCCGCCACTCAAACACTCGACAATTATACAGATTTTCTTTTTAGAATTTTGCAGCATAAAGTTTTCCTACTATCTTTCACGCAAATATACTGTTTATGCGAATATTATTGGTAGGTGAATACAGTAGATTTCATAATTCGCTGAAAGAAGGTCTACAAAAACTAAAGCACGATGTCACATTGATGGGTCGCGCTGACAGCTTTAAAAACTACCCAATTGACATTTCGCTTGAAGCTACTTTTTTTCAAAAAAAGATTCCAAACCTTTTTCGCCAAATCCTCTTTCGGATAAGTACAATTGATATTGCCGCTTTTGAAGTTGCGTATCGTTTTTACAAACATCGAAAATCGTTTCGCAATTATGACGTTGTACAATTAGTCAATGAATTTCCAATTGAAACCACACCTTTTTTGGAGCAAAAATTATTGAAATACATCTTTAAACACAATAAAAAGGTATTCTTATCTTCTTGTGGAGATGATTTTCATTATTTGAATTACATTCTAAATACAGAATTGCCTTATCATATTTTAACGCCGTATGTGAATAATAAAAACGCACGGAAAAATTATAAATATTCATTGAAATATTTATCGGCAGCGCATGAAAATTTACATCATTTTGTCATTCAAAATATACAAGGAATTATTCCTGCAAATTTTGATTATGAAATGGCATACAGGAAACATCCGAAAGCATTGCCGCTAGTTCCGTTTCCGATTAATGTAGATTTATTAAAATTCAAATCGCTTGATTATCAAGGAAAAGTACATATTTTTCACGGTGTAAACCAAGTCAATTATTTAAAAAAAGGAAATGATTTGATTGAGAAAGCTTTGGAGATTATCAGTGCAAAATATCCCAATCGTGTTGAGGTAAAAACGGCGTATAGTTTACCGTATAAGGAATATATTGAAACGTATGATGAAGCACATATTATTATGGATCAACTCTATGGCTACGATCAAGGATATAATGCGCTAGAAGCGATGGCAAAAGGAAAAGTCGTTTTCTCTGGAGCTGAAGCTGCGTTTCATAAATATTATAATTTGAATAAAAAAGTGGTCATCAATGCGACACCAAATGTGGATGATTTGGTTGAAAAATTGAGTTTCCTGATTGAAAACCCCGAAGAATTACTCCAAATTGGAAAAAATGCACGCGCTTTTGTGGAAGACTTTCACGAATATGAACGTGTTGCAAAACAGTATGTGGAACGTTGGCGCTTCGACTCCGCTCAGCGCACTTTTATTTGAAAATTTATTTACCATTCCTCTTTTGAGTCCGCTCAGCGAGATTTGATTTGTTTGTTAATTTGTTTACACTAGCATAGTCGAAGTGTTATTCAAAAAATACTTTTACATGTAAGATTTCATCACGTCAATTCGATGATTTTTTATGAAGTGAAGCGAAATAAGAAATTGTATCGAGAATCGTTAGTCATCTAAATTTGCGCATATTTCAAAGTTGTTCTCGACTGCGCTCGAACTGACAATTTATTTACAATTCAAAATTTCATCATTCAAAATTTCAACTGTCGAATGCCTTCGAAGACAACAATGGCAACTGCATTTGCTAAATTGAGACTTCGGATGTGTTGACTAAACATGGGAATTGTGTATAAATCGTCAGCATATTGATCTGTAATTTCTTTGGGCAAACCGACCGATTCTTTCCCAAAAATTATAAATAAATCGTCTTCAAACGGAATTTCGTCATAGGTTTTACTTCCATGACTGGATAAATAGATCATTTTTTTCGTAGAATTCTTCGCATAAAATTCTTCTATATTTTCATAGATATGAAGCGATAAATGTTGCCAATAATCCAATCCTGCACGTTTGAGTCGCGCATCTGTAATTTCAAAACCAAACGGTTTTACTAAGTGTAAATTTGAACCTGAAGCCAAGCTCAATCGACCAATATTACCTGTGTTTGTGGGAATTTCGGGTTCAATCAAGACAATATTGTATGCCATTATTTAATTTTTGTAAAAATCTTTTTCTTCTTTCCCTATAAAAGTAATCGCAGCCGCAATGAAACACATTCCACTAATGAGTCCTAAGCCAATTGCGCCACCATTCATTCCTGACTGACTTGTTACGGTATATCGAATATCACGGTATGCTTGAGTATTATAGCCTGAATGGGAAGAATTAGCTACTACTTGTTCTATGTTATCTCTAGTTTCCTTATTACCAAAACCGAAAGAACCAATTCCACTGACCATAGCTACAAAAATTAAAAATCCTCTAAATGTATTCATGTAATTTAAATTATTGTTACTACTGTTTTTGTTATCGGCTAAAATTCAAAAATGGCAAAAGGGAAGAATTCAAATGTAAAGTTTTTTTCTTAAAAGCTACTATTTACTCAAACTTTATATAATCGATTTCTATCTTAAAGTCACCAGCTCTTTTTTCGTTTGACGTAAAACCAACACGTAAAATCTTTTTTAATTCTTCTTTGGTAAGTTTGCCAGGTCTTTTGCTTCCAATATTATACCGATCAAATGCTGAGAAAGGAATTTCTACTTCCATCCATTTCCAATCCGTTGGCTTTAAAGATACTTTGTAATACGGAACATACCAACGTTTGTCCATTTCTAATGTAAATCCCATTGTGTAGTTTTGGGAACGATAACGAATAATTACTTTTGAAAAAGAAGAAAGATCCCTTTTTTCAAACCTGCTTTTATAGGATGAAAATCCGCCATTATTTTCCAGTGAAACCGTGCCATCAAATACAACACCATCATCTGAAAATCGATAATTACCTTTGGAAAGTCCACCCATGACACCATCATCCGTAATGCTCCAAAGTTTACCATCTTTATATTTTCCGAAATCAATTTCAGTTTGTTGCGCACAGAGTATTTGTGTAATCATGAAGAAAATTAACATGTATATCTTTCCCATTCTTTTTTTTTAGTGAAAGATACAAAGATTTCGAAAGGATTGAAAGTGTGTTCCCCATCAAATCCACTTTTGGAAAATGTTAAAGAAAAAAGTAACAAACTACTGAAAAACGAGAATGTATTCATTTTTAATTTTATTGAAAAATTATTCGTTTTTGACTATTTTTGATAAAAATTTTTCAAAAAACAATGATTTTTTAGCTATTTTTTTGAATTTTCATCAACAATTCTGCTTTTTAACTTCTGTTTTAAATGTTAAAATTTTAACATATTAAGTCTTTTTTTAACATATTTTATGTTAAATTTCATTTTGAGACGTTAAGGTTTGTTAAAAGACTTGACAAATGCTGCTCAGTCCTTATATTGAAAGTGTGATTAAAACAAATCGCAATTGAAACACTAACATTTACTTCTTGAAAATTCTTTTGGGTTCTCCAATATTAAGCCTAGTGTTTCCTTTAAAATCAATTATTAATTTAAAAAAAATAAAAACATGAACTATTTAAACATGAGTGATGAGAAATTAGTACCAGTGGTGGTTGAATTAAATACGTTATTAGCAGACTATCATGTTTATTACCAAAAACTAAGAAGTTTTCATTGGAATATATTAGGTAAAAATTTCTTTGAACTCCACAATAAATTTGAAGAATTATACGGAAATGCACAAAAAAAGATTGACGAAATCGCAGAACGTATTTTGACTTTAAAATATCATCCAATTAGTAAAATGACCGATTATTTAGAGATTTCTAAAATTAAAGAATCAAGTCCGTTATTGAGCGATGAAGAGATGGTAACGATTATCCTAAACGACCATAAGTTATTATTGTCACAGATGAAAATTGTAATTAATCATGCAAATGAAGCAGAAGATGAAGGAACAATTGACTTGTTAGGCGCTTATGTACGAGAACTTGAAAAATCGAGTTGGATGCTGAATGCTTGGTCAAAGAAAACGACATCGCAGTTGAACAATTCAATGGTAAAAGCCTAATCGCAAACCATTGTATCAATTCCGAGACATTCATTTATAGAATGCCATAGTTTTCAAAAAAGCTGTCAAAACGCTATCACGGCTCAAGTAAAGTATAGTGTTACTTAGTAGTAACTTTTAAAAATACACACAAATGAAAAATTATATCAAAATAATAGTCCCCATAATTTTATTATCAACTTCCATCGCTTTTGCGCAAGAAATTGTTGAAAAGAATTCAGCAAAATATGAAGTAACCGATGAAGAAGGTATGGAAGCTAACATGCAATTTGAAGAAACAAGAGTAATTTATCCTGTAATCTTTGAAAAAGAAGATAAGAAAAAATTGAATCAGGATAGAAAAGTCGTAAAGCCAAATGTTGAAAAAACATTCAAATTAGACAATGACAGTGATGTTGCTTACGACAGAGAAATTACCATAAGATACGAACGACCAAAAGCTATTTCTTATGACTTTATGTTAACCAATAAAGGATTAAAAGTATGGTTAGTAGATACAAGTATGTATATTAAAAAAATACATAAAGTAGTCGGAAACACTGAAAAAGAAGTAGATATGTTGTCCACACAAGGAATGTATAAAATCATTTTAAACAATGATGACATGTACGAAATTAATGTGACCAACATGAAATAATACCCAATCAGCTTAAATTAATATTTATGCTACTCAAAAACCATTTCAAGCGATTGAAATGGTTTTTTTATGAAATTTCACTCACAATTTTGGCAGGAACGCCCGCAATAACTACATTATCAGGAAAACTTTTGGTAACAATAGCACCACTTCCGACAACTACATTTTTGCCAAGTTGCACACCTTTTAGAATCGTAACATTGTTGCCAATAAACACATTTTCATCTATAAAAACTTCTTGCGGATTTGAATCGGTTTCATGACGTTTATCAATTGCTAAATTATGAAACGAACTATCGCTGATATGACAATTGTAACCAATCACCGTATTTTTTGAAATCGTAATTTTCTTTTCTGCTGTAATCACACACGAATTATTAATCGCAATATTCGATTCAAAGAAAATTTCCGCAGTTGCGCCACGCGCTTCCACATATCCATAACCGCTATATAAATAAGGTGATCGGTAAATTCCGAAACTTACATTGTTCCCAAAATGCAGCTTTCCATCACCTTCTAACAGCAATGGCTGAATGCGTTTTGGTTGTCCAACTGTATGAACGTTTGAGCTTAGAAATTTATATTTCCAAACTTTCAAGCGCAATACGGTATGTTTCAAAAAGTTCTTCATGGTTTAAAAATACACATTTTCTGTAAGCTGTCTTATACTTCTGTATTTTCTGCGTCAATTTTACCAAATAATGATTTCCAAAAAATCAATACCAGCAATACAAGTGCGATAAAACTACGTATGCAATGCGCCATCACCACACCTTCAATACCTACTTCATTCGTTAAGTAAATACTTAAAAAATAGAATAATAACAACGAAGCTATTTCCACAAATAAATAATGACCTAACATTTTTTTTGCGTACAATTGATATGCAATTACTAATGAAATTACTTTAAAGAAATCGCCCAAAAGTTGCCAAATAAATAGACTTTCGGTAGCTAAAAATTCTTCATTGTAAACAAATTGAATGACATAAATTCGCAAGAAATAAATTAAAATCAAGCCAATTCCGAATATAGGTAAAATGGTTTTATAGAAACTAAACACAATCGATCGAAACCCTTTAACAGTCTTATTTTCAGATAGTTTAGGCAACACATACAACGATAATAACGACGTGACAAATATTAAATACTGATTCGAAATTCGCTGCATCGCTTCCCAATAACCCGCTTCGTCAGCTCCAATGGTTTCTATGATATGATTTCGAACAAATACATAAATGATAGGAAATACAAATGCCGAAACTGCCGCCATAATCGTGTACGACAAATATTTTTTGAAATACTTTTTTGAGAAGGCTTTCGAGTGTAATTTCGGTAACGAAACATGTTCTTTGTAGAGTAATAATACACTGAAAATTAATAAAATTGATGGCACAATACTTAACGCAACTAACGCTCCATCTAATTGATATTTCCAGACTAAATACACCGTTACGACTAAGTTTACAAGATATCCAACAATGTTGACTACGATGAATTTTTTGTATTTTTCAAATCCATTGATAATGCCCAAACAGAACATATTAAGCGCGTACAAAGGCAATACAAACGCTAAAATTTTGAAGATATAACTGAATTCTTTTCCTTCAAAAATCAAGTGATTCCAATAGGTTGCGCCTAGATATAAGGCAACACTCACTAAAATTGTTGCCACTAAAATAATCGCTAATGCGGTTGACAAAACTTTTTGAAGTTCGGTTGGCTCTTTTTTATGTTCGGCAGTATATTTTACAACGCCCGAGAAAATTCCGAAAGTGGCTAATGCGTAAATCGTTTTTAGAAAATCTCTCAAATTCCCTACCGAAGCCATTCCTTTTGGACCTACAAATTCCGCCAATGCTTTGGAAGTCAATACGCCAACAACCACGTTAATTATGATAGCAATACTATTGAAAGAGGTAATTTTCAACAACAAATTATTAGCAATATGCGCTTTTAGTTTCTTCACGAAAATCTATTTAAAACTGCAATAATTGTATCAATATCAGTCGTTTCCATGACAGGACTTATGGGTAAACTCAGACATTCATCATGAATTTTCTCCGTAATCGGAAACTCTAAATGATTCCATTCTTGATACGCTTCTTGTTTGTGTGGCGGAATTTCGTAATGAATCAACGTTCCAATATTGTTTTCGGTTACATATGCTTGTAGTTTCGCTCTGTTTTTGGTTCTTATGACAAATTGATGAAACACATGCGATTCGTCGTTTTTATACGTTGGTAAAATCAACACTGGATTGTTAATTTCGTTCAAATAGCGTTTCGCAATTTGTCTTCTAATGTCATTATCAGCATCTAAATACGGTAATTTTACATTCAAAAAAGCTGCCTGAATTTCATCCAATCGATTGTTGACACCTTTGTACTGATTCACATATTTTGAAGAACTTCCGTAATTGCGCAATTTCCTGATGATTATCGCCAATTCTTCATCATTTGTCGTCACTGCGCCAGCTTCGCCTAACGCACCTAAATTTTTCGTTGGATAGAAACTAAAACCTGCGGCATCACTGAGATTTCCTGCTTTTTTTCCTTCGCTGTTTGTTGCGCCATGTGCTTGTGCGGCATCTTCCATGAGCAATAAATTGTGTTGTTTTGCAATTGCATGAAATTCAGTCATTTCGACCAATTGCCCGTATAAATGCACGACCAAAATTGCTTTCGTTTTAGGTGTAATGGCAGCTTCAATTTTTGTGGAATCGATATTGAAGGTTTCCAAATTAGGTTCTACCAACACAGGTTTTAATCCCGCTTTGGTAATTCCTAAAATACTGGCAATATAGGTATTTGCAGGCACGATAATTTCGTCGCCTTCGTTGAGTTTTCCTTGAATTTTATACGCTTCTAAAATCAAAATTAGCGCATCTAAACCGTTACTAACTCCAACACAAAAGTCTGTACCACAATAATTTGCAAACGATTTTTCAAACGTTTTTACATTGTTTCCCAATACGTAATAACCCGAATCTAAGAAGTTTTTGAAAGCTTTTTGAAATTCAGCTTCAAACCGTGCATTGAGTTTCTGTAAGTCTAAAAACTGGATCATTTGAGCGAAATTTTAAAGATATCTTGCGTAAAGCAAACACAACCCAATTCTTCTTTTTGTTTGAGCAATCCGGAATTGTACCCTAATTCGTTATCAGCATCCACAGTTCCCATGCTGAAATAGTGCATGCGTTCTTTTTCAAATTTTTCAATCAAATAGATAAATAAATATTCCAACGCACGCAACGAAGCGCCTTTTGTTGTATTGGCTCCATATTGTGATTTCACAACGTTATTGTGCTTAAAAATAGTGATTCCGGCTAAAATTTCACCTTCTAATTTAATGTTATATTGAATGATATTTGATGGAAAAAGTGCTTTTAATTTGGTAATTTCGGCTAACGAATGTACCGGTTTTGCACTGTATTTTTCATCTAATTTTGGTGCTAAAACTTCCTTCCAAAATTCAGCCAGACTTCCGTTTTCTTCTATTTCAAAACCTAGATCGTGATTTTTATCAAAGTGCTTTCGTTTGGTTTTATGAAGTTTCACTTCTTGACTGTAATCAATGGCTAACACGAGATTCCGCGATTGTAATTTTCCTTGTTTTGAAAGGAAATATAACAATTCGTTCGTTTTTTGCAGATGATAAATTTCAGGAATCGTTTTTATGATAAGTTGTTGAAAGTTTGCTGCTTTTGCATACTTCATCACGGAAAGCAACAATTGATGTACTTCGTAGGCGCCAATATTCTTGGGTAAAATCAAGCCGCCAAACGTCAAACCTTGATGAGAATACAGATAGTTTTCACGTTGATTCGCAGGAAACAACCCAACTAGTTTCTCTTTTTTAAATAGCAACAACGAATGATCTTCAAATCGGTCTTTATGATAATCCATAAAGTTTCGATAGAACAGAAATGAACTATTTTTTGCGTTGGAAACAAAATCGTCCCAAAGCGTTTGGTGTTCAGGCGAATATTTGGTTAGTGTGTAAATGTTAGGCTTGTTTTAGAAAAAGTGAATTTACTAATTTTAATGTGAGTTGAATAAAAGTATTATGAAAAATATCTTCAGCGATTGAAAAATGTTTTTAGTTTCTTGTTCTTTTCTTTGTTTGCCCAAAGAAAATGAACCAAAAGAAAAGGCACTTTTCTGAGGAGTTTTTAGTTCTTTTTTCACAAAGAACTAAAACCGTAATACAAACACTAAATTTTTTCCAAGGCTTCAAAAATTCTTAACGTGTTTGCATTACTACTCTGCATAAAAGAATAACTGCTATCGATTCTTAATTATTTATAAAATACTAAAAAGATAGATTATAAAAGATTAATTTTGATTTGTATTAAGATTCTTATAGATTTAATAATTTTTATAAGACATATTTTACACTTCAAATAAAAAATGAATAATAATGAACTTATATTTTAACATATTATTACTTGTTTCTTCAATAATTGCTACTGGATTTCCTATAATTGTTTACATAAATTCTAACCTTAATAAAACCTATAGAATAAAAAAATTATTAGAATTACTTGAATATAGATTTAAAATTCAGGAATTAAGAAAAAAAGAAGTGGATTTTGAAGGCGCTCCATTTATTAAAAAACAACTAGATAGCCTATTAATAGAAATTGATAAAGATTTCAAAAATAAATCTGAAAAATCAAACAGACCTAAAGTATGGTTATTTATTGTGATTGTTTCACTTGAAATATTTTTGGTATTCAACAAGCTAAGCTTGATTATTATTTCAAAATCATATGAATCTAAGATTTATTTCTTGGAAGGCGTTTTTGAATATCCAACAGTTAGAATCATTGGATTACTTCTAATATCTATATGCTCATTCTTAACTTCATTTATATTAATAAGCTGGCTAAAAAATAAGTTTAAAATAAAAAGTACTATTAAACTTAGTATATATTTAATAGTACTTTTTAACTTTATATTAATATTACTAGTCCTGTTCGCTTGTATAATACTAGCTTTGACAGATAGGTTTATACCATTATTTTAAGAAAAAACATTAACTCTACTCAACCTTCCGAAAAAATACATTTCCATCGCCATCAATATATTCATACATGCCACTTGGTGCGTTTTTGTTGATGATGGAATGACTCGTATCAGGTTGAAAGTTGTCTAATAACTTCGGATTGTCGCCCAAATAAGTAAAGATGGTTCGGAAGAGATTTACAGACGTTTTTAATTTTGTGTCAAACGTTGGCGCATCATTTTCTGGCCATTTGATCGCTAACACTGCCGAAAATGCAGAGTAAATGAGTTTTTTATCGGTTTGTTTTTCAAAGAGTTCTAAAGTATAGTTTAGTCCCACATACCCACCGTGATCTGCCGCAATGACAATCAAACTGTTTGGATCATTTTTTATAATGACTTCCGTGATTTCTTTGAGCCAAGTATTTGCTTCCTTTACTTGTTCCAGATAATTTGTGCGTTCAACATCCATTCCTTGCGCTTGATTTTTGAAGGTGGTAATATGTCCTGGTGCAATTTTTTCAATGAAGTAAAAGTTTCGCTTTCCACGATGATTTTGAATAGTTTTCGCTAACGGATCAATGAGTTCTTTCTGAAGTCCAAACGCACCAAATCCGAATAGAGGAACTTCATTCATCGCAAAGTTGCACGAATCGTATGCAATTGTTGGTCGATTTAATAATATGTACGGATTTTCTAGAAATAGAAACGTTTGATAGTCATTGTTTTTCAAGATTTCGATGACCGGATTGTTTCCTGCAATGACTTCACGCGCACCAAATAATTGCTCGCCTTTGTAGTGATGTTTCATCGCAAACATAGAACTGTTGGACAAAATCGTAGACGTATAATTACTTCTGAAATTTTTATATAGTTTAAAATTTTTCTTTTCTAAATCTGATTCAAATTCTTGATTATCAAAATTATACGGATCTTTCGCCAATTCCGTAAAGTTCACATAACCATCGGGTTGAATGATATATATGTTTGGAAATTTGTTGAATTTTGTTTGCACAATCGCATCAGGTTGTGTTTGCCATTCGTTTGAATCAAAAACCGATCTGTATAAAGTTGGCAGTAACGTGATCAATGCCACAAATGCCATGATGAATTGTATGACAACGATTTTTTTGTAGTGTTTTCTGAGTAAAATCGCGAGAAGCGCCGCCATAATTATACATGCCAACATGATTTTTCGTTGCTCAAAGTTGTAGATTCTTCCCGTAAAAAAGAAGGCAAAAAGCGTTGCATTTAAGATCGGTAAAAGATATTGCTGGAATTTGTTTAGAAATTTTAATCGTTTTACAACTTGCCAAGAAATTACAAAAACTAGGATTGGCAAGATTAAATATAGACTTACAAAGATGCCGAATTGAAACGCCGAATTGACCAACATAAAGTTGGAATGATAGATATAAATGAACGAATATAAACCTGCCGCAATCGCAAATACAATTGGATATTCTTTGCTGTTTTCAACAAATGTTTCTATGTACTTTCGGAATTTACTTAACATGTTTTTTCTTGAATAAGTACAATACACGTTCCGAATCGGTAATTTCTTTTTTATCGATTAACTCGAAATATTCCGAATAGATATTCTCGAAGTTTTCCAAATTATAATGTCCAAATTGATCTTTGAATTCCGCTTTCGCATTGAGTAATCGTGTTGCGTATGAATCGTTCCGTTTTGGAAATTCAATGATGAGATGTTCGGAAATCGCTGCAAAAAACGCTGCGGAATTTTCAAAAGGCACATTTCCTGTTAAAGATAAGTGATGAATTAACGCTAATGCCAACGTAACATCTGGTTTAAATTCCTGCACACGTTCTACAAACGAGAAACGTTCGGTGTTTTGAAAACCAATTGCTGCGGACGGATTGAGCAAATCAATCACAAATGGCAACATATTCGTTTCCTTGTTTTTCTTAACTAAAAAATGATTTTGGTCAACTGCATTGTTGTCAATATCGCCTACTAACGCCAATTTTATATCGCTTGTGATTTGACGCACAAAAGTTCCGTCGTTTCCACCAACATCGATGATTTTTTTCGCGTGAAGCGTTTCAATCCAATCGTTGATAATGTTTGATTTTAACGAAAAAGCGGTGTCAGAATAGTTCGTTTTTTGGTAATAATTTCCCCATTCTGATTGTTCTTTTAGTTGTAATTTTTTGATGTAATTGTATAAATTATCAATGATATTGAACAATCCTTTTTTCGATAAAGTCGCTTGCTTACTTGCTTTTACGTCATCTTCTTGATGCTTGTTTTCATATTTTGCCAATAAGTGAATATTGGTATATAAAAACGGATTGAGTTTGGTGGTTTTTGGCAATAAGGAAGCAATCATTTTGAGCGGAATTCCATCAATGAAATTCGACATCGTTTTCAAAAATTCTGCACCATGATATTTTGCGATAACTAATGGCCCTAAAAAATGTGTGATGAATTGTTTGTATGCACGCCAAGGGGAATTTTCCTGATAAAAATCGAGCGAAAGCGTATCTATAAAGATGGCATTTCCGTTGTAAAACGCGATGTTATACGCTGTGGCATCTTTTAGTGAAAAATTGTTTTGCAGTGCGTATTTCTGTAATTTTAAGGTCATTAAAGCCGCTTCTTTGTATTGCTGAAAACTCCATTCATACGGATAGGTAATAAACGGAATTTGCTCTGGTTGTATACAAATTTGAGTTGCTGAATTTTCAATTTCTTTGTGTGGAATCAACAGTTTGTGTTGAAATGCTTTTTCAAAGAAACCTGATTTTTTTAGGGCTTCGTATTGTGAAAAGTAGCTTGGAAATATGACGCGTTTAATCAGATTGTTTTCTATATATACATGGCCGCTAGGATCACGATAGGAAGAGGCATGTCGCGAATTACTGGTCATCTTTCGATGGGTTTTCTATCTTAGAATCGTCTATATTAATATCGTCAAACACTTCATTTTCAGATGTATTTTTATCCAACCCAAAGATGGATCTTATTTTATACTTAATGCTTTTGTAAAACAAGGCGATTCCGGCAACAGCAGCCACAATTGCTTGAATTAACATCGCGCCTAATCCGGCATCAAAATAAAGAAAGTGCATAAACTTAACATTTTGGTAAAGATAGAAAAATTTAGTTTTTACGTATCGTCAAGTGATAGATATTAATTCCTAAGATTGCCAAGTTGGTAATGATTATTGGCAAACCTACGCGTAATGTTGGCATTAAAAAACCATACGCGACAAATAGCAAACATCCAACGGCATTGATCATTCGTAAGTTTTTTAAGTCTTTCATGGTAAACGAAACTAATACTGCGAGTGACGCTAAGTAGCCTATCCATTCGGTTCCTGTGATTCCTAGTAATTCCATTGTGTTTTTTATTTAATGATTCAAAAATTCAAAGATTCAAAGTTCTAAAAATCTGAAATCGTTTGTTCATCAATCTACAATCAAAAAAGGCTTCACTGCGAAACAATGAAACCTTTTTTCTCGATGTGAATCGTATTTTTTAGATGATTTTGTTACGTTTTCTATCTACTTCTGTTAAGTGAATTTTACGCAAACGCAACGCATTTGGTGTAACTTCTACGTATTCATCTTTTTGAATGTATTCTAAGGCTTCTTCTAATGAAAATTTGATTGCAGGAACAATTTTTGCTTTGTCATCTGCTCCCGAAGAACGTACGTTACTTTGCTTTTTAGCTTTTGTAATGTTGATGGTCATATCATCTTGACGAGAGTTTTCTCCGATTACTTGACCTTCGTATATTTTTTCTCCTGGCTCTACGAAAAATTTCCCTCTATCTTGCAGTTTATCAATAGAATACGGGATTGCCGTTCCATTTTCCATAGATACTAACGATCCTGAAATACGTCCTGGAATTGGTCCTTTTACTGGTTGATATTCTTTAAAACGGTGTGCCATAATTGCTTCACCAGCAGTTGCTGTTAACAATTGATTACGCAAACCAATAATTCCTCTTGATGGAATCATGAATTGGCAAACCATACGATCGCCTTTAGCTTCCATAGACAACATTTCTCCTTTACGAAGTGTTACAAATTCTACCGCTCTACCAGATACATTTTCAGGAAGGTCAATGGTTAGTTCTTCAATTGGCTCACATTTTACACCATCAATTTCTCTGATAATTACCTGTGGCTGACCAATTTGCAATTCGTATCCTTCTCTACGCATTGTTTCAATTAAAACCGATAAGTGCAATACACCTCTACCAAATACAAGGAATTTGTCTGCGCTTCCCGTTTCACCTAAACGAAGTGCTAAGTTTTTTTCGAGTTCTTTTTCTAAACGATCTTTAATGTGTCGTGAGGTTACAAATTTTCCATCTTTTCCGAAGAAAGGTGAATCGTTAATGGTAAACAACATACTCATTGTTGGCTCGTCAATAGCAATTGTTTTTAATCCTTCTGGATTTTCTAAATCGGCAATGGTATCTCCAATTTCAAATCCTTCTAAACCTACAATCGCACAAATATCTCCTACTTGAATTTCGGTAGTTCTTTTTCTACCAAGTCCTTCAAATGTGTATAGTTCTTTGATTTTTGTTTTCACAATTGTTTTATCGCGTTTTACCAACGCAACTTGCATTCCTTCTTTTAGTGTTCCTCTTTGTAAACGTCCGATAGCAATTCGCCCTGTAAAGGAAGAGAAATCTAAAGATGTGATTAACATTTGTGTAGAACCTTCTTTAAAATCTGGCGTTGGAATGTGTTCCATCACCATATCTAATAAAGGCTCAATGTTTTCTGTTTGTTGTTGCCAATCGTTAGACATCCAGTTATTCTTTGCAGAACCATATACTACTGGGAAATCTAATTGCCATTCTTCTGCACCTAATTCGAACATTAAGTCGAATACTTTTTCATATACTTCTTCTGGTGTACAGTTTTCTTTGTCTACTTTGTTGACAACCACACATGGTTTTAATCCTAAGTCAATCGCTTTTTGCAATACAAAACGCGTTTGTGGCATTGGACCTTCAAAAGCATCTACTAATAGTAAAACGCCATCAGCCATGTTGAGTACACGCTCTACTTCTCCTCCGAAATCGGCGTGACCTGGTGTATCAATGATGTTAATTTTTGTTCCTTTGTAGTTTACAGAAACGTTTTTAGAGGTAATGGTAATTCCACGTTCTCTTTCTAAATCGTTGTTATCAAGAATTAAATCTCCTGTATTTTCATTCTCACGAAATAGTTGACAGTGGTACATAATTTTATCTACCAATGTTGTTTTCCCGTGATCTACGTGTGCAATAATTGCAATGTTTTTTACTGAAGCCATGTACCTCTTTATTTTAAGCGTGCAAATGTACTGTTTATTTATTAGACTATGCAACTTTCATTAAATTTTAATTAATGAACTGTAAATTAATGTGTTATACGTAATAAATTTATGTTTTTTTGAATTTATTTTAATCATATTAAGCTCTAATTTATACGTTGAAACTATCGCCAGTATGATATTTTAGTACTGATTTACTAAAAATTTGACTTTGAGTAGATTTTTTTTATATTATAAATAAGCAAAATGTAAAGTTTTAGTTATGATTGCATCATATTTTTTATTTTTCAAGGTACTTTTTTGAGTATCAGTAAGAAAATAGAAATTCTTTGTTGCTTTTTTATCTAATTTTACTAAAATAGAGTTAGATATTATTACTTTTGCATTCCTCCACAAATCGCCAAAAAAATTTGTAAAAACACATTTATTATTTTATTCAGTATGAGAAAAATTTTATGCTTACTCACAATTGCGCTTATGATAACCAGTTGTGGAAAAAAGAGTTCCGAATCGTATTATATTCCTAAAGACGCTATTGGCGTTATGTATGTAAACCTTGCCTCGCTTTCTAAAAAAAGTAGCGATGTTGATTTTAAGAATTTAGCTATCAACAAAACGATTGAAGATCAAGCACCAAAAGAAGTGCAAGATTTCATGAATACATACATGACCGCAGAAAATATAGACGCTACATTTCGCAAAGAATTCATATTAGGTTTTGTTTCCGTAGATCGTATGTCTGGTTTAGGTGGACTTATTTTACCGATAAAAGATGGAAAATCTTTTCAAAATATGATTCAACCTATGTTGGACAAAATGCCTAATATGACTAAACAAGAAAATGTTGGAAAAGGTAAAGCGTTTACTGTGTATGCAACGGATGAAGTTGCGATAGGCTGGAATAATGAAACCGCTTTAATTATTGGTGCAAAAAGTTATGCAGCTACTGAATTGATTGACTTGACCGAATTAGATAAATCAAAAAGTATTTATGCTACAGATTACTACAAAGGCTTTTTTGACAAAAATAAAGATATGGGAATGCATATTACGTCTACGCCTTTGGGAACTGTTTTAAATTCTTTGATGAGTATGACCGCAGGTATGGATATTGATTTGGAAAACAACAATATGACTTATTATGGTAGTTTTGAAGATGATCATGTTCATACAGAAACAAAGCTAAAATTGAACAAGGATTTTAAATCTTTACTAGGATATACTTCTTGGATGACAACCGATTATAACGCTTCTTTGTTAAATGCAATTCCTGAAAATCCAACATTATTAGTGAAATTTTCCATGGATCCTGTTGCGTTTTATAAGCACATTGAAAGTTTACAAAACAACAAAATACTTCCAACAGAAGTTAGAGGTCAATTGAAAGAAGGAATCCAACGAATGAATCGTGAGATGAAACGAGAAGTTGGCATGACTGGTGACGATTTAGCTCAAGTTTTTGAAGGTTCAATGCTATTGGCTTTGACAGAAGGAAAAATGATAAAAGATACAGTGTACTCTTATAATTATTATGATGAAGACGCACCTGAATACGAAGTTATAGACAAAAAAATTCCTTATTATTATACTGCTGTTGCTATCAAGGATTTACCAAAGTTTGAAACACTTATGGGAATCATCATAGAAAAAGAAGATATTAAAGAAAAAGGAAAAGATTATTACCAAATAGACAGCGACGTTTTTATTGTCGTTAAAAATGATATTTTCTTTATGACGAATGATGAGCGTAAAGCGGATGAACTTCACACTAACGGAAAATTAGCCGCAAATCTTTCTAATTTCAAATACAAATCGAATTTATCGCATTCAGTATACGCCTTTATGGATTCAAATTTCTATGAAATGTACAGCGGTTTGATGCCTAGTAATTATAGTGTGAATCCTTATGGAGCATTGATTGGAAACTTTTCAAAAGATACTGGCAAGTTATACACGGAATATTTTGGCGACAATCATTATTTCATGGATGCTGACGGAATGGAAACTTTCACCTATACAAAAGGAGAAGGAAATTCGTTGACACGCATTATCATGTATTCGGATGCTATGGTAAAACAATATGCAAAATTGGCTGAGGAATATAAATAATTTCAATGCAACCCTGCCATTTCAGTGAACATTCATATCACATCTATCATTCCAACATACTTTACTCCAGCTTCTTCGGAAGTTTGGGGTAACGTATTTTATTTGGAATCGGGTGAAAAGTATTTGGTAAAAGCGGCTTCTGGAAGCGGAAAAAGTTCTTTCTTCAATTTTTTATATGGTTTACATAATAAATACAATGGAACTATTCATTTTGATTCCGAAGACATTTCATCTTTTACTGAATTGAAATGGATACAGTTACGACGTAAAAAAATTTCCATTGTTTTTCAAGGATTACGCTTATTTCCGGAATTAACGGCTTTGGAAAATATTCAATTGAAAAATCAGTTGACCAATTACAAAACCGAATCAGAAATTCTAGGCTACATGAAGCGTTTGAATGTTGCCGAACTCGCACACAAAAAAGCGGAAACCTTATCCTACGGACAACAACAGCGCATTGCCATCATAAGAGCGCTGTGTCAACCATTTGAATTGCTATTGCTTGATGAACCGTTTAGTCATATTGACGATGTGCAAATTAGCAATGCTACACAATTAATTACAGAAGAAGTCACCCAACGAAATGCAACACTCATCATTGCAAGTTTGGGCAATAGCTATAATATTGACTATACAAAAATTTTCTTGCTGTGATTCGGACGTTACTCAACAAACAAATTCATTTTTCGCAATTATTATTTTTTGCCTTAACATCCAGTCTCGGATTGGGAATTTTATTAGTAGCGTTTCAACTTTTTATAGATACGCAATCACTTTTTAGCACTTCCAATGATTTATTGGGCAACCAGCATCTCATTATCAACAAAGATTTAGGACGTGAAAACGCCTTTACGCCAGAAGAAATTGCAACGATTAAGGAACAAAAGTTTGTCAAAAAAATAGGTGGTTTTACACACGGAACATATAGAGTTGTAGCTAGTGTTTCGGTTGCAAATTATACAAGTATTTCTACCGAAATGTTTCTCGAAGCCGTTCCTGATGAATTCCTTGATATCCAAAGTACTGAATGGAATTGGAAACCTGGCAATAGAGAAGTTCCGATCATCATTCCGAAAAATTATGTGAATTTGTATAATTTTGGATATGCTGCAAGTACAGGAATGCCGCAAATTAATGAAAATATCATTCGAGAAATTCCTATTGAACTTAATCTTTATGGTTCTTCTAAGCGTGAAAAATACAACGCGTATATTTTGGATGCTTCTGAAAAAATCAACTCCATTTTGGTTCCTGAATCATTCTTAAAATACACAAACAAAACACTAAGTCCTGAGAAAACAAATAAAGTTTCCAGAATCATTTTAGAAGTCAATAATCCTTCTGACCCGACTGTTTTGGATTTTTTAAATTCAAATAATTACAAATATTTACAAAATGACTTGCAAACATCTAAAACCAGTTACTTTTTACAATTGATTTTAATCATTGTGTTAGGCATTGGAATTTTAATTACAATTCTATCAATAACGTTAGTCGTTACCAATATCAATTTGCTGATTTTAAAAAACAAACAAACAATTTGTCAGTTGCACTTTTTAGGTTTTTCAAGCACGCAAATTGCGAAAGTTTACCATCAAATTTCCTATAAAATCTTAGGTGTTTCTATCCTAATTGCTTTCTTGTTTACGCTACTTTGTAAATTCCTTTTTGCGCCTTATTTAGTAAAACTTCGAATTGACACTAATTTATTTTCGTTAGTGTATGTATTCGTGGCAGCAATCATCTTATTTATAGTGTTGGTTATTTATTACACCAAACATACCAACAAAAAAATTCAACAAATGACAGCAATGAATACAAGTCTATTAACTTCTGAAATTTAGTTTATCTTTGTGCAAAATTTACAACGTATGCAACTTAGTTCTATTCCAAAAATAAAACACACCAATTCTAATAATTTCTTTTTATTGGCTGGTCCATGCGCTATTGAAGGCGAAGAAATGGCTTTGCGTATTGCCGAAAAAGTGATCAAAATTACGGATGCTTTAGAAATTCCTTATGTCTTTAAAGGAAGCTTTAAGAAAGCGAATCGCAGTCGTATTGATAGCTTTACGGGTATTGGTGATGAAAACGCTTTAAAGATACTTAGAAAAGTTTCTGAGACCTTTGATGTGCCAACAGTTACGGACATTCACGAAGTTTCAGATGCTGCCAAAGCTGCGGAATATGTAGATGTTTTACAAATTCCTGCTTTTTTAGTGCGTCAAACCGATTTAGTAGTCGCTGCTGCCGAAACGGGAAAAGTGGTGAACTTGAAAAAAGGACAGTTTATGAGTCCTGAAAGTATGAAACATGCCGTACAAAAAGTATACGATGCTGGAAATCAGAAAGCTTGGATTACCGATCGTGGAACGATGTTTGGCTATCAAGATATGATTGTAGATTTTCGTGGAATTCCAACCATGAGACAATTTGCCCCAACCATTTTAGATGTTACACATTCGTTGCAACAACCGAATCAATCGAGTGGTGTCACTGGCGGAAGACCAGACATGATTGAAACCATTGCGCGTGCTGGCATTGTAAATAATGTAGACGGATTGTTTATTGAAACTCATTTTGATCCTGCAAATGCAAAAAGCGACGGCGCAAATATGCTCCATTTGGATCATTTGGAACGTTTGCTCACTAATTTGGTGAAGATTCGCAAAACGATTACTTCTTTGTAGACTTTTTAGACAGTTAGACTTCTTGGATTTTTAAACTGTTTAGATTTTTAGATAAAAAATAACAGAAAGCCGTTAGTAGAAACTTGCGGCTTTTTTTAGGACTTCTTTTAAAATAATAATGTCAATATCTTCTACTGTTTTGTAACGCAATGAAGCCATTACTTTTCTTTTTTCAGTGACTAAATGTTCGTTGTGAATAAAAATTTGGTTTCCTTTTACAATACCAACATCTACAAATTGTTTTTTATGACTGGCATTGAAGTAGCAGAATGGTTTTCCTTTGAGGTAATAAAACGGAATTCTGTATTTGTATTTTAATTCAATTTCTGGAAATAAGTGTTCAAAGATGACTTGCAGTTGTAGTAAAATCGATTTGTACGGTTCTGGTTGGTTTAAAATATAGGTTTCGGCTGGATTCATAATGCACTTTAAAATTCTAAGATACATTTTATTTTAAAAAAATAGGAACAAAAAAAAGAGCTTACGGTATGTAAACTCTTTTTTTATAGTGATCTCAATGCATTAACATCCTAATAGGCTAATGTTACATTTTTTTCTAGTACCATCGTCACAGTAATCCGTAATTCCTGTACGAGTTGTTGGAGGCGGACACGTGTTGTTAATGTCAGTCGTTGGATCATCTGTACCACATACAGTTAAAATACATGTATGAGCGTCTACACTCAAGATACGCGTATCTGTATTTACCAATGCACCACCTCTAAGGTTTGACATCGAATGAAATGATACAACAGTTGTTTTTTGGAATTGTAATTTGGAGGTAAATCTTTTTTTCTTCATGATATTTTAGGTTTTACTAAGTTATGCTCAAATATAAAACCAGATGGGTGATTTTCAGTAAAATGTATCTAGAAATTCATAAATTCCGAGCGTAAAATACATTACTCAATATTTTGACTATCAAGGTTTTTTATAAAATAGGAAGGATACAAACCTGTTTTGTTTTTGAAGGCTCTTGAAAACGATTCTGAACGATTAAATCCTATTTCTTGTGCAATAGAATCTATCGTATAGGATCGAAATTTCTTATCATTCTTTAAACGCTTAATGGCATAATTGACACGCAAATCCGTAATGTAGGCAGTAAACGATTTTCCTTTGTGCGCATTGACTAATTTTGATAAATAGGACGTGTTGGTTTTAAACTTTTTGGCTACTTCATTCAAACTACTGTGCTTACTCAAATAGGCTTCTTTTGCTTCAAAGTTTTGTAATTTTCGCAACAATCGTTCTTTGGTTTCATCTATAATTTCGACTTCTTTCGTATCTGTTTCTTCGTTTTCAACAGCTTTTAGTTGCGCAACTTTTTTGATGATCGCTTTTTCAACTTTAGCCACTTTTTCTGAAATTTCTTCTTTCTCTTCTTCTAAATTTTTTAGAATAGCTTCAAATTTACGCTGATTCTCTTTTTCTCGTTTTTTATAAAAATAAACTAACCCAATAACGATTAAGATTGCCGAAAAGATACTGCCATACAGTATTGTTTTTGTTTTTTGAGAGTTTTCTAGAGATTGGTCTAACTCTTCTTTTAATGTTCCTAAATCATATTTTTTAATGATATCAGTAGAGATGCTTTCTTGCCTTTTATCATTTTCTTTATAAACCTCGTTGGCTTTTTCGTAATATTTTAAACTCTTTTGTGTATCGCCAATTTCTTTATATGATTTTGCTAAAAGTGCAAAAATTTCTTCTAAATAAATAATATCTGTTCCATTTAGTCTTTGCACATTTTCTATATCAAGTAATATTGGTATTGCTTTATCATACTTTTTTTGAAAATAATAGGTTTTTGCTCTATCTAGTTTAATAAAAGGAAGCTGTACTTGTGTACTTTCTATTCTTGCTGCTATTTCTTCAGCTTTGTTTAAAACTTCATGCGCTTGTTCATAATTACCATTTGCATTTGCAATTCCTCCCAAAAAATTATAGAAGTATACGTTTGCTCCTTCATCATTGTATTTTTTACTTAACTCAATTCCTTTGTTACAATAAATGGCTGCTTTTTTATAATCTTCAATTCCAATATATGCTTTTGTTAACGCAATATAGATATTAACATGTATGAAATTAAAATTAAGAACTTTTTCATTTTCTACTATTTTCAAAGATTCTTCTAATAGTTCAATGGCGCCTTTTTTATCATTTACTTCTAGTTTTAGTAAAGCGATGTTTTGCATTACTGCTAATTGTCGCCCTTTATTGTTGCTTTGTTTCGCAATTTTTAATACTTCTAAGTAATACTCCATTGCTTCCTTATAAAAGCCAAAATCATAGAAATAAACTCCTTTATTTATTAATGAAGACATAATTAAATCATCATCATTGATCTTTTTTGCAATGACAAGTGCTTTGTCTAAATGGGCTATAGATGCTTCTAAATTCATTTTATTTCGCTCCCATTTTGCTAAACAATTATAGCCCCAAAATTGTGCTTCTAAGTTTTCAGAAGTAATCATATAATTTTTTACATACTCAATGCTGATTCTCGTTTTTATAGAATCTTCCGTGTATTGCTGCGTAAACAAACGCGCAAATTCTTTAGGCGGTAATTCTTTTAAAGAAGCTACAAACGTTTCTTTATTAAATTGTGGAATAGAATCTTGTAAACTAGTATTTGCAAAAGAGGCTTGACTAAAACAAAAAGAAAAGATAAGCAGCAATAATGCTGTACATTTTTGGAGGCACATATACAGTTTTCTTAGTATTAATATTATTGGATAGGGAATTCATCAAAAATAAGGGTTTTCGAGGAATTTAGTCTAGTTTATAAAGCTCTTTTCGATAAGATGCTTTAGGTAATTGAGAATATTGAACTTGAATAAAGTTCTCACAGAATTTAGTATTGATCAATAAGAATTCGTTTTGAATGAGTAATAAATAAAAAGAACTATCAAGATTATAAAAATAAAAACAGTCAAAAGAAGGTTGAATACAACTTGCTTAAAGCCTTCTGAAAAATGCTGGATTTTTTTGGGCGTTGTTCCTTTTACAACAGAAAGCAGATAAAATAATACATAACGAATTGCCATTCCAATACATGAAAAAATAAGGATGACTAAAGGATTTCTTCTTGGATGATTCTGCATTCTTCAAATATATAAAAACTCCTCAAAATAACTTTCAAGGAGTTTTCATTCGTGTCCGATAAAATCTTTCACATTCTTTTAAAAATATTACTACAAAAGAGTTTCTAAGACTCGATAACTCAGCAAAGTCAAAGTTTCAATATGAACCACCATGCTTTTCGTTGTTTTTTTTCGCAATTAAATTATTTCGTAAAGAATTAAAAAACAGAAATTATAATTAATTTTTTTCAGTTAGTTACCTAATGAGTCTTGATGCTATAATCTAACAGCATAGCGGTCTTTTATCTTTAGTCGGACAACAGTCAAAAATTTTCAATACTACAACGCATTATCCATAATATCCTGCACAACTTCTGGGTTCAATAATGTACTAATGTCACCCAAATTACTGGTATCTTTTCCTGCAATTTTTCGCAAAATACGTCGCATGATTTTCCCCGAACGCGTTTTTGGCAACCCATTGGTAAATTGTACTTTGTCCAACTTGGCAATCGGTCCAATTTGCTCTGTAATAATCTGGTTGATTTCTTTTCGAACATTGTCATGATTTCTACTTTCGCCCGTTTCTTTTAGCGTCACAAAACCATACAAAGCATTTCCTTTGATATCGTGTGGAAATCCTACAATTGCCGATTCTGCAACAGCAGGATGTTCGTTAATTGCATCTTCAATCGGTGCGGTTCCTAAATTATGTCCCGACACAATAATAACATCGTCTACTCTACCCGTAATTCGGTAATAGCCAACCTCATCCCGCAATGCGCCATCGCCCGTAAAGTATTTGTTTTCGTAGGCTGAAAAATACGTGTCTTTGTAGCGTTGGTGATTTCCCCAAATGGTTCGTGCCATACTTGGCCAAGGAAATTTGATACACAAACGTCCATCTACTTGATTTCCGTAGATTTCTTGACCGTTTTCGTCCATCAACGCTGGTTGAATTCCTATAAATGGCAAGGTTGCATACGTTGGTTTTGTTGGCGTACAAAATGCTATTGGCGTAATCATGATGCCGCCCGTTTCGGTTTGCCACCACGTATCTACAATTGGCGCTTTTCGTTTTCCGACATTATCATCATACCAATGCCATGCTTCTTCGTTGATCGGTTCGCCTACTGTTCCTAATACTTTTAAGGAAGATAAATCGTGCTTTTCTAAATGATCTACACCTTCTTTCGCTAACGCGCGAATGGCAGTTGGTGCGGTATAAAATTGATTGACTTTGTGTTTTTCTACTATTTCCCAAAAACGTCCAAAATCAGGATAACTTGGAACGCCTTCAAACATCACGGACGTTGCTCCGTTACACAACGGACCGTATACAATGTAACTGTGTCCTGTAATCCAACCGATATCGGCAGTACACCAATAGACGTCTTTTTCACGATATTGAAATACATTTTTAAATGTATATGCCGTATATACCATGTAGCCTGCCGTGGTATGCACCATTCCTTTGGGTTTCCCCGTAGAACCTGATGTGTAGAGTATAAATAATGGATCTTCGGCGTTCATAATTTCTGGAACACAATCGTGATAGGCTTCGTCTAGTAATGGTTGCAACCAATGATCGCGACCTTCTTTCATCTGTATTTCGGAGTTGATTCTTTTTGCCACCAATACCGTTTCTACACCTTCACAATCTTCCAACGCATCGTCTACAATTCCTTTTAAATCGATGGTTTTTGCTCCACGATACGAACCGTCGCTTGTAATGACCATTTTACAGCTTGCGTCATTGATTCGTGTTGATAAAGCTGTGGAAGAAAATCCTGCAAATACAACCGAATGAATCGCGCCAATTCGCGCGCATGCCAATACAGAAACCGCCAATTCAGGAATCATTGGTAAATAAATACACACACGATCGCCTTTTTGAATGCCTTTTTCTTTCAACACATTCGCAAATCTGCATACTTTTTCGTGCAATTCTCTGTATGAAATATGTTGCGCTTCTTCGTTTGGATCGTTTGGTTCAAAAATAATCGCAGTTTTATCGCCGCGTGTATATAAATGACGATCGATGCAGTTTTCGGTAATGTTGAGTTGTGCGCCTTCAAACCATTTGATTTCTGGCTTGCTAAAATCCCAACTCAACACCTTATCCCACTTTTTTCGCCACATAAAATGTTCTTCGGCAATTTCTTCCCAGAAAATTTCTGGATTCCGAACAGATTTTCGATATACTTGGTAATATTCTTCTAAATGTTTTATGTGATAATTACTCATAATCTATTAATATTTTCCCTTTTAATTATATAATAATTTACAATTTTTTTTCATATTGTTATTTTTCTAAACAATATCAATTTTCTTTTAACTTGTCTAAAATTCTTTTAAAATTGTTGTTACATACTCAAATCTATGTTCTAGCGTCCCATCAATATTTTCAAAAGTTAAGTAACACATTGGAATTCGAATGTGTTCAATTCTTTCTTCATATATAGAAAACATATTCTCCAAAAGCTTTATCTGCGCTAATGAATTAATCCAAATCACTGGTTGGATACTTAAATTATAACTCGAATAATTAAAGAATTTTTCTTTTATTTTTTCTCTAAATTTACTGCTCAAAAAATATTCTATCTCTGCGACTGATGCATTTTCTTTATTTTCAAGATGAATATTGACAATTTCTACTAAAAATTTTAATCCGTCAACTTTTCGTCTTAAAAATAAGTCTGCACTTACCTTTTTCTCTTTATAAATTTTTTCTTCAATATTTAATAGTTCAAATTCACCTTTGGACATAAAAGCATTTAACGTTGCTATTTCTCCTATAAAATTAAGATAATTATAATCTAAATTAGTCAACACATATTTAACCATTTTATGTGTGTGATTTAGCTCGGAATTAGTTAACCTATTATACAATTGCTCAAAAGTCTGATTGTAAAAATCAAACATTACATATGCTTTTTCATTCTTATTTAAATACTGAATAATTATTGAAAAAATTGTTGCGTCAATTATTTTAGTAGCTTGTCGATTTTCTATTAATTCCTCTCGTAACGATTCAACTTTATTCTTAAGTTTCCGATTAATAGCTGTCCAACCTATAGGCTTATTATTTAATAATTTTATTAAATAAGGCATTTCCTTTTCTAGTATTAATTTTACATCATATTTCAATTCTGAATTACTCATAAAATGCTTTATATAACTTCTATTATTAATTTACATTTTTTAATGATTGGAAGCTTCTCCTGCTCCTGATGGTATTCGGATATTTTCTACCAGTTCTTGTACTTCTTTTGGTGGCGCAGGCGTGAGTCGGGAAACGACTACCGATACGATAACATTTACGGTCATTGCAACCGTTCCGAAACCTTCTGGCGAGGTTCCAAACCACCATTCGCTTGTAGGTCTTGCATCCATTACGCCTATTAATCCTGTTTTGTATCGAATCATATAGAAAAGCATTAATACAATTCCGACAACCATTCCAGCAATCGCACCTTGTTTGTTCATCCGTTTGTCAAAAATTCCTAGGATGATTGCTGGAAAAAAGGATGCTGCCGCCAAACCAAATGCTAAGGCGACTACGGCGGCGACAAATCCTGGTGGGTAAATTCCGAATAGTCCCGCTATAATGATGGCAACAAAAATTGCAATTCGTGCCGCTAGTAATTCTCCTTTTTCTGAAATATTAGGTTTTAATTGTTTTTTGATTAAATCGTGGGAGATCGATGTTGAAATTACTAGTAATAATCCTGCGGCTGTTGATAATGCTGCGGCCAATCCGCCAGCGGCAACTAACGCAATTACCCAATTTGGCAAGTTCGCAATTTCAGGATTTGCCAACACCATGATGTCTCTGTCTACATATAGTTCGTTTTTGGCTTCGCTTGCATTCGAGATTAAACGTTCTCCATGTATTCCTCTGGCTTCTGTGTATGCAGGTTTTTTTCCGCTTAAAGCGTCACCCGACACATATTGAATTTTTCCGTCTCCATTTTTATCTGACCACGCAATTAATCCTGTGTTTTCCCAGTTTTTGAACCAAGCAGGAATTTCTTTGTATTCTTGATCGCTCACCGTTTCTATGAGATTTGTTCTTGAAAATACCGCAATTGCTGGCGCTGTTGTGTATAATATGGCAATGAATAATAATGCCAAGCCCGCAGATTTTCGCGCGTCTTTTACTTTCGGGACTGTAAAGAAACGAACTATTACGTGTGGTAATCCTGCCGTTCCGACCATTAATGCTAACGTAATGGCGAACACATCCCAAGTTGATTTCGTTCCGCTCGTATATTCGTTGAAACCGAGTTGTGTGTGTAAAGTATCGAGTTTATCGAGCAGAAATGCGCCACCTTCCACTTTTCCGCCCATTCCTATTTGTGGAATGATGTTTCCTGTCATTTGCATCGAAATAAAGAATGCTGGCACCATAAACGCAAAGATTAAGACACAGTATTGTGCTACTTGTGTGTATGTGATTCCTTTCATTCCACCTAAAAAAGCAAAGATTAAAACGACCGTCATTCCGATAATGACTCCAATATTGATATCTACTTGCAAGAATTGAGAAAATACAATTCCAACACCACGCATTTGTCCTGCTACATACGTAAATGACACAATGAGTGCGCAGATAATAGCAACCGTTCTGGCTGTATTTGAGTAATAGCGATCGCCAATAAAATCAGGTACTGTGAATTTACCAAATTTCCGCAAGTAGGGCGCTAATAGCAACGCGAGCAATACATAGCCGCCAGTCCAACCCATTAGAAATACAGAACCGTCATATCCCATGAAAGAGATTAACCCTGCCATGCTGATAAATGATGCGGCACTCATCCAATCGGCGGCAGTTGCCATACCATTTGCTAAGGGTGAAACGCCGCCGCCAGCTACATAAAATTCTTTGGTAGAACCTGCGCGCGCCCAAATGGCAATTCCAAAGTATAGCATAAACGTTATGCCTACTAAAATCCAAGTCCACGTTTGTACACTCATGTTGTTTTTTTTATGTTTTAAATCGTGTTATTCGTCGAAACCGTATTTTTTGTCTAGTTTGTTCATCAATCGTACGTATACAAATATTAAGATGACAAATACGTATATGGAACCTTGTTGTGCAAACCAAAAGCCTAGTTTGAAACCGCCAAGTCTGAATTGATTGAGCTGTTCTCGGAAGATAATTCCGCAACCATACGAAACTATAAACCATATAGATAGCAGAATTGCGAGGTATTTTATGTTTTCTTTCCAGTATGCGGAAGCGTGTTTTTGTTTGTCACTCATCGGTGGGTTGGTGTTGGTAAATGGTTGCTTTTTTACAACTTATTTTTGAATTGTGCCTACTAATATACGTATTGATTCTGATTTCGGAAGAAGTCAAGTTTTGATTTTAATCAATAAACTGGTAATTTTTATTTTGTTGAAAAAATAAATGTAAGACTATTTGAATTCTATCAATAGTTGATCTTAGCCGTTTCTTCTAAAAGATTACTACTGTTTCCTATTCAGTTTGTATTTACTAAATTAGCGACTTCATCAAGATAATACGTTAGTTATCATACCAATTTACTCCAATGACAGAAGAACTCAAACAATTTGAAAAAACGATAAAGAAGAAACACAGCTTTAGTTGGACGCCTAGTTTTGAAGATGAAATTAAAACTGACTTGAAAAAAACAGTCGTGATTCCTATTGTGTTGAAAACATTTGAAAAATTGGGTTGGGACGTCGTTTTTCAAGATGAAACTAGTGCTGAAGCTAAACGCAAAGGTGATTGGGATCGATGGACTGAAAAAATTTCCGTTTCTTTTCAACAGGGAAAATTGAAAGTGAAAAGTGTTTCTCTCGGCAATGAAATGTGGGATGTTGGACGAAATTCTAAGAGAGTGCAACTGTTTATCTACGCATTTCAACAAACGGAGAAAGAGTTTGACCATGAAGCGATTGCAACACTAGAAAAGGAAGTGGAAGAAACTAATAATTGGGATCATTATGAAATTCCCGCGAGTTTACCACAACCTAAAATACGAAAAGAACCTCAATTTTGGATTCCTGTTGTTGGCGGCATTATGACTGCGCTTTTAATTGGTTTTGTCATTGCTTTTCTTTCTGTAAACGGCGTTTATATTATAGGATTGTTTGAAGTCGGTGTCGCTATTATCATCAGTTTTGTGTTGAGCCAGTTAATTCAACTCAGTAATTACACTAACTACAACAAGTTACATTATGTACTGATTGGAATTATTATTCTTACGTATGTTTCTAATCAATATTTTCAGTATCAATTGATATTAGTTGAAAATAGTTTGTATGATTTCAGTTTTTGGGAGTTTATGAGTGTACGTATCGAAGCTGGATTAACGATCAAAGACATGGATACAGGCTGGATAGGATTACTGATTAGTTGGGTTTTACAATTAGTTATCACCTATTTTTTTACTGCTTTTAGACTTGTCTCAAGTTTGACTGCTTATCAACTCAAAAGAATTCCACCTGAAGTGATTGATTTTACTTATTATCATTTCGTAAAAGGAAAAACAGAAACTCAAGTAAGAAGCGAACTTTTTAGCATGGGTTGGAAAGACAAACAAGATCAAGATGAGATTTTTGAATCTTTTGGTGCTATTATGAATGCGAACGAACTTCGACGTATGGATTAAATTGAGGTGAAATTTTGGAGAATCTATTGAAGACTTATTCAATTACATAAAACAATGAAAGAAATTATACAATCATATAGTGCGATATCAGACGAATTGTATGAACTCTTTCGTAATTCGGCAACGAAAAAAGAAGCTGAAAAAAATCAATTCTTATTTTATCCGCATAGTGTTACTAGAAAATGTTTGTTTATAGAAAGTGGATTGCTCCGCGGATATAAATTGATAGACGGCAAAGAATATACACATCATTTTTACGCTGCGGAATGGTTTGCCACAGATTTTGAAAGTTTTTTAACCCATCAACCAAGTACAATTTTTATTGAAACCTTGACAAACGTGACGTATTACGAGTTTGAAAAAGAAACTTTACTCAACTTATATGCGGCGCATCATTCATTCGAAAAATTGGGGCGAATTATTGCAGAAAAAGCATATTTATCCACCGTTGAAAAGCTTACCAACATACAAACGCTCGATTTACAAGAACGCTATCAAAGTTTAGTTCAGAAAAATCCCGATTTGTTTCAGCAAGTACCACAAAAGTATATTGCATCTTATTTAGGCGTTTCAGAACAAAGCTTGAGCAGAATAAAAAATAAATAGATTTCTTAACAAATGTGAATGTGAGCTTCCTTGAAAGAAATGTTCTTTGTACTTATTAATTTTTGAAACTATTACAAGATGAAAACTTTATTTTTTGCAAGTACACTAGCATTATGTATACTGCTAAATTTTACACAAACTGACGAAAGCTTACCAAACAATGCTACCGTAGATATTTCACTGCTAAAAGGCACTTGGAAAATCGATTTGAGTCCAGAAGATACTACAGATACTAATTTTGCAAAAATGGTAATCACACAAGTTGGCAAAAATTCTTTGAATGGTTATTTTTACAGAGATGGTGTCAAAATTCGTGAAGGTCGCATCAATACACAACGCAGAATTATATATGCGGCGTTGGTTTCTGGAGATAATTCGGGCATGTACCATACTTCTTTTTTTTATAAAGAAGGTTTGTTGTATGGTTCAACACATTCCATCGATAAAGATTTTTTGGCAGTATGGATTGGAACAAAAGAAAGTGAATAATAGCATGAAATTACTCAAAATTATAAGTCAGTTTTTGTTAGTGACTTCGTGTACAATCACACAAAAAGATACAGTAAACTTTACGCCTGTTTTTCAAGAATCAACGGAAACTACACATAAAATTCCTGATGGGCAAACCTATACATTTGGGTATTTAGAAGTACTTGAAAATAGAAATAGTATTACTGGAAAAACGATCAAAATTCCTGTGTATATTTTTAAAAGTAGAAGTGAAAATCCTAAAAAAGATCCAATCATTTATACAGTTGGCGGACCAGGTGCCACTACGATGCCGTCAGCTCAGTATATGAATTATTACAAATATTTGGATGATCGAGATTTTATTTTGGTGGAACAACGTGGAAATTATTATGCGCAACCACATTTGGACTGTCCCGAATGGGCAAAAGCGATTTACACGACGAATCTTCCAAATTTTGATGCACGTCAAAAAGATGCCCTTTTTGCGAAAGCTGCCACAACTTGTCGTGATCGATTGTTAGAAAAAGGAATAGATCTTAACGCATATACGACAACCGAAATTGCCGCAGATATAAATGATCTTGTGGAAACATTAAATATTGAAAAATACAACTTACTTACGATTTCGTATAGCACTAAAATTGCACAAGTATTAATCCGAGATTATCCAGAGCGCATCAGAAGTGTGGTGATGGACTCACCGCTTCCACTAGAAGTTACTTATGATGAAGAAAGTGTTGGAAACCTATTAGCAGTTGTTGAAAAGTTACTTTCTGATTGTGCGTCTGATATTGATTGCAACACCGCTTTTCCAAACATGAAACAACGCTTTTTTGAGTATTTACAAGAGAAAACTAAAAACCCTTTAGTTGTTGAAGTTAAAAATCCAACCAATGGAAATTTGGAAATTTTTCATCTACAAGGAAAAGATTTGATTACTGTTTTTACTGCGACAAATACGATGGCGAATGTTCCTTTTGAAATAGATAAGTTATTGAAAAACGATTTGAGTTCGGTTAAAAAACGACTCTCCAATTTATTTAAAGAACCGAAAGATGGTGCCGGATTGGGTATGCGACTTTCTGTTTGGTGTGCGGAAGAATATCCTTTTAATTCTCAAGAAATCATTCGAGCTGAAACGAACAAATATCCTGAGACGAAAGGATTATCGCCTGCTGTTTTTGAATCGGAAATTTGTAAAATTTGGAAGGTAGAAAAAGTGAACGCAATAGAAAATGAACCTGTTAAAAGTGATATTCCAATACTGTTGATCAATGGCGAATATGATGTCGAAACACCTGTGAAATGGGCAGTTCCAATGCGGAAAAATTTAACCAATAGTCATCACTTGATTTTTAAAGGTTGGACACATACGCCAACGACCAATTGGGGAAATCAATGTGCGATGAAAGCTGCAAATGACTTTTTTAACAATCCAAATGAGAAGCCACATCCTGAATGTTTTGAAAAAATAGTTCGTCCTGAATTTAAAATTGAATGAGTGCGTGATTATTCTACAAATAAAATTTTGCCAAATACATCCGCGTTTATATAGCCATCATCATTATTATTTCCGTGTGTTTTTTTGGAACCTATGAAATTTTCGCGAGTGTTGTTTCCGTCATTATCGCCATACGCGATTGAAAACCCAATGTTTTTTCCTGCAAAAATTTCCACAGGAATATTGTCCGTAGCGTTTTCGTCAAAATCTTTATCGAATAGTTTGATTGCCATTTCCCAAATATATGTATTGCCTTCTTGTGATCGTTTTACTTCGATGTGATCGTCAAAAAAAATAGGCTTTTGTAACGTACTTTGATCTATGGCGTGACCTTCCGTAGATACATGATACGCAAATGCTTGATGGTTAAATTTATGATCGCCACCAGATGCGTCTTCGTCTATAAATACTTCTACATAATCGCCTTTCCAGAAGTTTTCCAGTCCATTTTCGAGTGTCGGATGCAGTTTTTCATCTATAATTTCAACCAAAATATATAGATGTTGATTGTCCCAAGCTAGTTTGAATCGCCCATGATAATCTGTGGAATTCACTTGATTTCCCATCCAAATATAATTCATGCCGTACCAAGTTGAATTTGACCAAATGTCATCTTTGCTACAACCATCAATTTGTATCGGTGTTTTTGTTTTTTTTGCTTGAAATATGCCGTCTTCTTTAGATTCAGAAAACCTTGAAGTGTCTTCTCCTTGACAAGAAACAGCCGTACTTTTTGATTTTTGATCTCCGTTTTTTTGTTGTTTACAACTTACAATACAAATACTTAAAATTAGTAGTAGAGACTTTATTAAGATGAATACTTTGGCTTTGTTTCGTTGGATTTTGATACATTTCATTACTTTATCTTTTTACGAATGTAAAATAATTAATGAAATGTGACATGAATATGCAGTAAAACTTAGTTTCGTTCGCCTTAAAATTTAGTAAACTCGTTTATTCTCCTTTTTTCAACAACTCCGATAATATGTTGATATTATTTGGCAATCGTCCCACATTTTGCAACTTTAAAGCAGCCAAATTTAATGCGATTTGCAAACAATCTTCTGTCGAATGGTTTTTTAAATAGGCAAATAAGAAACCTGACCAAAACGCATCGCCTGCACCCGTGGCATCCATCACTTTACTGATTTTAATGGCTGGTTTTTGAATGAGTTTTTTGTTGCGTTGCGATAATTTGACACCATTTTTTCCTAAAGTGAGACATACAATATCGACTCCTAAAGTGTGGAAAAAATTAAAAACTTCGTCATGGGACAAATTTGAACCAAACAAACGCGCAATATCATCTTCACTAATTTTTACCAAAGGATTGTAACTACAATATTCTTTGATAATAGTCAACGCATTTTCTTTGTCTTGCCAAATTTTTTCAGAATAATTGATGTCAATACTTAGTTGACAACCTAAATTGTAAGCTTCTTTTGCTTTTTTGATAATTGTTTCTTGCGCCGGATTTTTGCTTAATGCGAAACAGGTGGTATGAAAAATAGTTGTCTGTTCTAATAAACTTGTCGGGATTTGATCTTCCGTAATGAGAAAGTCTGCATTTCTATACGGAATAAAATCTGGCGTATCTAAAGATCTTGATACGAAAATGATAGACGTTGGACTTGTCTCAATTTTTTTGATTTGATCAATGTTGATTTCAACTTCATTCAATCTTTCCAAAATATACGCGCCCAAACCGTCGTTTCCAATACTTGCCACTAAAGTCGTATTGAGTCCTAAACGTGCGGTATTCATTGCCACATTGGTTGGCGAACCACCTAAATATCTATGATAATCTCTGGTGTTATTGATATGCACACCTTCTTGATGTCCTATAAAGTCTACCAACGCTTCGCCCACGCAAAGAATGTCTATGTCTCTATTTGTAATCAAACTAAAAATCTTTTTCCGTTAATGTATTGTGCTACTAATATTTCGCCAGCGGCACTCCAAGTACAACTTGGTACTCCGATGGCTTTTTGAGTTTTGGTGTTGAAATTTTCATAAAACCCATAATTTTCTTTTGCATTTAGCTTTTGTATTTCTGCTAAAACTTCCGTTGCTTTTTCTGTATTATCTTGCGTAATTAAAGCAATTCCGTAGAAACCATTCACCATTTGCCAAGTTCCGCCGTTGTGAAATTCATACGGGAAGTTTCTAAATTCGTATTTACAATTGTTTTCTAGCAATTTCCAGTCATCGTCAGTTTCTGTAATTGGTTTCCAAAAAGCAGGCAGTAATTGTAAAGGCAAACTTTTACGTAAATCTTCGGTGTAATTTATCAATTCTGCTTGAAAATTTACATCGCCCAGCTTCAATAATTGTGCGATGGCATTTCCGAACGCGTCAAACATCGTTTGATAGCCAGAAGGATTTACTGAAGCCATCCAATACGGCAATTTTTCTAAGATTTTGTAGGCTTTTGGATGAAAAGGTGTTTCGTAACTTGTTTTTCTATAATTTCCGTTTAATTTTTCTGTGATGCGATCGATCTTAGCTTGATAGTTCTCAGACGGACGCAACTTTTGCATACAGCGCAATGCCCATAATCGTACTACTTGATCGTAAAATGTGTGACCTTCTGTGATGTATTCGTCAGCCCAATTTCCCGATCGTGGAACGTATATCAAATCGTTGTTATTGAATTCCCACGCTTCTAATAGTTTGAATCCTTTTTCAATAGTTGGAATGAATTCTTCGAGCAATTCGTCATCATTCATCATCCAACAATAATTACAAACACCAATAATAAACCACGAAATGGTATCAACTCTACCAGCCAATCCGCCAAAACTCACTTCAACTTCATTGTTTTCTTTAAAATATACATTGGACGGAATATGTCCTAATTCATGTTGATGATTTGCGAGTGTATGTAATGTATTTTTAAACGTTCTGATCAAAGTTTCATCACCATCTAACAAGGCAGAAAGTCCACAAATAACGCCGTCTCTTGCCCAAACACGTTTATAATTGGTGATATTTTCGGCACTTGCCAAAAACCCTTTTTCTGAACTAGCTTTGCGCAATAATTCTATTGCTTTTATATACGATTGTTGCATCATACCGTGGCGACTTTTTGTTTCTTTTTGGTTTGAATCATCAAGGTGCAAATCATACTAATGACTAATAATACGCCTGCAAATGTGATGGCATTTCGTGGATCGTTCCCTAAAAAGTTTTTTAGGATGTATCCGAAAGATAGGCTTTGAAAAATCATAGGAATGACAATCATCATATTGATAATTCCCATATATACGCCATAGCGTTCTTTTGGAATGTCAGCCACTACCATTAAATACGGAATTCCCATCATACTCGCCCAACCGATTCCAAATCCAGTAATGGCAAAGAATAGTAAATTTTGATTTTCGATGTGCGGAAATGCTAAAAACCCTGCTGCCGCCAGTAATAAGCAACTTGCATGTACTAATTTTGGACTGTATTTTTTAGCAAAGCCAACCAACGCAAAAGCGACTAAAAACGTAACCACATTGTACCAACCGTTTACCAAACCTGTCCAACTCACGGCTTGTTCGTAAGCTTCCGGATTGCTTTGCGGCGTGGCATTCCATACCGAAAGTGCAATACTTTTGGAAGAGTTTTGCCAATAACAGAACAGCGCATACCACTGAAATAAGTAAACTAATGCGAGTTGCCACATGACTTTGGGCATATCGCCAATGGCGGAAAATATTTCTATTAATGGTTCAAAAACACCTCTTTTTTCATTTCGCAATGCTTCGAGTTCTTCAGGTGTAGGCGGAATTTCGGGCGTTGTTTTCATCGTCCACAAGATAGAACCTATGGAACATGCGGCTCCTAAAAAGAAGGAAGCGTATACCCAAGTTGGCAACGAACCTGTCGTTCCGATAAAGATTAAAGGAAATATAAATAAGGATACATTCGCCAAAGTTTGTCCCAATCCTGTAAAGAAACTTTGCATTTGAAATCCTAGTGGTTGTTGTTCTGCGTCTAATTTGTCTGCAATAAATGCTCTGTACGGTTCCATTGCAGTGTTGTTTCCTGCATCTAAAATCCATAGTAATCCAGCAGCCATCCATAATGAACTACTGTATGGAAACGCCAATAAACAGATACTACATATTAAAGCACCGATAAAAAAATAAGGTTTTCGTCGTCCAAATCTTGGATGCCAAGTTTTGTCGCTCAAAGCACCAATTAAGGGTTGTACTAATAAACCTGTTACGGGACCTGCAAGGTTTAGTAACGGAATTTCATCGGGCGCAGCTCCTAAAAAATCGTAAATAGGATTTACGGCACTTTGTTGCAATCCGAAACTGTATTGAATTCCGAAGAAACCAATGTTCATATTCCAGATTTGCCAAAAATTTAATTTAACTTTTTTAAACATCGTGCTGTTTTTTTATGTTTTTTTTCAGAAAATATCTCAGAAATCAGAGATTGAAGATACTATTTTAAGTAAAAAAAGAGCTAATATTAGTTAACATTAACTCTTTTTCACTAATTAAAAAACTTATGGTATTCAAATAATTAAAACATGTATTGTAATGTAAGAGAGATAGATCTTCCAGGTAAAGGTCTTGCTCTTACAATATTTGTTTGTCCTTCTACAATACTACCTTCTTCTGATTCTGTAATTCCTAAAGAATCAAAAATATTGTTCGCTGCTAAGTTTACGTTTAATGATTTTGTGATGCCAACATTGATGAAACTGTTCACCATTACAAATCCTGGCATGATGAGTTCGTTAGAATCTTGTGCATACGCTTTTGTTTGCCCAATGAAACTTAAACCAACTGTATTTTGACGTTCTTTTCCAAAGTTGTATGATGGAATTAAGTTGTATATAAAATCAGGTTGTCTTCTTGGTGTGTTTCCTTCGTTTACTCCAGAGTTTACTTCTGCATCGGTCCATGTCATAGCTCCGCGTAAGCTGAAATCGTTGAATTTGTAGAATCCTTCCAATTCGATACCAAACGACTTGTAATCGTTTTCAATAATACTGTTTGTAGATGCTTCAAATCCGCCTTCTTCTTCCGTTTTTGCGTAGAATGCTGTTGCATAAATTGCTCCGTTTTCAAAACCTCTTTTGTATCCTAATTCAGCTTGATTGATAAAATCTAAGGCATTGATACGATCGCCATCTAAATAATCTAATCCAGAGAATAAGATTCTGTCTGCTTTTGCAGAAGCACCTCTACTGTAACGACCAAATATCGCTTGCGAATCTGCTAATTTATAGTTTAAACCTAACGAATACGATACATAGTCATAATCGTAATCGACTGCCGTAGGATTTGCAGTATCAATCGCAAATACATTTTGTTCTGGCACAGAAATTACGCCATCATTATTTACATCAAATTCTCTTTGTGTTCCACCTGTAAACGAACCCGAAACGCGTCCTTTGTCGTAACGTAAACTCGCATCAATGGTAAAGTTTTCGTTTGCTTCCAATGTAAAGTTTACATACGGTGCTGAAACGTTGTAATCTGTATCATAGTTTCTGTGTAAATTTCCCCAAAAAGGAGTTCCGTAGGCATATAAACCATTTTCACTAAGTGCGCCACCAGTTGCATCAAACGCATTGATGAGTCGTGCATTATCATCATTTACTTCTTGTAAGTATGAATTCCATAACCATGACATAGAAATGCTTTGGAACGACTTGAAATATCCAACAGTTACATCTAAATTGTCAAATGATTTCGATAATTTGAAATCGTTCATGAAGTTGTTGAAATTGTTTAATTCTACATCAAACATGTGAATTCTTGCTACTAAACTGTTTCCAGCTACTGGAGAACCATCTGTAAATGCTAATGTAGAACCCGTTCCGAAAGAATCAGCTATCGTAGCTGCATCCGTAACTTGCGCAGGAAATGGCGAGATAAATGCTCCTTTATTTGATGAAAAACGTCCATTGTTAGATACTTTCCAGTTGTTTCCTAAATCGAAATTTGCTTGCATTCCTATCGACGTAGAAATTGGGTTCATTCCGTCTGTGACATCACCTCTTCGCAATTGTCCGTCTGCGCCAAGTCCAACTGTTTGTGTAAGGTTTGCACTGTGGATAGAACCTCTTGTTGCATCAAAGTTTGGCGCATTTCCCCAATCAGGATTGCTATTCGTTCCAGTTACTTGTATTGGCATTGGTAAATATGCAGCAGCTCTATCATTCAGATATTTTGCATATACACGAATAGATCCTTTTTCAAATTCTTTAGTTAAGCTTAATTTTAATTGTCCACCGTTATTAGCGGTAAATCCAGTTTCTCTGACACCTTCGCCAGCTCTGTAAAATCCGCCTGTGTGGAAATACAAACCTTCTCCTATTTTAGAACCGTAACTGAAGTCTGTTCTAAACGAATTATAATCTAATCCGAAAGTAGTTCCGATAGCGCCACCTTCATTTTTTCCCGTTTTACTAATAATATTGATGATTCCACCAGGTCCGTTAGATGTTAAGGTAGATGCTGAACCTCCACGAATCGCTTCAATTCTTTTTACATTATAATCAAATCGTGTAAAAATATCAGCCGTTCCAAAAGAAATATCACCATATAATAATACAGGTAAACCATCTTCTTGCAATTGTACATATTTAGATCCGCCAGAAGAAATTGGCACACCACGTACAGCAATGTTTGCGTTTCCTTCTCCACCAGAAGATTCTGCACGAATACCAGGAATTGTTCTAAAAATTTCCGCCGTAGTTCTTGGCGCTGATTGATTGATCGTTGCTGGTTGCATGCTCGTTACAGAGATACTCGATTCTATTTTTGATCGAGGATTTACAACTCCCGTAATGATTACTTGATCTAAAGATTCTGTATCTTCCGCAAGTGTAATAGTAAGTGTCATATCCGTTCCGTTAACTGTTACGGATTTGGTAAAAGTTGCATAGCCAATTGAAGAAGCCTTTAGGGTATAATTTCCGTCTTCCACATTTGAGATGGAAAATTTTCCGTCAAAATCGGTTACAGATCCTTGTGTAGTTCCGTCCAAAATGACGTTTACACCCGGAATTGGCATTCCTGTTTGGTCATTTACAGTACCTGAAATTTTGGTCTGAGCAAAGGACATCGTTGCCACAAGAAAGAGCAACACTGAACAAAGCTGTTTTAAGTTAGTATAGTTTTTCATTGTATTATTAATAGTTTTTAGATTAATTTTTTACTAAATTATTATTATTCCAATGCTATTTTGATTTTTTTGCATCGAAAACGTTTTCGATTTTACCGAAAACGTTTTCGATTTCGTATTTTAGTTTTTCTTTAATTAAAAAACTACTTTAGTTTCTATGAAACCAGTTACGCTAAAAGATATTGCCGAAACTTTAGGAATTTCCATTACTACGGTTTCAAAAGCCTTGAAAGGCTATCCTGATGTAAGTAAAAAAACGAGAACTTTAGTAAAAGAACTCGCCGCCACCTTAAATTATAAACCGAATGCGTTTGCGGTGAACTTACGAACGGAAGAATCGAAAACGATCGGATTGATTATTCCTGAAATTGTACATCACTTTTTTTCAAGTGTGATTAAAGGAATTATCAGTCAGGCAGAAAAAAAAGGCTATTTGGTCATTATTTTACAATCAAATGAATCGTATGAACTAGAAAAGAAGCAAATTGACTTACTGGTAAGCAAGCGTGTAGATGGTATTTTGATTTCTTTAGCGAATGGAACTGCTGATTTTAAACATATTGAAGATGTCATTCATCAAGGAAAACCGTTAGTGATGTTTGATAAAATTGCAAAGATTGTCAAATGTTCAAAAGTTATTATTGATGATCGAAAGGCAGCTTACACCGCTACACAACATTTAATTGATACAGGTTGTAAGCGTATTGCCCATTTTAGAGGTCCATTATTACCTCAAAATGCGATTGATCGTTTTTTAGGATATAAAAAAGCATTGTTGGATAATAATATGATTTATGATCCTGCATTGGTGTATTTGTTTGACGACATGACTTTTGAAGTTGGCGAAATGTTTGCTAAAAAAGTTATGACCGAAAACCCTGATGTAGACGGAATTTTTGTAAATACAGATTTAGTTGCCATTGGTGCTATTACAGAATTTAACAGACAAGGTGTTAAAATTCCGGAAGATATTTCTATTGTTGGTTTTAGTAATTGGTTTATGTCATCGGCAATTACACCTTCATTAACTACCATCAATCAACCTGGATTTGACATGGGTAAAATGGCTTTCAAGCAATTGTATAAGGAGTTGAAAGCTAAGAAAAATAAGAAAGTAATTGTTCCAAAAATCATTGAATTAGAAACGAATTTGGTAAAGCGGAATTCTACTAAAGAATAGTACATGATTTATATTTCCTTAAAGTTTTGCTTTGAAAATAAAAAGCAAGCTTAAATAAATAGCTTGCTTTTCGTTTATTAGTGACCTAAAACATTCAAAGTTCAACCTTTTTGGTGGAGGATTTGAGGGAGCTTACCTCGTTTATATTGGTATGATTCTCTAATAGATAAAGTTAAAATGTTCAGAAATTGAATGTTTATTTCATTTCATTCTGAATCCACATTTGTTTTATAGTCTATTTTCAGAATACGCTAAACTTATTACAGATGCAGAAAACGATCCTTTGGATGTAGTTTAAAGACATATTCTTGGCTATAAAATTTAGAGAAGGAAATGTATGTTATACAAAAAACTGCTTTAAAAAATAGTTTTAAAGCAGTTTGATATATAGAACTCGTTTAAACTTTTTTAATTTGCTGAAAAATTGCTCTTTTCAGTCCTGTTTTTACCTTTTTATCGTTCCGTAGCGCTGCTATGAAACTCAAAAAAGCTTTCAACAGCACTTAAAACTGTTAATTTTCGCCTAAATCCGAAAAGTTTAAACGAGTTCATAAATTTAATTGAAATAATGTTAGCAGATATAATAACCGTTCCATGGAATGTAACAACAAACTTTTTCTCCATTAACGAATATAAATGAGCCATCTCCGCCACATCTTTGCTCTAGACGTATACCGCCTGCTATACCTTTTTGTTCGTTTTTAGATAACTCTTGAACGCCTTTTAAATTTAAAAGTGATTTTTTCATGATTTTAGTATTTTTGGTTAAAATTTATGACTAAATATAATGATTTTTTTTACATTAATTAATTGAAATTGATTTTTAAGTAAAAATACTCATTACTTCTCTTACACTTTTATTTCATTCATTACAAACAAGTTGTAGTAAATAAACTATAAAATGCCGCATTAAAGACTTTGTTATTTTTGAATATTTCATAAATCTAGTGAAGACTTTATAGCGTAATTAAAGACAATTAGCCAAACAACGGAACATTCACTTTCAATACGTTTGAGCAACAAAAAAAGCGGACAAAAAAAAACAATACTGTTAATTTGTCCGCTCTTGTGACCTCGAACCTTCAAAGTTCGAACTTTTTGGTGGAGGATTTGAAGACTATTAACTTGTTTTTTGAGAAGTGTTCATATTTAATGAATGTCTTTTAAAATTTTGGTACACATACACTTGTTAGATTTTTATTGTGGAAAGTGTTTACAATTTACGGTTTCCAGTAAAGCTTATTTGAATATTGAGTTTAAATTTAGTATCTGATTTTTATAAAAATAAATACTCTTACAATACAATGGACAAGATTCAAAAAATACTTAAAAAAATAGAAGAGAACGAAATAGTAATACCAGTTTTGCTTTAAAATTACTCAATAAAAAGGCAGTTATTTTTTCTTTAGTCAAAAAAGAAAATGCAAGCATAGCCATAGCTACGGTTAAATTTTATTTTGAAGAATAAAGGAAAAAGCCCAAGTTTTTGTTAGTAACTTTAAAGTGAAAATGGTATAATTTGTATTGCTGAATTCATAAGAAGAAAATGCTGTCTTAAAAAGTAATGAGTATACTTTTTTAGACAGCATTTTTTGAATGAACTCATCTTGACTTTCTCTATTTCCTAAAAAATGGTAGAAATTCGCCCATATTTTGTTACTTTTTTTAGTCGTATCGCTGCTATGACTTTCAAAAAGTGCCGCATCTGAACAAATTTCTACTCATTTTCGGTTAAACATTGAAAGTCAAGATAAGTTCAATGTAAAAACGGTTGTTTTTAGCTAGGAAGAAAATAAGATTTTATAAAATTGAAAACGCATAGGTAATGTCTATATATTCACGCGTACAGGTTTCTCCTTGGTATGGCGAACATTGCTCCTCTTCATCATCAATATAATACCGATTGCTTCCTGCTGTGAGCGTACGGTTTCTGTAATATTTGTAACTTCCGGAGGTGTGGTTGTATTCTTGTACATTTAGTTCATAGTTGACACGTACATCTCTGTTTAAGTTAGCCGTTGTGGTATAACTTCCATCTGTAAAGACATCTACAAATACGTTGTCTACTACATATATTTCACCGTTGTAGTCGTACTCATCTATTTCATTGACCACATCTACACGAAATGCACGCGGGAATAATGCTCTGAAAGCCACTAAATCGCCCGCAGAAAACGCAGCACCGCCATCAATAGAATGCCACATAATAGAGCCTGTGTCGTTACCATTAGTACCAGGAACATTGACTGCTCCGCTTTCTCCTCGTGCTTGCCAGTTGGTATGACGCAAACCTACACAATGCCCTAGCTCATGTATGATCGTGTTTCTTCGAATATCTGCTCCAAAATCAGCTAATCGGTCTACGTTTAAGGTAACCGTATTAAATACACGCCCGTTAGACGGAAAACCAGCACGCCCTAGTACGTTTGCAGGTTCTACACCAAAATCACTACGGATGGTAATGTTTGCTTGGCTAGCATTTGTAACACGTACAAAAAACAAAGCACAATCGGTAATTCCGTTTAAGCTGTTGATAGCCGCAACAGCATCATTTTGCAGTCCTGTTCCAATAGAATTGTCTAAAAATACATTGATGCGCATTCTGTTTAAGGATACTAACTTTCCTGTGTTGTAGGCTTGCTCTGCGCCGCTTCCATTGTCTGACAAATCGTAATCGTTAATGTCTTTGCTGTACAATAAATCTGGCGGTGCTAAAAAGTGGTCGTTGGTTTCATAAATAGTCCCTCTTTCATAACCTCTAGCATAGAGGAGTTGCACCACAGGATGATCGTCTGGCGCAAGCCATTTGGTGTCAATACGCTCTGTTGTTGCCGTGACAACTTCATCTTCAACAAATTCTTCAGGATCATTTTGGCAACCTACACTAATGAGGAAGCACATTAAAATGTACACTAGCTGGTAATTAATTTTCTGTTTCATGGTTAAGTTCCTTTTTTGGTTAAATAATATTTAAAATAAGACACCTTAAAAGTAATAAAACACCAAACCGATTTCTTACGGAAACACCATAAAGAAGGTATCAAAAATAGTATATTATATCTCAGATAAATTCCTTATATACAAGGCACTTGGTAACGTTTATATCATATTTTGATAAAATTATATTTACTGTACTAAGCTTTGTTTTACATGTATAAATCTTTGATCATTTTATAAATTGATTTTGTTTTCAAATTAATTAAGATGTTGATGTATTTCTTTTTTTTACTTTTGTAACCTCAACTGTTTATCTTCATTACACCATGAATTCAGCATTCGTAAAACGTTTTTTACGTGGATATCTAAAATTTCAAATAAGCAAGTCGCCACAACTCAACTTAGTTTGGGGGTTTTTCTTGTATACACTTATTGGCGTACTGTTATTGAGCATTCCTTGGTTTCACAAAGATGCTATTTCCTTTATAGATAACTTGTTTATTTCTACCTCGGCAATATCTACTACGGGGTTGGTTACGGTAAGTTTGTACGACTCGTATAACTTTTTTGGACAATTTATTGTATTGGTGCTTTTTCAGGTTGGTGGAATTGGCTATATGACGCTTACCACGTATTACCTTTTGTTTACGACGAAAAGAATTACGAATTGGCATAACAAAATTATTGGAACAGAGTTTACCATGCCTAAAACAATTAAGATTGTAGACTTTATTAAAAGCGCCATTTTGTTTACCATTGTCATGGAGATTTTAGGAGCTATTGGTTTCTATTTTGCATTTGGAAGTACCGATATGGATACATTTGAGCGAATTTGGTTTTCTATATTTCATAGTATTTCCGCTTTTTGTACTGCTGGTTTTGGGTTGTTTAATGATAGTTTTGAAGGTTTTCAAAACAATACGTTTATCAATGTTATTATTTCTGTATTGGCTATTGCGGGTTCTATTGGTTTTATAGTGATTACAGATATTTGGTATCGTATCACAGGACGTACGAAAGCGATATCCTTTACCACAAAAATTATTACGTACGGATTTATCTTTTTACTCTCACTTGGCACCTTGCTAATTTACTTTACAGAACCATTAATGGGACAAGAAAGCGGTCATGCATTTATGAATTCCTTTTTTCAAACCATGACAGCGATGACTACGGTTGGTTTTAATACCGTTGCTACCGGAAACTTATCTATGGCTATTTTACTTTTTGTCACCTTCTTAATGTATATTGGTGCATCACCTTCCGGAACTGCTGGAGGAATGAAGATTACCACCTTAACGGCTATGCTGTCAGTGATAAAAAGCAGACTTTTTGGTCAGAAGAAAATAACGTTTATGAATCGTTTAATTCCTTTTGAACGTTTGTATGTAGCAACTTCTACCTTTATTTTATATACAAGTTTAATTTTTCTTTTTACGTTTATACTCGCATTTACCGAAAGCTTTAGTTTAGACAAAATTCTATTTGAAGTCGCTTCTGCTTTAGGAACTGTTGGACTGAGTACAGGAATTACAGGCGATTTAAGCATTCTTGGGAAAATTTGTATCATTATATTGATGTTTATCGGTCGTGTAGGTGTCTTAACTTTTGGCTTTGCGCTCTTAGAAAGAAAACATGAAACAACCCATGAAATTGTGAAAGACGACTTAGCTGTGTAGGAATTATTTGTATCTTCATGCTTCACCAAATTTACAATATCATGAAAAAAGTAATTTCAAAAAGTTTAACATTAAACAAAAAGTCAATTAGTAAACTCGATCGCCTTACGATTGAAGGTGGAAAGTTTGACCAAAAGGAAACTTCTTTTCCTGTAGGCGTATGTACTTGCAACTATACATGTCACTCTTGTCCTGAATGTCCTACGCAGGAAGCGTAATTTTAAAAAAACAAATCTCACATAGGAGCGTTTGCTTTGCAAGTGTTGCTATGTGATTTTTTATCGAAAACGTTGCCAAGTACGTGAACGCTTTACAATTGCCTTTGTATTACAACCGATAACAGCAAGTAATACTGTTTTTTATAAAGTGTAAGAACGCATCAGAGACAGCATTCTTACAAAAAAAATCTTAAAAATGCAGTTTATCTTCCTTTCTTTGCAGTTAATCTATGATTAAAATGTGCTTTAATAAGAAAAAAGTTCCTATTTTTGCTAAAACACTAAATAAAAGATCGGAATTTTACCATTCCCATTTCAATAAGAATTGACCTGTAACAAGCAGCATCTTCCCCTAAACTTTCGCTACGGTTACTTCATTTTTACTGAAACTAAGATGTTTTTTTTTGAGTGCTTTTAATAGGTTTAATCAATTTTAAAAAAATAAAAAAACCACAGCAGATTGTTGATTTTTAAAGGGCTTAACTAAAATATACATACACAGTTATACCTCTTTATATATCACAAACGAATGATTTGTAAGTTTTAAAATTTTGTGTGTTGCTTGTTCACTTCAGTTAAAACTAAGTGAGTGACGAAACACAATATAAAAGGAAGATTTCTTTTTAAAGATTCTTAAAATATTAAAAATCAGTAGTTAAAATTATTTTTGTGAGTTTTTTTTTATACATTTATCGTGTGAAAGTACAATTTACCATATTACTATTTTTCATAAGTACCATAAGCCTACTAGCATATAGCACCCCAAAAAAAGATGGCACAAAGAAAGATATAAACTCAACTGTTGTTAGTAATACTAATAATGATACGAGTGGATTAACTTCTTCTACAATTACAAATGATGCTGATGGTGGCGGACTAAGCGATGACAAAGAAGGTAGTTTGAATTCAATCTTAGGATATTCAATACTTATTTTCTTTTCTGTGTTGATTATTATATTAATCGAAAACCGAAATTTAGAAAGACGCTATAAAAAAATGCTTTCCGATTTTAAATCCAAAGAACCCACATTATAAAAAAATATACATGTACAAAAAAAGTCGAATATTGCTATTCGACTTTTTTTATGTTTTATGGTAATCATTTACCTATTGAATCTAATTGATTGCTTTGATAATGTCATACTTTGTGATGATATGATATTTATGGTCGCCTAAATCAACCAATACCGCTTGATTATCTTTAGTGATAAGCTTTGAAATATCATCAATAGAAGCGTTTTTATGCACTAGTGGAAATGGTTTTTGCATGATGTCCGCAATGTACATATCTGCAATATCTCTGTTTTCCATGAATTTTGAAAACAAAGTGGTTTCGTCAATAGAACCTACAATACCATCCGTATCTATCACAGGAATTTGTGATATTTTGAATTTACGCATACGTTCAATTGCATGCGAAACCAATTCGCCTGTTTTTACCGTCACCAAAGGTTTATCGTGATGATCTTTGATGAGATCGGCAGCCGTAGAAACAACTTCGTCTAGGAATCCGCGTTCACGCATCCAATCGTCATTAAACATTTTCCCTACATATCTACTTCCATGATCGTGGAATAAAACCACCACTACATCGTCTTTTGTAAAATGCTCTTTGAGTTGCAATACACCTTTAATGGCAGATCCGGCAGAGTTTCCTAAAAACATACCTTCTTCTTTTGCCAAACGCTGCGTATATACTGCGGCATCTTTATCAGTTACTTTCGTAAAACCATCAATAATATCAAAGTTTACGTTTTTTGGTAAAATATCTTCTCCAATTCCTTCCGTGATGTACGAATAGATTTCGTTTTCATCAAATATCCCTGTTTCATGGTATTTTTTAAATACAGAACCGTAGGTATCAACTCCCCAAATTTTTATGTTTGGATTTTGTTCTTTTAAGTATTTTCCAACACCCGAAATGGTTCCTCCTGTACCAACACCTACGATAAAGTGCGTTACTTTTCCATCGGTTTGTTTCCAAATTTCTGGACCTGTACTTTCGTAATGCGCAGCAGCATTGCTCGGATTGTCATATTGGTTTACGTACCATGAATTTGGCGTTTCTTCGCCCAAACGTTTCGATACTGAATAGTAAGATCGTGGATCATCTGGTTCAACCGCTGTCGGACACACAACTACTTCTGCACCAACGGCACGTAAAATATCTATCTTTTCTTTTGATTGTTTGTCTGCCATTACACAAACGAGTTTGTACCCTTTTACAATAGCTGCAAGTGCCAATCCCATTCCTGTATTTCCAGAAGTTCCTTCAATAATAGTTCCGCCTGGTTTTAGGCGTCCGTCTGCTTCTGCATCTTCAATCATTTTTAACGCCATTCTATCTTTTACAGAATTCCCTGGATTGAAGGTTTCATATTTTGCTAATACCAAAGCATCAATATCTTTTACTAAGGCATTCATTTTTACCATTGGTGTGTTTCCAATAGTTCCTAATATATTTTCTGCGTATTCCATTCTTGTCTTTTGATGAAACAAAGATACAAACTCTCTTTATATTTATGGTATTGAATTGAAAAGTCTTACTGTTACGAAACAGTTAATTCCTCATTTTTAGTTTACATTCAATCAAATCGCATGCAAACCATTTCTATCTTGAAATCATCATCACAAAAAATACTTTTACTCTTTTTTAATTCAATCTGAAGCTCTTAAAGTTGATACACATATTCCACAAACTACTATTAAAAATCCGATGAATAGCTTTGTGTCTAAACTAATAATAGTGTAGTTTTAGCCATAATTAAATCCATACTAAGAACAAGATTGGTTATGGTAGAAAATAACTGAAATTCTTGTTGTTAACACCTCAATTCCAATTTAAACAAACCCATAAATGAAACAAACCATCATCCTTTTATGCTTATTAGTTTTAAGCTGTAATACAGATAAAAAGTCGTTAGAAGTAAAAAAAGAAAATAATACTGAACAGAAAAGTACAAAAATAAAAGTGTTAAACGTTGGAACATTCCACTTTGGATATACTTCGGATGCTAACGAAACAGAATTTGATGAACATAGTGAGGATGCTCAAAAAGAAATTAGAAAAATTTCTGAAGCATTGGCAAAATTTAAGCCTACGATCATCTGTATTGAGAACTTACCTGAATTGAATGACGAGATCAATATAGCCTATCAAGAATTTCTGAAAGAACCCTCAAAATTAAATACAGATCATGGGGAAATCAGTATGGTAGCATTTGATGTAGCTAGATTAAGTGGTGTAAATAAAATATACGGAATAGATAACCACATGGGATACAATTATAGTGTTGGAGACTTTTTTGAAAGCAGTCCTGATTATGAAAATGCAATTGATTCAAAAACATATTTGCAACTGACCAATGAACCTTTTAAGGACAATCCAGAAATGGCGCAACGCGAAAAAAACTATAACAACCTCTCATTACTGGAAAAATTACAATTGATTAACGAACCCTTACATCTTGATTATTCAATAAATATCAATGCAGACAAATTACTGTACGTTGGCACAAAAGATGGATTTGAAGGCGCGGATAATGCTGCCTTATTTTATCATAGAAATATGAAAATATATGCAAATCTAAATAGAATACCAATGACAGAAAATGACAGAGTATTTATTATCATGGGATCTGCGCATACAGCTTTTTTAAGAGAATTTATAAAAAGAAGCCCCAAATTTGAAATGGTGAATACCTTAGATTATTTAAAGTAAAGCAAACTCACTTTCAATTACTGAAACTTCATCGCTTTTACAGGCGTAATTTTGGTGATGATATACGAAGGAATTAACAACATCAACACACACAATACCAATGTTCCTATATTGAGTGCCAAAATATGCCAAACTTCAATATGTGTGGGAATGATTGCCGTGTGATATTGCTCAGGATTCGGAAATTTTAAAAATCCAAATGTGCTTTGCAACCATATACATGAAATTCCGATAATATTTCCCCAAAGCAATCCAATAGCAATCAAATAAGCAGCGTTGTATAAAAAGATTTTACGAATGCTCCAATCACTACTTCCAAGTGATTTTAAAATTCCAATCATGGGTGTTCTATCTAAAATCAAGACTAAAAGTGCCGTAATCATGTTGATGCCACCAACAATAATAATGATACCGATGATGAGAAAGATATTGACATCAAACAAAGAAATCCATTCAAAAATAAACGGAAACTTCGCAATCACACTTTGTGTATCTAAATCTTGTGGAGTAATCGTGTAAATTTCATTTTCTTTCTCTTCAATCAAATCAAAATCATCCAAAAAGATTTCAAAGTTCCCTATTTCGGTTGCTTTCCACTTATTCATTCGCTGAATATGACGAATATCAACCAACATTACATTTTCATCAAACTTCTCAAAACCCGATTCGTAAATACCCACAATTTCAAACGTGCGCTCATTTGGTAGTTCATTGGTATTTTCTTTTAAAAATAAAGCTTTAAAGGTATCGCCAAGTTTCAATTCCAATCGGCGTGCTAAATATGTAGAAATTAATACGTCTCTATTTTCACGTTCGCCAGTAACATCGGGCAAGCGACCTTCTTTTAAAAAATCTTTAAAAGCATCCCAATTATAATCTGTTCCAACACCTTTTGCCAATACGCCTTCAAATGTTTTTTCAGTGCGAATAATGCCTGCTTTAGTAGCTACTGCCTGAATATGTTTGATACCCGGAACCTGTGTAAATGTTGGGTAAAAGGGTTGTTTTGAATCTACAGGAACCAACGAAACTTCCGAATCGTTATTATCAAATTTAGAAATTTGAATATGCCCATTAAACGCCGCTACTTTTTCTTGGATCGTTTTTTGCAGTCCCATTCCCGTAGCAATCGCAACCATCATCATCACAAGTCCAATAGCAATTGCAGCAATTGCAATTTTTATTATTGTTGCCGATACACTACTTTTATACTGTTTTGCCTTAATAATACGTTTGGCAATAAAAAACTCGTAATTCAAATTAAAGAATGGTTTATAAATTTTTCAAAAATACATTTTTATTGTTGTTATTAATTGGATTTTTCACAAGATGTGACGCCAAAGAACAACAAAACAAGCAGAAATCTACTGAAATCGACAGCACACCAATAACGGAAACCAAAAAAGAAGTCGTTGTAGGTGCCAATCAGACCGATCTATTTTTGCCTATGCTGAAAAACAAACGCGTGGGAATTGTTGCAAATCAGACAAGCGTGATTTTTAAATCGGAAACCGAGCACACACATTTGGTTGATTCGTTATTGCAACTTGGCGTAAATGTACAAACAGTCTTTTCGCCAGAACACGGTTTTCGGGGACAAGCAGATGCAGGCGAAATTGTGAAAGATGGGAAAGATGTCAAAACTGGCTTGCCGATAATTTCCCTTTACGGGAAAAATAAAAAACCGTATGCAACACAGCTTGAAAATTTAGACATTGTAATTTTTGATGTGCAAGATGTCGGCGTGCGTTTTTACACCTATATTTCCACACTACATTATGTGATGGAAGCGTGCGCAGAAGCAAATATTCCTGTGCTAATTTTAGACAGACCGAATCCAAACGGACATTATGTAGATGGTCCAATTTTAGAAAAAGGGTTTAAAAGTTTTGTGGGAATGCATCCAATCCCGATTGTTCACGGCATGACAATTGGCGAATATGCGCAAATGATTAACGGCGAAAAATGGTTGGAAAATAACGTTCAGTGTGATTTGACCATTATTCCAGTGAAAAATTACACGCATGAAACTTCATATAGTTTACCGATAAAACCGTCTCCAAACTTACCAAACGATCAGGCAATTAATTTATATCCAAGTTTGTGTTTATTTGAAGGAACAGCCATCAGCGTCGGACGTGGCACAGAAAAACAATTTCAAGTCATTGGAACGCCTGACTATTTCTTAAAACGTCACACGTATAGTTTTACGCCGAAACCTAATTTTGGTGCAAAAAGTCCAAAACATAATGGAAAAGAATGTAATGGCTATAACTTATCAAAACATGAAAAATTAGCAGAGATAAAACTAACCTGGCTGCTCGAATTTTACAAAACACATCAAGAATACGCTCAAAAGACTCCGTTTTTTAATAAAAATGATTTCTTTTCAAAACTCGCTGGAACAGACAAATTACAACAACAAATTGAAGCCGGATTATCCGAAGCGGAAATCAAAGCGACTTGGCAAGAAGGCTTGGAAGCGTTTAAGAAAACGAGAGCTAAATATTTGATGTATGAATAGTTTTCAGTTAACAGTTGACAGTTTTCGGTTGTCGGTTGTTGGTGTTTTGGTAAAACTAATTCGTTTTCAAATTAATAATTTAACTTACAAACCAACATCATCATAACTGAATTACTCACAACTCATAACTCAATACTCATAACTCAATACTCATTAACTCAGAACTCAGAACTCAATACTAAATTCTATTCTTCGCTTCAATCCAAAGTGACATATACTTCGTACTTCTTGCATTGTGTAATTGCAATAAACTTCCCATAAAGTTTTGAGTTCGGTGTGCCGAAAGATTCTTTTGTGTGATCGTTATTTTTTCTAAAAGTTGTTGCTGAAAGATCGCTTTTGAATACCGCTTCGAGAGAATTTCAAAACCATGTTGTTGTGCTTGCAACCAACGATTTTTGTCTGAATATAATTCCACAGTTTCTTCGACTAAAGTTTGAATATCATCTGAAACAATTCCATTCCAAGATAAATCTCCGTGCATGCCTTCTGCGCCAATGGTTGTGGTGACACAAGGTGTTCCGTTTTGCATTCCGTCAATAAACTTTCCTTTTAAACCTGCACCAAATCGTAATGGTGCTAGTAAAATTCGTGCTTTTGAGATGACTTCAGCAGCACTTTCTGCGCGTCCGTGTACAAAGAACTTTTCTTTCGGTTGATTGAGTTGTAAACTATCTTGTTTTGCATACGAACCATACACGTGCATTTCGGCTTTGGGCATTTTTTTTCGTAAAATTCCCCAAATTTCTTTTTTCAGATACAAAACCATATCTCGATTGGGCGCATGTAAAAAGTTTCCAATCGTCACAAAATGCTGGCGTTCTTCAAACGTTGGCAACGCTGCTATTTGAGCTTTCGTTGGCGCATCTAACATAAATGGAAGATATATCAATAACGCCGAATCAATCTTGAATTCGTTGACTAACAGATCGTGTTCTACTTCCGAAATTAATAAGGAAAGATCACAGCGTAAAATGCTGGCAATTTCACGTTGTGCCAATTGGTAGTTTTTCAATAAATCAATATGAAATTCCACACCATCTTTTAACGCTTGATGTCGTGCTTTTCGTAAACTGTGCAAATCTTCTGTGTCTAAAATTCGCAATGCATTTGGACAGTTTTCAGCGACACGCCAACCAAATTGTTCTTCCATCATAAAACGGTCAAATAATACAATCGTCGGGTTGAGTTTTTGTATGAAATCGTCAAAACTTGCATCATTGATCTGAATGGTTTTCACCGCAATTTCCATCTGACGCAAGTCAAAAGCAACGTCATTTTTTGCGGCTGGACAGGCAAATGTGACATTCCAATCGTTCGCTTTAAAGAATGCTAATAATTGTAACATGCGTGTTCCAGCGGCAGAAGAATTCGGCTCTGGCAACACATATCCAATGACTAAAACCTGTTGTTTTGTCATTTGATTAAAGTTTTTAGCACATCAGGATAATCAGTGATGATGCCATCTACTTTCCAATCGATCAGTTGTTGCATGTCTTTTTCAGCGTTTACCGTCCACGGAATGACTAAAAATCGACGCTTTTGATAATCTTTGATATTTTCTTCTGTGAGTAATTTGAAATACGGACTGATAATTTCTGGCTTAAACGAAAGTTGTTTCCGTTTTTCGTCAATATTTTCGTGTTCATCTACCAATAACGCCACACGCATTTTGGGAGCTTGTTTTTTTATTTCTTCTAAAACACGAAGATCGAAAGCTTGTAAATTCACGCGTCGTCCCAACTTATATTCTTCTAAAACTGCTAATACTAAACCAACAAATTCAGCAACATTTGGCGTGTAAATTCCGTCGTATTCAGGGTTGCTTTTGAGTTCAATATTATACCAAATTTCATGATTAGATTTCGCTTCTGCCATGACAATCACTTCTGATAATAATGGTTTTGCAACTTTTATTTTTTCTTGCGATCGAAATCTCGGATGCACTTTTGAACCACAATCGTATTGACGAATGCTGTCATAATTCATTTGATAGAGATTGTATTTTTTTTCTTCACGTTCCAGAATAGGATTTCCTTGAAGATCGAATGCAATTTCATGATTCATAAACGGTTCATGCGAAACGACTACTTTGTGGTCTTTTGAAATTACCACGTCCATTTCCAAGGTTTGCACCTTCAAATCGATTGCTTTTTCAAAACCTTGCATAGAATTTTCGGGCAGTAAACCTCTGCAACCGCGATGTCCTTGTATGTCTATCATTTTTTGGTGATGTGATTGAGGCGTGCATCCAATAAAAAGTAAACAGCATGCAGCGAGTTGAAAATAGAGTTTGAAAAATTTCATGCGTGAGAATTATTCATCCGCATTCAGCGTAGTTGGCGGACGATATTTGTTAAAAGGAATTTTCAGTAAGCTTTTTAAGTTTGCATTTTCAGATGCTTCTGGATATGTATCAACACCATAGATCAATGTTTTTGGATCTTTTGCCGCAAATGTTCTGAAAATTCGATCCCAAATAGAAAAGATATTTCCATAATTTGTGTCTGTATACGGCAACTGATAATGATGATGAACTTTGTGCATATTTGGAGAAACAATCACGTAACTAATCCATTTATCAACTGCTTTCGGAATGCCAATATTTGCATGATTAAATTGTGATAAAACTACTGATAATGATTGATATAACATGATTATTGCTACTGGCGCGCCCACAATTAAAACACCCAATAACGTAAATACAAATCGGATGACACTTTCGCCAGGATGATGTCTATTTGCGGTCGTAGTATCTACATGCGTATCGGTATGATGCACTAAATGAAATCGCCATAACACAGGAATTCTATGTTCCACATAATGTGCCAACCAAGCGCCAAAAAAGTCCAACGCAGCAACGCCAATGATGACATACCACCAAACGGATAAGGTTGGAAATTGAAGATCAATCCATTGTAAAATTCCAAATTTGTGAGCAACTGTCCATTCGGAAGCTTTAAACAATAAAAAAGCAAGTACAAAATTGACCACAATGGTTGTCAACGTAAAAAAGATGTTGATGCCAGCGTGATTTACTTTTTTATAGTTGAATCGGAATAAAGGAATGATGTATTCTATCAACCAAAAAAAGGCAATTCCGCCTACTAAAATAACACTTCTGTGCGAAGAAGGAATCGATTCAAAATAGCTTAAAATAGTATCCAAAATAGTAAGATGTCTTTGGTTTTACAAAGTTATAAAGATACGGTTTTTATATAAATGCAAACGAACTACTTTTTCCCTTTCGCTGCTAAAACGGTCTTTAATTTTTCAACAATATTATAGGTAGCTGGACAAATAGCAATATTATTCATGGTAATATCCGAAATTTTGTGAAACTTTTTTCGATCGGTATGTGGATATTCTCTACATGCTTTTGGGCGTACATCGTAAATCATACATTCGTTATCGTCACCTAAAAAATGACAAGGCGCGGTGTGTAGTACATAGTGATTGTCTTCATCAAAATATAAAAATTGACTGATAAATTGATGTTCTTTCATTTTGAAATGCTTTGAAATACGGGCAATATCAGCATTTGTAAAAATTGGACTCGTGGTTTTACAACAATTGGCACAGGTAAGACAATCGGTTTTTTTAAACTCTTCCTCGTGCAATTCCTGCATGATGTAATCTAAATTTTTGGGCGTTTTTTGCCGCAATTTCATAAAGAATTTTTTGTTCTCTACTTCTACGTCTTTCGCGAGTTTAGGAAGCTCGTTGATAAAATCTTGCATCTGTAATTTCGTTTCAACAAAAATACACGATATTTTTTTGATTTGTTGGGTAACAAAACATTTAAAGCGGCACTTGAGAGTAGAAGACTGAAAAATTACAGGTTATTTTGATATGATCTATTTTGAAGTCAACATAACTAGTGCCATAAAATTGGGGGATTTTAGGAAGCTAGGTTAATTATTTAGGTTATAGTTAACAGCAAGCAACGAGGAATACTTTGGTAGGAATCGTTGCTTTTTTTTATGGTGTTGAATTAAAGTTCAATTACTTCCTGTATTTTTGCCGCTTAGTTCAAACACAGATGAAAGATTTATTCGGGAAAGCAATTTTAGACTACCAACAAGGAAATTACACAGAAGATATTACAACTTCAACTTCTATTTCGGAAGAAGATGTGTTGCCAATTCCGTATTTGTTTCGGTCGTACGATGAAATGCCAGAATTGGAACAAACAGCACTACAACTATCCAAAGGAAAAGTATTAGATGTTGGTTGCGGCGCAGGAAGTCATAGCTTGTATTTGCAAAACGAGCGCAACCTAGAAGTCACAGCGATTGATGTTTCAGAAGCTGCCATAAAAGCGTGTAAACTCCGAGGAATTGACAATGCCATCGCTATTGATGTGTTAAAATTTTCAGGTCAGTTTGATACGATTCTTTTATTGATGAATGGCGCGGGAATGTGCGGAAAACTCAATCAAATTGGACACTTTTTGAAGCATCTTAAAACATTATTAACGGATGACGGACAAATTTTAGTGGATTCTTCAGATATCATTTACATGTTTGATGAAGACGAAGATGGCGGCAAATGGATTCCTTCCGAAACTGAATATTATGGCGAATTACTATATAATGTAAGTTACAAAGGCGAACACGAAGCACCTTTTAATTGGTTATATATTGACTATAACACCCTACAAAATGCTGCGCATGCAGCTGGTTTACAATGCGAATTGATTCTTGAAGGCGAACATTACGATTATTTAGCAAAATTATCCAAGTGACACACTCATAATTTAAACGATATATTTTTGCGAATCAATTAATTAAATTCGCAAAAACACTAAGGAATACACAACGAATTTCATTTCTACTTGAAAAAAAAGCACTAATACTGTTATTTTTTTGTTAATTTGGTGCAATAAAAAATTGCACCATAAACGACTAAACCAAATTACTATGAGAAACTTTACTTTTATTTTGTTATTTGCCTTTATTTTTCAGGTAAATGCACAAAATACTCAACGTCCTGTTCCTGAAAGTTGGAACATTGCTACTATTGAAAAAGTAGCTCCAATTGAACTTGAAAAACCAAATTTAGCTCCATTAAAAGCTGAAGATGCTGTTAATGACTTAGATAAATCTATTCCATGGCGATTTGGCTATGACCATTTTGTAGATTATGGTTTGGATACTGCTGGAAAATGGCACACATTACCAAATGGTGATCGTATATGGAGAGTCAACTTTATTTCTCCTGGAGCTTTAACAATGAACTTAATTTTTGATCGTTACCATATTCCTGTTGGAGGAAAAGTATATATTTATAATGGCGATCATTCTCAAATTTTAAACGTATTTACTCACCAACATAACAATCCTGAAGAAATTTTAGGAACGTGGATGGTTGATGGACAAAGTATTTGGATTGAATATTTTGAACCAAAAAAAGTAAGTGGTCAAGGTCGACTCAACATTGGAAACGTAATTCACGGATACAGAACCTTACGATACCCTGATACAGATGCTGACAATCCGGAAGCATTAAATGATTCTGGAGCTTGTAATGTAGATGTCAATTGTGATATTACAGGAACTTCTACAACAGCAAATGACATTAAAAATGATGTAAAAAAATCAGTTGGAATGATCGTTGTTGGTGGAAACGGAAATTGTACAGGGGCTTTGGTAAATAATACAAATAATGATGGAACACCCTACTTTTTGACCGCAAATCACTGTTTAGGTGGTTCAGTTGCAGGTTGGGCATTCCGTTTCAACTGGGCAAGTGACGCTTCAGTTGCTGACTGTGCTACAAACGCACCAAGTGTAGACAACTCTTTTATTCAAACTGCAAGTGGCGGTATTTTAAGAGCCTCTAACTCTCAGTCTGATATGGCATTAATTGAAATTACAGACGCAGCTTTCTTTGCAGGAAGTCCAGATGTTGTTTGGGCAGGTTGGAACCGTTCTACAACGGCTGTTCCTTCTTTAAATGTTGGTGTACATCACCCAAGTGGAGACATTCAAAAAGTATGTGTTGACTTGCAAGGTGCCACTCGAACCGCAACTAATTTCAATGGAAATCCAACTACTCAAGTATGGCGAATTGCCGATTGGGATTTAGGTGTTACTGAGCCTGGTTCTTCTGGTTCTCCTTTATTTGATCAAAATGGATTAATCATCGGAAAACTATCTGGTGGTTCTGCAGCATGTTCTGGAACCAATGACAATGGAGGTTTTGATATTTATGGACGCTTTGGAGTTTCTTGGGATTTTGGTACAACTAACAGTACGCAATTAAAATTCTGGTTAGATCCAGCAGGAACAAACCCTGTAACTTTACAACAATTTCCTCCATTACAAACATTTGATTATGACGCGGCTATTTCCGTATTAAATGTTCCTACAGAGTTATGTGATGCCAGCATTACACCAACATTACGTATCAGAAATGCTGGAAATATACAATTAACAAGTGCTACTATCATGTATCAATTAGATAGTAATGCTGCGGTAACAATCAACTGGACAGGAAGTTTAGCAACGGACGCATTTGAAGATATTCCTTTGTCAGCGATCGTTGTATCAGGTCAAGGTGCGCATTCATTCACAGCTTCTGTATCGAATCCAAATGGAAATGTAGATCAATCGCCATCAAATGATGCTAACACACAAAACTTTACCGTTCCTGTTAATTTCCAAACAACAACCGTAAGAGTAATTATTACTCCTGACCGTTATGGAGCTGAAACAACTTGGACATTAGCCGATTCTGGAGGAAATGTAGTAGGAAGTGGCGGACCATACACAACTGTGGGAAGCAATGGTACACAACCAGATGAAATCCAAGATGTCACAATTTCAGTATTCGACTGTTATACATTTACATTAAACGACTCGTATGGCGATGGTATTTGCTGTTTATATGGAGCTGGAACGTACCGCTTGGAAGATGGAGCTTCTAATATTATTGTGAATGGAAACGGATCTTTTGGAGGAAGTGTTACTGACTTGTTCAAAATATCAGATCCAGCACTTAGAGTAGATGAAAATGTATTAGCAAGTAACTTACGAATTTATCCAAATCCATCTGCGGCTGATTTCACGGTTTCTGTAAGTAATTTTACAGATGTAACTTATGAAATTAGTAGTATTACAGGACAACGCATTCAAGCGGGAGCATTTAATGAAGGTACAAACACACTCTCTATGAAAAATGAAGCTGCGGGTATGTACTTTATAAGAATTACTGATGTAGAAAGTAACATTAGTGTAACTAAAAAGATTGTAAAATACTAGAAATAATAGTTTTACATTATACAATAAAGCATCCGTTTTTCTTTTGAAAAGCGGATGTTGTTTTTTATGATGGTTTGTAATTGAGAAACTTTAGCGGAAATCTAACCGCATTTTTTTTAGACTTCAGTAAAATCGCTTACTTTTAACCAAATTTTTGAAGTCATGAGTACTAAGGACAATTTTATTGATCATATTGACACAGGATATGCCACCAAAGGCGATTACATTATTATGGGATCTGCCATGTATGAAGGCGAAACCGTTACAGATGCGTATGTCAAAATTCCGCTAAAAACCTTAAATAGACACGGTTTAATTGCTGGAGCTACTGGAACTGGAAAAACAAAAACATTGCAAGTCCTTGCTGAAAATCTTTCCGACAAAGGAATTCCTGTCTTATTAATGGACTTAAAAGGTGATTTAAGCGGAATAGCACAACCAAGTGCTGGACATGCAAAAATAGACGAACGTCATGCAAAAATTGGGGTTCCGTTTGAAGCAAAAAGCTTTCCTATTGAAATTCTTTCCTTATCCGATCAAGATGGTGTGCGTTTGCGTGCCACCGTTTCCGAATTTGGACCGGTGTTACTTTCTCGTATATTAGATTTAAGCGAAACGCAATCAGGAATTGTTGCCGTTGTTTTCAAATATTGTGACGATAACAAAATGCCGTTGCTCGATTTAAAAGACTTCAAAAAAGTATTACAATATGCTACGGAAGAAGGAAAAGAGGAGTTTCAAGAAGCTTATGGACGAATTTCTACGGCATCTACTGGTTCTATTCTTCGTAAAATTATAGAACTCGAACAACAAGGTGCCGATTTATTTTTTGGTGAAACTTCCTTTGATGTAAACGATTTAACACGAATTGACAAAGATGGACGTGGTTATATCAACATCATTCGTTTGACAGATATTCAAGATAAACCAAAGCTATTTTCAACCTTTATGCTGAGTTTATTAGCCGAAATTTACGAGACATTTCCAGAGCAAGGCGATAGCGGACGACCAGAATTGGTGCTGTTTATTGACGAAGCACATTTAATCTTCAATGAAGCATCCAAAGCCTTAATACATCAAATCGAAAGTATTGTAAAACTCATTCGTTCCAAAGGCATCGGGTTGTACTTTGTTACGCAAAACCCAACCGATGTTCCGGAAGCCGTTTTAGGTCAATTAGGATTAAAAATTCAACATGCGTTGCGTGCATTTACTGCAAAAGATCGGAAAGCGATCAAATTAACCGCAGAAAACTATCCAGATTCTGACTATTACGATACTGCCGAAGTATTGACTTCATTAGGAATTGGTGAAGCCTTAATTTCTGCTTTAGACGAAAAAGGAAGACCAACTCCATTAGCGGCTACCATGTTGCGCGCGCCTATGAGTCGTATGGACGTATTAACGCCTTCCGAATTAGAAGAAGTCATTGACAATTCGAAATTAGTCAAAAAATACAATGAAGTAATCGATCGGGAAAGTGCCTACGAAATGCTTATCGAAAAAATTGAAATAGCAGAAAAGCTTCAAGAAAAAGAAGATGCTGCCGAAGAAAAAGCAAAAGCCTCAAGAAGTTCCAGTAGAACTAGTACGCGCCAAAATCCGATTATCAAAGTGTTGACAAGTGCTACTTTTATCCGAAGCTTTCTAGGTATTCTTAAAAAAGTGATTAAATAATAAACTCTAAAAAATAAACAGTTGAAAAAATCTATATTCCTCGGAATCATTATTGCTTGTTTGGCTAGTTGTGCTAAAAAAGAAGACCCATTTTTAATTCAGAAAGATCAAATTGGAAAACTAACCAAAGAAACTACTGTACAACAATTAGACTCCATTTATGCCAACGATTCGTTGGTAAAACGCATTGGCGAAGGCGATTATGTACAAGCTAGTGAAGACAAGTATTTAATTTATGAAAAAGGTGGCAAACACTTGCTAACCTTAACACCAAGACAACAACATGACGTAAATGAAAAAATAAAAACAATTCAAATTTATGATCCACGTTTTAAAACTGCGGAAGGTCTTACGCTAAAAAGTACATTCAAAGACATTCGTGAAAATTATAAAATCAAGAACATTTACAATACCATGAATACGATTTTGGTCACTGTTAAAGGCAACGAATATTTCACGATTGACAAAAAACAACTTCCCGAAGATTTACGCTATGATCCAAACCTAACTATTGAAGCAATTCAAATACCAGATGCGGCTAAAATAAAATACTTTATGATCAATTGGGAACATGAGGAAACTCCTAAAAAAGATTCAGAAAATGAGCAATAAAAAATATACCATTCAAAAAGCACCATTTGTTGTACCAACTACTGATGGAAAACTCATTGAAGAACATTTTGGAAATGCTACCGATGGAAATTCAGATGTAAGCATTGCGCACATGATAGCGCCACCAAAATGGAGCGAACCGTACCAAACTCCTGAATTTGATGAATTTACATATATCATCAAAGGGAAAAAACAATTTATCATTGAAGGCGAAACCATTATTTTAGAAGCTGGACAATCGATCAAAATTGAAAAAAACACACGCGTACAATACTCCAATCCGTTTGACCAAGATTGCGAATACCTAGCGATCTGCTTACCTGCTTTTTCTATGGATTTAGTCAACAGAGAAGAAAAATAACAAAAGAAAGACTGTCTTAAAAGTATTAGAAAACGTCATTCTGAATCAAGTTCGGTTTGACGAAAATTTAACTTTTCAGACAGTCTTTTTATCTTTATAAATGAACCGTAATTACGGTTTAATAATTGTCACATATCTGTACGTCGAATTCTTCCCAATATAATCATATCCGTTGGTCGTTCTGGCTCTAGCATACACATTGAATGAATGTGCACAGGTTTTTTCCGCTTTAAAACTTCCCAAAATATGATGACTTCCTTGCCAGTTGCCAGGCATTGTTGCTGGATCGTATTTCTTATGCACAATATTCTTAGAATCGCCTTCGCCCCAACGTGCGGTTAAGCTATAATCCAACAAGTTTCCTTCGGTATCAAACGCTTCAAAATCTACGTCAATTACATCATTGGTATTCTGTAAATTCACAATACCACACGCACCTATTTCTACATTTTTATACTTCACAGAATTGATACTAACTTCTGGCACATTATTATCAATATACATTGTAAGTATTTGCTCCGGAATGGTTGCACCAACTTCTGTTCCTGCATTATTATAAAATTTTACTTTAAACTGATGCAAACCTGTGTTGAGTTTTGAAGAATTGAACTGAAACAATAAATCATCAATTGAATAATCAACGCCTGCACTTGGCATTTTGTAGAAATTACTCGCATCTGGCGAAGCTGCTTCCAATACATAATCGGAACCATCCCATTTATAATTGTACCAAGAAGTCACAAACTCTGAAAATCCTCCAGACGTTCCTGACCTGTGAAATACTTTGTACTTCTTTGCGCCTAATCTTGGCAATTGATCCATCTTTGCACGATTTCCAATCACATTCAACAAACCTCCAAAAGCGGCATTTCGCGCATAAATAAAATAGTTGGAAGCGGTTGTTGCACGTCCTGAAGCATTAATTTTTGTAGTAGGAATCAATCCGACACTTCCCATAATTGGCCCTAAATCTGCGGTTGAAATAGAGGGTTTTTTAGAAAAATATAACGTATGTAACTTAGAAAAATCTCGAAAGAAATTTGATGGTGTATCATAATTCAAATTTGGTTTGTTAGAATGAACTCTAAAACCAAACTTTGTATACGAGCTAAACCACCACCATAACAAGTTGATTTTCAGATCACTCAGTCGAAATCTAAAATACCAGATTCTATGTGGTGTTGAAGAATTTGGGGAAGTTCCGAAAGTACTTTTACATTCTGACTTTTGTTCTTCATTTAACAAACCTGTCCAACGTCCAGCACCTAAATAATACTGACGTCCCATCTTATTTGGGTTTCCGGGATAATTACCATAATTCACATCATAATTTGGTGTAATTGCTTTATTTCGATTCAAATCAAAAGTAAACCAAAAATAATCGCCAGTTCCCGGATCGTTGTGCGTATCTTTTACAACATCTAATGCTACGTACAAATATTTAGCATCATTCTTGGCAAGCATAAATCCGCCATCAAATTCCATCTTTTCTTCTTGCGCACCTGACCAAGCTTCATCTTCCAATTGGTCATCCAAAGAAATAGGCATTCCTGCCCAAATTGATTTAATTTTTCCCATGATTTTTAATAGTTTTTAGGTTATAATTATTTATTGGACAAAAGTATAACCACTTAACATATTGTGTAAGAGTCTAAAAACTAATTCAACACAGGAAAAAAACGGTTTTCCTTAGGGGAAAAAACAACTCAAATTCCTGTTTTTGAAATCTTTCTAAACACGTAAAATTCCAATCATAAGTCCTAAAAATAAAAATGCTATTGAAGATTCTCTACGAATTCTAGTTTACTCCTAACGAATTCTAAAACCACTCCAAAGAAGCGTGAAGTTGCCACTACATTTGACATGTAATTAAGAAACAAAAACATCTTAATCACACTAAAAAAAGATACAAACTTTAAATCAAAAACAAATGTGGTACGATATAACAGCAACAAAAATAATTCAAAACTATTTGAATATGTATTCGCAAATCAAAATGCAATTTGATGGTGACGGAAAAGTAAAAACGATCGCTTTATTTCAAAATAATACATGGATTGACAGTCCAACATTGGCAACACAAATGCGCTTGCGACACATTACATTGCCAGTCCGACAAAAAGCGTCTATCACACTGAAACGATAATAAAATTTAGGTTGGTTAGTTGGGGAATCTCAGCTTGGATACTTTTGATGGCTGTCAAAAGCTACGATTGCAAACTATTGAAGAGTGGGTTTTCAAAAGCAATAACAATCGTGATTTCAATCCGAAAGCAGATTGATCTTATCCAAGCTGATTTTCATACTAATGAATTAAAAAATTAAAGAATTAAAAGATTCAAAAACTGAAAACTGATAACCGATAACGAAAAAAAATAACTTTAAAAATCACAACACTATGAACACAAAAGCACTAAAAATGGCAGCCTTCATGGGACTTGTACTCGCATTCGTATTTGCATGTTCCACAAAAGAAAATTCAAACGATATCGCAGAAGCAACTGAAAACGAATCACTTGCTCCAAAACAAGCCATCGTTTTCATCGCAGGATATGACAAAGGAGAAAGCACGTATTATCAAGATGCTAAAAAGCATTTTCAAGAATTAAATTACACAATTGTAGACAACGCTTTTTCACTTCAAGAAATTATTGCTTGGCTCAATAAAAATCATAACGGCAACGATTACAGCGAAATTCACATTGTAAACAAAGGAAATTCTAAAAAAGGACTTTCGCTAGAAACGACGATTAATGGCGAATTACTTTCACAAGAAACCTTACTCAATTGTTTAAAAGAAAACAAACTTCCAAAATTAGAAAATGTATTAGCGGAAGACAGCAAATTGGTTTTTCACACTTCTGAATTAGGGAAAAATCAAGATTTATTACAAATTTTAAAGCAAACGTTTACGGCAAATCATCAGCCAAAAGTATTTGCTACGCCACATGCAACGATGTTTAACGGACAGTTTCAAAAGCATTTCTTAGCCAAAGTTTTCTATGGATATTATCCGACAGCACAATCGCCAGGAAATGTAGATTTATCCAAACAATTCATACGCAAATATCCTTTGGAAGATATTCATTGGCTAGATGCAATTCGCACTACGGAAGAAAAAGAACCAGGAAAGCCTTATGCGTATAAATTCAATATTCCTATCCGTTGGGAAGTTCAATTCTCTGATGATGAAGACGTTCCTTCTTTTGCAAACGCCAACGAAATTATGGATTGGATTGATAATAACGAAAAATATAGTTCAATCATTAAAGACATGGGAATCTCATTAGAACAATTCCGATGGAGAGCGGTAAAAGTGGGGCAAAAAGTCATTATCAAAGGAAAAACTACGGCAGTTTGCGTATTAAAACCAATGATGCAGCGTAACAATCCACTTTCGTATGTACGTACAGAATTTGACAATCAACGCTATTATACACAACTTTGATTGGCGTAACAATTCCTTTGCAATCTTCTCAAAACGTCACTTCGAGTGATTTTCTGTCACATCAAGTGCAATCGAGATGGATAGAAAATTGTATCGAGAAGTATTGTAAAGTTCCTGCTTTTTAATCAGATCTCGATACAAAAAATGCTACACATTTTCACTCGATCTGACGGCTTTTGAAAATGTAACAATTACTTTACAATCTTCTCAAAACATCACTTCGAGTGATTTTCTGTCACATCGAGTGCAGTCGAGATGGATAGAGAATTGTATCGAGAAGTATTGTAAAGTTCCTGCTTTTTAAGCTGATCTCAATACAAAAAATACCACACATTTTCCACTCGATCTGACGGCTTTTGAAAATGTGACAATTCCTTTACAATCTTCTCAAAACGTCACTTCGAGTGATTTTCTGTCACATCGAGTGCAGTCGAGATGGATAGAAAATTGTATCGAGAAGTACTTCAAAGTTCCTGCTTTTTAAGCTGATCTCGATACAAAAAATGCTACACATTTTCCACTCGATCTGACGGCTTTTGAAAATGTAACAATTCCTTTGCAATCTTCTCAAAACGTCACTTCGAGTGATTTTCTGTCACATCGAGCGCAGTCGAGATGGATAGAAAATTGTATCGAGAAGTATTGTAAAGTTCCTGTTTTTTAAGCTGATATCAATACAAAAAATGCTACACATTTTCCACTCGATCTGACGCTTGGATTTTAAAAACTTGTCAAACTACTCAACCAATTTTAACTTATATTTGCTCTATGCGTATTTCTAAACCCACAATTCTACTTTTTTTTATTTGCGGTTGCCTGAGTTTTCTCGGCTACTCGCAAAACAATCAATTGCGCGCATACACGTTGAAAGATGGTTTGCCGCAATCGCAAGTAAATGCTATTGTACAAGACGATTTAGGCTATTTATGGATAGGAACGCAAGGTGGCGGAATTGCTCGTTTTGACGGGATTTCTTTTAAAGTATGGAATGAAAAAAAAGGCTTAGGTTCTAATTACATTCAAACCATGCGTTTTCAAAAAGATACGTTGTTCATTGGAACACGACAAGGATTATCGATTTATCATAAAAATTCATTCAAAAATTATACAATCTCCGAAGATGTATTTGCCATAGAAATAGCGAATAATACGGTCTTTTTAGGAACTCAAAAAGGAATTTACACGTATGATTCTGTAAAAGGCACCGAACTTTTAGATTGCAATGCAATTTTAAATTCAACGCAAATCAATGCGATTTTGTTTGATGGGAATTCGTTTTGGATAGCTTCCAGAAATGGATTGTGGAAAACCGATCGTTTAGCAAGCGAAGGCAACTTTGTTAAAATGCTCAATGGCGATTTCAAATCGTTAGAGCGATACAAAGAAAAAATAATAGCGGCGAGTTTTGACGACGGCATTTATATGTTTGAAAAAGGACAAGAAAAAGAAAACTTTCAAATCATTTCAGAAGTCAAACAACTCAACAGTATCAACTTGATTAATTCCTCTGAATTATGGATCAACACGATAAATTCAGGCATCAAACGACTTAATTTAGACGATAATTTACCTGAAAAAGCCATCACAAAAGAAAATGGTTTATCGGTCTACAACATTCGTACAGCCTATAAAGATCGACAAAATAATGTGTGGATTGGTTCGTCTGGTGGCGGATTATTCAAATTTGAAAAAAACAATTTTAGACATTATACAAGTGCAAATGGTCTCACAGGAAACCGAATTTACGCATTGCACACCGTAGATGAAACCTTGTGGATTTCTACTTCAGAATCAGGTTTAATGACGATTGATTCCACAGGAATCCATCAAGAAACTGCCACAAGTGACTATTTAACGGTAAAAGTAAAAACCTTAACGAACGATACCGGTGGAAAAATTTGGGCAGGAACGGAAGGAAAAGGCATCTATCTCTATCAAAAAAAAGTGCGTGATTCTATTGTATATGACAGCACGTTGATCGATGAAATTTCGTATGAAACGCTACATCTTGAAGACATTTACACCGCCACTATTACTACGGAAGATGGGTTGCCTTCCAATTGGATTAGTAATATAAAAATATACGGTTCACAAATTTGGGCTGCCACATATTCGGACGGAATTGTGTCGTTTCAATACGATTACAACAGTAAAAAAATATACAATCTGCAAACGTTTGGCAAAGAACAAGGCATTACAGATTTGGGCATTCGCGATCTCGCTCGTGATGAAACTGGACGCGTTTGGTATGCTACCAACAAAGGGCATTTAGGCTATATCAAAAACAATACGGTTACGCATATTGAACCTAAAAATGTCACTGGAAATGAAGTCACGATTGGAACAATTCTTTTTCACAATTATGATCTGTATATTGGCACTTTTGGAAAAGGAATTTGGTATTCAGAATTATCTTCCGACTTGAAATTCAAAAAGTTACAAGGCGAAAAAGAATTATATTCTGACAATATTTATCAACTTATTTTTGATGATAACAATCAGCTTTGGGCTGGAAGTGAACGCGGCGTAGATCAGATTTCTTTAAACAAAAAAAATGAAATCACCAATGTTACGCATTACGGCAGAAACGATGGTTTTTTAGGGATTGAAACCTGTCACAACGCCATCGCAAAAAATACAAAAGGAAATCTTTGGTTTGGTACTATTTCTGGATTGACGAAATATGCGCCTTCTACTTCGGAACAACAACTTTTAAAACCACAAATTCACTTTGAAGATATAGAAGTTGCCTATCAAAGTTTGGATTCGATGGACTTGCGCAATTGGACAAACTCTGACAAACGATTGCAACTTTCGGAAGATGAAAATCACTTGGCGTTTCAGTTTCGGTCGGTCGATTTGGACAATCCAGAAGCGATTGTATATCGATACAAATTTGATGAAGACAATTGGAGTCCGTGGACGAAAGAAAATAAAATTACGTTTGGTGGTTTAGACTATGGAAATCATACTTTCTTAGCACAATCACGCAATAAAGATTGGTTGGAAAGTGATGCGATTGGTTTCAAATTTCACGTCATTCAACCTTTATACAAAAAAACATGGTTTAAAAATGTAGGTTGGACCATTCTCGGTTTGATTGCAATCTTAATGGTATTCTTATACATCAAACGTGTCAAAGCAAAAAACCGCGCCATTCGTGAACGTTTACAACTCGAAAATCATTTGCTTTCGCTCGAACAAAAAGCATTGCGTTTGCAAATGAATCCGCACTTTATTTTTAATGTTTTAAACGGCATCAAAGGCATGAGCCGAAATGATATTACAAAAATGGACAAAACCATCAATACGTTTGCGGTATTACTTCGAGAAACCTTGACGAATTCCAGAAAAGATCATATTACGCTTGCGCAAGAAATCAAAACCTTAAAAAATTACATCGAAGTAGAACAATTAATGGCGAACAAAGATTTCATATACACGATTGAGTTGAACTCTGATTTAGATCCGGAAGAAGTGTTAATTCCGCCCATGTTGATTCAGCCATTTGTCGAAAATGCAATCAGACACGGAATTATGCCATTGCAACGCCCTGGCGAATTGAAAGTTCATTTCACAACGGACAATCATTTTTTATATGCAACTATTATAGACAATGGCATCGGAATTCAGCAATCGCAACAAAACAAAACCAATACCGATCATCAATCGATGGCATTGCAAGTGACCAAAGAACGCATTGAATCGTTGGCAGGTGTCAACACTTTGAAGATTGAAGAAGTTTCCGAAAAAGATCATACCTTAGCAGGAACGAAAATTTCGTTTAAAATTCCGCTGGAAACGGAGTACTAACGATATACGATTGTTGATTGTTTAGACGTTAGACCGCTGACGCTGTTAGATATTAGACCGCTTCGCTGTTAGATTGTTAGATTGTTAGATTGTTAGAATTTAAGACGAATTACGATTCAAAAATACTTCTCGATACAAAATTCTAACGAATTTCACTCGAAGTGACGCTCAGAATATTCTATGTTCTATGTAAAAATAATTAAACTGATAAACTAGTAAACTCATAAACAAACAACCGACAACCGACAACTGAAAACTGATAAACTCAATACTCATAACTCACAACTAAAAAAAAATGCTTACTACAATAATTGTTGACGATATTCCTGCCGCTTTAGAAATGCTAAAAGGCGATATTGAACGTTTACATCCTGAATTGAAGATCATTGGAACAGCTTCCAGTGTGGTAGAAACGGCAAAACTTTTGCGCAAGCAACAACCTGATATTTTATTTCTCGACATCATGTTAGGCGATGGTTCTGGATTTGATGTCTTAGAGATTTTTCCAAACTTAACTTCCAAAATTATCTTTGTAACGGCAAGTGACGAATTCGCGATTCGGGCGTTTAAATTTGCAGCCATTGATTATGTCTTAAAACCGTATGCAGAAGAAGAACTTTCGTTAGCGATTAACAAAGCGAAAAGTCAAATTCACCCGAACAAAGAACGCTTAGATATTTTAAAAGACACCTTAGCTGCGCCCAATGAAAAGCCGAATAAAATTTCGCTTCATACCTTAGATAAAATCATTATTGTCAGTTTGGATGAAATCATTCGGTGTGAATCGGACAGTAACAATACGATTTTCTATTTACAAGATGGACAGAAGATTTTCGTAACGAAAACGCTCAAATATTTTTCAGATATGCTCAATAGCTATCAATTTTTACGTGTACATCAAAGTCATTTGGTCAATTTGCAATTCATCAAAGCTTTTATCAAAACAGATGGCGGTTATTTATTGTTGAAAGACAAAAGTACCGTGCCTGTTTCAGTCCGTAAAAAAGTAGAAGTTATGGAAATTTTGAGTAGCATTCACAGAAAGTGATTGACGATTTTAGATTGTTGATTTTTAGATTTGAAATTTTATCGAAACAGAACCGAAAACTAAAAACAACCGTCACTTCGAGTTGAGTCGAAGACGAAGTATCGAGAAGTATTTTGAAACTTCATTGAAATTTTCTACTACAAAGCTGTTCTCGATACAACGAATCTCCGATTCGCCACTCGAACTGACGAAATCGACAACTGAAAACTGAAAACCGACAACTGAAAAACTGTTAAATAAAAAAGAACATTTCATATCAACGTTTATTTTCCTATCTTCCGTAGTATTTTAGACACTAAATTATGAAAACATCTGCTTCTTTCCTCCTGTTATTTTTGTTGGCAACTACTATTACAACGGCGCAAAGCGAATACGAACCTACGGAGATTGATCCGTATGGAATGAAAAATCCAAAAGCGCCAAAACAATTAGACGATTACAAACCAATGATTGGTATGTGCGATTGCGATTCGGAACGAAAAAACCCAGATGGCACTTGGGCGAAAGCGGTAAAAATGACGTGGAAGTTTAAATTCATCATGAATGGAATGGCAATCCAAGACGAAACCTTAAAAGCCGATGGAAAACACTCAGGAAGCATTCGGCAATTTCATACCGACAGTCTCAAATGGTATGTGCATTACTACGCCTCGGCTTCTCCTTCTCCAACGTTAGGTACATGGGAAGGCAACAAAACAGCCGAAGGCAACATTGTGTTGTACAAACCGCAAAAAGCACCAAATGGTATGGATGGTTTTTCACGGTTAACATTTTACGATATCACCGACACAGGTTACAAATGGATTGGCGAATGGGTTGATAAAACAAAAACAGTTGTATTTCCTTTTTGGAGAATTACTTGTGTGAAAAGAGAAGAATGAATTGTTAGATTGTTAGATTGTTAAATTGTTAAATTGTTAAATTGTTAAATTGTTAGAAAGAAACTTCCTTTTTATCCTAATCAACATAAATTATTGTTAATTTTTTAAGAAAGAATGCTTAAACGTTTAATCTTTGAGTATATTCGTTAAACAATGTAAAATCACACACTTATCATGAAATCATATCTACTCAAATTCTTTTCGCTTGCTTTCTTAGTTTTACTATCATTTAAGCCAAATGTCCAAGAATTTAAAGGACAAGCATACTACTTTTCCAAATCAAAAATGGAATTAGGAAATTGGGGCGCACGATTGAGCGAAGCACAGAAAAAAGATGTGGCTGCACGTTTAAAGAATCGATTAGAAAAAACATACATCTTAAGTTTTGACAAAGAAGCCTCTGTTTTTAAAGAAGAAGATAAACTTGATGCAGTTTCAGGCGCAACAGATTCTTGGGGTGCCAATTTTTCAAGAGGTGAGCAATACAAAAATGTTAAAGAAAACACCTTAGTACAAGCACAAGAATTCTACGGAAAAAAATTCTTAGTAAAAGATAAATTACAAGAAATATCATGGAAAATGGGGAAAGAAACCAAGCAAATTGGACAATATACCTGCTTTAAAGCAACAGCTTCCATTCCATCAAGTGATTTGAGTTGGTACAATTTTTCATGGGCTGATCTAAGAGAATCATCTTCGGAAGAAACAGAAGGAGAACCAGCAATTAAAATGACGGAAGTTGAAGCTTGGTACACGCCACAAATCCCTGTAAGTCACGGACCCGCAGAATATTGGGGATTACCAGGTTTAATTTTAGAAGTAAGCGCAGACAATACCACCATGTTATGTTCTAAAATAGTGCTAAATCCGGGAGAAGAAATTAAAATTGAAGCGCCAAGTAAAGGGCAAGAAACTACTAAAAGTGAATATCAAGCAACCATTCAGAAAAAAATGCTTGAAATGAGAAACAACCGAGGAAGAAGAAGAGGTTAAACCTTTACCTTAAAATATAGTCTAACTCAAAAACTATCTTTAAAACTAGCAACCTATAAACACTAATGAAAAAAATACTCTGTATCGCACTATTTCTTGTTGCGAATTTCTCTTTTGCTCAAATTAAAATGGAAGGTGTTGTCAAAGACAGCTTAAACAATCCTTTAGAATTGGCTAATGTAATTGCTATTAATAAAGAAACCAGTGCGTTAGAATCATACAGTATTACAGATGCGCTTGGAAAATACAAACTAGCGTTGGGCAAAAATGCTACCTATAAAATTCAAGTTAGTTATATTGGATTAAAAAACTTAGAAGAAACGCTTTCTACCAAAGAAAGTGACATTACAAAAGATTTTAAACTTATTGACGGAAATACCTTAGATGCCGTAGAACTTACATACGAAATGCCCGTTACCGTCAAAGGAGATACCTTAATATACAATGCGGATTCGTTTAAAAACGGAACAGAACGAAAACTTGAAGACGTACTCGTTAAACTTCCCGGTGTTGAAATCAACGAAAATGGTCAAATTGAAGTCGAAGGAAAAGTCGTCAATAAATTAATGGTCAACGGAAAAGATTTCTTTGATGGCGATACTAAGTTAGCCACCAAAAACATTCCGTCCAATGCGGTTGATAAAGTACAAGTATTGCGTAACTATGCCGAAGTTGGTCAACTAAGTAGTGTATCGAACAATCAAGATAATGTTGCCATTAACATCAAACTAAAAGAAGGAAAAGAAAACTTTTGGTTTGGAAATGTCACGGCTGGTTCAGGCGCATCTCCCGATAACGAACTCTATTTGTTTCAACCCAAACTTTTCTATTACAGTCCAAAATACACCATCAATTTTATTGGAGATTTAAATAATATTGGGGAAGTTGCCTTATCGCGACGAGACATTAGAGGTTTTGGCGGCGGTTTTAGAGCGCCCAGTAGAAGTAGCGGAACAAATATAAACTTAGGCGATAACGGCTTAAACTTCTTAACGAATCAGAATAATGCATTGGAAATAGAAAACAAATTAGCTACTGGAAACTTTAGTTATTCACCAAATAAAGCATTGGATTTAAGCGGATTCCTTATTTACAACAGCAGTCGTATTCTTTCCAGAGAAACTAGTTTTGTACAATATACGGATCCAGAATTGGGAATTCCTGATGAAGCAACGGAACAACGAAGCAGAGAACGTTCGGATCAAGTACTATTAAAATTAAGCACAACGTACAAACCAAACGCAAACAATCAGTTGGATTACGATGTGTTGGGACGAATTTCAAACGATCGTCAAGTACAAAACTCTTTCTCTTCTGTGATTGGAAATACAGATCAAATTGATGAAGTGACGCCGTTTAGCATCAATCAAAACTTAAATTATTATTATACAATTAACGAAACCAATATTCTCGCTTTTGAAGCGCAGCACTTAATTAAAAACGAAGATCCTTTTTACAATGCTATTTTAGGCAATGAACAAAATGGTGCGTTTGATACTACTGCGGAAGCTTTAGGGTTAGATACGTCTGTGGACAATTACAACTTAGGTCAGAACCGAAAAATTAAATCGAATCAACTCGATGCGAAGTTAGATTATTACAATATTCTAAACGCGAAAAGTAACATCAACATTACGTTGGGAACTATTTTAAGTCGTCAAGAATTTAACTCCAATCTGTTTCAGTTTTTAGGACCTGGATTGACGCTGAATCCCACACCAACCTTTAATGATGGACGTGCTATAAACGATACTGAATACAATTTTAGTGATATTTATGTAGGTCTTCATTACCGATTAAAAAGCGGAAAGTTCACGTTTACACCAGGTTTTTCAGTCCATGCGTACGGAAACAATAATACACAATTTGGAGAAACCTATAAAGACAACTTCTTTAGAGTGTTGCCAGATTTTGAAACCCGTATTCAGTTTAAAAAGAGTGAAGCCTTAACTTTGCGTTACGACATGCGAAATCAATTTACGGATGTTACTCGATTGGCAGAAGGTTTAGTGATGAACAACTTTAACAGCTATCAATTTGGAGAGCCTAATTTACAAAATGCTTTGTCACACAATGTGAGTTTGGTGTATACAAGTTTCAACTTATTCAACTATACGAATGTATTTGCCAGAGCTTCGTATTCAAGTAATATAGATCAAATCCGTGGTTTGACGAATTTTGAAAATGTGATTCGTACAAGTACCTTTTTCAATTCTAACTTTGCCGATGAAAATGTCAATGTTTTTGGACGTGTGCAACGTACCTTCGGGAAGATTCGCGGAAGCTTGAACGCAAGTTTTAATTATAGTAAAATCAATCAATTTATTCAAGGACAACAATCGTTGAACGAGGGCTATACACAAACATATACGCCTGGTATTCGCACCAATTACAGAGAAGCGCCAAACGTAAGTGTAAGCTATCGTTATCAGGTAACGAATAATACGCAAGGAAGTAGAAAGACGAAGTTTGTAACAACGGCACCATCGATTGATTTTGATGCATATATCTGGAAACGCATTACCTTTCGTACCGATTACACGTATACCAATCAAGATTTAGGCAATGGGCAATCGCAATCATTTCAAAACTGGAATGCAAGCCTTTCTTATAGAAAAGACCGTGATGCCAAATGGGAATATGAATTGAAAGCAACGAATATCTTAGACATTAGTTCACAAGTGCGAAACAGCGCGAATAATTTATCGGTGTTCACTTCCGAAACCTTTATTCAGCCACGTTTTGTAACGTTTCGATTTGTGTATACGTTGTAGCATTTAGAAAGATAATAGACCGCTACGCTTCGACAAGCTCAGCGCAAGCGCTGTTAGATGTTAGAATAAAGACTAAATTCTTAGCTAACTGAAAAAATATATTAAAAAACCGAACAGCAGTTGTTAGAATTGTTGTTCGGTTTTTTTGTATAACGATTTTATGCTTATCCATTATACCTGTTTTGCTTTAAAATCACTCCATAAAAAGGCAGTTATTTTTTCTTTAGGCAAAAAAGAAAATGCAAGCATAGCCATAGCTAAGGTTACATTTTATTTTGAAGAATAAAGGAAAAAGCCCAAGTTTTTGTGAGTAATTTTAAGGTGAAAATGGTATTAAACAATAGAAATTACCTAAAGACTTATATAACTTTTAAGTTTCCGCATTCTCTTTTTTTGGAAACGTAGCTAAAATCAAATTTACAAACGGAATCAGAAAAAGCCATTTATTAATTCCAGCATCGTTTAGTCTTCTAAAACCTATTGCTACATACGGTACAAGCATTATTGTTGAATATATTGAGAAAAGATATTGTATACCTGTCAAAGATTTAATAATACTTACAGGTATTGCCGACAAAGTAAAAATTAAGAAAAATATCCAAAACGATTTTAAATCTGTTCTTCCGGAAAAATCGTTCCACTTTCTTATGGCTTTAATAAAGTATTTCATGACATTAACTATTTAAATTTAGAAACAATTTTCTTCAGCGCAGCTAATAGCTTCATCTATAATACACGTTAATCCTCCAGAAATAGCACATTTTAAAGCCGTGTATGTACTCCACTCTTCATAAACTGCATGTTGCACACAATCTTGTATACCATCATAAGAGCACTCAGTCATTTGCGGATAATTATCATCACAATGTCCGTCGTGCGGATTGTTACATTCTGTCCTGTTAGCTAGCCCATTTTCAACAAGAATAGTTCTTACGACTTTTCCATTTTGATAATGTAACAATAATCCATCTAATTGATCACTATTATCTTCAAGATACGAATCTAATCTATCAGAATTCAGTAGGCTATCTGACATATATAAGTTCGTCTTAAACTCAACATACATAACGACACTTTTATCTTCATTGGTTGTTACAACGCCTCTATCTTTAGCTACTTGAAGTAAATCAACACTATCGGATTTATAGGAATATTGATAAGTGGAAGATTTAGGAAACAATTGAGTTTCATGACTCGTTATTGTGTCTTCATCAATACCTGAACAACTAAAAAAACTTATGTTTAAGCAAACAAGTAAAAAAATAAAAGTAGCTGATTTTAAATTTAATTTCATACGATTTTCAATTAAAAACACTTTAAACGGCAAGTAGTATGTAAGTTTTATTTCACAAAAATAATAATAATCTTATGTATTTCAAAAAAAGCAAATGGTCTAAGAAGATTTTAACCTTTTGTTTTAGATTTTTTTTCGGAGAAGCATTTATTAAAAAACCGAACAGCAGTTATGGAAATTGTTGTTCGGTTTTTATTTGTGTTTGATTCAGAAATAATGATCATCCGATTTTGATTGAGGATTTTTTTATGATAATTCTAGTTCTTATTTTTCTTTAAAATTCTCTCCATAAGTTTCTCAAGTGTTTCTGTAACTTGTCGTTGAAATTCTTTTGTATCATTACCTAAATTATTTTTTTCATCAAATACACATTGTACATATGTTTTTATGAACGGGTCAGAAAATGAAAATGTATTATTATCTCTGTTGTGAGAGATAATATTACCTCTATCTTCTTCTTGCAATTTTTTTAAATATTGAGTTAAATTACCAGCAGGGTAATCTAGATCATTTTTTTGAATAATTTTTAATAATTCTTTAAAACCTATCCCATCTTTTGTAGATTGTGCTAATGCTTGTAAAATTGTATATCCATTGTTATAAATTCTTTCGCGATGAACTTTAATTGCTTTATCAAATCTACCTTTTAATGTATCTGAATTTGATTTTATGAATTTTTCTAATGCTAATTTTAAATCTGAATTATTGAATTTAATTTTAACTTCGCATGTTTCAAAGACTTCTCTACTAAAACATATATTTAAGGCCAATTGGTGACAAATTGATCCAAGTCCATTAGAAAACTCTACTATTTTATTTTTTATTGCTTGGGTGAATTGAATATTTAAAAGCTTTTCGCCTTTATCCAATATTTCGTGTAATTCATTTTTACTTAGTATTGGTATGAATATTTCCGATACTCTATTAGTTAATTCTTTATCATAATCGACAACTTCCCTTGCTGTTCCAACTGCACCAATAGCAATCATTTTTAGCATTGGGTAGTCAGTTGCTGAGTCTACAAAAACTTTCATATTTTGAGAGAACTTGGTCTTTTCTTCATGTTTAAGTTTATGAAAGTCTTCTATGACCCAACAATTACTTGCGGCTCCTAAAAATTCAGCCAATCTCTGCGGGGTTAATTGTGGAGGAAGTAATCTTTCTAATTTTTCGGTACTCGTTCTCGAAGTTACAGCTTGGATTTGTGCTTGAATGAGTAAATAACTTTTATTCAAAGAAGCTCCAAATGATTTAAATGCAGTTACCGATCTTCCTCCATTATAAAACACATTTAACTGATCAAAAGCATCTAATACTAAATCTTCAAAAAGAGATTCATTTGTACATCTAGATATTATAACTGATTCATAGGTTTGATTTAATTTATTTATTATTAAAGTAGATTTACCCGTACCCGATGGACCATAAATTATTATTTGTTTACCCGGAGTCATTAGTGAATCTACTAACTCATTATTTATATCTGTGCTTCTCTCTACAAAAGTTAATTTGGCTTGACTTGTAGGTGTATAAACTTCATTTGTTTGGTATTTTTTCATAGTTACTTAATTAAGCCCAATGGTTGATATATAAAATGTAACGTGTATAAAAACACTTTTTCTATAATTCAGTTAGTATTTATGCGCTAAATATAAGACAAACATTACAACAAAACAATGTGGTTTCCCGTAACTACCGTAAAATAACTAAAAACCACCACTCCAACCCACACTTTTATACCGTTAAAAAAATCTTTGATCTTGACAAATAAATCCTCTCATCAAGGAGTTTTGATTCTTTTGTCTTGATGATTTGATAAAAAGATCAAGACAGTTTGTTTTTTTAATACGTATCAAAATCATTTTTAATACATATTAAACTTTTTTTTGATACGTATTAAAGTATATCTTTATACCTATTAAAAATTTAAAAGATCAAGTGAAGAAATACAAATCCACTTGAGGAAAAGATTGTTTTGTCAAGTGTAAAATTTTAAAATAATCTGAGTTCGATATAAAATTCAATGGCGATTTTCTTCTTTTCCGAAGTATAGTAGGAATTTTTCGTTAAGAATTTTTGAAGCCACAACATTCCTAAATCTAAGTTTTCTATTGGACATATAATTTCTTTTGGGGAATATTTGGAAAGTAATCCTGAATTATTAATTGCTTTTAGAATAGATTTTAAAAAGGCGATATGTAGCTTTATAGTTTTTTTGGTATAAAACTCCTTATGAATTGGAACAAGAATTATCTAACTTTTTGCGGTAGACTACCTAGCGCAAGTTTTCAACTTTTGCTATAAAGCAAATGAATGTAAAAACTCCCAATCCGTAAAAAAAGGTTGGGAGTTTTTTAAAATTCAAATCGTAAAAAATCACCTTTTTTTATAAAAATCACTAAAAACACGACGCTTATACAATATTTTCGACGCTTACTAAATATCATTGGCTTTTTTGAGGTTTCTGTCGTAAATATGCAGGTATAATCAAATTAAAATCCCCATAAACACGTAATGAAATTTATATTAACTGCATTTTTCATCCTTATTTTACTACCGCAGAAACGAATTATTAATGATCAAAATTTTGATTATGAATTCTATATTTCTCAGGAAAAAGTAAAAAACCCCAAAGCTTATCGAACCTATTTTTGGTATCGATCGGGAGAAATTCATCAATCTGTTGCTGCAATTGGCGGCGATCTTTTAGTGGATGAGTATCATAAGTTTTACAAGACCAAACAACTTGCCGAAAAAGGAAATTTCAATGATGGATTGAAACATGGAACTTGGCAAAATTGGTTTGAAAACGGAACACTTCAACAAATAAAAGAATGGAAAAAAGGAATTCCTCATGGAAAGTTTACCCTTTATAATTCTCATGGAAATAAAATTGAAGAAGGAAACTATAAAAACGGGCAAAAACAAGGCATTTGGATTGATTATATCCAAAAAGATACAATCCGTTATTCCGCTGGAAAAATTATTCCTGAAAAAATAAAAGATACGCTAAAGCGTGAATCCTTTTTAAAACGAATCTTTACAAGGAAAAAAAAGAAAGCTTCTGAAAATAAAGATGTAAAAAAAGTCAATAAAGATGCTAAAACGACTTAAAGCATCTTCGCTATTACAAGCAGTTTTTGTCTGTTTGCTAATTGTGCTCGTCTGTTTCGGAATGCTTTTATTGGCAAGTTATACTTCATTATTTCAACAGAGTGCACTTGGAAAAGTACAATTGCAACTTACGAATGATGCCGCGCTTACCAGGCAACTTTCCAAAGATATTTTTAGTGAGGAAGAAGCGCAACCCATGTCAATTTTTGATGACGATATACAAACGCTCACTAAAACTTTTGATTGGGGATTTTATAACATTGTCAGCGCAACAACTTTTCACAATAAAGATACCATTCAAAAAGCAGTATTGGTTGGAAAAAGTACAACTGATAATACGGCACTTTACATTACGGATTATGATAAAATTCAAAGTATTGCCGGGAATGTAACTATTATTGGTAATGTCAACGTTCCAAAAGCGAGATTTGAAGAAAAAAATATGCAAGGTGAAAAAACGGTCATTCGTATCAATGGAATTACCATGAATTCGCAAGATAAATTAACTAAAATCAAAGAGTTAACATCAAAACTTCCAACTATATATGATGAAGGGTTTAGTCTAGAAAATAGTTCAAATCAAGTCGTATATGTTCATTCTTTTCATCAAAAAACGGCATTTTTAAAAATTTCAGATGCTCGCTTTTTAGAAGGTAAAAAGCTAAAAGGAAATATTATTATTGAAAAATCAGGCACGTTGGTCATTACCAAAAATATGGAATTGGAAGACGTGATTGTAAAAGCGGATGAAGTTAGAATTGAACACGGATTCACAGGAAATCTTCAAATTATCGCAAAAAACATGGTATATCTTGAAGAAGAGGTACAATTAAAATATCCGTCCAGTATTCTTATTGAAAACCCGAAAGAAGCTGCAACGATTATAATTGAAAAAAAAAGTGTCGTTATGGGTGGAATTGTTTTGCAGAATTCAAATAGAAAAACTGCTGAAAAATCCTTGATTACAATTGAAAAAGACGCTTTAATTGTCGGTACTATTTATTGCAATGGAACTCTGGAATTACAGGGGAAAATATACGGAAGTGTATATACAGATCGATTTATGACACGCTTAGAAAATGCCGAATATAAAAATTTATTGATGAATGTTGAAATTGATCGTTCCAAACTTCCCGAAACGTTTGTAGGCATTTCATTATTTGACACAAAAACAGAAAAGAAAACTGCGTATGGAATCGTTAAAGAATTATAAAAAATTACAAGCTTCCTCCTTGATGGAATCGGTGATGGCAACCGCAATTATCGCTATTTGTGTCGTGATGGCAACCATTGTTTTTGTGAATGTTTTTAAGACAGGACATTCGGCTGCTTTTTTTGAAGGTTCGCAAGAAATTCAGACCATTATCCATAAGTTGAAAGAACAACAAGAAGTAACAGACGAAACGTATAGCTATCCATATTTTACGATAGAACAAACCGTCACGGCTTATGAAAATTCAACACAACTAACACACGTTCAGCTGGAATTACAAGTGAATGAGAAACGAAAAATAGTTCATTGTTTAATTAATGTATCAAGAAATCATGTTGACTAAAAAATATAAGGCATTTACGCTTACAGAAACCATTTTCGGGTTGATCATTTCTAGTGTATTGATTGGCGTGATTTATACCGTATTTACGGCATTTAATAAACAATTTGTGCTATTTCAAAAACAGCAATTACAAAGCAATGCGTATGTATTGTTTGATGCAACATTTACCCAAGACTTATATAAAGCAAACACGATTCGTTACGAAAACGAACAACTTATTCTTGAAAATTATCAAGAAAAAACGAAGGTATATTCCATTCAAAAAGATAGCATGATAAGAGCATTTGAGGAATATTCAGAAGTTATTCTCACAAACGTACTTTCATGCACCTATAAAAAAGAAGAAGCGAATCATATTGTGAATTTAAAAGTGCGAATCTATGGTGAAATTATCCATTTGACATATCAAAAAAAAGAAAACCCTGCGAATGTTATAAATCAAGTTTTTACAGATGCGATTAGATCTTACTAAACATAAAGTTGCGGCGACAGCTCCCAAAAAAAAAGCAGGAAATTCAAAGGATTTAAGTTTTGACTTTTTTTCGAAGTTTTCTAGCAAAGAAAAAGAAGCTTTTTACAGAGAATTTGCGGTGTTGATTACATCTGGAGTCGATTTTAATCAATCATTGCAACTATTAGCTGCGCAACAAAAGTCGGATAAAATAAAAACGATTCTCACCACTATCAACAAAGATGTCGTTTTGGGAAGTACGCTTTTTGATGCGCTACAAAAGCACAAAGCATTTTCTCCGTATGAATATTACAGTATCAAAATTGGGGAAGAAACCCGAAAATTAGTGGAAGTATTGACACAACTCCAACTTTTCTTTGCGCGTAAAATAAAAATGAAACGTCAAATTGTTTCTGTAATGACCTATCCTGCTTTTGTATTGGGAATTACGTTTATTGTCTTGTATTTTATGTTGAATTATATCGTGCCAATGTTTACTTCGGTTTTCAAACAATTTGGAAGTGAATTGCCTGCCATTACTAAATTTGTCATTCGGTTATCTGAAAACTTCAACACTATTATACTTATCATTGTCTTAGTGGTTATTTCAGGAATTACACTTCATAAACTCAATAAAAATAATAATAGATACCGTGATATTTTGGGAAGTATACTATTAAAGATTCCATTCATAGGCGCTTTTCTAAAAAAGATTTATATTTCACGCTTCTGTCAATCGCTGAGTTTATTATTAGCCGCAAAAACGCCACTGATTACTTCTTTAGAACTCACCAAAGAAATGATTACGTTTTATCCCATGCAAAAAGCCATTCAACAATTAAAATTTGACATTCTCAAAGGAAATTCGCTGTCAATTAGCTTAGAAAAACATTCCATTTTCCCCCAAAAATTAGTTTCATTAGTTGGTATTGGCGAACAAACCAACGAACTCGATACCATGTTTAGCAAACTGAACGATCAATACAATGACGAACTAGAACATACCACAAAAATGGTAGGAACTATTTTAGAACCACTCATCATTATTATCATCGGTGCGTTGGTTGGTTTTATCCTAATTTCTATGTACACACCCATGTTTGACCTAAGCAAAGTGATTGGCTAAAATGTACTATTTTTCTTTAAAAACTCTAATTTTCCATAAAAAATTCAACGCTTATTAACTATTTACGACGCTTGTTAATTTATCACCGCTAAAACTACTTTTTTTATATACATTCGTTTCAGAATAATAAAAATTGAATACTCATGAAGGAGAAAAAGCCCTTTCAAAAAAAGCAAACTTTATGGCTCAAAGGATATTCCTTAACGGAAATTTTGATTGTATTGTGCATTATCGGAATCTTGATTTATTTGGTATTACCCAATCAAACACAAGCCGTTGTCCAAGCAAGAGCTATTGAAGCCAAAACGACATTGAATTCATTGTATTCCTATCAGCGAAATTACTTTTTTACACACGCTAAATATGCTGATAGTTTTGAGGATATCGGATTTGAAACAGAAGTCACCATCGATAAAGGTGGACAAGCGGTGTATCGCATAGAAATCATTGAAGCATCTATCAACAGTTTTAAGGCGAGAGCGCAATCTATTCAAGACTTTGACGGCGATGGAAATTACAATACTTGGGAAATAGATCACCAACGAAATTTAAAAGAAGTCGTCAAAGATTAATCCCTTGAAAACAATTGTAACTATCATATTAGTATTGGTATTTGTGGTCATCATTTTTCAAGATTTCAAATACAGAGCTATTCATGCTTTTACTTTAATCAGTATTAGTATTGCTGCTACCATTCTAAATTACCTAGAACCAACACTCCATTTTTTTGACATGCTGCAAAGCATCGGTTTTTTAATCATTACAAGTATTGCATTCATGACGTATCAAACTATAAAACATAAAAAAGTTCAAAATCCTATTGATGAATCTATTGGTTTGGGCGACTTGTTATTTTTCATCGCCATCACACCTTTATTTCAAGTGCATCAATACGCTTTATTTTTTATTGTTGGTTTGCTCGTTTCGGCGGTACTTTTTATGGTTTCTAAATTGCGGTTAAAAGAACAAACCATTCCATTGGCTGGTTATTTATCCTTTTTGCTCATTATCTGTTTTGGTTTAAAAATGTTGAACATTGTAAATCCATTTTTCATTGAATTCTAACGATCAACATATCGAAATTTCCATAGAACAGCAACAATTGATTAATGCTGAACTAGCCACACATTACAGGATTATTCCTTTTGATGAAGATGCGAACAGTATTTCTTTTTACACCGATAAAAATGAAGAAGACCGTGTAAAGCTTCTGCATGAATTACAACTCTTGTTGGATAAAAAAATTATGCTCGCAGTGGCTGATTCAGAAGTGATACAAAAAGCATTGGCTACCTATTATAGAACTGGCGATCGTGAAACCAATACTTCCAATGATTTGAATCAATTAAGTAGGGATTTTTTAGATGAATTAATTCAGGAAGCAAAACTAATTAGAGCGAGTGACATTCACATTGAAATCTTTGAAGAAGCTGCACGCGTTCGATTGCGTATTGATGGTTTATTGATCGAAAAATATACCATTCAAACAGAAAATTACTTAGAACTCATCAACAAAATAAAAATCCGTTCCAACTTAGACATTACCGAAAAACGATTGCCACAAGATGGGCGTATCAATTTTGAAACTTTTGATATAAGAGTTTCTATTTTGCCCACACATTATGGTGAAAAAGTAGTCATGCGTTTATTAGGTCGTGATGCTTCACACTTAAATTTGAACGCTTTAGGAATGAACACAGCAGAGCAAGAAATTTATAAAACTGCGGTTAAAAAAACCAATGGAATCATCCTAATTAGTGGCCCAACAGGTTCTGGGAAAACTACGACATTGTATGCGACTTTAAAATATTTAAATCATTCCAAAACTAATATTGTTACCGTAGAAGATCCTATTGAATATACCCTAAAAGGGATCAATCAAGTACAGCTAAAAGAAGATATTGGACTTACATTTACCACGGCATTGCGTTCCTTTCTTCGTCAAGATCCAGACATTATTATGTTAGGAGAAATTAGAGATGCACAAACGGCTCAAATGGCAATTAGAGCTTCACTCACAGGACATTTAGTACTTTCTACCATACATACAAATTCTGCTTTAGGCACGATTTCAAGATTAATTGACATGGGCGTTCCAGCTTTTTTAATCGCGGAAACGCTCAATATTTCTATTGCACAACGTTTAGTGCGAAAACTTTGTAAAGCATGTAAAACACAAACGGTACTTCAAGTAGAAGATTTGCCAAAATCATTACGAGCAACGAATACAATAATACATCAATACACTGCAAAAGGTTGTGAACACTGCTATTATACAGGGTACAAAGACAGAACTGCAATCTATGAAATGATTGCCATTACGGAAGATATTACCGAAGTAATTAAACAAGAACACATACAAGAAGCCAAAAAATATATCAATCAAGAAACAAGTTTAGCATATAAAGCCTTACAACTTTTCAAAGATGGTATTACCTCATTAGAAGAAGTATATCCAATGTTATTAAACTCCTAAAACATGTATAAAAAAATTATATTCATACTCTTATTTCTAGCTTCTGGATGGCTTTTTGCCCAACAGAATACTGAATATCGAGAAAAATTAGAAACCTTATCCAAAGAAGTTCCTGCCTATAACAAAACCATACAAGTGGAAGTTTCGGGGATTACGTTATACGATTTTGTTTCCGCAATTGCGGATGAACACAAACTGAGTATTGATGTGGATACGGAATTAGAACAATTAATTTCTAGCAATTTTTACGATGTTCCCGTGAAAGAAGTATTGCTTTTTTTGGTTGGAAAGCATGACTTGGAAATGGACGTAAAGGGTAAAATATTAGTCCTAAGAAAAAAAGAAATTGTTGCAGAAATCCCAAAAGTAATTCCACCCAAAAAAATAGATGTGAGTTATAATAAAGAGAATGATTTCCTTTCTATAAAACTAAAAAATGATTCCATTACAAAAGTTGCTCAGGCCATTACCGATGCTTCTCAGAAGAATATCATTTTATCGCCTTCTATTAAAAAACAAACCATTTCTGCATACATTCTCAATCGTCCGTTTGACCAAGTGTTAGAAATGATGGCAAAGTCCAACGACTTGATGATTACAAAAGATGAAAACGATTTTTATTATATCGATAAAAGTGATATTGTTATCAAAGACAATCCGACGACGAAAAATTCGAGTCGAAAAACAAGTGTTGAAAGAAAAAAAGGCACTACTGCAAATACAGGCGAATATTCACTAGCCATGGATCAAAAAGGATTTTTATCTGTAAATGCTTTTGATGCAGACGTTTTGAGCATTTTGGTAGAAGCCGCTGAAAAGTTGAACATCAACTATTTTATGTATGACAAACCCGAAAAAGAAACTACTACGTTACTTGCCACAGGAATTACGTTTGAAGAATTACTAGGTCATGTTTTAAAAGGAAAAGAATACACATATAAAAAAGTAGACGAAGTATTTCTAATAGGAAAACACGATACGGATGGCATCCGAAAAACGATTTTAATTCAGATGGAAAATAGGACCATTGAGTCTGTAAAAGCTACGTTTCCAAAAGAATTGGTTAAAAAAATGGACATTGTTGAATTTATAGAACTCAATGGTTTTGTCGTCACAGGTTCGGACATTCAAGTGAGAGTCATGCGTGAATATTTAAGAGAAATTGACAAAGTAGTTCCAAATATTGAAATTGAAGTTATGATTGTACAATATCAAAAAGGATATGAAATCCAAACAGGTTTTCAAGCTGGGTTGGATGATAACAAACGAACCACATCTGGTGTGTTATTTCCAACGACTGATGTACAAGCAAATGCAAATTCTGTCAACGGATTGATTGATGCGTTTAACGGACTTGGGATTATAAATCTAGGAAAAGTAACGGAGCGTTTTTATCTAAGCTTAAAAATGCTGGAAAACAACTCGTATATCAAAGTAGAATCTACTCCAAAATTAGTCACCTTAAATGGTCATGAAGCCACTACTTCCATTGGCGAAACCAGTTATTATTTTGAACAGCAAAATCAATTAGTGCCAACAGGCGGTATCAATAATAATATTTTACAATCGGGATCGTGGAAATCTACCGAAGCCAATTTGAGTGTTCGCATCAAGCCATTTGTATCTAAAGATGAACATGTTACACTTGAAATTTCGGTAGAACAAAGTTCGTTTTTAGGAAGAGCAGGCGAAAATGCGCCACCAGGAAAAGCAACACGAAAGTTTGAATCCATGATTCGAGTAAAAAATAATGAAATGATTATGTTGGGCGGATTGGACGAATTAGAAAATGAAAATTCAGGTACAGGAACACCTTTCTTTTCGAGAATTCCAGTAATTAAATGGTTTTTTAGCAGTCGAAAAAAGAAGAAAGAAAAGTCAAAACTTCACATCTTAATCAAACCTACAGTGACCTATTAATCATGTTTGAAAAGGTATTACATAACTTTCCGTTGCGAAGCACTTTTCAAGTGTTGGGCATTCATTTTCTCAGTGAAGATGAAGCACAGTTTTGTGTGTTGACGATTCACAAGAAACAGCATGAATTTTCTATTGGAAAGCGTTTTGAAACCGATCAGCTTACAGCCGTTTTTAAAGAAATTGAACCGAAATATCCTGTATTGCTGCATTTTTCGGGTGTTGGTATTTTGAATAAAGAGGTGGAGTTGACCACAAATTATAGACAAAAATTATTGTTTAAATCGAATCCAGATGCGTTCTATTTTTATGAGTTGCATCAGGAAAAAACAATTTTTGTGTCAATGTGTCGAAAAAAGATCATTGATCCGTATTTGGAGCAATTCAAATCTAAAAAATATCACATTGTAGACCTAACCATTGGTCCTTTTGTAACATACATATTGCGTACTTTTTTATCGAATCAAACCATTATTTCAAATTTATCAAAAATAACAGTATCGCAAAATAGCATTACTAATTTTGAAGTACTAAATACTCTAAATTCGAATGTATCATATCAAATTGATGATTTAACCTTTCACACCCAAGAAATTGCGCTTTTTGCAATGGTTGTACAGTATCATATTCGAGAAGAAGTCATCCAGTTTGAAGCACCATTTTTACAAGAAAACAAAACAAATTTCACTTATTACAAAGCGACAAAATTTGTTGGAATTATAGGAATTTCTATGCTGTTATTAGGAATCTTATTAGGGCATTTTTTATTAAATCAGTATCAAACAAAAGCTGCTGATGAACAAGCTATTGTTGCCGAAGTGAAAGAAATACAACAAAACATACAATTGCTTACACAACAAAAGCAAGATAAAGAAGAAATCATTGCGACTTCTGGGCTATTCAATCCGAAGTTTTTGACATCCTATTTTTATGATATTGGAAATTCGGTGGATGAAAATACAAAACTTTCGAGCATGGCTATTACGCCTGTAACAAAGAAAATAAGAGCCGATAAAGAAGTTACGTTTTTTAAAAATCAAATTCATGTAGAAGGAATTACGAACAACGATACCGATTTTGAACAATGGATTGCTAAACTAAATAAAAAAAAGTGGATTAAAAATATTGATATTCAGGTGTATACAGAAGTTCGAAAATCAAAAGAGAAATCATTTTTAATACATATTTATTTTTAATGATAGCACAACTTTCATACAAACGTCGTTTTTTCATCGTACTCATTGTGATGTTACTATTGATTTTTGCATTGTATAAAAAAACATACAGTCCAATTTTTCAGTTGCGAAGCGAGCTGCAAGTATCTGAAAAATTAATGACCAATTCAGAAGCTTCATTTGAAGAAATTCAAGCCTTACAAAATGAACTGAATGGGTTAGATAAAATTATTGGCAACTCGCAAAATCACGCATTAGCGCAACAAAAAATATTGCATTTTATTACTAAAAACGCATTAGATATCAGTGTGATTTCCATGGAAGATACACACATTTTTGGAGAAAAAATATTCACGGTTTTCACCAATAAAATCGTCTTAAAAGGAACGTACGAAAACTTATTGCAATTGATGTACACGATGGAAAAAGAATTTAATGCTTCTAAAATTGCGAGCGCAAAATTCGTTTCCAAGAAAGATTATAACACCAATAAAACAGATTTATTATTAGAACTTTATTTTCAAAATTATGGGAAATAGTATGAAGCTTTTTAGCGTATTGATTCTTCTCTTATTTATGTCATGTGACGATATTTTAGAGGAGAATATTACAGACGATTTAGTAACACTAATTACGCCAACATCCGAAAGTGTCATCGCAAATAATGTGGTCAATTTTGCTTGGAATCCGATTGGTGGCGCAGAAAATTATCGATTGCAAGTATTAGATGCGACTCAAAATCATTTGATTGTATTGGATTCGTTAGTTTCGGAAACTTCATTTCAGCATCCGTTAGATCCGGGAAGTTATGAATGGCGAATTCGCGGGGAAAACTTTGCTTATGAAACGGCATACTCTTTTCCGATATCATTTACGGTAATAGCTTCTTCTGATTTAACGAATCAGAGTGTGATTTTGAATACACCAACGGCTAATTTATACACCAATTCAACCAATATAGTATATACATGGAATGCATTGCCATTTGCAGATTCGTATACATTTGAGTTGATTAAAAACCTCAACGGACAAACAACGGTTGCACAACAAACAGGAATTACAGCGACAAATTACAGCGCAAATGCGAGTGTTTTTGATGTGGATGCGGAATATATTTGGAAGGTAAAAGCCATCAATACTAATACGGAAACAGGATTTACGACACGATCTATATATATTGATCGCGTTGCGCCCAATCAGCCTACACTAGTAACTCCAGCAGACGATGAAATCATTACGGAATTGAATATAGATTTCAATTGGACACTTGGTCAGGATAGTGGAAATATACAATCGGATGTCGTGAGTATGTTGGAAATCGCGCTGGATGCAAATTTCAATACAATTATAGAAACTATCACAGTAAACAATGGAACTTCTCAGCAAGTTTCTATTCCGAATATTGACACTTATTTTTGGCGTGTACGCGCGAAGGATGCTGCTCAAAATGTAAGTTCGTATAGCACTGTTAGAACATTTGTCACTCAATAATCATTATAGTTTGAAGACAAAAAAGTATCTAAATATCGGACTAATTCTATTAACCATTTTTATTTGGGGAACTATTGGTTATACATATTTCTATACAAAAGAAACACCGAAAAATAACATGTTTACTCCGAAGGTAGCAACAACGTTAAATTTTACCATTCGGAAAGATACGTTTGATTTGACTGCGATAAAAAACCCTTTTTCAAATAGGATCAAAACAACGCCAAAAATTACTCAATCAACACAGAAAAACACACGTCATAAAAAGAAATCAAGCATCCCAGTAGCTGTCAAATGGCCTGAAATTTCGTATCACGGATATGTATTACAACAAGGAAGTTTAAAAAAATTAGGCATTTTAAAAGTCAATGGAAAAGTTACTAAAAAAAGAGCGCAAGAAGTGATTCTAAATGATTTTAAAATTAAAAATATCCATGAAGATTCTATTCAAATTATATATAAAAACACTTTAAAAACAGTAAAAATAAACAAATGAAAACAGTAAAATTTCTTCCCTTCGTCAACCTCTGCATTTTACTTGCAGGCATTATTTTTTTAGTCGTGAAACTCAACGACGACCCAAAAAAATACGGTTATGTAGATAATATTGTGTTGTTCAATCAATTCAATATGGCAAAAGATTTACACTCGATGGGTGTACCTCAACTAAACGCACAAAAAAAGAAAGTAGATAGTTTGTATCAATTATTGCAACAACAAGAAGATCCAAAATTGATCAAAGAATTTCAACAACGTGTGTATGTTCAAAACAATCATCTTCAAAAAATGGATACGGAGCTCAAGCAGCAAATAAATAGCAAAGCATGGGAACGATTGAATGTTTATTTAGAAGAATTTGGCAAGCAGCGAAAAGTGGATCTTATTTTTGGGATTCAAGGTGCTGGAAACATCATGTATGCTGACGAAGCATTTGATTTAACCCAGGAAGCCATTGAGTTTACAAATGGAAAATATGAAGGTAATAAATAAAGAATCTATGAAAAAGTTACTATTACTAGTTGGCGTAAGTCTATTTTGTTTCACATCATGTACAAACGGCAAAAAAGAACGTGCCATTACGGAAGATTATAAGTTTTTCAACTTGGCGGTTGATGGATGGAAATCGAAAAGAATTAATCAATACATAAACGATATTAATTATACCGCGACAGAAGTTCCGTTGCAGTATTATATCTTAAAAGATACTCAAAATTTTGAACTAGAAGCCGTCGATTCTATCTTCAAACTCCACGAAAGAGAGCGTGTACTCGAAGTTGAATTTCATCACGATGAAGAAAAAGACTTATTACAACAAGAGTTTACCAATTTGGAATATGACAAAGCGGTCGAATATATGGCGTTTAAAATTCAAAATGATTTCAAAGTAGTAACTAGTTCAAATGATACCATTATATGTGCTGGTGTTTTATTTGAACGAAACTTTAAAGTAGCTCCTTTTAAAAGAGCCTTACTATATTTTGGTGGCATTAATCCAAATGAAGAAATTCAATTGGTATATAATGACCAACTATTTGGAAATGGATTGATAAAATTTAACTTCAAAGAAAAACCATTAAAGTTGTAAGAAAAAGCGTTGATTTTATCTTTTTTTCAACGCTTATACAATATATTCGACGCTTATTAACTATTTAACCTTTCATATTACCTAAATCTATACTTTAGTACCCGTAGAATAAAACCCATGTTGTTTCTTTCCCCAAAAAGGAGCAAAATTTCCTCAAAAAAATATACCCATTGATTCGCAACTTCGCATTGGAACACTTCCAAGCAAAGCTTGTATTGCATCCCCATAAAATATTTATTAAAACAAAAATTAAGTTTAAAATAAAACTTAGCGATCAATGATGATACAACAGATTAGAACTGGAAAATTTTCTAAGGTGCTGTCTTGCTATTTAGCAATACAGTTGGTGTTAACCACCATTCAGCCTACACAATTATTTGCGCTTACTGGCGGACCTTCACAACCTGAGTTTACTGCTTTTACACCTATCGGAACTTCGGATATGGTCAACTTGAGTTCGGGTAGTTTCAATTATAACATTCCGATCATGGATGTTGGTGGATATCCACTCAACTTAGCGTATGATGCTGGAATTACCATGGATCAAGAAGCTTCTTGGGTTGGACTCGGCTGGAACTTAAACGTGGGACAAATCAATCGTAACGTCCGTGGAATTCCCGATGATTTCAAAGGAGATACCATTACCTATGAAAACAGCATGAAAAAGAACAAAACGGTTGGAATGACATTGTCTATTAATGGGCAGATTTCGGGTAGTGAATTCGGTAGTTTAGGCGGGAATGCTAGTGCAACACTAGTCCATAACAATTATGAAGGTTTTAGTTTTACACCTTCTTTTGGGGTTTCTTATAGATTTTCAAGCGGAACTAGTGTTGGGATGAATTTATCTCCGTCTGTGGAGAATGGTGCTTCGGTAACGCCTACTGCATCCCAAAGTTTTGATGGGAAAAAAGATTTCACTGACTTAATGAACGTAAGTGCACTAAGTCACAATGTTGGTGTTGGTACAGCTTTTAATAGTCGGCAAGGACTAAGTTCTTTTAACATAAACATGTCAACACAAGAAAAAGTTTCGAATACCTTTATGATGCTCAATGGTATTGACGCATCAACTAATAGATCCTTAGGTTCAACATCGAGTAGCATTTCTTTCATTGACAATACGTTTACACCCGCCAAACGAACTGCCTATCATAATGAAAACTATACCTTCAGAGCCTCTTTAGGGCCACAACTCGCAGCTTTTAGTCTTGAAGGTGGTGTTTCGGCTTTTTATTCCGTACAAAAAATCAAAGATCAAGTACAACAAGAAAAAGCCTATGGGTATGAATTTACTAGGCATGCTACACATGATGATATCTTAGATTTTAATAGAGAAAATGAGCGCATGGTTTCCAAAAATACCACAACGTTACCGATAGTCAACTATACGCATGATATCTATCACATACAAGGACAAGGAATTGCAGGACAGTTTCGTCCTTTTAAAAGTCAGTCTGGTTATGTATTTAACCAACGTGTAGAAGACTCTGGAGACAGTTTTAGTCTTGGTGGAGAAATAGAAGGCGGTTGGGGATTTAGAAATGGTGTTGATATTCACTATTCCCCAACACGAAGTCATACAGGTGTTTGGGACACGCCAGGGCGTTACAGATTTCAGTCGTCAAATACAAATGATATCGACTACGAAGAAACCTATTTTAAAACCATTGGTGATTTAAGTATTGATAAAGACCAACAAGAATTGTATGAATCTGTGTTATCAGCAGAAAAACCAATGTCTTTAGTGTTGTCACCCGTAGGAAAAGCTTATAACAAACAAGCACTAAACATTTTTGATGTAAAAGAATACGATGCTAATAATCAAATTGACAGTTCGCTAGTAACCATTACAGCACCAATTAAAAGAAAACATCGCGAACAAAGAAATCAAGCCATTTTAAAAGTAACTAAAAAAGAAGCCTTGATAGATCCTTTTATCAATGCGCATGCTAATTTAAAACCACATCATACCAATGGGCTTAAAGTTGTGCAACCAAGTGGCGCAACTTATGTATATGGAGAAGCTGCAGTAAATCACTCTAAAGAAGAAGTGACTTTTGCGGCTGATGGAATTCCAACCTTGGAAGATGGAACCATTGCTGTAAATGGGCAAGATCATGCAGGGAATACAAGTGGTATCGATCATTATTTCAATAAAATCAAAACACCTGATTATGCACATACCTATTTATTAACTACGGTACTATCTAATGATTATGAAGACCTTACAGGTGATGGTGCTACCGATGATGATTTAGGTGCCTACACCAAAATGCACTACAACAATTTTATTAATGATACGGATGAAGATGAAGAGCAAATTACAGCTGTAACATATATGAATTCAACAGGGGAAGCTGATAATAACTACTATAAATGGAGAGTTCCATTTCATAAAGACTCTGCCTCCTACAACCCTGGTTTGTATACCAAAGAAAACGATCAAAAAGGAAGCTACGTTCGTGGAAAGAAAGAGTTGAAATATGTAACCATGATTGAAACGAAAACGCATGTGGCTACTTTCGACTTTTCAAGTAGAAAAGATGCAAAAGGAGCAGAAGACTCAAAAATGCTTCGTTTAAATAAAATTAGGTTGTACTCAAAACCTGAATATCAAAAATTATTGGCTGGTGATACAAACATTAGTCCTATCAAAACGGCTCATTTTACTTATAACTATTCGCTAATGCCAAACACGCCAAACAGTGAGGCTTTAGAAACAGGAAAACTTACCTTGGAAAGAGTACACTTTACGTATCGAAATTCCAATATGGGGAAATATACGCCGTATGTTTTCAATTATGATAATATGAATCCAGACTATCAAATAAAATCGTATGATGTCTGGGGAAATTACAAGCCTTTATTTGAAGAAGGTGTTACAAAAGTAGATACTGACAATGATGGGATTAACGATGATGTGATACTTCCAACAGGCAATATAAATACAAGTTGTGAAGTACTTTCGGATATCACAGCGCAAGAATTCCCATTTGTGCAACAAAAAGATAAAGAATTGCAAGATTTGTATACAGCCGCTTGGACACTATCTTCTGTTGATCTTCCATCTGGTGGACGTATTGAACTAGAATTTGAATCAGATGACTATCAATATGTACAAAACAAACCCGCCATGGAAATGTTTAAGGTTGTGGGTGTTAGTGATATTGCTCCTGAAAGCTTTGGTGACCTTACCACTAATTTATATACAAATGGACAGCACACACGCTTCTTAACCGTAGAGTTACCTGAAACGGAGCAAATACCAATTGATGATTTTAAAACTAAATATTTAGGAGAATACATAGACAATCCATTGTTTTTTAGATTCTTATTAAACATGGAAAAGCACGATGTAAGTGCTTGTTCGTATGATTATGTAGAAGGCTATTGTCACATTAATCAAGCTGGAACTTTCAACGTATTCAAAGAACCAAATGGAAAAGTCTATGGAGCCATTCCTATTCTCTTAGAACAAAAAGAAGGTGGTGCTGATGCCAGCACTCAAGTAATTCTTGAACATCCATCAGTACAAATAGGTGCAGATACAAACCCAATAGCAAAATCAGGTTGGTTTTTTGCTAGAAAACACTTAAATCGCTATGCGCTTGGAACGGGTGATGACACACCATCTTCCACAAACATCAACGACATTACAAATGCTATTTTTAATACAATGCCTGTATTATTAGAATTTTTTAATGGACCAAATGGATACTTAGAAACTAGAAACATTGCTAGAAAATTCAACCCAGAAAAATCATGGATTCGATTAAGACATCCATCAAAATCAAAACTTGGTGGCGGATTGCGTGTCAAAAAAGTAATGATGCACGACAATTGGGATGTAATGATTGAAAACGTTCAAGCAAATCCTATAAATGCATATAGCAATTTTTATGGTCAAGAGTATGACTATACGTTAGGAGAAAAATTAGGATCCAGTGGTGTGGCTACTTGGGAACCAAATATGAGTAAAGAAAATCCGCTCCTGCAACCATTTTTTGATAGCTCTGAAAAATTACAAGCGAGAGAATATGTCGAAATGCCATTTGGAAAATCATTTTATCCTTCAGCTACGGTTACCTATAGTAAAGTAACAGTAAAAAATATTGATAGAGAACAAACTGATGCTAACGGAACTATCACAAAAGTTGTCAAAAAGCACGCTACAGGAAAAGTAACGAGCACATTTTTCACCTCAAAAGATTTTCCAACAAAATCGGATCATACCAATATTGATGGATTGAATAATTATAAAAGTAATCAAGCCAATATTCTCGACAACGTACTTCGATTAAGTGTTCGAACAGAATTAGCACTTTCCCAAGGATTTTCTGTTATAACTAATGATATGAATGGAAAATCTAAATCTCAAGAGATTCATGACGAAAACGGAAATTTCATTTCAGGAGTAGATTATATCTATAATGTTACAGAAAATGGAGAATTGAATAACAAACTTCCTGTAGTCTTAGCAGATGGAACTATTGATAAAACAAAAGAAATTGGCGTGCATTATGACGTAATTACAGATTTTAATGAAAATTACAACTTATCGGAGAGTTACGGTGTTGATACGAATCTTACATTTTTCACAGTTGGTATTTGGCCAATCCTTCTAGGGCAACTCCCTTTTGAATACAAAAGAAATGAATCCATACTACACACTACTACCACGACAAAAGTGATTCATAAAACAGGAATTTTAGTAGAAAAAGTGGCACATGATTTAGGCGCAAGTGTAAGTACTAAAAACCTAGCTTGGGATGCCTTGAGCGGACAAGTATTGCTTACTGAAACTTCCAATGCTTATGAAGACAACTACTATAATTTCTCCTATCCTGCGCATTGGGCGTATAAAGGTATGGGACAAACAGTTACAAACTTGGGTGTGGAATGTCGTTTAACTTCTCTTCCTGAAAATCTTTCTACTGATTTTGATGGAGATGAAAGCGGTGCATCTACTTGGTACAAAATACAAGGTACAACATCAACAAACAGTAGTCTTGATGAACTATTTACACCAGGTGATCAAGTAATCGTATTTGACAGCGAAGGCGAATCAATCTCAGATGACAATGCCTATTGGATCAGTCAAGTTGAAAATATCGTTGACAACAATCCTGCTTCTGGTAAAAAAATGGTTTTAATTGATCGAAAAGGAGAATATTTAAATGCGTGTGGAGACAATATCAATCTGTCTGATATTACTATCAAAATCGTAAAATCTAGTTATAGAAACTTCCAAAGTGCAGCCATGGCTTCTGTTACAAGTATGAAATCACCAATTAGTGATACAGATACCGTAATTAATGCTGATGACTTTTCATATAATGGCACAGGAACTGATCCAAGAATCATCAACGCATCTGCTGTTGAGTACAAAGATTTTTGGTTAAATCCAGAAGAAAATATAGGAGTTGAAAGATATCCATCTGTAGCTTTTCAGAACTCAAATCATCATTTGATAAAATATCCTGCATTTCATACAACAAATCCATTTTTATATAATATTAAAGGAGACTGGCGTGCTGTAAAATCATATGCGTATTTAACCACGCGTTCATCTACAAGCACCAAACGAAATAGTGGATTTTTTGAAAAATTTGATTCTTTTTATAGATATGATGCAACTGCTGAAAAATGGATACGAAATACAGATATTAATAATGAAGATGATTGGACGTATGCTAGTGAAGTAACACAATATTCACCTTACGGAGCAGAATTAGAAAACAGAGACGCACTTGGCAGACATTCAGCTGCACAATACGGTTACAATTATAAACTTCCAGTGGCAGTCGCTTCCAATAGTGAATACAGACAAATGGGTTATGAAGGCTTTGAAGACAGAGCCTCCGAAGATGTAATTAATTCACACTTTAGAATTTCAAATTATGCAACGAATGCAAATGATGTTTTTGTTACAGAGGAAGAATCTCATACGGGTAGATTCAGTCTAAAAGTGGAAGGTGGAAAAAGTGCATTTATCAATAAGAAATTATACAACGATTGTTTAGAAAGAGCATCAAGATTAGATTGTGCATCAACATGCAATAATGGTTGTGATATTGATGAATATCCTGATTGTGATTGTAATGGTATGCCAACTTGTAGTTATGAAGGCATAGGAATAGTATCTAATAATGAAATTGCAATCCCAATACTTTTAAATTATGGGTCTGATGGACCATTGAGTGGAGGATATTCTTTGATTTTTAATTATTCGTCAGGATCAATTAGTGAAGTTTCTTATGACAGCCAAACAGGATCATATCTATATAGTTGGATAATTCCTAACACAGACGAACACAAAATTAGCTATGTCATAACAGATAATAATGGAAATGACCAGTGTAGCGATACTATTATGATTACCAATGGAGAGTTCGCATTTAACAATGCTACTAACTCAAACACATTGAATATAAACCATTAAAAATATTTATTAAAAGAAATAGTATTATGAAATACATACTTATCATAAGTGCACTTTTACTAGGGAATCTAGTAAAAGCACAAACTTTTAACTCTAGTTGCTCTTCATTTCAACCTTTACCCGGAGAAAAATACATCATCAGTGGTTGGGTCAAAGAAAGTAATAGTCAGACTAAGAAAACCTATACCAGTGGAGTATTGGAAATAAACTTTTACTCAAATAATGATTTAAATCAAGCATTGCCAACCATTACTATGTATCCAAGTGGGAAAATCATTGAAGGCTGGCAACGAATTGTTGGGATTTTATCAATCCCAACAGAAGATAGTAATATGGAGGAAATACATACAATAGGGATTAGTTTATCGTGCCTAAATGCTGGAACTGATTGCTACTTTGATGACATCCGAATTTTCCCTTTCAACGGAAGCATGAAAAGTTTTGTATATGACAAAGATACACAACGCCTCATGGCAGAATTAGACGAAAATAATTACGCTACGTATTATGAATACGATCAAGAAGGCGGATTGGCACGAGTCAAAAAAGAGACTGAAAAAGGAGTCTATACCATTCAAGAAACACGCTCTAAAAGTAAAAAAGAACAATAATGACAGCACTAAAAAATAGTTCCACGTATATAAAGCAATTAGTAATCATACTATGTACGCTATGTTTTCAGACCTCTAGTTTTGCACAAGAAAAAACCGTTGATGAAATTCTCACGGAATCACAAAACACGATGCAGAATTTTCAAAACTTGAGTTTGGATATGAAGTACAATTGGTATGAAACCTACACTGCGGAAAAGCCTTCTATTTCATACCTAGGAAGCCTTATAAAATTTGAACAAACAATGTATTCAAAAATAAATAACACATTTTTTATTACGGATTCAAAGTTACACATGGCTATTAAATGTAATGAAGCTGAAAAAGCATTCATTATCACAAACAATATGGAAGCCTCTGAAAATCAATCGCCTTTAGAATTGTTGAATATGTTCATCAAACAATTCAAAGTAAAAAATGTGAAAGATCATGGAGATCAATGGATGTGTACATTAACCACCGATGTCATTACACAACTTCCGTATGGAAAAGTAGAAATCTATATCAACAAAGAAACTGCATTGGTTGAAAAACAAGTGCTCTATTTCTTATCAAGAGTTCCGTATACAGACGAAAAAGGAGAAAAAAAAGTGGGGAATCCAAGAATGGAAATCACCCTTTCCAACTACAAAACAAAGCTATCTGAAGATGAAAAAATCATCACAAAAATCGCTTCGTACATAAAGAAAAATGGACAAGAAATAGTTCCTACCACAGCATACAAAGAATTTAAAATAAGTCAATATTAACATCGTAGAACCATTTCAAATCTCAGAAAATCTCTGAAAAAAATAGTTCCATTTGATATCCAACACATAAAAAAATAACACATGAAAGTGATGAAATCAACATCTGTATTCAAAACCATCCTATGGATAAGTGCTTTTTGTTCTTTTGCTTTAGGATATGCACAAGGAGAAATCCCAAAAGTTCATGAAAGTGATGATTATACGCATATACAAATCACAAGTGCATATAACAATGCACCTAATAATTATATTTCGTTTGTAGAATCAGTCAGCAGCGCAACAAATAGTTCCATATACAATCCTGAGGCTTATGTATTACTTCAAGTAGATAATGATTCGCCTCCGTTTGTTGAATATTCATTTGAATTGCAACTAAAAATTTATCCTGCTTTATCAGATGGAACGTTTGAAACCACAGGGTACGATCAATTGCTAAAAGTAGAGTACAAACCTTTTGCGAATGTTGGAAATAGTTTAGATCAAGTATATCACAGCATACAAAATCGGTATGGAGCACAAGTCTATATAGAAAATATAACAACTATATATACTGCAACAAATACAACAGTAACAGAGGTTCCTGCAAATGTAAAATTGAGTTTAGGATTTAATGGTATACGAGTTCAAGATATCTCAAATAGTCCTGCACCTGTGACGAGTACGTTAGTTGACAACCCACAAAACGATGGCGAATACTTATTGTCTTGGAATACTATAAATGGTGCTTTATCTTATGATGTCGAATGGACTTGGATTGATCGTTATGGAAACGATTTGGCAACTAGTGTAAATCCAACTAGCATTTCACTAACAGAAAAAGAATTTCAAAGAAACAATACGAGGATAAATACAAAAAATACGCAGTACGAAATTCCAAAAATTTATGACAAAGGCTTTATTATTTATAGAGTAAGAGCGGTAGGTCGTTTTCCGGATGACTATCAAACCAATTTCTACGGACCTTGGAGTCAAACAGGAACTGAAAACTCTACAGTAGCAGATTGGTCGTATGCAACAATTAACGGTCATGAAGACAACAAAAACTGGCAATTTCAAGCAAGTTATGCCGAAGAAGGAAAAAAGAAAGAAGTGGTTAGTTACTTTGATGGAACTTTACGAAATAGGCAAACGGTTACCAAAATTAACACGGATGACAACGCAATCATAGGTGAAGTAATCTATGATACCCAAGGTCGTCCTGGGATTGAAGTGCTTCCTGCACCTACCACAACTAATGAATTAAAATATTATGAAAATCACAACATCAATACAAGTGACGAAAAATACTCTCACTTAGATTTTGATTGGGATGTAATTAATAATAACAATCCCGCAAACTGCGATATTCCTGCAGATGGAATGAAAAATACCTCTGGAACAAGTAAATACTACTCTCCAAATTATAATGGAAATAGTGAGTTCCATGATGCTGTTCCAGATGCGAAAAACTACCCTTTTTCTCAAATAGAATATACACCAGATAATACAGGGCGAATCAAACGTAAAAGCGGTGTTGGAATTACACATAAATTAGGTACTGGTCATGAAATGAAATACTTCTATGGGAAACCTTTTCAAACAGAATTAGACCGTCTTTTTGGTTCCGACATTGGATGGGATGCCTACTACAAAAAAAATACTGTCATTGATCCTAATGGACAAGTTAGTGTAAGCTACATAGATCCACAAGGGCGTACAATTGCCACAGCATTAGCGGCTGACAATCCTGAAAATTTAGACGGACTTGAAGATGAAGAAGATACAAATTTACACAATGCTACTACTGAAGATTTACTAAATAAAGTACATCCAACCGATATTGACACAGAAATCGATAATAATGTTTTACTAAATACAGGACGTTTTTCAAATCTAAATATCAACGATGGATTGCGATACAGTGGCTTTAGAACAGTGCCAAAGTCAGGAGTTACACATACATTTGAATATAGTCTTGATTTTGTAAATGAAGACTTTAGCCCTAATTGCCAAGTTGGTCCATATCCATTCGTATTTGACTTAAAAATCGATGTAAGAGATGAATGTGGAAATGTTTTAATTGCCAAAGATAGCGTCATAAAAACAGCCTATAGTCAAGCATTCAATACTAAGCCACCTTTAGGCGACTTAGCCATTCAAAAAACATTGCAAGTCAATGAAAACGCATTAAATACCTATGTAGATCAATACATCCAAGAAGCGCAAGCTGCAGGCTGTATTTTAGAATTGGATGACTTTAATGTTTCAGGAAGTATTGAAGATTGTTTTAGTACCTGTGAAGAATGTGTAGATTCCATTGCTACTGATCAAAATGATTATGTATATACAAGAGTTAACGCTTATGGTTTAGATGTTAACGATCCAACTAGAGATGCACTCATTTTACGTTTTGAAAGAGAATACGATTTACTAGTAGAAGCGTGTATGGCTCCATGTAATAATGGTGGTCTTGTAAGCGCTGCAACAAATACTCCGGCAGAAGCAACAAACTCCATATCATGTACTGTGACATTACAGACTCTTATAAACGATATGAAACGAGTTGGTCAGTACGGAATGCAAATCAGTCAATTAAATGCAAATGATGAATATGAATTAGTAGATATCGCTAGTGAACTCAGTATTTTCAGTCAAAACAATGTATTAAAAAATTCATTCAATACAGAACTTTATGAAAGTTTTCCAAACGCTCCTACCACACCAACCGTATTTACATGGCAAACACCATTCAATCCTAAATATAGTGATGATCCATACCATTATTATAACAGCAATGGGGATATTATAAAAATATTAATTCCCTTAGAAGGAAACACCTATGGGTTAACTGAAGATCCTTTAAATGTTGGTTTTGGTGCCATAGAACCTCAAAATTTAACTGAAATAGACTTTCAAAACCTCTGGCAAGATCAATGGGCAGAATCATTAGTAGCGTTTCATCCCGAATATGTCTACTCATATTTTGCAGATGAATTATGCCAACTTACCGTAGGACTTACGATGTCTTCTAATGAAAGTTTTTACGTTAATGTTGATGGGTATGAAAATTATCTAAATGAATTGTCAACTACATTAGTAAATGCACGCTATTTAAACCCTACTGCCTTAGAAAACATTGTAAATCATGATCCTTTATTTTATCATAATCTACCATCATCATTAGGATTTACAAGTGTTCCCGGTTTTCATAAAAACATGATGCTAGATGTTGTAAACTCAAATTATGAAGGAACATCAGAACCAATGCTTCATACAGCACTTTTAACAATCGCTTGCAATAGTATTAGTAGTAATTGTACAGTTGATATCACTACGATGAATGCCGATCAAAGAGCAGAAGTATGGCCTATATACAGAGGAATGTATCTGTCTTTTAGAGATCGTGTAAAAAGTGTATTAGCAAATATGTATGCCTATCAAAAAGGAGCCTATAATGGCTGTATTGGACCAGATGCCGGAAACCCAGGAGATCCATTATTAAATTTAGGAACCTATTCAGGTTTTGTTTTGACACCACTTACTGGAACTGATGGAAATATTTGCGGAGACAATACGAACTTTTATGCAAACAAAATAAAACGCATCGTTTCAGAAGATGTAAACTATGACTCTAGTCAAAGTACCACAGAAACTGGGCAACAATTGGAGCAGCTTACCGATTATCAATACTACGTACAATCTGGTCAATGTCCAATGGGACGTGATTTTGAAATGTTTATGAAAGGTTTAGTGGAAGATAGTAATGCAACTGCCAATACACAATTTGGAAACTTTGGAACATTCTTGGGCAATTACTTAAGTATGGACTTGTTTGATGACTTAGGTGGTACACCAACAAGTCAGAACGTTCCAAACACAGGAATTACAGTAACATCCGTTCCAACAAATCAAAACGTAGCAATTACGATTAATGTTGGAGATCCAGTTGCGCAATTTCCAGCGATAAATTTAACAATCAATAACACTTCTTATAGTTGGAGTGATTATGGAGATACTTGGCAAATTAGTGAAATTAGCCAGTTCAACTATACAACTTATGACAATGCTATTCCAAGAAGATTTTCTTTTGAAATGGCTGTAAAAATAGTAGCACCCGGAACCACACAAGTCATTGACGAAGTTATCATCTCAGGAAACACCATTGCAAGAATTGGGGAATGTAGCGTGGATGGACAAGAAGATGTTGCCTATGCAACAGATGGCGTAACTCCAATTGGGGAAGACTTAGGAAATGGAGGTGTCATGAATATTGGAAATCTTGACTGTGAAGATGCTGATAATTTTGGACTCGATTTCAAAAACCTTCTTAACGAATTAGAAGAAGAAAATCTGTTTTTATCAACAAATGTTGCACTGGCAAATTTATCTTCATATCAAGGCACCATACTTCCTGTATTATTTGGAGATACAAACGATCAGGCAGTATGGAGTAAAATTGACGATGATACATTCTCAATAACTGTCAACGGAACTGAAGTATTCAGTATTGATTTTGATCTATTCGATTTAACTACACAAACCACAATAACCATCACAGAATTACTCACCGTAGAAAATTTTGGTCTATTAGAGTATTTTAGTGCTATTGATTTCAATACGGAAACTCAAATACAACTTTCATTTTATAAACGTGCTCATCTACATCAAGATCAAATTCGACCTATTGTTGGTCCTTACCAAATACAAGCCACCATTACAGCATTAGCCTATGATTGTTGTGCAATTGTAGCGGGAGATGATAATGGAAATAGCGTCGATTGTGGAGCGGTAGATACTGATGGCGATGGCATTGGTGATTTATGTGATACCACACCATGTGGAGAAGCTGTTGGAGATAATGACATCGACGGTGACGGAATAGCAAACGCATGTGATAACTGTATCAAGTTTGCAAATCCTAATCAGCTAGACTCTGATGGCGACGGCATTGGTGATGGTTGTGATAATTGTGTGAATACTTACAACCCAGATCAAGCAGACTCAGATAATGACGGTATTGGAGACATTTGTGATGAAGATACTAATAATCAAGCTTGTGATGAAGAAATTAGAGATAATGCTGAAATGTTCAGTACTGATGTAACACAACTATTAAATGACGTATCAAGTATAGGTGATTTCTATACAACACAAACTGTTACGCAATACATATCAGCTGATTTATTAGCATTTTTTACGGCGAATGCACGTATATTGTTAAATGATGGAAACGTTACCTTTTCAACGGTATCTTGGGTTGCTCCTTTGGCTGTTAACCAATTCATGAATAATGCTATTCAGCTTCATTTTTCTGGATCGCATGATTATTATATAGCTATTGAACTTACCGATGCCTTAATGCAAAATGGGATTGCAAATAATGGAATTTTTAATGCCGTAGAACCGTATGGCTTACCTTCAAATACCTTGCCTACTGAATATGGAATAGCGTATGACTCACCGCTGAGTACAAATGCTGTAGCGGTAAGTAACATTTACCAATCTACATACAGTATTCCAAGAAATATACTATCGCCTTTAAACTTTACGTGCGATTTAGATACGGTAAGAACTGACGGCGGAAGATATACTGCATTCCGAAATGCTGAAACAAACATCAAAATTAAAAGTAATAACTCAGAATACGAACCATGTATTACTTGTATTCCACAAACAATTCGTCCCGTAGACAGAGAAGACATGTGGAGTTTGTATACAGCTGCCGTAGAAAATATTCCCAATTATACAATGCCAAGCAATTATACTTTAGCACATTTTGATAATATGAATTATCAATACATTACAGAAGGCTATATACAATACTTGCAAGCTTTTAGTGGAACCAATGGCATAAGTGGAACGGATCTGTACTTTTTAACAATTTCAGAATTTGGTGCCACACCACTAAACTATGGGTTTAACTATAATAATAATGGTTACGCAACTGTAATTCAAGCATATAAAGATTATAGTACAACAAACACGAATCCGTCAGGGTATTTCACAGCTGACGATGCAGACTATAAAACGTGGAGAGACTTTGTTATTAGTTATTTAGAAGTACATCCAAGAATTTGCCCGCCGAAACCTATGTTTCCAACGATAAACATACAAATCAATGATTCTTTGAGTGATTGCCAAGAATTTGCCATTAACATTGCGGAAGCGTATGGGTTGGATAACTACAATTCATACATAGAGCGTATCAAACATCAATTCAAACTAGATTATGTGCAACAAGCCATGCAAAATGCCGTAGAAAACTTTACGCTTACGTATGCTGATAAAGAATATCAATACACGTTGTATTACTACGATCAAGCAGGAAATCTTACGCAAACCGTTCCGCCACAAGGTGTAAAACGAATAGAAAGCAACAATCTTGATGCAGCAATAACAAACGCACATAGAGAGGATAGTTCATTGCCCGAACTTATTCCAGAACATGAACTAAAAACGGAGTATAAATACAACTCACTAAATCAACTCGTATGGCAAAAAACGCCTGATGGAGGTATCACGGTATTCGCGTATGACGATTTAGGAAGAATCATTGCTTCGCAAAATGCCAAACAACAAAATGAAAATCCGTATAAAGATTTTAGCTATACACGCTATGACGGACTCGGACGAATTTTAGAAGCCGGTGAAATGGAACTAAATGATTTTTCTCTCGACTACACTTTTACAGAGCAAGGGAGATTATTATTAAATGGAAATCAAGTTAATGATTTTGTTCAATACTACGATGCATTAAACAAAAGAGAAGTTACACGCACGACCTATGATGATAGAATTTTAGTAGAAAATAATGCCAACAATACGGTATACTCTTCTGACCTATTCACAGCTCCATATACGGCTTTTAATAGTATTAACAGAGTAACCGCAGTTACATACTATGATAAAATCCCAGCAGGTAAAAACCCTCATTTCGACAACGCATTATTCTATAACTATGATGTGCATGGAAATGTAAGAGAATTGGTAACGTATATCACTGAACTTAAAATTCCTGATTGTACCATACAAGCAGATGCTGTACTCGATTGTGAAGCACACCTAAAACGTGTACATTATGAATATGATCTCATCAGTGGAAATGTAAAAAATGTAACATTCCAACCACAAAAAATAGATCAATTCATACACAAATACGAATATGATGCAGATAACCGAATCGTTGCTGCGTATACTTCTAAAAACGGATACGTTTGGGAAGAAGATGCCAATTACAAATACTATGAGCACGGACCACTGGCTAGAGTTGAAATCGGAGATAAAAAAGTACAAGGAACTGACTATTTGTATACGCTTCAAGGTTGGCTAAAAACTGTCAATGGAGAAAGTTTAGCCGCTACGGCAAATGATCTTGGACATGATGGTGAAGGCAACCGAAGTCACATGGCAAAAGATGTCTTTGGATATGCATTGCACTATTTTAGTGGAGATTATATCGCTTCAAACGCGGCTATAAACAGTTCGGTATTCAAACTGTCTAATACCGGAGTCGTAGCTTCAAGTCCAAAAAATCTATACAACGGAAACATCAAAACGATGATGACTTCTTTGCGGGATCAAAATGAAAGAATATTGACCACACAAGTCAATAACTACACCTACGATCAATTAAATCGTATCAAAGCAATGAGCTCGTTAGCTGTCACAGATAAGCCTTATAATTCATTGCAAACACAAAACAGTTATGCGTCATCCTACACATTTGATAGAAACGGAAACCTACAAACCTTACAACGATTTGTTCCGCAACATGGCGTATTAAAAATGATGGACAACTTGAGTTATAAATATAAGTTGGATAATGAAAAACCGACAAACAAGCTTGCCATTGTAAGTGATATCATCAATAGTAACCAATACGAAACGGATGCGGATATAGAAGATCAAATTGCAACCTTAGCTAGTATTGGATACGATTACAATGTTGAACCACATAACACTAACAATCACAATTACATATATGATGACATAGGACAACTCATTGAAGACAAAACCGAAGGATTAAAAATCTTTTGGAGAGTCGATGGAAAAGTAAAAGAAGTACACAAACTTCCGTTCCAAGCACAAGGAATCGCAGATGTCATTGCGTTTCAATATGACGGATTAGGAAACCGAATTGGGAAATCTAAATACAAACTAGGGAATAGTAATGACAAACAATCCACCTTCTATGCACGTGACGCACAAGGAAATGTATTAGGTGTATACGATGCCGAATTTTCTAAAAATTCACAAGAGTTTGACTTAACAATGACGTTAAAAGAAAATCATGTATACGGAAGTTCCAGACTCGGAATCGAAAACAGAAATACAACCATTGTGGATGAAAATTTCCAAACCGGCATTCTATCAAACAATGATGGTACAGGAGTTCCAATCTTTCTAGGAAGTTTTAACAAAAGTGGATTGCGCACCACGCCAGAAACCTATTTCTATTGGGATCATCCAGCAACTACCTCTAGCAGCGAATCGGAGTTTAATGGAATGAGTTTGCAAACGCAATTTAAAATAGCAACGACTGTTCAAGCCAATTCCGTTTTAATCCTAAGACACAGTAACGAAAAAGAAGATGGTTTGCAACAATACTATGAAACATCAGTATATGTTATTAAAAACCTAACTACGGAAAAATGTGCGTTGCTATTCTCTATTCGAGAAGAAAACGAAGACATCAAAAATGATGGGACTGGGTATTACACTCGAAAACAATACATTACGCCGTATGATTTCACAGCAGATCTTTTAGCTACAAAAGGCGTAAAAGTTGACTTTAATTTCTTTGGGCAAAATGCAAATGCAGTCATCAATGGTGTTGAATACGATCCAAACAACAACACCAATAAATTAGTGATTCTAACGCCAACTGATGGGAACGTAACCACTATCAATACACAAAGTAGAGGATTTGTATATCGAAATCCAGGCTTACAAACCTTAGATGTAGCACATCTTAGCTATAATTTTGATATTTCTGGAGAGGATACTACTGTCATCAAGTTCCCAATGTTAGATACGGATTTCCTAAAAAACAACTTAGGAGAAGAAATGAAATCAATTTCTACCCTAACCTTAACCGAAAGTGATTACATTATTCCAAACAGCTTTTATGCCGATACCGATGGTGATGGTGTAGACGATTATTTAGAAGATCTCAATGCGGATGGAAACTTGGACAATGATGATACAGACGCAGACGGAATTGCAAACTACCTAGATGTAGATGATGACAATGACAGTATTCTAACATTTAGGGAACACCTATTAGGAGATACGGACAGCGACGGAACTCCAAACTATCTGGATACTGACGATGACAATGATCAATGGCTAACCGCTTCAGAAGGACAAGAAGATGATGACAATGATGGTGTACCCAATCATTTAGACAACACACACTATGCAAATCCTGTAAACGGACCGCTAACGCATCAAAACTATGAAAATTACATTGGCGACAAAGCATACGAATTGTCCAACCACTTAGGAAATGTACTCAGTGTCATCTCTGATAAAAAAATCTTGGGATATGGAACGCAAGTTGTGCAAATACATACTGGTATAACTGGCTTTGAAGAAGACGGAGACGTCAGTTTAGCTATTGTTGACAATGGAGAAACCTTACAATGTGCTACACGTTATAATGATACGGGAGCATTCTTTAACCAAACATTACAGGCTAACACAGAATATATCATAAGCGCAGACATTGGTATGGATACCTATGATGCTGATATCAAAGTGGTTGTGGAAGATACGGTTGGAAACATATATCACACCAATACCATCACGCAATCAGGGTTCAACTTCTTTACATTTACGGCACCTACAACAGCCGCTTATCATATACGTTACCTAAAACAGCACCAAGATGTAGGAGATGAATCTATACAAGCATTTTATATTAAAAAATTCTTTATATTTACGCTTTCAGCAACCGAAACAGTAGATGGTTTCCTTGCAGACGTTCTTTCATATAATGATTACTATCCGTATGGGATGCTCACTCCAGGAAGACATGGTTCCGATGAAAGTTATAGATATGGCTTCCAAGGGCAAGAAAAAGATGATGAACTTAAAGGAGAAGGGAACTCGCATAACTTTAAGTTTAGAATGCACGATCCTAGATTAGGAAGATTTTTTAGTACTGATCCAATAAGTTCTGAATATCCTTACAATTCTCCTTACGCTTTTGCAGAAAACAAACTTGGTTTAGGTGTAGAACTAGAAGGGAAAGAATTAGGCTACAATAATGGAGTGTTAATGTATCAAGTTCAAGCTGGTCAAGGTCCATCTCAAATAGCAGCTGATCTCTCTCGTCTAGAAAATAAAGAAAAGTTTGGATATGGGACAAAAGGCTTAAACATTTATGCTTGGTGGCAAGTAATTCATGCTAATGTTGAAGATTTTAAAGCAAAAGGAAGATATAAAGATGCTTCTGATATTAATGACGCAGGATATAGAAATTTAAACATTAACGAAGGTGAATGGCTTAGGGTTGATTTTATTTATGAAAATCTAACAGAAATAAAGCCTAAAACTACCACATTAACTCAAGGAGAAAAAAAATATACTAGATCAACAACTCCTAGAATGCATTTATTTGTAGGAGGGTATGATGTTGGATATGGTACTTCTAAAGGTAATCAAGGAGGTTTTAATATTTATATTTCTTCTACCGTACCAAAAGATGCTCCTGTCTGGGAGGCAGGCAGACGATTCGTTTTTGGAGGTATTTCGTATGGAAAAGGAACCTCTGGCTTAGATACAGGATTTCAATTTGGAACATTAAATATTTATGAAACCAAGAACCCTAGTTTAATGGATGCTTTATCTTCCCCTTCTGTTACAGTTCAAGGTGGGTTTATATGGCCTAATGGAGTTGGACTTAAGGGTATTATTACAACAGCAGATAATTTTAGTATGACTACTGCTGGTCCGGTAGCAGGAAAACCAGGAATTATATATGGAGCGAGTTCATCTATAACGGGTTTGTCTGGAATGAGAATAGAGCCATCTATGTCAGAAAGAGATTCAATAATAAGAGCTGAAGAATGGCATAGACAGTACCCGAATGATTCTGTACCGATCAATTATTTAAATAAAAAGAAAGAAAAACAAGGAAAGCCAATACCTATTAAAGACTAAGAATGAAAAGAAACATAATATTATTTATTATCATCATAAGTTTTTTTAATTGTAAAAAAGACATAGCAAACCAAAATGAAATAAAGTATCATTTCGAGAATAAATTAAAGGAGTTAAATATTCAGGGAAGCATAAAAATTATTAGTCAAACTAAGTATGAAATTATTTTCAACTCTCCTTATAAAACTGTCTTAGAATCACATCAAAAATTACTTTTAGATTTTATTGTTTCAAGTTATGATGATTTAAATTTAAACTCAGATTCTTTAATTTTTATAGTATACTTAGATAAGGAGAAGGATATATTGAAGAATAATTTTCTTTACTCCAAGTATGACCTTAAAAAAATTAAAGAAGCCTATATCAAAGATGATATTCTCAAAAAAATTCATGAATATATTTTAACAGAATTTGATAAAAATGATATAATCAGATTGGACAATTTTATTAAAGATTTTTATCAAAAATACGCGTATAAAGATGATATTTATAATTCAAGTTTTCTAGAGTTAATAAGTTCTTTTAGATCTAAAGATAATAGTAGAAATAGCAAAGCAATTTCTACTATATTACTTCTTTATGGAACAAGTAAACATGGAAAAACTGAATATCTAAAAGATATTGAAAAACAATTGACGAAAATTTGGAATATAGGTGTAAGCATGAATATTGATGTCGCATTAAAAGAAAATTTTGGTAATGATTGACCCCGCTAAAAGGTGAAGGGAATTCTTTAAATTTTAAATTTAGAATGCATGATCCTAGATTAGGTAGATTCTTCGCTATTGATCCACTAGCACCTAAATATCCGCATTACACGCCTTACCAATTTGCAGGAAATAAAGTAATTCAAGCTGCACTGCAACCTCCGAGATAGTTTTACAATAAACTGTCCCATATAAGGGAATTACCTAAAAATAAACAACTTAAGGTTTTTACATTAAAACCTTATTATAAACTCGAAAAGGGAAGTCTTGAAAAAGTCTTCTCTTTTTGCTTTTGTACTATTAGTTTATTATTTCATACATCTTTTACAATTATTCTTCTGATTTTCTAGCAATCTTTGTTGTTTTTGCTCAGAAAAGCCCATAGTATACCTGCCAAAATCTATCGGAGTTCCAGTGTAAGTCTCAAAAGGAGTATTTCCTTGGAACCTGAGTTCGATTAAAAAGCAACAAGTTGATTTGAATTAATTGTTTGATATTTAATAGACGGTTTTTTAGGTAAAAAGCTATATGCAATAAGACCTGCGATGATATTTGACAAGAAATTCCCAA
>Ga0213866_10000029_pt1 | contig 127699 bp, 126 predicted proteins | sample PICome_11_FD_160079 | JGI IMG/M metagenome (GOLD analysis project Ga0213866, IMG submission 160079) | Coastal seawater microbial communities near Pivers Island, North Carolina, United States - PICO284 | ecosystem: Environmental > Aquatic > Marine > Coastal | place: USA: North Carolina... | reverse complement strand
TGATGCGGATCGAACTCGGCCGAACGGCGACGCCGATGGCCGAACAGGTCTCCCGCGCCCGCAACGAGGCCCATGCCCCCGAGACGCTCATCCAGCCCGACGACGTCGCCGACGTGGTGCTCTCACTCGCTGCGCTGCCCCGGTCCGCGACCGTGACCGAGCTGACCCTGCTTCCGGCCTGAGCGGCGCCTACGCCGCGACGACCGGCACGGCCGGGGCGGCGACGGGCGCCGTTGCCCGCCGCTGCCCGCTGAGCGCCGCGATCGCATCCATCACTTCATCGGTGATCTCCTGCTTGACGCTGCCGGTCGGGCGCTCGCCCGTCCAGCGGCCCAGGTCGATCGGCGCCCCGAAGCGGACGGTGATCGGGGTTCGGCGAGGGATGAGCGAGTCGGGCGGCATCGCCGTCTCGGTGCCCACGATGCCGATCGGCACGATCGGCGCCCCGCTCTTGAGGGCGAGATGGGCCACGCCGACGTGACCTTCCCTCAGCATCCCGTCGCGCGACCGGGTGCCCTCAGGGAAGATGCCGACGATCTCCCCTGAACGCAGCCGGTCGATCGCGAGACCGAGACTACGACCGACGCCTCGTCCGCTGCGGTCGACCGGGATCATCCCGGCGGCCGGAAACAGGCGCCGGGTCGCCGGCATCGTCAGGTACTCGGCCTTGCCGAGGAAGGTCACCTGACGCCGACACGAATACATGAGGAGGACCGAGTCGATGAACGACAGATGGTTCGCCGCGAAGATGACACCACCGTGCTCGGGAACGTTCTCGAGACCTTCCCGCTCGACATCGAGCCACCAGCGATGCAGCGGCGCACTCAGCCGTCGGACGCTCCAGTACCGGCGACCGATCACGTCGGGGTCGAGGGTCGTCGTGGTGGGGGTGGGGGAAACAGCTCTCGGCGCCATGCGAGACACTGTGGACAACCCGTGTGGCGTCGGCATCGCCGCCGCATGAACAACAGATTTCCACAGGCTGTCGACTGATCAGTCGTCGAGGATCTTGCCTCGCATACGCGGGACCACCATCGGTGCGTGCAACGCGCAGAACTCCTGCTCGTTGTAGACGCTCAACCGCGTTGGGCACCCTGCTTCACCGCACACCCGACCGTCGGCCGACCGAGGCAGGTTGCGCTCGATACTCGTGAACCGTTCACCTTGAACTCGCATACCCAGGTGAACGCCGACGGGCCCGAAAAGGTTCCGAGCGAGACGGCGAATGTCGGCGATCGAGCGGTCTAGCGCTCGAGCTCGGCTTGCAGCGCCGCGGCGATCCGGGCCCGGAGCGCGTCGGGCACCTTCTCCTGGCAGCGCATCGACACGACCTGACGCAGCTCGGTCTCGAAGGTGTAGCGGTCACCGCAGGGAGAACAGAGGTCGAGGTGGGTTCGGATGACCGTGCGCTTCTGCACCGTGAGCTCGCCATCGAGGAACGAGTAGAGCTCGGCAAGCGCCTGCTGACAGTCGGGGTTTCCCTCGCAGGGATCCGGCTCGGAAGTGTTGCCCATCATCAGATCTCGTCGTGTGTCTCGGCACCGACCACGGCCGGTTCCGGGTCGTCGGGAAGAAGCCGTCGCTGTTCGGCAAAATCGTACAACCGCTTCTGGAGCTGCTTTCTTCCACGATGCAGTCGACTCATGACGGTGCCGATCGGGACATCGAGGATCTCGGCGATCTCCTTGTAGGCGAACCCCTCGACATCGGCGAGCAGGATGGGCAGCCGGTAGTGCTCGGGCAGCGCCTCGACCGCCTCCTTCACCTCGGCTTCCCCGAAGAGGTCCATCAGCTCGTCTTCAGCGCTCCGACCCAGGGCCGCCCCTTCGAGGCCACCGATGCGGCGGTAGAGGTACAGGTCCTCGACATCGTCGAGGTCTTGTTCGTCGGGGCGTCGTTGCTTCTTGCGGTAGGCGTTGATGTAGGTGTTGGTGAGGATGCGGTACATCCACGCCTTCAGGTTGGTGCCCGCCTCGAATCGGTCGTAGGCGCGATACGCCTTGAGGTAGGTCTCCTGCACGAGATCCTCGGCATCGGTGGGATTGCGGGTCATCCGCAAGGCCGCGCTGTAGAGCGAGGACATGAGATCCATCGCATCGTCGGCGAACGTGGCCGGATCAGCCAAGACACTCTCCCTGGGAGACTGGAGCCCGAGACGAGAATTGAACTCGTGACCTACGCTTTACGAGAGCGTCGCTCTACCAACTGAGCTACTCGGGCAGGACTCAGAAGGTACCAAAACCGGCTCGCCGATCCTCTCAGGACAGGGGCGGCAGTCGCACGAACAGGGCCTGGAGGAGCAACGCCTCGTTGGGGTTGCGGATGAGCGCCTCGGACGCCTCTCGGAGACGGCCGACGGCGTCGACCGGACCATGGCGGGGATCGCCGCCGGCGATCGCCTGGTGATAGCGGCGGGCCAGGGTCGCGAGACCGAACCGGAGCTCGTCGGTGCGGTACTTGCGCAGTTCGCGCTTGTGTCGGGTCTCCATCTCGCGGCGACCCGAGCCTCGGGTGCCCAGCCGCTCCTCGCGCTCCTCGAGGGCGGCGAGCTCCTCGTCATGGCGGGCGACCCGGGCGGCCAAAGCATCGTCGATCATCGTGCGCAGCTCTTCGACGAGGGCACCGGCTGCGGCACCGGTTCCGTCGAGCCGATCGGGCACCGACCACCACGCGTCGCGGCGGGCGGCGAGCCTCTCGTCGAGCACCAGCACCCGGGCACGGGCCAGGTCGCCATTCGCTGCGGCCGCGACCACGGCCGCCCGCTCGGGGTCGGTCAGCCCTTCGACGACGAGTGCGGACGCGATGTCGTCGGCTGCCAACGCCGCGAAGTCGACGCGGGTGCACCGTGACTCGATGGTGATCTGATGGGGCCGTACATCGGTGGCCAGCAGCACGAAGATGGTGCTCTCCGGCGGCTCCTCGACGAGCTTGAGCAGCGCAGACGATGCGCCGGGCTCCGCCGTGTGGAACTGATCGACGACCACGAGCTTGCGGGAGCCCTCGGTCGGAGAACGGCTCGCTTCCTTGATTATCGCCCGGATCTCCCCCGGGTCCTCCCTCGGGCCGAGCCGCAACACATTGCCACTCGGCTCGAAGACCACGATGTCGGGATGGATGAGCCCGGCGGCGAGACGCCGATGACGCTCGGCCCCGGCCGGATCGGCCGAAGCCAGGATCTCTCCGCCGAACACACCGGCGGCCTGCCGCTTGCCCGCGCCGGTCGGACCGACGAAGAGGTACGCATGGACCGGGCCGGTCGCCGCCGCCGCCAGCCGGCGGACAGCCTCGGGCTGGCCGACCACCGTTGCCCAGGGATCCACGGTCGCCGTGCTCATGCGGTGTCGAGCCACGGGTCGACGAACGCCTCGATCCGCGCCGCGACCTCGTCGACGGTCCCGTCGGCGTCGATCACCACCCACCGGGCCGGATCGGCCGCGGCCAGCTCGAGATACCCGTTGCGAACCCGTTGGTGGAAGTCGGCACCCGCTCCCTCGATCCGGTCCATCTGGTCGCCGAGCCGGGCTCGCGCCACGTCGAGGTCGACATCGAGCAGCACCGTGAGATCGGGTTCGACCCCGTGGGTGGCGAAGTCCATGGTGTCGCGCAGGATGTCGAGGTCGAGGCCACGCCCGTAGCCCTGGTACGCAAGGGTCGACGCGGTGAATCGGTCCGAGATGATCGTCTCCCCGGCAGCCAGCGCCGGTCCCACGATCTCGGCGACGTGCTGGGCCTTGTCGGCAATGATGAGCAGCGCCTCGGCGCGATCGTCGAGGGTGCGGTTCAACGGGTCGAGCACGATCGAGCGGATGGCCCCGCCGACCTCGGTGGCGCCGTGCTGAAACGTGACGGTGAGGTCGTGGCGGGCGCCGAGGCGCCGAGCCTGGGTCGACTTGCCCGAGGCATCGGCACCCTCGAAGGCGACGAGACGTCCGGTCACGGGCGGTCCTCCGAGAGCGCAGCCGCATCGGTCTCGTGTTCGGGATCCGCGTGCGCGTCGAGATCGAGAAGCGCGGCCGGGTCACGGCCGAGATACGCGCCACTGCCGGCCCGCAGGCTCCACGAGGCCAGCAGGCCCGCGCCGATGATCGTCAGCGACGAGAGCCAGAGCGTGAGACGAACGCCTGGCGCGAGCACGGTGAGTCCGAAGAGATGGATGTCACCGTCCCACCAGCGATTCGACAAGGTGTCGAGTCCTTCGGAGACGAGCGGCGCGACGGCGAGCGCGAAGAGCATGCAGAAGCGGACGAGCACCAGGAGGGCGGAGAAGATCCGACCCCGCAGCTCGTCCTCGACGTTCTCGTGCAGAAGGGTGAAGCCGAGCACGTAGATCGGGCCGGCTGCGAAACCGACGACGCCGATGACCGGCACGACGACGGACAGGAAGGGTGACGAGGAGGCCACCAGCAGCGCTCCGCCGGCCAGGACGAGAACGGCCGGGAAGACGGCCGAACGGTTGATGCGGTTCTGCAGCAGGGACGCGGAGATGACGCCCACCGCCATGCCCAGTCCGAGGGAGAAGAGCACGAGGTTGAAGTCGGCATCGTCGCCGACGATCAGCTCGTCGACGTAGAGCGCACCCAGGGGGACGAGCATCCCGCCCCCGATCACGCCGACACCAAGACCGACGTTCACCGCCCGCACGATCGGGTTGACCGCGATGAAGCGCCAGCCCTCGCGCAGTTCGCGCCACGCACCGCCCAGATCCCAGCCGCCCGCCTCGCCACGCCGTTCATCGCGTGTTCGCGTCGGGAAGGCGATGGTCCAGATGATCAGCGCAGTGAGCAGGAACGAGATGCCGTCGACATAGAACGCCAGGCCTTCCTCGTTGAGCCGCCACGTGTCGACCCACCCCTCGTCGGCCAGCGACTCGGCCATCTTGGCCAGCAGGGCCGCCAGGCCGGCCGCCACCGGGAACATGCCGTAGGCCGCCGCCACGTTGAGCGAGTTGGCGGTGGTCAGCTTCTCCTTCGGGACGATGTTGGGGACGATCGCCTCCTTCGCCGGCGACCACATCATCGTGAAGATCTCGAGCAGGAACGACGCGATGATCAGGCCCAGCAGGCTGTCGACGAACGGGAGCGAGAACATCACGAGCGCCCGCCCGATGTCGCACACGAGCAGCAGACGCTTGCGATTGAACCGGTCGACGATCACGCCGGCCGCGGTGGCCAGGAAGAACCCGGGCGCGATGCGCGTCGCCAGGACCAGGGCGATCGCGGTGCCCTCGGTTCCCTCGCTCAGCCGACCGGCCAGCGAAATCGTGGCGATGAGACCGAGCCAGTCGCCCGTTGCCGAGATGACCTGGGCGATCCACAGCCGGAAGAACTGCTGGGAGCCGAACCACGACTCGATGCGACCGCTCGGGCGCGCCTGAGACATGGCTTCGCCCATTCGGGACGCGCTGCTCGAATGCCGTTCTCCCACCGGCGTCACCCTAGGCGGAACCGGCCAACCCGACCGAGCGTGTTCTACTCGGCGTCGTCAACCGGCGCGGCCGCCTTCTTGGTGGCCTTCTTCTTGGAGGCCTTCTTCGCCTTCTTCTTGGACGCCTTCTTCTTGGAGGCCTTCTTCTTCGCCTTCTTGGCCGGCCCCTTGGCTCGACGGTCGGCCAGGAGTTCGGCGGCTCGCTCGACGGTCAACTCCTCGACCGTGTCGCCCTTGCGCAATGAGGCGTTGTATTCGCCGTCGGTGACGTAGGGCCCGAAACGGCCGTCCTTGACGATCATCTCGTTGCCCGACTCCGGATCGGGCCCCATCTCCCGCAGTGGCGGTTTCGCGGTCTGGCCGCGGCCTCGCTTGGGCTGGGCGAGGATCGCGAGGCACTCCTCGAGCGTGATGGTGAGCAGCTGCTCCTCGGTCTGAAGACTGCGGCTGTCCTTGCCCTTCTTGAGATACGGCCCGTAGCGGCCGTTCTGCACCGTGATGACCTCACCATCAGTGGGGTCCGCGCCCACTGTCCGGGGCAGCGACAGCAGCTCCAGCGCCTCTTCGAGGGTCACCCGTTCGAGCGTCATGGTCGAGAACAGCGAGGCGGTCTTGGGTTTCTCGTCGGTGCCATCGAAGTCCTCGAAGGTGCCGATCTGCACATAGGGCCCGAACCGGCCCGCCTTGGCGTAGATGTCCATGCCCGTTTCGGGGTCCTGCCCGAGGACACGACCTTCCTTGGGTTGCGACAGATACTCCATCGCCTTGTCGAGGGTGAGCTCGTCGGGCGGGATGTCGTCGGGGATCGACGCCGTCTCGTTGTCGTCCTTGTTCTCGCTGTCGCCCTTCTGGACGTAGGGACCGAACTTGCCGACCCGAGCCACCACCGGCTTGCCGTCGTCGGTCATCCCGAGCGGAATGGTGTTGACGAGCCGGGCGTCGATGTCGGGCAGCCGGGTCGAGACCTTCTCCTTCAGACCGGGCTCGCCGTTGTCGCCGCCCTCACCGAAGTAGAACCGGGTCAACCACGGCTCGGCCTCTTCGGCACCGTTGGCGATCTTGTCGAGGTCGTCCTCCATCTTGGCGGTGAAGGCGTAGTCCACCAGGTTGGGGAAGTGCCCTTCCATCACGTTGACCACCGAGAAAGCGGTGAACGAGGGAACCAACGCCGACCCCTTCTTCCACACGTAGCCGCGGTCCTGGATCGTGCCGATGATCGACGCATAGGTGGAGGGGCGACCCACCCCCAACTCCTCGAGTCGCTTCACCAGAGAGGCCTCGGTGAAGCGCGACGGCGGCTGGGTGTCGTGGCCGTCGAACTCGAGCGGTCCGGCGGCGCGGGCCTGATCGCCCTGCTCCAGCGGGGGCAACCGCCGCTCGTCGTCGGCCGTCTCCGCCGCGCCGTCGCCGCGCCGATCCTGATCGGCTGTCTCCTCGTAGACCTCGCGGAAACCGCGGTGCTGGATGACGGTGCCGGTCGCGCTGAATTCGACGTCCTTGCCGCCACGGCTCGAGGCCCCGAGCCGGAGCTGCACGGTCTCGCCGGTGCAGTCCGTCATCTGGGACGCAACGGTGCGCTTCCAGATGAGTTCGTAGACACGAGCCTCGGAGATCGGGACCTCGTTGGCGACGTCGTCGGGCAGGCGGAAGGTGTCGCCGGCGGGACGGATCGCTTCGTGGGCCTCCTGGGCGTTCTTCGACTTCTTGGTGTAGTGCCGAGGGGCGTCGGGAAGGAACTGCGTGCCGTAGCGCTCTGAGATCATGCGTCGCGCGGCCTGCAATGCGGTGTCGGACAGCGTGGTGCTGTCGGTTCGCATGTAGGTGATGTAGCCCTTCTCGTAGAGGCCCTGAGCGGCCCGCATGGCCATCTGCGACGACAGGCCGAGCTTGTTGCCGGCCTCCTGCTGGAAGGTCGACGTGATGAAGGGTGCGGCCGGGCGGCGGCGATAGGGCTTCGACTCCCGGGACCGCACCTCGTAGGGCACACCCTCGAGATCGGAGACCAGTTCCGTGGCGCCCGCCTGATCGAGCACGACGACGTCGTCGCGGGCCAGCCGCCCGTCGTCACCGAAGTCGCGCCCGCTGGCGAGACGCACGCCGTCGATCTGAGCCAGGGCGGCCGAGAACTCACGGGTGTCGCCCTCCGCCGCGGCGAACTGCCCCTTGACGTCCCAGTAGCTGGCCGACACGAAGGCCATCCGCTCGCGTTCGCGTTCGACGACGAGGCGGGTGCCCACGCTCTGGACACGGCCGGCCGAGAGGCTCGGCATGACCTTCTTCCAGAGCACCGGCGACACCTCGTAGCCGTAGAGACGGTCGAGGATTCGCCGCGCCTCCTGCGCGTCGACCATCTTCCGGTCGAGTTCACGCGGCGATTCGATCGCGCTCTGGATCGCGTTCTTGGTGATCTCGTGGAACACCATGCGCTTGATCGGGACCTGAGGGTTGAGCACCTCGATGAGATGCCAGGCGATCGCCTCACCCTCGCGATCCTCATCCGTGGCCAGATAGAGCTCGTCGGCGTCCTTGAGCAACGACTTCAGGAGCCGAATGTGGTCCTTCTTGTCGGCGTTCTCCACGTACAACGGCTTGAACCCGTTGTCGACATCGATGCCGGTGCGGGCCCACTTCTCCCCCTTGTAGGCCTTGGGGACGTCAGCCGCGTTGCGCGGGAGGTCGCGGACATGACCGATGGACGATTCCACGGTGTATCCGTCGCCGAGATACTCGGCGATCTTCTTGGCTTTCGCCGGAGACTCGACGATGACGAGTGCATTGGCCACGGAGGGGAACCAAACCGATCTGTTCGGGGCTTGTCAACTACTGGCGACGAGAAAAGGGTCACGCGCCGGTCGGAACCGGGTCGTCGACCTCGACCTCGAGCACCACCTTCGACCGAAGGAGGACCAGGGTGCCGAGGACCGCCGCGATGGTCGACGCTGCGAGGATACCGATCCGCGCCTCGTCGGCGATCGCCGGCTCGTCGAAGGCGAGGCCGGTGATGAACAACGACACCGTGAAGCCGATACCGGCCATCGCGGCCAATCCGATCACGTCGATCCACGATGCAGCCCGGGGCAGGGGCGCGATGCCGGTCTTGACGGCGATGAACGTCGCCGCGGAGATACCGACCAGCTTTCCCACCACCAGGCCCATCACCACCCCGAGCGTGACCGGACTGGTGACCGCGTCGCCGATGGTGTCGCCCGACAGCATCAGGCCGGCGTTGGCCAGGGCGAAGATGGGGATGATCACGTAGCTCGAGAAGGGATGGAGCACATCCTCGAGTCGTTCGACCACCGACACCTTCTCCTTCAGCTCGAAGTTGGCCCGACGCACGACCGGCGCACTCGCGTCGCCACGAACGCAACGACGGATCAGATCATCGATGTCGTGCTCTTCGGCCTCGGGCTTGAGCGGTTTCGCGGGAGTGATCAGACCCAACACCACGCCCGCGATCGTCGCGTGGATGCCCGACTCGAAGACGGCGAGCCACACGAAGACCCCCACCAGGACATAGGCGGGGATCCACCAGATCCGGACCAGCCGCATGACCACCACGACGGCGAGCGCGGCAACGGCGGTCAGGAACCAGCCCGACGAGAAGTCGTCGGTGTAGAAGATGGCGATGACCGCGATGGCACCGATGTCGTCGACGATGGCGAGGGTGAGCAGGAAGACCTTCATCGCACTCGGCACCCGGTCGCCCAGCAACGACACGACACCGACCGCGAACGCGATGTCGGTCGCCATCGGGATCCCCCAGCCGTCGAACCCCGACCCGCTGCTGTTGAACGCGATGTAGATGCCCGCCGGCACGACCATGCCACCGATCGCCGCGATGGCGGGAAGCGCCGCGGCACGGGGATCGCGCAGTTCACCGACGACCAGTTCGCGCTTGATCTCGAGGCCGACCACGAAGAAGAACACCGCCATCAGCCCATCGTTGATCCAGTGCAGGATCGATTCGTCGAGATGGATCAGATCGCCGACCTCGATGCTGATGTGGGTCTCGAGGATGTCGTGGTAGACGTCGCTCCACGGGGAGTTGGCCCAGACGAGTGCCACCACGGTGGCCAACAGCAACAAGATGCCGCCCGCAGCCTCGATCCGCAGGAAGTTCCGCACCGGACGCCCGACCCGGCGCGCGAGGGTGCGTTCGCCGCCGAGCCACGTGAGTGGAGAAAAGGGAACGTCTTCGCTGGCCATGGACGGGGGGAAACGCTAGCGGTCGGAACCGCGTCGGCGACGCTTCGACGAGTAGACGACCAGCCTGACGTCGGTGCCGTCGTCGGTTGCCGAGATCTCGGACTCGTCGGCCAACATCTGCATCAGGTGCACACCGAGGCCCGATTCGTGGAGCAGCCGCTCGGGGGCATCGGGCTCGGGCAACTCGGGGACCTCCTCGGGTTCGAACCCCATCCCCATGTCGTGGACGACCACCGCGATCTCGTCGTCGGCGAGGTTGCACTGGATGCGAATCCGGTCGGTCACGCCGTGGAGATCGTGGGCCTCGATGGCGTTCGTGGTGGCTTCGCTGACCGCCACACGAAGGTCTTCGATGCGCTCCGCGGCCATGTCGGGTTCGATCTCGGCCGCTGCGGCGATCACGACGCGCACGAGCGACAGGTATTCGGTGCGGGCCGGGATCTCGAGCACGATCTCGCCGGGACGAAAGTCGGCGATCGCCATCTCGTCGCCAGAGGGGCCGTCGAGGGTCACGAGGCCGTCGCCCGGGTCACGGCCTGCGCGACATCGGTGTGGAAGTCGAAGACGCGATCGAGGTCGCAGACCTCGAACACCCGGCGCACCCGTGGCTCGGGCACCACGAGGCGGAGATCGCCGTCGAGCAGACGCGTGCGCTTGAGCGCGCCGATCACCACACCCAGCCCGAACGAGTCGATGAAATCGACCCCGGTGAGGTCCAGCACCAGTCGAGTGTGGCCGTCGCGGACCTCGGCCATCACGGCGTTGCGCAGGTCGGGGCCACCGACGACGTCGAGTTCGCCCGCGACGGTGATGACCGTCCAGGGACCATCTCGGTGGGAGTGCGTGACGATCTGCACATCCCGACGCTAACCCGGCGCAGCCGGGTGGCCGAGCCGGGCTCCAAACCTCATCCATGTGATTCGGTCACACCCGTCTCGTAGTCTGACCCCCATGGCCCTCGCCCCCGAGCCGGCTCCGCTTCCTGCGGACGCTCCCGCAGGCGGCGACGCGCCGGTCCTTCGAGTGGCCGCGCCGCCACTCCCCCGCACCCCCGCGTTCGAGGACCTCCTCACCGAGCTGGCCGCCGACGGGCGCCTCGTCCATGTCGAGCACCTCCCCGAACGAGCGGAACGGTTCGCCACGCTCGAACGGCCGCTGCCCGCTCCGGTCGTGGAAGCGATGGGCGACGAACCGTTCTGGAGCCACCAGGCCGAAGCCATCGACCTGGCCCGCCGCGGCGAGCACGTCGTCGTCGCCACCGGTACCGCGTCCGGCAAGTCGCGCTGTTTCCAGCTTCCCATCGCCGAGGCCGTGACCGACCCGATCAAACCCGGCACTGCGCTGCTGCTCTACCCGACCAAGGCGCTGGCCCACGACCAGCTTCGCGCCCTCACGGCGATCGGGTTCCCCGGTCTCGTGGCCGGCGCCTACGACGGCGACGCCACCCCCGAGGAGAAGGCCTGGATCCGCGACAACGCCAACGTGTTGCTCACGAACCCCGAGATGCTCCACGGCGGCGTGCTCCCCCGCCACGCCAAGTGGGATGCGCTGCTCATGCGGCTCCGCTATGTGGTGATCGACGAACTCCACGTCCTCAGGGGGATCTTCGGCACCCACGTGGCCCACATCCTCCGGCGTCTCCGCCGGATCTGCCGCCACTACGGAAGCGACCCCACCTTCATCTTCTGCTCGGCGACGATCGGCGACCCGGCCCGGCTCGCCTCGTCGCTGTGCGCCGCCCCGGTCACGGCAATCACCGACGACGGCTCTCCCGCCGGGGCCCGTCGGTTCGCCCTCCTCGACCCACCCGTGATCGACGAATCGACGGGTGCGCGTTCGTCCGCCAACTCCGAATGCGCGTCGATCACCGCCGCCCTCGTCGAGAGCGGCCATCGCACGATCACGTTCTGCCGATCGAGGAAGGGCACCGAGCTCGTCGCCGCCGACGTGGCCCGCCGCCTCCCCGCTGAGCTCGGCGACGCGGTGATGCCCTACCGAGCGGGCTATCTCGCCGATGAACGACGAGCGATCGAACACGAGCTGTTCGGCGGCAGCCTCCGCGGCGTCGTGTCCACCTCCGCGCTCGAACTCGGCGTCGACATCGGGGGCCTCGACGCCTGTGTGATGAACGGCTTCCCCGGCACCATCGCCTCGATGTGGCAACAAGCCGGACGGGCGGGTCGCCGCAACGCGCCGTCGGTCACCGTCCTCGTCGGCGGCGAAGACCAGCTCGACCGCTACCTGATGAGCCACCCCACAGAGGTCTTCCGGCGCCCGCCCGAACCCTCGGTGGTCAACACCGCCAACCCGTTCATCCTCGATCCCCATCTCGCGTGCGCGGCCTACGAGCTGCCGATCAGCTACGACGACCTTCGCTGGTGGTCCGACGAGGAGCTCCACAACGGCGTACGAGATCTGGTGCGCGACGACCGACTCCGGTTGCGGCGCCGTTGGCGCAACGGCACCGAGGAGCCTTTCGCCCACTGGTGCGACACCGGCTACCCGTCGAGGGGGATGAGCCTCCGCTCTGGATCGTCGGGCGAGATCCGCATCATCGACGACCACACCGGGCGTCTCATCGGCACCGTCGACGAGAGCCGCGCCCACAGCTCGGTCCATACCGGGGCGATCTATCTCCACCGGGGCAACGCCTTCGAGGTGATCGAACTCGACCTCGACGAAAGGGAAGCACGGGTGGTCGAGGCCGACGGCGGCGAATACACCCAGGCTCGCAGCTCCACCGACATCCGCGTGCTCACCGTCGATGAGACGCGACCCGTCGGCGCGGCGACCCTCCACCTCGGCTCGGTCGAGGTCATCAGCCAAGTCACCGGCTACCAGATGCGCGAGTCACGGTCACGGAAGATCCTCAGCAACGAGACGCTCGACCTGCCCGAACAACGACTCGTCACCCGCGCCTTCTGGTACACGGTCGACTCCTCCCTCGTTGCCGAGGCGAGCAGCGACATCGCGGGCACCCTGCACGCCGCCGAACATGCGGCGATCGGCCTCCTTCCCCTGTTCACGATCTGCGACCGTTGGGACGTCGGCGGGGTCTCCACCGCCATGCACGCCGACACCGGCGCACCCACGGTGTTCGTCTACGACGGCTATCCGGGCGGCGCGGGAATCGCCGAGTTGGGCTGGGAGGCCGGTGCCGGCCATCTCGGCGCGACCGCCGAGGTGATCGAGGCGTGTCCGTGCGCCGACGGCTGCCCGTCCTGCGTGCAGTCGCCGAAGTGCGGCAACGGCAACGAGCCGCTCGACAAGCAGGGCGCCTCCCGGCTTCTTCGGTTGATTCTCAGTACGGCGGAAGCCGGATAGCGCACCGATTGGGTCGTTCGACCCATGGCCCCGGGTCCGACGGACCTCACAACCGGCGACCTTTGCACCGACGGGAACCACGTGAAGCGCACAACCGAGGCCGAAGGCCTCGAAACCCAGGACCGAGAGTGGCGCGCCCGACCGCTGCTCGCGCGCCTCGCGCGCCTCACGATCCTGGCGGTGCCCTTCATCGCCGTCACCGCAACCGCCTGGAAACTGAACAGCCTGCTCGGCGAACCCGCCACGCTCCTGGAGGCGGTCGCCCGGTGGGCCGCCCTGTCCGTCGTCTCCACGCTCGCGCTGGTCTCGATCGACCGCGTCGCGCGCCAGTATCTGCCGCTCTCGACCCTGCTCCAACTCTCCGTCGTGTTCCCCGACCAGGCGCCGTCCCGCTTCAAGATGGCGTTGCGCAAGGGAACGGCGAAGAACCTGGCCCGCGAGGTCGCCGAGCTCGAGAACGCTTCCGCCCAGGAAGCCGCCGAGTATCTCCTCCAGGTCGTGGGACGGTTGACCGCCCACGACCGGCTGACCCGAGGCCACACCGAACGGGTCCGGGCCTACGCCGACCTGGTGGCCGTCGAGATGGGCTTCACTCCGGAGGAACGGATGAAGCTGCAGTGGGCCGGCCTCCTCCACGACATCGGCAAGCTGACGGTGCCGACCGAGGTCCTCAACAAGTCGACCCGGTTGAGCGATCGGGAATGGTCGCGTCTCCAGACCCACCCGGCCGAGGGCTGGAAGATGGTCCAGCCCATGCGGGCGTGGTTGGGCGAATGGGCCCGCGGCACCCGCGACCATCACGAGCGGTGGGACGGCGGGGGCTACCCCCGCGGGATCAAGGGCCACGAGATCTCTCGGGCGGGCCGGGTCATCGCCGTCGTCGACGCGTTCGACGTCATGACCACGGTGCGCGCCTACAAGACGGCGATGACCCACGACGCGGCCCGGTCCGAGCTCGCATCGTGTTCGGGCGCACAGTTCGACCCCGAGGTCGTACGGGCATTCCTCTCCGCCTCGCTCGTTCCCAAGCAGCGAGGCAAGGTGGGAACCTGGTTGGCCAACTCGCCGGTTGCGCTCCAGTTCAGTGGTGCCGCCAACGTCCCCGCTGCGGTCACGTCGGCCGTCGCCGTCGCCCTCGCCGCCGCGACCGTTGTGGTGCCGCTCATCGACACCGAACCCGAGGAGTTCGCCGCCGAGCGCATCGTGGAGGACAGGCCGGGCCTCCCGACGGTCACCTCGCCCATCACGCTCACCGTTGCCCCGTCGAGCACGACGACCACGACGACCACCACGACCCTGCTCCCCTCGACGACGCTCCCGCCGACGACGGCCCCGGTGACGACCACGACCGCCGCTGCCCCACCACCGACGCGGCCGCCGGCCACCACCACGAGTCCGTCGCCGACCACGACCACCACCGAGGCAGTGGTGCTCGAGATCCCGACGACCACGACGACGACCACCACGATTCCTCCGTCGACCTTCGACGGCGGCTACCTCGGCGCCGGCAGCGGCGGCTCGTCGTTCGGGCTGGTGAGCACCGTCAGCGGCTCCGGCGCGACCAACTGGGACAGCGGCGCCAACGCCGACCCCGGGTTCACACTCACCTCCGGCCCCAGCGGCCTCGTCGAGCTCGACGCGGCGAACGTCACCACCTGGGTGCTTCCCATCGCCGCCGAGACCCGCCTCTCGGGCAATGCGTCGCTGCGGATGTACGTCGCGACACCCGATTTCGGCACCGACTCGCTGGCCGGCGTCGTCGCCGGCATCTCGAGTTGCCCGTCGTTGTTCGGCGGCTGCACGACGATCGGTTCGGGTCAGATCGTGTTCTCCCAAGAGCCGTTCGGGGCCGACTTCGGTGTGGTCACCATCGACTTCGGTTCGGTCGACCACACCCTCGCCGAGGGCGAGCACCTCGTCGTGAGCATGACCGTGCCCCTCTCGATGCCGACCGATACCTGGATCGCCTTCGGCACCGCCGACTACCCGTCTCGATTCCGCCTGACCTGAGCGGTCACTCGCGGCGCATCACCGCGACGCCGACCAGCTCGACGTCGCCGAGCAGCGAACCGACCAGGGCGACATCGGTGGGATCGCGATAGCGCACGATGACCTCGACGGTCGTGGCCCGGCGAACGACCGAGACCCGGACGCGGCTCGCCGTCAGAGAGCCGCTCGCCAGCACGGCATCCCGGACCCGACTGTCGCTCTCACCCACGGCGGCGACCCGGGCACCCTCGCGCGCCGCGTGCGTGGTGGACACGCGAGCCGGGGCGACCACGGCCACCTGGCCGATGGCGAGGGCCAGAAGCACGACGACCGGCAGGAGGAGCGCCACCTCGACGGTCGCCTGGCCGCATGAGCGACCCGCCCGCCCTGGAGGGAGACGGGCGGGCCGACCATGGCGGTTCACGTGATGCGGCCCGACACGCTGTCGACCACCTTGTTGAGCAGCGTCGACATCTTGCCGGTGCTGGTCGCCCAGGCGATCAGGAGCATCGCCACCGCCGCCGCGCCGAGCACGACGAGCGCATACTCCGCCGTCGCCTGCCCACGATCACCATTCGCTCGGTGTCGGGTGTGGACCCGGCTCTCGAGCCCCACCCAGATCGAAAGCGCAAGGGTGCGCATCGCGTCGTGTGTCGTCATTCATCTCTCCCTTTTGTTCGCGGAGGGAAGTTGTGGAGGGGGAAGGGGGAAGAGCTCAGAAGCCGAATTCGAGATCACCGAGCGCGGTGAACACGAGCGGAGCGACCGCGAGCAAACCGAATGCCGGCAGCACGCACAGCACGAGCGGGAGCAACATGGTCACCGGCAGGCGACGGGCCCGGGCCTCTGCGGCCGCTCGCCGTCGACGCCGGGCCTCGTCGCTCACACGGAGCAGGCCGGCCACGACGGCACCGCCGTCGTTGTCGGCCGCCGCAAGCAGACTGATCAACGGCCGGGCCGCGGGATCGAGCCCGGCAGCCGCGTCTTCGAGGGCCCTGGCGAAGGGCACGCCCGCATCGGTTCTCCGGAGTGCTTCGACGAAGACGACGCGAAACGGCCCGCCGGCCCAGGGGGCGACGAGCCGAACGGCCGCGGGCACGGAGAGCCCGGCGCCGAGCCCGAGCCCCAGGAGGTCGGCACTCTCGGGAAGGGTCCGCAATGTCGCCCGTCGGTGCTCGCCGCGGCGCCGACGGGAACCCTGCCAGCGGCGACACGACGGCCAGGCCATCGCGACGAGGGCGACGGCGGGGTGGACCAGGAGCGCGAACGCGGCGACGGTCGCCCCCCAGACCGGTCCGCCCGCCGTCGGCCAATCGGATCGGGAACGAGCAACCGGCAACGGTGCGACCGGCCGGGCCCGGGCCCGCCAGGGCACGAGGATCACGAGACACGCGGCCGACAACGAGACCGCAGCCACCGCGCTCACGCGTCGACCGCCGCGGTGAGTCGCCGCATCCAGACCCATCCGGCGAGATCGAGCAGGACACCGGCGACGAGCGCGACACGCCCGCCGCTCGTGGTGAGCACCGTGGCCAGAACCGACGGATCGACACTGGCCATGACCCCGAGGAAGAGGACGGGCGCAATGGTCAAGAGGAGCGCCGATGCCCGGGCCTGGGCGGTCAGGGCGACGATCTCGCGCTGCAGGTCGGCTCGTTCCTGGAGGCTCGCCGCCGCCCGATCGAACGACGCGGCGAGCGCGCTTCCCGTGGCTGCGCCGGCGTTGATCACGGCGCGCACCAGATCAGCGTCGGGGTGGTCGAGATCCGATGCCCAGCGGTCGATCTCCCCCTCCACCGCGGATCCGGTGCGCACGCGATCGGCGACCCGCTGCAGCGGCGCTGCGGAGACCGAGGGATCGGCGGCGACCTGCAACAGCGCGGTGTGGAGCGTCGACCCGCTTCGCAACGCACGGGACATCGCGTGGAGGAGCGACGGAAGCTGGTCGAGTTGGCGGCGTCGCTCCCGATCCGCCGACGACCGCCACAGGGTCATGGCGCCACCAACGAGTCGACGCGCCCGGGTCCCGTGACCCGGGCGATGTCGGACACCACCCGACCACCACCGTCGGCGCGGGCGACCTGCACGACGACATCGATCGCTCGGGCCAGCTGCGACTCGACGACATCGGCCGGCACGCCGGCATCGGCCGACAGCACGAGGCTGAGCAACCGGTCGAGCGCATCGACCGGGGAGTTCGCGTGGATGGTGGACATTCCGCCCCGGTGCCCGGTGTTGAAGGCCTGCATGAGGTCGAAGGCCTCCGGTCCGCGGACTTCGCCCAGCAGGAGCCGGTCGGGCCGGAGCCGCAGCGCCACGCGAACCAGATCGCGGACCTCGACGAGCCCGGTTCCTTCGACACCGGCGGGCCGACACTCGAGGCGCACGACGTTGTCGAGAGGGAGCGCGAGTTCGGCCGCATCCTCCACGGTGACGACTCGCGTGGTCGCGGGGAGTTCACCGGCGAGGGCATTGAGCAACGTGGTCTTGCCGGCGCCTGTGCCCCCGCTGACCAGGATCGTCTCGTTGGCCCGGACACACTCGCGAAGCACGTCGACGACGTGGGGTGGGGCGAACTCACCGATCTCGGGCCGGTGCAGGACGAACCGGCGGATCGTCACACACGGGCCGTCGGGAGCGATCGGCGGGCTCACGATGTTGACGCGGCTGCCATCGGCAAGGCGGGCATCGACCCAGGGCCGTAGCGGATCGAGCCGCCGGCCGAGCGGCCCGAGCGTGCGTTCGACGAGGAGTCGCAACTCGTCGGGCCCCACCGTCAGGCCGGTTGCCTCGATCTCACCGCGTCGTTCGACCCACACCGGACCCGCACCGTTGATCATCACTTCGCTGACCTCGTCGTCGTGCAGGAGGTGGTCGATCGGCCCGAAGCCACTCACCCGGGCCGCGACCTGGCGGGTGATCTCCGACCGGTCGGCGGGCGAGAGCAGCGGTGCCGCGGCGTCGAGGAGGCGACCGGCGGCGCGGAGGTCGCCCCCGTCCTCCACCAGCTGTCGATGGATTCTCTCGACGAGCTCGGCGCGGCTCATGCGCCGACCCGGCGCGCGGTGCCGGACAACCGCCGAAGCGGACGCAGCGAGCGCGGCATCCGCGACGCGAGGAGGCCTGCGTCGACGGCACGGGCGACGGCGGGGTCATACGGGAGCACCACGGCGATGGCGCCGATCGCCGCCTCGATATCGCGGCGCGAGAGCGCCCGTCCCGGCTCCTCGATCAGGACGATGCGGGAGCGCTCGATCGGCGCGTCGGCCATGCGGCGAAGGGCGAGATAGCACCCACGGGTGACCACGACGGCCTCGGCACTCGCCGGAAGGCCCTCACCCGTCTGGCGTCCGCAGTCGACCACGACGAGGCCGGGCGAACGGTCGAACAGCGCCATCGCCAATGCCACCCGCTCGGGCGGCCAGCGCGACTCGGGCGACCCGCCTCGGCGCAGCAGTCGCAACCGGTCGCCGACCTCCACCTCGAGCGACCGCAGGGCCTCCGGGCCGACATCGGCCGCGGCGGCGAACCAATCGCCGATGCCGTCGCCCGCCTCCACGCCGCACACGGCCGCCTGATCGCCGGCGAGGTCGACCAGCAGTGTGTCGTGCCCCTCCGCCGCGGCCTGTAGCGCGATCGCGGCGGCGACCACCGACGTTCCCGAACCGCCCTTGGGCGACCAACACACCTGCAACATCACGACTCCCCGGAACACACGCTCGACGGGGAAGTCGTGCTGCCGACCATACGGCGCCCCTCTGACACTCCCAACCCACGACCGGGTGCGGCTGACCGGGCCCGGCGGGTCCGTAGGCTGACGCGATGGTGCAGCCCGCACAGGAGCCGGTCGAGGCGGCCTTCTTCGACCTCGACAAGACGGTCATCGCCAAGGCCGCGATGCTCGCCTTCGGGCCGCGCCTGCAACAGGAGGGTCTGCTCAACCGCTGGCTCGTCGTCCGCGCTCTGTGGGGCCAGGTCGTGTTCCGCTACCTCGGCGCCGACGAGGGCCGTATGCAGAAGATGCGCGAAACGGCACTGCGCATCGCCGTCGGCTGGGAGAAGGAGAAGATCTCGTCGCTGGTCGACAACGCCCTCACCGAAGTGATCGACCCGTTGGTCTACGCCGAGGCCCTCGAGCTCATGGAGTCCCACCGCGATGCGGGCCGGCGTGTGTATCTCGTGTCCGCCTCACCCGAGGAGATCGTGCTGCCGCTGGCTCGCCACCTCGGCGTCGACGACGCCATCGCCACCCGGGCCCGGATCGATGCCGACGGCTGCTACACCGGCGAAGTCGAGTTCTACTCGGCCGGCATCCACAAGGTCGAGGCGATCGAGCGCGAACAGGCGCTCCACGACCTCGACCTCGAGCACTCGTTCGCCTACTCCGACTCGATCACCGACCTGCCCATGCTGGAGACCGTCGGACACCCGGTGGCGGTGAACGCCGACCGAGCCCTGCTCAAGGAAGCCGAGGCACGGGGCTGGGAGATCCGCACGTTCGAGAACCCGCGTCCGCTTCGTGAAGGTTCGATCGCCGCACCGAAGCCGGCGGTGGTGGGAGCGGGAGCACTCGGACTGGGGCTGGCTGCCGGCGGTGCCCTGCTCTGGCGGACCCGCAAGGCCGCGCCGAAGCGGCGGTGGCCCTTCTAGTGCCGTGAACTAGATGTGCTCTTCGGGGAGGTTGTCCCTGAGTGTTGAGGCGGGGGTTGCCCAGCCGAGTGCTCCGTGGGATCGGTGGTCATTGTAGAAGTGGATGAAGCCGTCGTAGGCGGCTCGTCGTTGGTCGTCTGAGGTCCAGTCTCGGATGTAGGCCCATTCCTCGAGCAGGATCCGGTGGAAGCGCTCCACTTTGCCGTTGGTTTGGGGCCGGTATGGGCGGGTCGTTTTCGGTGTTGTGGCGGTGTGTTCGCAGGCCTGGTGCCAGAGCCGGGAGCGGTAGCAGGAGCCGTTGTCGGTGATGACTCGTTCGCAGTTGATGCCGATCGCGGCGAACCAGGCCGCGGCGCGTAGCCAGAACGCGGCGGCGGTGACGGCTTGTTCGTCGTTGAGGATCTCGGAGTAGGCGATGCGGGTGCGGTCATCGATGGCGGTGTGGATGAACCGGTAGCCGACGGTGGAGCGTTTCGAGTGCGGGGCTTGACCGCGGCCATGAATGCGCCAGCCGCCGCCGTCGGGGATCCCGGAGAGCTTCTTGATGTCGACGTGCACGAGCTCGCCGGGCCGGTCTCGTTGGTATCGGCGGACCGGTTCGCGATCGGTCGCGCGGTCTCCGGACTCGAGCCGGGCCATCCCTTCCGCGCGCAGGATGTTCTGCACGGTCGACGCGGCCAGGCCGGTCTCATGGGCAATGTGATCGGCGCCCCACCGGTGCTTCGTTCGGAGCCGGATCACCGCTCGACGTCCCCGCGGAGACGTTTTGTTTGGTGAGCGGTGCGGTCGCGACGACCGATCCTGCAGACCAGCCGGTCCCTCTGCGATGAACCGGTCGCGCCACTTGCGCACCGTCTTCGCGTCGATCTGGAACCGCTCGGCGGTCGCTTCGACCGTCCAGCCTCTGTCGATGACACAAGCGACCATGCGGCGCCGGCCGTTCGGGGTCAGCACCGCGTTGGGGTGCTGGGTTCTAGCGTGGCTCATTGAGCCCTCCGGTTGAGATGTGAGTGGTGGTACACCCACAGCCTCACTCGGAGGGCTCACCTCATCGGTGGATCACCCCACCCCATCACGCCAGGGACAACGTCCCCGGTCGTCACAACTAGACGTCCTTGACCTTCTTCGCCAGCACGGCGAGGAGGGCAGCGAGGACGACGACGAGGATGATGCGGTTCTTCGACATGGAGGCAACGTAGCGATCCGGGGACCGGATGTCCCCGCGCCCCGATAGCTTGCCGAGCGGAGGTGTCCGAGCGCCTGGTGGGCTCCCCCGCCTTCAAAGCGGGTGGGATGGGTGATCCCTGTCCGGCGGGTTCGATTCCCGTCCACCTCCGCCACCACCACCCTTTTCGACCTAACTGGCGTCACCACCGACCGACCGGATCAGGCCTCGGTGAGGACGAACACCTTGATCTCGCGACCGGTGACCCGCTCGCGGTACTTCTCGTAGCCGCCGTAGATCCCGCCGCCGGTCGCGAAGACCTGCTCGAATTCCTCCGCGGTCGCCGGGCGGGCCACCACGTCGATCTCGGCGTCGCGGTAGGCGGCCGTGGCCCGCGGCTCGGCCACGAGATTGTGGACCCACGCCGGGGTCGACGTGCCGCCGAAGTTGGTGCCGAGCAGGGCGAGGTCGTCGCCGATCGGCACCGCGATCAGCGGAGCGAGCCTCGGTTGACCCGAACGCCGACCGGTCGTCGTGATCCGCACGACCGGGAGGCCGGCCAGCACCTCGGATGCCGAGGTGCGATCGCGGGTCAGACGGTGCACGAGCCCGTCGAGGGACTGGACCGACTTGGAGAAGATCCAGGCGCCGGCCCTGGTGGACGCGATCCTCTGGTTCGCCCGCTGGAACGCGTTGGGCGACCGGAACTCGTAGCCGAGTGCGGTCTGGACGCCCATCAGCGACGGTCAGACGCTGAGCAGGTCGCGGGCACCCGTGTCGCTCGACGGGTGACGCAGCTTCGACATGGCGCGGGCCTCGATCTGGCGGATGCGCTCACGAGTCAGGTTGAAGTGTTCGCCGACCTCTTCGAGCGTGCGCGGCTCGCCGCGGTCGAGACCGAAGCGCAGCTTCAGGATTTCGCGCTCGCGTTCGTCGAGCGGCGCCAGGAGACGGGAGATCTCGTCGGGCAGCAACGCAGTGGCGGCGACCTCGAAGGGCGAATCGGCACCGCGGTCTTCGACCACGTCACCGAGCTCGGCATCGCCGTCTTCGCGCAACGGCTCGGACAGCGAGAGGGGCTCGGCCGCGAAGCGCAACGCCTCGGTGACCTTCTCCTCGGGCATCTCGACTTCGATGGCCAGTTCGGAGAGCGTGGCCGGACGGCCGTATTTCAGCTCGAGGCGGGCGCGGGCCTTCTGGAGCCGGGCGAGGGTGTCGCCGGCGTGGACCGGAAGGCGGATGGTGCGACCGGTGTTGGCGATGCCGCGGGTGATCGCCTGACGGATCCACCAGGTGGCGTAGGTCGAGAACTTGAAGCCCTTGCGCCAGTCGAACTTCTCGACGGCGTGCATGAGGCCGAGGTTGCCCTCCTGGATCAGGTCGAGGAGGGGCAGGCCGGAGGCCTGGTACTTCTTGGCGATGGAGACGACGAGCCGGAGATTGGACTGGACGAAGGTGCGCTCGGCGGCCTCGCCCTTCTGGATGGCTCGACGAAGCTCTCGCTTCTTGGCCGGGGTGAGATCACCCTCGGTGGTCTCCATCTCGACGCGGGCTTCGGTGCCGCCCTCGATCTCCTGAGCGAGTCGGACCTCGTCCTCCTTCGTCAGAAGGGGGTACTGACCGATATCGGTGAGGTACAGCCGAACCAGGTCTTCTTCATCCCGTTCGACACGTTCCTTCGCCACAGAGTTGCCCTCTCGTCGCTACCGGCTAGTTGATGCACGATACCCAGCGATCGTGGTTCCACCACCGACAGGCCCCCGCAATGTATAGGGACGGTCGGTGCGGCAGACCGCAGTGTTCCCCAGTGGTCGGCCTGTTGTGGCCGATTCCTGAGGAAGTCGCGACATCGGTGCAGAGATCAGAGCCGTTCGGCCCAACCCCGGGAATGCTCACACACCGCCGACCGGCAGCAGGCCACCGACTTCGACGAGCCGCCGCTCGGCCTCGAGCACGCGACCATTGACGCGCTCGACGGTGGCGACGTCGGTCACCAGTCGTCCGAGCAACGCCTCGCCGTCGTCGCGATCACGACGCAGGTCGGCGAGGAGGAAGGCCAGGACGCGGGCGAGGGCGGCATCTGTGTGGCTGGCCGAGGCCCGCTCGACCGCGACACAGCGGGCCGCGACGCGGGCCAGGAGCACTCGATGAGCGACCGCGAGTCGTTCGACCGAGCCCGGGATCGCGCGGATCGCGTCGAGCGTCGGGTCGAGCCCGGGGGCGTGGGGTTCACTCCTCGCCTCGCCCTCGAGCAGCACCGAATCGGGCAACAGCTCCTCGAGGTCGCCGGCGTGCCAACCGAGGTGACGCGACGAGGTCGCCATGGACACGGCGATGTCGGGACGATCCGCCTCGGCCGCCCAGAGACCCAGCACCTCGAACAGTCTCGAGACCGTCCAGTGCAACTCCCCCACGACCCGCGCGGTCTGCGCCGCCGTCAAGCCCTGGTGCACGGAACCTCCCGGAACGGTCGAAGTGCGGACGCCAACCCGCGGCCGACCCGGAGGAAATTAGCCGCGGTACCGGTTGATGATGGGCATGCGTCGATCGCGACCGAACGCCTTCTTGGTGAGACGGGCCCCCAGCGGGGTCTGACGGCGCTTGAACTCGGCGATGTCGACGAGCCGACAGACCCGTGCCACGTCGGCCGGGTCGGCGATGTCCATGGCGACGATCTCCGCGACGGTGCGGTCGTCCTCGATGAACGCCTGCAGGATCGGGTCGAGCACGTCGTAGGGCGGCAACGATTGATCGTCGGTCTGCCCCGGACGCAGTTCGGCCGAGGGTGCCTTCGTGAGCACGTTGTCGGGGATGACCGGCGCGCCCGACTCGACGATCGCCACCTGGTTGCGCCAGCGGCCCAGTTCGTAGACCGTGGTCTTCCAGACGTCCTTGATGACCGCGTAGGCGCCGGCGGTGTCGCCGTAGAGCGTCGAGTAGCCGACTGCAGCCTCGGACTTGTTGCCCGCGGTCAGCACCAACCAGTCGTGTTCGTTGGCCATCGCCATCCACACGACGCCGCGGATCCGGGCCTGCAGGTTCTGGTCGGTGAGGTCGCCGACCTCGATGGCCTTGTCACTCACGTGGGGTAGCAGCATCTCGGTCAAGGCCGCGTGGGCCGGCTCGATCGCGATCGTCGACGTGGCGATGCCGAGGTTGGCCGCGAGCGCATGCGCATCGTCGAGCGAATGGTCGCTCGAGTACCGCGAGGGAAGAAGGATCCCATGGACGTTGCCGGGACCAAGGGCATCAACGGCGATCGCCGCGGTCAGCGACGAGTCGACGCCGCCCGAGATCCCCAGACAGACCTGAGTGAAGCCCGACTTGCGGACATAGTCGCGGGTGGCGAGCACGAGGGCTTCCCACCGTTCGGCCAACGGGTCGAGCCGCGGGACCATCGGTGCCGGAATCGGCGCCCGGGGGGCCGACGGCGCCGGCGTGACGGAGGTGACCCGGTAGGTGTCGAGGGTGGTGCGCACCGGCGGGAGCTCGATGTCGAACACGTCGGTTCCCTCGGTGAACGAGTTGCAGCGGGCCACGACCTCGGCGCCGTCGCGATTCTCGCTGATCACGAACGAGCCGCCGTCGAAGACCAGTTCGTCCTGGCCGCCCACGAGGTTCGCGTAGACCACGGGGACGCCGGCTTCGAGGACACGATCGGTGATGACCTGCTCTCGCACCGCCTGCTTGCCCTCACGGAAGGGCGAGCCGTTGACATTGAGCACGAGGCGGGCGCCGCCGCGGGCCAGCTGGGTGACCGGCCCGTCGGGGATCCAGGAGTCTTCGCAGAGGGTGACCCCGACGGGGATCCCGGCGATCTCGAACAGGCCGAGGGCCTCGTCGCCGGGACGGAAGTGCCGGAGTTCGTCGAACACGTCGTAGTTCGGAAGATGACGCTTGTGGTACGTGCCGAAGATCCGGCCCTCGGCACACACGGCAACCGCGTTCCACACACCGTTGAAGTGGTCGACGCCGGCGACGTCCTGCACCGAACGCCCGGGTTGGTCGTCGCCGTCGGCGAAACCCACCACGACCGCGCACCGACCGGTCTGGGCCGCGAACTTCTCGAGCGCGGCCCGACAGTCGGCGACGAAGCCGGGCTTGAGGACGAGGTCCTCCGGCGGGTAACCGGTGATCGTCATCTCGGGCATGACCGCCACGTCGGCACCCGCCTCCTCGGCCTCGGCGAGCGCGGCGAGGGCCATCGCGACATTGCCGTCGAGGTCACCGACAACTGGGTTGATCTGGCAGATCGCGATCCGCAGGTGGGTGGGGGCGTCGGTCACCCCCTGAATCTACCAACCGGCGCTCTTGTCGAACTGGTCGGCCGGCTGCGCGAAACTCCCGGGCATGAACGAAGTCGACGTGGACCTGCCCGACCCGCTCGAACGGGTGAACCGACAGGTGGTCCTGCGCCACCGGCCCGACGGGATGCTCACCCACGACGACGTCGAGGTGACCGAGGGGGAGATGCCCGAGCTCGGCGACCGGCAGGTCCTGATCCGCATGGTGTATCTGCAGATGGATGCGGCGGTGCGATCGTGGCTCGACGAGGGCGAGGGCTACCTGCCGGCCGTGCAGATCGGCGAAGCAGTCCGCAGCGGCGGCATGGGTCGCGTCATCGAGAGCACCCACCCCGACATCCCGGTCGGGTCGTGGTGCGGCGGCGGGCTCCCCGGCTGGAACAGCTGGGCCGTGGCCGACGGCGACAGCCCGATCGTCAACTGGTTCCCGCCCGACCACGACGCCCTCTTCCAGATCGCGGTCATCTCCTCACCGGCGGCCACCGCCTACTTCGGACTCACCGACCTCGGCCGGATCAAGGAGGGCGACTCGGTGCTGATCTCCGCCGCGGCCGGCTCGACCGGATCGGTCGCGGTGCAGGTGGCGCGCAATCTCGGTGCGTCGGTGGTCGGCATCGCGGGCTCCGACGAGAAGTGCCGATGGGTCGAGTCGCTCGGTGCCGAGGCGTGCCTCAACCGTCGGACCGACGACCTCGCCGCCCGGCTCAAGGAAATCCGGCCGCGCGGGTTCGACATCTACTTCGACAATGTCGGGGGTCCCATCCTCGACCTCGCCCTCCGCCGCCTGGCCATCGGCGCCCGCGTGGTCATCATCGGCGCCATCTCGATGTACAACGAGAAGGGTCGCCCGCCCGGCCCGTCGAACTATTTGAACCTGATCAACAAGCAGGCGTCGATGGCCGGGTTCCAGGGCCTCGCCTATGTCGACCGCTACCCGGAGGCCTGGGACCGCATGTGGGAATGGGCGGCCGAAGGGAAGATGCAGTACCGCACCGACATGAAGTACGGCCTCGAGACCTGCGTCGACCAGCTCAACTCGCTCTTCACCGGGGCCAACACCGGCAAGGCCCTCGTCCAACTCTGCGACGACCCCGGCCCCGGCCCCTACTGAGGACACCGACTTCGAAACGCAAACGAGGCGAGCCACCCACCGTTGCGGTGGGCGACTCGCCTCGATTGACGAACGCCGGGGTCAGACCAGCGCGCTGCAGATGGTGTTGGTCAGCAGCGTTGCGACCTCGTACGGGTCGGCGTTGGCGTTGGGGCGACGATCCTCGATGTAGCCCTTGCCGTCCTGCGCGACCTGCCACGGGATGCGGATCGAGGCGCCGCGGTCGGACACGCCGTAGCTGAACTGGTCGTAGCGCTGGGTCTCGTGGTCCCCGGTGAGGCGATCCTCGATACCGATGCCGTAGCCGGCGAGGTGCCGCTCGGGCACGCCGTCGGCGCCCATGGCCTCGCACGCCGCGATGATCGGGTCGTAGGACTCGCGCATCGCCTTCGTGCTGAAGTTGGTGTGCATGCCGGCGCCGTTCCAGTCGCCCTTCATCGGCTTGGCCTCGATGCTGACCTCGACCTCGTAGTTCTCGGCGATGCGGTAGAGGAGGTAGCGGGCGACCCACAGGTGGTCGCCCACGGTGACGGTGTCGGCCGGGCCGATCTGGAACTCCCACTGGCCGGGCATGACCTCGGCGTTGGTCCCGGAGATCGCCAGACCGGCGTCGATGCACGCCTGGGTGTGTTCCTCGATGAGGTCACGGCCGTGGATCTTCAGCGCTCCGACGCCGCAGTAGTACGGACCCTGGGGGGCGGGGAATCCGTTGGGCCGGCAGCCGGCGGGCCACCCGGTCGACGGGTTGATGAGCGTGTACTCCTGCTCGAGACCGAACCAGGGCTCCTGGTCGCCGTACTTCTCGAGGGCTTCGCGGGCAGCAGCCCGGGTGTTGGTGGGGTGCGGGGAGAGATCACCGGTGAGGGCCGTCTCGCAGAGCACGAGGATGTTGTCGCCACCGCGGATCGGGTCGGGGCACTGGAACACCGGCTGCAGGACGACATCGGAGTTGTCGCCCGTCGCCTGGTTGGTGCTGGAGCCGTCGTAGCCCCAGATTCCTGGCGTCGCGCCATCGGCGAGGATGCGGGTCTTGCCGCGAATCTCACGTGTCGGCTCGGTGCCGTCGATCCACAGGTATTCAGCCTGGTAGGCCATTTGGGTCCCCTCTTTGAGGATGTCGTTGGAAGTGGCTCATTCTCGCGAGCCGGGGGCCAGGGTTCCAATGCGGGATTTCGCCTCTATTGCCCGATTGTGAACGGCGTGTGAACGACCACCGGTCACCGGCGACGGTCGAGTTTGGTGATGCCAGAGTCGGGGGGCAAGCTGTAGTCGACCCACACCGTGGATGTCCGCCGACGGGAGCGAGAACATGGAACGCGAGCAGGAATACGTGCTGCGCACGGTCGAAGAGCGCGGGGTCCGGCTCATCCGTCTCTGGTTCACCGACGTGGTCGGCCAGCTCAAGTCGGTGGCGATCACGCCGGCCGAGCTCGACACGGCATTCTCCGAGGGCGTGCAGTTCGACGGCACCGCGATCGACGGTTTCTCCCGGGTACACGAGAGCGACGTGTTGGCCCAGCCCGACGCGACCTCGTTCGAGCTCCTGCCCTGGGCCAAGGAGGACGAGCCGTCGGCGCGGATGTTCTGCGACATCCTGAACCTCGACGAGACCCCCTTCGAAGGCGATCCTCGCCAGGTCCTGCGCCGCAACCTCGCCGAGGCCCGTACCCACGGCTACTCGTTCTTCGCCGCTCCCGAGGTCGAGTTCTTCTACTTCGAATCGGGCGATCCCAGCCTCGGAAAGCCCCAGCCCCTCGATCGGGCGTCCTACTTCGATCTGACAACCGCTGACGTCTCCAGTGATCTCCGCAAGCGCACGATCTTCATGCTCGAGAGCATGGGCATCCCCGTCGAGTACTCGTTCCACGAGGACTCACCGAGCCAGCACGAGATCGACCTCCGCTACACGGAAGCACTCGACGTGGCCGACAACCTCATGACCCTGCGACTCGTCGTGAAGAAGATCGCCCTCGAGCGCGACTGCTACGCCACGTTCATGCCCAAGCCGCTCAACGGCGTGCAGGGGTCGGGCATGCACACCCACCTGTCGCTGTTCAAGGACGGGGAGAACGCCTTCCACGACGGCGACGACCCCTACGGCTGGTCCGCCACGGCCCGCCAGTTCACCGCCGGCATCCTCCACCACGCCCGTGAGATCACGGCGGTCACCAACCAGCTGGTCAACAGCTACAAGCGCATCGCCGAGACCTCCGAGGCGCCGCCCTACGTCGCCTGGGCCCGCAACAACCGCTCGGCCCTGGTGCGGGTCCCGGTCCGCAAGAAGGGCAAGCCCGAATCGGCCCGCATCGAATACCGGGCGCCCGACCCGGCCTGCAACCCCTATCTGGCCTTCTCACTCCTGCTGGCCGCCGGCATGCAGGGCATCACCAACGGCTACGAGCTGCCGGCGGAGACCAACGTCAACCTCTTCGACCTGTCCGAGCCCGAACGCCGGGAGCTCGGGGTCGAACCCTTGCCCCGCTCGCTCGACGAAGCCCTCGACGTGATGGAGGGGTCGGAGCTCGCCCGCACGGCACTGGGTGACCACATCTTCGAGTGGTTCCTGCGCAACAAGCGTGTCGAGTGGGCCGAGTACCAGTCACAGGTCACCCCGTTCGAGCTGGAGCGGTACCTCCCGAGCACCTGATGGAACCGCTTCTCGTCTACCCCGAGCCGGTGCCGCCGGAACTCGCCCAGGCCCTCGACATCGGGGGTTGGGCGTGGAAGGCCGCGGCCGACATCGACGCTGCCCGTCGCGACGAGCCCGCCGACGGGTGGGTCGGCGCGATCATCATGGCCACGGCCGGATCCGACCTCGAGACCGCCACGCGCTTCTGTCGGGCCATCCGCAACGGCGACGTCAACGTCGACTCGGTGCTGCTGCTCGTCAACGGCGGACAGCTGATGGAGCTCGACCCGCGCGAAGACCTCTTCGAGGACTTCTGTGTCCACCCGTTCCATCCCGTCGAGTTCGAGACCCGGCTCAAGCACGTGTTCCGACGTTCGGGGGCCGGCGACGAGGTCGATCTCATCGAGTACGGGCCGCTCGCCATGAACCTCGAGACGTATCAGGCGGTGATCGAGGGGAAGCCGCTCGACCTCACCTACATGGAGTACGAGCTGCTGAAGTTCCTCGCCGCCCACCCCGGCAAGGTCTTCAGTCGCGAGACGCTGCTCAACCGGGTGTGGGGCTACGACTACTACGGCGGCGCCCGCACGGTCGACGTCCACGTTCGTCGCCTGCGGGCGAAGCTCGGTGAAGAACACGCCAACCTGATCCAGACCATCAGATCGGTGGGCTACTCGTTCGGCCGCTCCCGTTGGATGTGAGCCGCGCCTAGGGCGGCGACAGCATCTCGCTGAGCGAGCCGATGAGGGCTCGGTAGTCGCGATCGGCTCGGGTGTCGGCTCCGGTCGTGTGCTCGACAAGAACGAACCCGTGGATGGCCCGTCTCACGTTGCGCGCGGCGCGACCCGCGCCCGCCCCCGACATGCCGCGTGCCTCGCTGAGCAGCAGGAAGACCGCATCGAGCTCGGCGTTGGCCTCGTCCATGGCCTCGTCCACGGCCACCGCCCGCATGACGGCGGTGATGCGGCCCGGATGCCGGCGGGCGTAGGACCGATACGCAGCGGCAACGGCCCGAAGGGCACTGTCGCTACCTCAACGAACGCACGACCGGCCGCTTCCGCCGCCAGGTGCATCTCGGTGAGGGGCTCGATCCCGAGCACATCGACGCCGACCTCACCGACGGCGTACTCACGCTTCGGATCCCTGTGGCCGAGCGGGCGAAGCCCCGCAAGATCTCGATCTCGACGGGTAGCCCTGCCGCCATCGAGGCCGAGTCAAGCCCCGCCTTATCGACACGATCGGGAGTCCGGAGACGGCGGTCGGCATGCCCGGCCGCCGTCTTCGCGTCTAACCGGCGTAGGGGTTGGCGTCGGACAACGCCAGGTACTCGTTGGGCTCGCCGTCGTCGCCGACGTTGTCGAGATCACGGTCTCGACCCACCAGCCCGCCGAGCGCGCCGGCCAGGCCGACCATGCTCATCAGGATGCCCACCGGCATCACGATCACGAGCAGTACAACGAAGATGATCGCGCCCACGTCCATGGGCGACAGTCTGCCAGACACCCGCGCAACCCGGCCACACCGCCCACGAGCTCGCTCAAACGGTGGCGATCGCCTCGATCTCGATACGGGCACCGATGGGCAGTGCGGCGACGGCCACGGCGGAGCGCGACGGCCGATGATCGCCGAACTCCTCGATGTAGATCTCGTTCATCTTCGCGTAGTCGTCCATGTCGGCCATGAAGACCGTCGTCTTCACGACATCGGCGAGCGACGCGCCGGCCGACGACAGGACCGTGCGGAGGTTGACGAACACCTGACGCAGCTCGGGTTCGAGTCCTCCCCGGACGAGACCGTCGGCGGTGATACCGATCTGACCGGCGGTGAAGAGGAGATCGCCGCCGCGGGCGATGGGCGAGTAGGGACCTACGGGCGTGCTCATCCCCTCACCCTAGGAAAGATCCCCCCCGACGTGCCGCCTACCATGCGGCCGTGGACATCACCGTCGCCGACTTCGTGACCTTCAGCGAACGAACGATCGACGGGATGCGACGCACCCTCGACCGACTCGACGACCAGACGGTCAACACCCTGCCGCCGCTGCCCGAGCCCAACTCGCCGTTCCAGTTGGTCACCCATGCCCTCGCGGCCTGCGAGTGGTGGACCTCGCACATCATCTGCGGACACCCCAGCGACCGCGATCGCGCCCGCGAGTTCGAGTCGTCCGGCTCGGTCGCCGAACTGGGCCGACGAGCCGACGACGTCGTGGCCACCCTGCACCGGCTCCGGCCGGAACTCGAAGCGGCGACCGTGCTCGCCCACGAGGCCCGGACCTCAACGCCACTCGACGGCGAATGGACGGTCGGCGCGGCACTGATCCACGCCTACGAGGAGCTCGCCCAGCACCTCGGCCATCTCGAGATCACGGTCGATCTCGTCGCCGTTCCCGCCTGACCGTCGCTATCCGTGACGAGTGTCTGACACCGCCGTGACGGGCCAGGTGGTGGGGTGGCCGGCGGCGCGCCAGGCGGCTTCGGCGACGGCGGCGAAGACGGCGTCGCCGACGGCCACCGGGGTCTCGGCACTGGGCTCGATCGTGACGTGGATCGGCGGCGTGTCGACGGCCCGGAGGATCCCGAAGCTGCGCACCGTGAGATCGTGGATCTCGCCAGCGTCGTCGACCGCGAGGGATTCGCTGGTCACCCACGACAGGGCCATGTGGGCCGCGCCGGTGCAGTAGCTGCGCATGACGGTCTCGTCGAGCGGGTCGCCGCCGCGGACGGTCACCGACACGGATCCATCGGCGGCGACGGACGCCCGGGCCGAGCCGCCGCCGGGCGCGGTCAGCCAGCCGGGCTCGTCGGCCAACGAGGCCAGGAGCACCGCGGCCTCGACCCAACCCGCACCCCGGATGTCGGCGCTGGTCGGGGGCCCGGCCAACTCGACCTCCTCCACGGTCAGGCCCGGGGCCACGGCCCGGATCGCGTCGGCGATCCCCGGGGTTCGGGCGACGCGGATCGTCCCGGTGCCGTCGTGGCGGATGCCCGCGGCGATCGGCGGTCGTTTGGGACCGCGCCGGACCGCGTCCTCCCGCGAATAGAGCACCCGTACCGGCCGGTCGTGCTCGTCGGCCAGACGGCGAGCGACGGCGGCCACCTCGCTGGTGACCTTGCCGCCGAACGCGCCACCGTTCTCGAGCGGCGAGGTGGGCTCGCCTCCAGGTGCACACCAGGCGGCGTCGGTCTCGAGATAGCCCGGCTCGACCCACGACGTCCGCAGCGTGCGGTCCCAGTCACCGGGGGGCAGTTCGATCGGCGGCGCGAAGTCGGCGGTGGTACGCCGCCCCTGGACCTTGCCGGCGATCCGCAACGCCTCGGCGCGGGATTCGGCGACCGCCCAGCCGTCACCATCGGGCACCGCGACGAGGGCGTCGGCCGGGGCCGTGTCGTCGGCGAAGCCGCCGCGCCCGAGCGCGACATGGGCGCCGACGGCCTGGGGCGCACCGCTCTCGAGCGCCGCCCGGGCCGCCGCTCCCTCGCCGACGGTCGGATCTGCGGTACCGAATGCGACCCATGCATCGACGACCGGCTGCCACCCGGTGCAACGGCACAGGTGCGCGAGCAGGGCCGAGGAGGCCGCCTCGCGGTCGTCGTGGGCCGCGCCCTTGGCCCGCATCCCCTCGAAACGACAGATGATGCCGGGGGTACAGAAGCCGCACTGGCTGCCCCCTGTCGCCGTGAACGCCGCTCCCCACGCATCGGAAACGTCGGCGGGAAGACCATCCACCGTGGTGACCGACCGACCGCGCACCCGGCGCACGGGAGTCACGCACGAGACCCGGGGCTGGCCGTCGACGAGCACGGTGCAACAGCCGCACTGGCCCTGCGGGCTGCAGCCGTCCTTGACCGAACGCACACCCGCCACATCGCGGAGGACGTCGAGCAGCGTGGCGGAGTCGTCGACCACCGTCACGACCACGCCGTCGACGGTGAGCTCGAGGGGTTCCGACATCGGGCGAACGCTACCGCCCGAGGCGAGGTTGACCCATTGCCGCGGTTAGCGTTTTGCCATGGGCGAACTCGACCGACGGACCTTCATCATCGGCGCGGCCGGGATCGCCGGGGCCGGCGCCCTCCTGGGGGCCTGCGGCGACGACGGCGAGGCGACCCCGGCCACGACCACGACCGCACCACCGGTGGCGACCCCATTCCTGGTGCAGAGCTTCCCCGATGGCCGCGCCGCGCCCTCCCCCTTCGTCCACTCGGTCGAGCAGCGGGTCGCCTACGCGCTGCACGACGGCAACGACATCATGCGGGCCACGGCGCCGGCGCGGGCGGTGCTCGAGATCTTCGACGAACAGGGCGCCCTCATCGCGGGGGGCGAGACCATCCGGCGCGACGTCGGGGTACCGACGCCCTACTATGCCGTCTCCTTCGTCCCGCCGGCGGCGGGCCTGTACCGCACCGTCTTCACCAACGACGCCGGCAGCAACCTGCACGAGTTCCTCGTGCTCGAGCCGGGCGAGACGACGGTTCCTCAACCCGGCGACCCACTCCCGGCCTTTCACACCGCCACCGTCGCTGACGCCCGCGGCGTGACCCCGCTGTGCACCCGCATCGACCCCTGCCCGTTCCACGAGACCGATCTCGTCGATGCCCTCGGGGCGGGCGACAAGCCGGTCGTGTTGAGCATCGCGACGCCGGGCTTCTGCCAGACGGCGATCTGCGGACCGGTGATCGAGCTGCTGATCGATGCCGCCGCCACCCGCGACGATCTCCACATCGTGCACGCCGAGGTCTATGTCGACCCCAACAACGACGAGGGCCTGGCGTCGGGGCTGGGAGGGGAACTCACCGAGGTCGTCGACGGCTACGGCCTCCCCTACGAGCCCGTGCTGTTCGTGGTCGGGGCCGACGGCATCATCCGGCGCCGCCTCGATGCCGTCTACGACGGCTCGGAGCTGGCCGAGGCGCTCGCCGTCGTCTGACCGAGCCTCGACTACGAGTCTGCGCCGACCGCACGCCGCAACGCGCCCAACGCGTCGCGGCCGTGGCGCTTCGAGACGTCGGCCTCGCCCACGAGGCTCGAGCCGTGGAAGGTGCCGGGGTAGGCGTGGAGTTCCGTGGAGATCCCCGCCTCGAGCAGGCGCATCGCATAGACGATGCCCTCGTCGCGCAGGGGGTCGAACTCCATCACCGCGACGAACGCCGCCGGGAGCCCGCGCAGGTCCTCGCAGCGGGAGGGCGCCGCGTAGTACGAGACGTCGTCAGAACCCGGCGCGTCGTCGGAGCCGAGATACCAGCTCCAGCTGCGGATGGCATTGGGGCGATTCCACAGCGGCGTGTCGGTGAACTGCTGCATCGACGGCGTCTCGAGACGGTCGTCGAGCTCCGGAATGTCGAGCAACTGGAAGCACAGTGCAGGCCCACCGCGGTCTCGGGCGAGCAGCGCCGTGCCGGCGGCCAGTCCGCCCCCGGCGCTCTGTCCCGCGATGGCGATGCGGGCCGGATCGACGCCCAGCTCCTCCGCGTGCTCGGCGAACCAGGCCAGGGCGGCGTAGCAGTCTTCGACCCCGGCCGGGAACGGATCCTCCGGGGCGAGGCGGTAGTCGACGCTCACGACGACGGCCGGGAACTCCGCCGCCACGATGTCGCACCAGCCGTCCATCATCTCGAGATTGCCGGTGATGAAACCCCCGCCGTGGATCTCGAAGACACCGGGCATCGGGGCATCGGGCGCGTCGATCGGCCGATAGATCCGGATCCCGACATCGGGGTCACCCTCTCGGCCCGGAACCGTGCGGTCCTCGCGGACCACATCGGCGCGCGGCGCGACGGTGGGTTGCCAGGCCATGCCGGCAGCGCGGGCTTCCGGCATCGATTCGGGGGGACCCCACTCCACGGTCGAGGGCAGGAGGCCGATGATCTCGGCCAGCTCGGGGTCGTAGTTGCGCTCCGTCATGGAGCGCAACCTAGTCAGAGACGGACCGGCTCAGGAAAAGCTCTGGCCGCAGCCGCAGGTGCGCTGGGCGTTGGGGTTGTCGATGGCGAAGCCGGCGTCCTGCAGGCCGTCCTTGTAGTCGAGGGTGGCGCCCTCGAGGAGCTGCGCCGACGACGGGTCGACAACGACCTCGATGCTGCCGAAGGTCTTGACCATGTCGTCGGTGGCACGATCGGTGTCGAAGAACATCTCGTAGGAGAAGCCGGAGCATCCACCGGGGCGCACGGCAACACGCAGGGCGAGGCCCTCGTCGCCTTCCGCGCTGATGAGCTCGTCGACCTTGGAAACGGCTTGTTCGGTGAGGGTGATCATCGGGACAACTCCAAACTCGGCGGGGACGACCCCGGACGGGAACCACATGGCGGGACAGCCGTGCAGAACAGCAGTGTACCCGTCGGTATTCCCGAGGCCCATGTGAACCTTGCCGCAGCGGGACGACCCACGAACCTCAGGTCGCTCTCGTCCTCGCCGGTACCCTGACCGTGTGGCCGAGATCGCACCCCCCACTCCCGACTACGTGATGGGCCTGCTCCGCGGCGTCATCGACCCGGAGCTGGGCAGCGACATCGTCGAACTGGGCATGGCCAAAGGGGCCACGATCGACGATTCGGGCCACGTCCACCTCGACGTCGCGCTCACCACCAGCGGCTGTCCCCTCCGGGCCCAGATCCAGAAGGACATCCGCAGCCGCATCACCACCCTGCCCGGGGTGACGAGGGTGACGATCAGCTGGGGCGAGCTGAACCAGGAGGAACGGGCCGAGGCGATGGCCAAGGCCCGCTTCAACGTGAGTCAGGACGCGCCCGACACGGCGGTTCCCCCCACCACCAAGGTCATCATGATCGCCTCCGGCAAGGGCGGGGTCGGCAAGTCGTCGATGACCACCAACCTCGCCGCCGCACTGGCCGAGACGGGCTTCAAGGTCGGCGTGATGGACGCCGACATCTGGGGCTTCTCCGTCCCCCGCATGCTCGGGGTCGACGGCGACCTCCTCGCCAGCGAGGGCAAGATCAACCCGGTGGTCCGCGAGATCGGCACCGGTCGACTCGAGGTCGTCTCGATGGGCTACCTCGTCGAGCAACAGGACTCCGCACTCATGTGGCGGGGCCTCATGCTCAACCGTGCGGTCCAGCACTTCTGCCAGGACGTCGCGTGGTCCGACGACCTCGACTATCTGCTCATCGACATGCCCCCGGGCACCGGCGACGTGCAGATGGGACTGGCCAAGATGCTGCCGCGGGCCGAGATGATCATCGTCACCACGCCGGCCGGCAACGCCCAGAAGGTCGCCGCCAGGGTGGCCGACATGGGCCGAAAGAACTATCTCCGAATCGTCGGCGTCATCGAGAACATGAGCGAGTTCGTGGCCCCCGACGGCTCCCGCCACGCCCTTTTCGGCCGCGGCGGAGGCCAGACCCTGGCCGACGACATCGGCGCTCCCCTCCTGGGTTCCGTGCCGATCGAATCGGTGGTGAGCGAAGGAGGCGACTCCGGCGAACCCGCTGCACTCGGCGACGGTCCCGCCGCCGAGACGATGCGTGAGATCGCCAAGGCGATCGCCGAGGAACACGTGCCGCCGACCGAGATGGCCGGGTGCAGCGCCCGCATGCTCGACGCGGCGATGGCAGCGCTCGACGATCTCGACCTGTCCTAGGGCAATTCGGCCCGGCCCACTTCCTCAATTCGCTGCATCCCGTGGCCGATCGGAAGGTGTGCACCCCACCATCCTTCCGACATGACGGCCTGGAGCCGTCGAGTCGCGGCGGCGACCCGCGTCCGCGAGGGCGGTGACCCCGAGGCCATCGAAGAGCGATTGCTCGCGCTCGGGCTTCCCGAGGGCATGCATCCCGACGACATCGTCGCCGTGGCGACGATGCTCCGCGTGGCCGAGGCGAGGGGGGAAGGCTTCGGTACGACGGTGCTCGTCCGAGTCACCGACTCCGTCGGCCACACGCGCAATGTTCGCGTCGTCGTGCTGGCCAACGAGAACGGCGCCACCACCCTCGTGGGAAACCACACGGAAGAGATCACGGTCGACCCGCTCACCGGACTCCCGGGCCGCGCCTTCGCCGCCGAGGCCCTCGACAACGCCCTGCAGGCGTCGCTGAACGCCGAGCACAGCGTGGGCGTCTTCACCATCGACGTCGACCGCTTCAAGACCGTCAACGACGCGCGCGGCATCGGAGCTGGCGACGAGACGCTCCGCGTTCTCGCCGCTGCGCTCGAGGAGCGGCTGCGTCCCGACGACACGATCTGTCGCATCGGCGGTGACGAGTTCGCCGTCATCTGTCCCGAGGTCTTCGGGATCGCCGAGGCCATGACCATCGCCGAACGGTTCCGCGCCGTGTGTCCCGAAGCCCAGATCGACAGCCCGCTGGCGGGCCTCACCGTCTCCATCGGCCTCGCCGTCGGCCGGGCCGATCGCAACGCCGAGGACATGCTGCGCGAAGCCGAGACAGCCCTCTACCAGGCGAAGGGGCTCGGGCGCGACCGTTGCGAGGTCTTCGACGAGGACCTGCGCACCAAGGCCGAGCGGCGCATCACCGTCGATCAGCAGTTGCGCCGCGCCCTCGACGACGATGCGATCCAGGTCCACTACCAGCCGATCATCGAGACATCGACGCGACGGGTCGTGGGCGTGGAGGCGCTCCTGCGCATCCTCGGTCCCGACGGTCAGCACCTCAACCCGCGCGAGCTCGTCGAAGCCGCCGAGGACGGCGGCCTCATCCGCCGGATCGAGGAAACCGTGCTCGAGCGGGCCGCCACCACCGTGCGCAGTCTGCCCACCGGTGACGAACCGCTGTTCCTGTCGGTCAACGTGTCGGACCGTCAGCTCGGTGACAGCCGCTTTCCGCTCGCCCTGGCCCGCACGCTCAACGCGGCGGACTTCCCCGGCGATCGGCTCCACCTCGAGATCAGCCGGGCCGTGCTCGACCGCAAGGGAGCCGCGATCCGTCTCGTCACCCAGCTCCGCGCCCTCGGCGTGAAGGTCACGATCGACGAGTTCATCGGCGCCAGCGACAGCGACATGATCGTTCCCGAGGGCGTCGACCTCATCAAGCTCGACAAGCGCCTCGTCCACGGGGTGCACGGCGCACGAGGCCGGGCTCGGGCCGAACTCGTGATCGGCGGCATCCTCGACCGTTCACTCGATGCCTGCGCGGTCGGCGTGGAGACCGAAGAGGATCTCGCCGCCGTGCGGGAACTCGGCTGTCGCTACGCCCAGGGCTACCTCTTCGCCCCGCCGCTCGACGCCGCCCAGTTCGCCGCACTCGTCGACGACCACGGCTGACACACCCGGCCCACAGGCCGGATCGCTCCTCGGTCAGTCGCGGGCCGGCCCGAGCTCGATCGCCCCGGGCGGCTCGTCGTCACCGTCGCCCGATCCCTCGTCCTCGGAGACGTCGGTGCCACGCACGTCGGTGTAGCCGAACCCGCCCGCGCCGCCGAAGGGACCGGAGGTGGGCCCACCGAACGGCACGCCATAGGCACCACCACCCACGCTGACGCGACCCGCGAAACGCGCCTTGAGAAATGTCCGCACGATCGCCCGGGTGGGGGGAAGCAGGAGGAGGAAGCCGAGGCCGTCGGTGAGGAAGCCCGGCGTGAGCATCAGCGCCCCGGCGAACAGCACGAGCATGCCGTCGATGAGTTCGTTGGTGGGCAGCTCGCCACGCCCCAGCCCGGTCTGCACCCGGGCGAGGATCGAGAACCCCTCCCGCCGCACGAGCCAGGCACCGATGACGCTGTCGAGCACCAACAACCCGATCGTCTCCCAGCCGCCGATGGCCGCGTCGACCTGGACGATCAGCCAGATCTCGATGATCGGCACGATGATGAAGGCGATCACGAGGAAGCGGAACACCTCCTCATCCTAGGGTGGCGTCCATGTTCAGAGATCTCGGCGACCTCCAGGCCGATCGTGTGGGCGCCGCGTTGATCGGCGCCGGCGTCGCGACCGGGCGGGCCGTCGAGGCCCACGTCGAGCCGCTCGACGAGGGCACCGGCTTCCTGGGCTCGCTCGCGCGCGTCCGTCTGCGATGGGAAGGAGACGGACCCAGTTCCGTCGTCGCGAAGCTGCCGACGACCATCCCCGCCAACCAGGACATCGTCGACCACTTCGGCTACGACCGACGCGAGGCCGGCGTCTATCGCGACCTCCGGCCCTGGGAACGGGCCCCCTCGCCACGAGCCCTGGCCCAGGAGTGGGACGAGGCCTCGGGACGGGGCTGGCTGCTGCTCGAGGACCTCCACGACCACGTCAGCGGCGACGGCGTCGCGGGAGCCACCGACGACGAGGCCTTCGCCACCGTCACTGCGCTCGCCCGGTGGCACGCCTCGTTCTGGAACGACGACCGACTGTCCGCCCTCGACTGGCTGCCGGCGAGCACCGACCCGGTCGTCGCCGGCTACGGCAACATCTTCGACATGACCTGGGAGCTCGCCGTCGACCGTCTCGGCGGGGTCGGCGACGACATCGCCGAGGCCGCCCGGTCGGCCCGTGGATGGTTCGACCGCGCCATCGCCGAGTTCTCCACCGGGAACCGAACCCTGGTCCATGGCGACGCGCGACTCGACAACGTCCGATTCGGACCGTCCGGTGCCGTGCTCCTCGACTTCCAGCTCGCCGCCCACGGCCGAGGGGTCTACGACGTCGCCTTCTTCTGCGCCGGATCGCTGGGCACCGAGGACCGCCGGCGTCTCGAACCGGCCCTGCTGGAGCGCTACCGGGCCACGTTGGCCGAGGCCGGTGTCGAGATCCCGGCCGAAGAGATCTGGCGCGACTACCGACTCGGACACATGGTCAACCTTCCCAACCCCGTGAGCGCCATCGCGGTGGTCACGCCGCCCGACGAGCGCGGCGCGGAGTTCCTCCGTCGCAACGCGGTGCGCGGCCTCGCGGCGGTGGCCGACCATGTCGGCCTCCTAGGCTGACCGGACCGTGTCTGCCCCGTCGTCGTCACCCGATCCGTCCTCCGAAACACCGCCGCCCGCCGCGCGGCCACCCTCGGTCGATGCGCTGGCGCGCTCGATCGCCGATGTCGGTCTCCCCCACCCTCTCCTGGTCGATGTGGCCCGCGCCGCGATCGCCGACGGCGCTCCGGATTCGGCCCGCGAACGGGCCGTGGAACGCGCACGACAGATGCTCACCCCCGTCATCAATGCGACCGGGACCCTCCTCCACACCAACCTGGGTCGCGCGCCCCTGGCCTGGGAGCAGGCCGCCACCTACTCGAACCTCGAACTCGATCTGACCACCGGCGAACGCGGATCGCGGATGGCGACGGCACCGGCGCTGATCGCACGGGCTTGCGGTGCCGAGGCGGCCATCGCCGTCAACAACTGTGCCGCCGCCCTGATGCTCGCACTGGCCGGACTGGCCGAGGGCAAGGGTGTGGTCGTGTCGCGCGGCGAACTCGTCGAGATCGGCGGAGGTTTCCGGGTACCCGAGGTGATGGAGCGATCCGGGGCCCGTCTGATCGAAGTCGGCACCACCAACCGCACCCGCCTCGCCGACTTCCAGCGCGCCGTCGACGAACACGGCGCCGACGCCGGGGTGCTGCTCCAGGTCCACCAGTCGAACTACAAGATCGTCGGGTTCACCGAGGCACCGCGCACCGCCGAACTCGCGGCGATCGACCGTCCCCTCATCGCCGACATCGGTTCGGGCCTCCTCGACTCGCGCTGCGGCTGGCTCCGCTCCGGGCCGCCCGGTTGGCTCGCCGACGAACCGGCGGCCCGTCAGACCCTCGAGGCCGGCGCCGACCTCGTGACCTTCTCGGGCGACAAGCTGTTCGGCGGGCCCCAGGCGGGAATCATCGCCGGCCGAGCCGACCTCATCGCCACCATCTCGCGCCACCCGCTGGCCCGGGCCCTCCGCCCGGGGTCACTCGTCCTCGGCGCGCTGCAGGCGACGGCCCTCGCCTACCTCGACGGCGACGGCGACGCGATCCCGTTCTGGCGAATGGCGGCCCTCTCGGTCGAGAGCCTCCGGGCACGGGCGGAAGGCCTCGGCGTGGGCACGCCGGTCGACACCGAGTCCACCCCTGGCGGTGGCACCCTTCCCGAGGTCGCGATCCCCTCCGCCGGAGTCGCGGTCGACGGCGACCACCGCGCCGCCCTCCGCCGACGCTCCCGCCCTCTCGTGGCGCGGGTGGTCGACGGTCGCACCGTTCTCGACCTGCGCACCGTGGACCCCGGCGACGATCTCGAGGTCGCCGACGCCCTCCGCGACGTGCTCGGCTGAACGGGCGGGCCACGAGCATGCACGTCGTCGCCACCGCCGGCCATGTCGACCACGGCAAGTCGACCCTGGTCAAGGCCCTCACGGGCACAGACCCCGACCGACTGGCCGAGGAGAAGGAGCGGGGTCTCACGATCGACCTGGGCTTCGCATCCGCGGCGTTGCCGTCGGGGCGGGGCGTGGCCTTCATCGACGTGCCCGGCCATGTGCGCTTCCTCAAGAACATGCTCGCCGGGGTCGGCAGCGTCGATGCCTGCATCTTCGTGGTCGCCGCGACGGAAGGCTGGAAGCCGCAGTCGGAGGAACACCTTCGCATCCTCTCCCTCCTCGGCATCCGCCACGGCTTGATCGCCCTGACGAAGGTGGGGCTGGCCGACGACGAACTGCGAGAACTGGCCGCGATGGAGATCGCCGATCGGGTGGAGGGCACCTTCCTCGAGGACGCACCGATCGTCGAGGTCGATGCCCTCGAGGGTCACGGCATCGACACCCTCCAGGCGGCGCTCGACGAACTGCTCGACGCGACGCCCACGGCCACAGACCACAAGCGGCCCCGGCTGTGGATCGACCGGGTCTTCGCGGCGAAGGGGTCGGGCACCGTCGTCACCGGCACCCTCACGGGCGGGCTCATCCGGGTCGACGACGAGCTCGACGCGCTGCCCGCCGGCCGCACGGTCCGGATCCGCGCCCTCCAGAGCCTCCACGCCGAACGCACCAAGGTCGGCCCCGGCAACCGGGTCGCCGTGAACCTGACCGGCATGAGTCACGACGAACTCCGCCGAGGCGACGTGCTCGTCGCCGCCCGCCAGTGGCACGTCACCGATCGCTTCGACGGCCGCGTCGAGGTCCTCGACGCCCTGGATCACCCCGTCACCCGACGCGGGGCCCACGTGGCCTACATCGGCTCCGGCGAGTATCCGGCCCGGGTGCGGGTGCTCGGACCCGCCGAGATCCCACCCGGCGCACGCGGCGCGGTTCGCGTCTATCTGCCGGTGGCGCTCCCGCTGCTGCCCGGTGACCGCTTCATCCTCCGCGAGTCGGGACGGGGCGAGACGCTCGGCGGCGGGGAGATCCTCGACATCGACCCACTCGTTGCCGCCTCCCGCGCCGTGCCCGACCGGTCGGTCGACCGTGTGATCGCCGAACGCGGACGGGTCGACGTCGACCATCTGCTCCGGCTGACCGGCGAGCGGCGCGCTCCCGACGTCGGGACGTGGGCCGTCGCGCCGGAGACCCTCGACGAGACCCGTGCCGCGCTCGACCGGGCGATCGTCGCCGCGGGCCCGCTGGGCCTCGACCTCGCCGGCCTCGACGATTTCGAGCGATCGGTGCTCGAGACCATGGACGGCTACCACGTCGAGGGGGGCCACGCGCGCGTGGCCGACGCGGTCGACCCGCTCGCCGACCACCCCTACGTCGCCGAGCTCGAGGCGTCGCCGTTCGACCCACCCCAACCCACCGACATCGACCGGGCCGAACTCCGGGAGCTCGTCCGCCGGGGCGATGTCGTCGAGGCCGACGGGGTCTATTTCGCCGCGTCGGCGGTCGATGCCGCCGCGCGTGTCGTCGCCGGTCTCCTCGCGGTCGAACCGGACGGGGTGACCGTGTCGACCATCCGGGATGCGTGGGGGACCTCACGCAAGTACGCGATCCCGCTGGTGACCCACCTCGACGAGAATGGGATCACCCGTCGGCGCGACGATCTGCGAATCGCCGGTCCGCGGCTGCCCGCGCTCGACTGAACCTCAGACGGTGAGCAGGTCGCGACGTTCGCTCTCGCTCAACCCGCCCCAGATGCCGTGCTGCTCCCGGATCGTGAGGGCGTAGGACAGGCAGTCGTCGCGAACGGAGCAGGTCTCACAGATCGCCTTCGCGTTGCGTTCGCGGCAGCGTTTCTCATCGCGACGTTCGGGACTCGGCGGCGGAAAGAACACCGCGGCCTGAGGACCCCTGCACGCCGCCTTGAGCTGCCACTCGGACGTTCCGCTACGCGTTCCCGTATTCCGCATTCCCGTATCCCGAATTGCCATATCCGCTCCCCTTCTCCCTCGTTGGCTTAGCGGACCTGAGACGGATGTCACAACCGCACTCCGCGGTTGTTTTCCGAAACCGACCGCCGCGCGTGAGATTTGGTGGGTTTTGCGCGATGTTGCGCCGATTTTTCTTGTATCGGCCGCTGTTTCCAGTGCCTTGACCGCAGATCGGTTGTCCCGTGTCCCGGCACCGGGTGACGCCCTGATGACACGGCAACTGCAGCCTCGGGTGGGTGAGAGGTACCGTCACCGTCACATGGACATCGGCATGACCAGGCCTTTCCGCGCGCAGCCGCCCGACATCGGCGATGCCCTTCTGCGCCCGGCGGTGCTCCGACGTCTCCTGGCCCGCTTCGAGGCCCGCGTCGTGGTCGTCCGGGCCAGCGCCGGGTTCGGCAAGACCACGGCCCTGGCCCAGTCGGTCGACCAGAACCATGTCGCGTCTCGGGGTCGCGACATCTGGATCGGTTGTGAACCCGCCGACGCCGACGCCGACCATCTCCGCCGCGGCATCGCCGAGTCGCTCGGGCTCAGCGCCGATGCGTCGCTCGACACGATCGCGGACGCGGTCGCCGGGGCCTCCCCCACGCAGGTCTGCCTCGTGTTCGACGACACCCACGAGATCCCCGACGGCTCGAGTGGCGCGACCCTCCTCAGCCGGCTGGTCGCCGACCTTCCGGCCAACGGACACCTCGTTCTCGCGGGACGCGTCGATCCGCCCGTGTCGCTGGCCCGTCTCGAGGCCCAAGGCCGCGTCGAACGAATCCACGAACACGATCTCACCCTCGACCGGGCCGAGCTCAGCGCGCTCGCCGAGCGGGCCGGTCGACCGGTCGCCGACATCGAGTCGCTCGGCGGTTGGCCGGCGCTCGTCGCGCTGGGCCTGCGGTCCGGGCCGGTCCGCCAGTTCCTCGACGAGGAGGTGATCGCGAGTCTCGACGACGACCAGCGCCGTGTGCTCGCCCTCGTCGTGGCCCTCGGCGGCGCCGATGACTCCCTCCTGACCGAACTCACCGGGGTCGAGGCCGCGGTCGCCATCGGCGGCCTGCCGATGATCCACCAGAGCGACGGCTGGTACGAGGCCCACGCCCTGTGGTCGTCGGTCTTCACGAGCGACCAGATCGATTCCGCCCGCCGGACCCACCAGCGCGCCGCCGTCGAACACCTGCTCGCGGGCGGGCAACCCGGCCGTGCTGTCGACCTCGCCTGCCGAACGGCACAGAGCGACCTGGTGATCAAGGCCCTCCACGCCACCGTGATCGCCGGCCAGGTCGAGGACGTCGACGTCCTTCGCCGCTGGCTCCCGCTCCTCCCCGACGACGTTCGCCATCATCCGCTGGCCTTCCACATCGAGGGATTGATCGAGCAGGCCGTCGATCCGACCACCGAACGCTGTCTCGAGCTCTTCGGGAAGGCCGCCGACGACTACGAGGCGCTCGGGGAGCACGAGGGCCTCGTCAACGCCATCGCCGAGATCGGGTTCTGGCACCACATCCGCCGCGACAGCGAGCAGTTGATGGGTGTCGCGATCCGCATGCAGGAGCTCGCCGATCAGGGCGTCGCCGCGGCCACCCCGTACACCGACGTCACCCGGGCCTTCGTCGGAATCGCCCAGGGCGACCCCGAGGCGATCCTGGCCGCGGTTCGTCGCGCCCGGGGGGCTCGCATGACCGGCCGCTTCGAGGCGATCACCGAGTGGCTCGAGTTCCAGGCCCTCGAGCTCACCGGCCACACCGACGTCGCCCTCGCCGACCGCTATCTCGAGGGGGCCGGCGCGATCCGAGGCACGGAGGTGATCGCCATCGCCGCCCGCTGGCGGGCCGGCCGCGTCGAGGAGCTGCTCTCCGATCCCACGGCATGGGCGGCCCGAACGGGATCCGACCGGGCCCGCTTCCTGTGCCACTCGTGGATGGCTGCCGTCCTGGCCGGCGCCGGGCGCCTCGCCGATGCCACCGACCATCTCGAACTCGCCCGCCGTTTCGCCGGGGAACGCAACGCACCCCAAGTCGAGATCACGCTGGCCCTGCCGACCCTGCTCATCGAACACGAACGGGGGCGGACCGACGAGGCGCGGGCGATGCTGGAGGACCTCCTCGATCGCATCCCGCTCGGCCCGAGCACCCGGCTGTCGTACAACGGGTCGGCGGCGCTGATCGCCCGGTTCCGGCCCGCCCTGTTCGACACCCAGGTCGTTCCCATGCCTGAGCGGGACACCAGCCTCGGTCTCGCGCTGCGGGAGATGGACACCACCGGTGAGCTCACCGCACTGCGCACCGTGGTCTGGCCCGACAACCCCGGCATGCTGCTGTCGTCGCTGTTCCTGCGGACATCGTGCGAGTTCGTGTGCGCCGCGTGGGCTGCGGGTCGACCCGAGGCGCGGACGACGGCCGACTGGCTGCTCGAGGTGATCGGCGATCCGGCCCGGAGTCGATTCCGCGACGTCACCGACCACCCGCTGAAGGAGGTCGCCGCCGCGGCCAAGGAACTCCTGGCCTCGGTCCCCCTCCCTCCGGTCGGAATGCGCACGCTGCGGCTCCTCGGTGCCGAGCGACTCGAGATCGACGGCGTGGAGTCCGAGCACGACGACTGGCGCCGGGAACGGGTCCGGTCGCTGCTCGGCTATCTGGTCGTCCACCCCGATGCCACGCGCGACGCGATCATGGCGGCGCTGTGGCCCGAGGCCAGCGAGGAAGCGGCCCGGCGCAGTCTGCGCTCGACGCTCAACCTCCTGCTCGGGGTCCTCGAAGAGGGCCGGACCGGTGGCGATGCCGCGTACTTCGTGCGCGCCGACGGCAACCGGGTCCGCCTCGCCGGCCACGACCGCCTCGAGATCGACGTGTGGCGTTTCGACTCGCTACTCGACGAGGCCGACCAGCTCGAAGCCGATGGCGCACCCAGCCTCGCTCTCGACTGTCTCACCGAAGCGATCTCGCTGTATCGAGGCGACCTGCTGAGCGGCGTCGTCGAGGGCGAGTGGCTGCACCTCGAGCGCCAGCGACTCCATGTCCGCTTCGTCGGTGCGGCCGTGCGCAGCGCGGAGCTGCTGCTCGCCCACGACCGGGCCGACGAGGCGATCACACTGGCGAGCCGCACCCTCCAGATCGAGCCGTGGTCCGAACCGGCCCACCGCTCACTTGTCGCCGGCCACCTCCAACGGGGCGACCGCGCCGCCGCGCACCGTGCCATGCAGCAGTGTCACGAGATGCTCGAGGAGCTGGGCGGGCCGGTCGACGAACTCACCGCGATGTTGGAGCGGCGCCTCACCGGGAGCTGACTACGTCTCGTCGGCTGCTTCGAGCTCGTCGGTGTCTTCGTCGGTGCCGGGGCGCATCTCGCGATAGTCACGGGCACCGCCTTCCTCCGGCTCGATCTCGAGCCACAGTCCCTCGATGGCCACGACCCGCACGGGATCGCCCGCCAGGATCGGCGTGGTGCGATTGACCATCGCCCGCCACGGCGCGCCGTCGATCATCACGATGCCGTCCTTCTTCACCTCGGTGGCGGCCTCGCCCATCATGCCGATCATCCATTCGCGACCGATGGTCGGGGTGCCGAAGCGGGTCCGGATCATCGACGGCATGCCGTTCATCATCGACAGCGCCACCCCGATGATGCCCACGAGGAGGGTGATCCACGAGATCGAGAAGCCGTCATAGAGGAAGAGCGACCCGATGACGAGACAGACGGTGGCGATGACCGACCACGCCCGGGGCACGCCGGTCTGCACGTCGACCGCGTAGCCGAGCATCGCGATCACCAGCAGCGCCAGAGCCCAGGTGCGAGTGGGCAGGACCTCGAGGCCGTAGCAACCGAGCACGAAACAGACCGCACCGACGACGCCGGCGATACCGACCCCGGCGGTGTAGAACTCGAAGATCAGCAGCGACACCCCGATGAGGAAGAGCAGATAGGCCATCGCCGGGCTGGCCACGCTGTGCATCCAGCCCTTGAAGAGCGACAGCTTCCGCAGCCGGACCGGCGAGGCGATCTCCCGGACCGACTCACCACTCGAGGTGTCGATGACGCTGTCGAACCCGGGGAGCTCGTCGCCGGGCTGGGGGCCGAGGGCGAAGAGGGCGAGCGTGGGCGACTCGTGCTCGATGAGTCCGAGCTCGATCGCGTCGAGGTCGTCGATCGTGGTGTTCTCGAGGCCCGACAACAGGTCGGCGACCTCGGGGTCGAGGAACTCGGCCACCACGAGCTGACCCGTGTTGCCGAAGGTCGCGAACGAGGCGATCCCCATCTCGTCGGTGACGGCCATGAGCTGCGCGATCCCGCCCTCGGCGCTGGCCCCGCTCGGCCCGACCCATCCGTAGACGGGCACGCTGGCCTCGTGGATCCGACGGGCCAGTTCGATCAGCCGCGCGTCGTCGACGACGGTGGCCGAGCTGTTGACCTGGAGGATGACGCCGCCGGAGTTCTCCTCCTCGGCCCGCGAGATCGACTGCTCGATGAAGTCGGCGACGATCTCGTCGATGAAGCCCGACACCTGCACGATGTCGAACACGGCGGAACCACTCGTGGTGTCGATCGTCTCCTGGGCGATCGAGTCCTGCGCGCCGGCGGGCGGAGAGAACGCCAGAATCCCGACCGCAAGGCCGATCATCGTGAGCGCTAGCGTGAGGCGGCGACGCATGTCGCGCATCCGTCTCGAGGAGGGGAATGGATCCCGGTCAGTTCTTCGCATCGTCGCGGGTCCTCATCGTGGCAGGGAAGGGCGGAGTCGGGAAGTCCACAGCCTCGGCGACCCTGGCGTTGGCTGCAGCGCGCACCGGCCGCTCGGTCCTCCTGGTGGAGGTGGCCGGACGATCGGCGACGGCATCGATGTTCGGTGCCGACGCACCAGGCTACGAGGAGTCGACGGTTTACGACGAGGCGGACCACGGCGAGGTCCGGTGCCGCTCCATCACGCCCGACGACGCGCTGGTCGAGTGGCTCACCAATCACGGGTTCTCGCGGATCGCGAAGCGCATGGCCAAGAGCGGGCTGCTCGAGATCGTCGCCACCGCGACACCGGGCATCAAGGACCTGCTCGTGCTCGGTCGGATCAAGGCGCTCGAGGCCGAGGGCGTGGCCGACCTGATCATCGTCGATGCGCCCGCCGCCGGCCACGCGATCCAGTTCCTCCAGGCTCCGGTCGGCGTGCGCGACACGGCCCGCACCGGTGTGCTCAACCGCCAGGCCGTGGAGGTCATCGAGATGCTCGACGACCCGACCCGCTGCCGGGCCATGTTGGTGAGCATCCCCGAGGAGACACCGGTCAACGAGCTGATCGAGACGGCGTTCGCGGTCGAGGACGAGGTGGGACTGGCCCTCGGCCCGGTCGTGATCAACGGCATCCTCCCGTCCATCGACGGCCTCACCGACGAGCCGCCGGCGTCGTTGTCACCGAACGAAGCGGCCGACGCCCGGATGGCTGCCGATCTCCGCCGTGACCGGATCACGTTGCAGGCGGAACAGCTCGACCGGCTCCAGGCCCGTCTCCCACTCGCCCAGATCCGCATGCCCCAGCTGTTCACCACCGAGATCGGGCCGGCCGAGCTCCACCAGCTCGCCGATGCCGTCGAGGCGTCCATCGAGGCGTTGGAGGACTGGGCATGAGCGATCCACACGAGTCCCCGGTCCCGTCCTACCGGGATCTCGCCGAGCGGTGCGAGGTGATCGTGTGCTGCGGCACCGGCGGGGTGGGCAAGACCACCACCGCGGCGGCAACCGCCATGGCGGCCGCGGCGATGGGGCGACGCGCCGCGGTGGTCACGATCGACCCCGCGAAGCGGTTGGCCGATGCATTGGGCATCGGCGAACTGGGCAACGACCCCACCGTCATCGACGGTCCGTGGTCGGGCACGCTCGCCGCCCTCATGCTCGACACCAAGGCCACCTTCGATGCCGTGGTTCGCCGCCATGCGGGGAGCGACGAGCAGGCCGAGACGATCCTGGCCAATCGCTTCTACCGCAACATCTCGACGAGCCTGTCGGGCACGCAGGACTACATGGCCGTCGAGAAGTTGGCCGAACTCCACTCGTCGGGCGAATGGGACCTGGTCGTCGTCGATACCCCGCCGACCCGCGACGCCCTGGCCTTCCTGGAAGCACCCAAGCTGCTGACCCGGCTGCTCGACAATCCGATCTACCGCGTCCTGATCTCCCCGAGCACGGGCGTGCTCCGGGCGGTCAACCGGGCGGCCACCAGCGTGGTCCGCCAGCTGTCGAGGGTCGTCGGTGCCGAAGTGGTCGACGACGCCATCGAGTTCTTCCAGGCCTTCCAGGGCATGGAAGACGGCTTCCGCGAGCGAGCCGATGCGACCCTCACGCTGCTGGGCGCCGACGAGACGGCGTTCGTGCTCGTGGCCTCACCACGGGCCGACACCCTCGTCGAGGCCAAGTACTTCCTCGACCGGCTCGGCAAGGCCGACCTCGACGCCGCGGCCGTCGTGGTGAATCGGGTCCTCCCCGCCTTGTCGATCGATGCCGACCGCGCGGCCGAGCTCCGGGCCGACCATCCGGGCGGACCGGTGCAGGCGCTGGCCGATCATGCTGCGGCGGCAGCCGGCGACGACGACCGCATCGTCGACCTCCTGTCGGCCGCACCGGGCGCGACCGTGGCCCGGGTGCCGCTCCTGCCCTCCGATGTCCACGATGTCGACACGTTGCGGCGAATCGCCGAACTGCTCACCGAGGGCTGACGCGATCGGGAGACCGATGCGATCGTCAGGCGTCGGGGTCTTCGTCGAGCGCCTCGACCGCGGCCGCGTAGTCGTCCTTGACGGGCACGATGCGATCGAAGCCGGTCGTGTGGAGCAGCTTGGTGATCGCTTCGCGGTCGCTGTAGATCACCACTCGGCCCTCGCTCTCGCGGATACGGCGGATGCCGCCGATCAGTGCGCCGAGCCCGGCGGAATCCATGAACTGCACGCCGGACAGGTTGACGACGACCCGGGGCTCCTCGGCCATCTCGGCGAAGGCCTCGCGGAACTGCGCCACGCTGTAGGCATCGAGCTCGCCCGCCGGGCAGAGATCGATCTGGGATCCGTCGGCGGACCGGTTTGCTTGGATCTCGAGCACCGGCGCATGGTAACCCCAACCGTCGCCGGCCCACACGCGGGCGCCGGACATGAAATCCCGCGAGCACGGTGCCCGCACCACGCGAACATGGTGCCCGCACCACGCGAACATGGTGCCGGCACCACCGCCGTGTACGATTTCGCCTCGTGACGGACATTCTTCTCGCCAGCGACGCCGACTGGCTCGTCGACGACGTCGAGGCTGCGCTGGGTGGGGCCCACCTGATCCACCGTGTGCGGGCCGGCGTCGACGTGGTTCCGGCCATCGAGCAGGTCGACCCTGCCCTGGTGCTGCTCGATCTCCAGATCGGCAACATGGGTGGTGTGGCCGCCTGCATCGCGGTGAAACAGCGGGTCATCATGGGTGATCTCGCCGACCGCCCCGTGCTGCTCCTCCTCGATCGCGAGGTCGACTCCTTCCTGGCCAAGGAGGCCGACGCCGACGGCTGGCTGGTCAAGCCGCTCGACGCCTTCGGCACGCTGCGAGCCGTCGAGGCCGCGCTCTCCGGCGAGACCGTCACCCACTGATCCGCCGGCGGATTTCGCGACCGAACCGCTGTCGCCCCCGCTACCCTCGTGAGTCTGCACACGGGCAGTGGCGCAGGTTGGTAGCGCGCCTCGTTCGGGACGAGGAGGTCGTGGGTTCAAATCCCGCCTGCCCGACAAATTCCGCTCCGGCTACGCTGCGCCGATGATCGATCTCTCGGGCAAGGTCTTCGTCGTGACCGGTGGCAACGGCGGTATCGGACTCGGCATGGCCGAAGGCATCGCCATGGCCGGCGGCTCGCTCGCGATCTGGGGCCGCAAGGCCGACAAGAATGCCGACGCGGTGGCCACCCTCGAAGCACTCGGCGCCACCGCCCGCGGCTATGTGTGCGACGTGGGCGACGAGCAGCAGGTGATCGACACCATGCAGGCGTGTCGCGACGACTTCGGCCGCCTCGACGGATGCTTCGCCAACGCCGGCCACGGCGGCCTGCCCGGCGGCATCTGCGACGTGTCGCTCGATGACTGGCGCACCGTGATGCGCATCAATCTCGATGGTGCCTTCCTGACCCTGCGCGAGGCCGCCCGTCACCTCGTCGACCAGGGTGAAGGCGGGAGCCTGGTGACCGTCTCGTCGACCTCGTCGATCCATGGTGCGGCCGGCAACTACGCCTACGGCACGGCGAAGACGGCGCTCAACGGGTTCATGCGGGCCCTGGCGGTCGAACTGGCCCGCCACAAGATCCGGGTCAACTCACTGCTCCCCGGGTGGACCATCACGGAGCTCGCCGCCGCTCCCTACGCCAACGACCGCTTTCGTGAGGTCACCACGCGACGCACGCCGGTGCGGCGTTGGGCCGAGCCCAGCGAGTTCCGCGAGGTCGGGGCCTTCCTGGCCGATCCGTCGCAGACCTTCCACACGGGTCAGGAGATCTGCGTCGACGGCGGTTACACCGTCTTCTGACGGCAACCAGCACCGTCTTCTGACGGCAACCAGCACCGTCTTCTGACGGCAACCAGCACCGTCTTCTGACGGCAACCAGCACCGTCTTCTGACGACGGCTAACCGACGAGCTGGGCGCGGGCGCTGAGCGTCTCGAGGGCCGAGCGGGCGACCTCGCGTCCCTTGCCGACCATGTGCGCGGTGAAGAACTCGACATGGTCGGCGTGCTCGTGGAACTGCTGGGGCGTCAGCACGCAGGAGAACACGGGAACGCCGGTGTCGAGCTGGACCCGCATGAGTCCGCCGATGACCGCGTCGGCCACGAACTCGTGGCGGTAGACACCACCGTCGACGACGAACCCGGCCGCGATCACCCCGTCGAAGCGACCCGACGCGGCCAACGACTGGACGAACAACGGGATCTCGAAGGCACCCGGCACCGAGAAGTACTCGAGGTCGGCCGCGGGGCCGGCCACTTCGGTGAACCCGTCCCTGGCGCGATCGACGATGTCGTCGTGCCACATGGACTGAACGAAGGCGAGGCGGGGTCGAGCGGTGTCGGTCATGAACGCCAGGCTAGGACAGGCACCCCGACGCTTCAGCCCTCGGCGTCGGCTTCCGCGTTCTGCTGGCCGATGCGCCGACAATCGTCCATGTCGTTGCTGTCGAAGAGGTTCTCGCCGTCCGGCGCGCCGAGGTCGCCGACCTGGAGCAGGCCGTTCTCGTCGGGCTCGAGCGGTGCCGGATCCCACCCACGACCCTTGAGACAGTCGACGAAGCCGACCAGTCCACGGTTCTGCTCCTCGATCTCCTCGGGCGTCTTGCCTTCGGAGCCGAGGTCGAGGGACGCCATGGCGTCCTGGATCTGACTGACCGCCGCGCACTTCGTCAGCGCTTCGAGATACTCGGGTGCGCTGGCCGGGTCGTCGGGGGCCGCACCACGGGGGTCGCCGAGGAATGTCGTGCCTTCGTCTTCGAGGCACGAGTTGAACGTCCGCATCGCGGTGAACATGTCGTCGACCGCCTCTTCCTGACTCACCTCGTTCTGGGGCAGGGTGGTCGTCCCGGCCGTGCCGTCGCCGTCACCATCGGGCGACTCGGTCTCGTCGCCGCTCCCACCCTCCGATGCGCCGCCCGCGCCGCCGCCCGGGGCGGTCGTGGTGGTCGCGAAGTCGGACGTGTCGAGAGACTGGCTGCCCTGCACGACGAAATCGGGGCCGGCCGATCCGGAATCCGCATCACCGCCGCCGCAAGCCGAGACGACGAGCGCGAGCACCGCGACCAGGGACAGAGGCGCCAACCGATTTCGCATCCCTCCACTTCATCGCGCCAGCGTTCCGTTGTCCAAAACCGCGGCTTCTTGGCGGGCGATCGTCGGGGCCGTATGTTCGGGGGATGGACATCATCCCGGTCACCGGTGCGCTCGGCGCGGAGATCCGCGGCGTCGACCTGCGCGACATCGATGCCGACTTCGAGGCGGTGAAGGCCGCCCTGCTCGAACACGAGGTGGTGTTCTTCCGCGACGCCCACCTCACCGAGGACGAACACCTCGCCCTCGGACGCCGTTTCGGGACACCGTCGATCTTTCCGGTCGCCCGGCTCATGGGGGCGACCGAACCGACGATGACCGTGATCGAGGACGGCCCCGACAGCCCCAACAAGGCCGACATGTGGCACACCGACGTCACGTGGACCGCCACACCGCCCGACTACGCCCTCCTCCACATGGAGGTCAAGCCGAACGTCGGGGGCGACACCCTCTGGTGCTCGGCCACCAAGGCCTACGACCTGTTGTCGCCGGCGATGCAGGAGTTCCTCTGCGGACTCACCGTCACCCACGACAACGAGGGCTTCATCCAGCGGATGATCGAGAAGACCGGCGACCCCGAACACGAACTCGTGGGGGGCCTCCGCGAGGGCTACCCGCCGGTGGTCCACCCCCTGATCCGGACCCACCCGGAGACGGGTAGGCGGGCACTGCTCTGGGCGCCGAACTTCATGCGCACCATCAACGAGCTGACCGAGGCTGAGAACGCGGCGGTGCTCGGCCTGCTCGGCGAACACGTCAAGGATCCCCGACTCCATTGCCGATGGTCGTGGAACGAGGGCGACCTGGCCATCTGGGACGAGCGCTCGACCCTGCATCGAGCCGCCGCCGACCACTGGCCCCACCGACGGGTGATTCGCCGCTGCGAGATCGACGGCACCCGCCCCTACTTCGACGCCGCCGCTTGAGCGCCGTCCACCAAGCCGTCACCGGAGGGATCCTCCTCGGTGAGTGCCCCCTCTGGAGCGCCGCCGAGCAGGCGCTCTACTGGATCGACATCGACGGCCACGCCGTCCATCGACACGACCCCGCCACCGGAGTCGACGAACTGCGTCCGATCGGGGCCCGCCCCGGGTGTCTTGCGCTCACCACCGACACCGGCCGACTTCTCGTGGCGACCGAGCACCGCCTCGTGTGGCTCGACTGGCCGAGCGGGACGATCGAGCCCTGGCTCGATCTCGAGGACCCCTCGACCGGCAACCGTTGCAACGACGGCCGCGTCGACCCGAGCGGACGGCTCGTGGTCGGCACCATGTGGCCCGACACGAGTGCCCGCAATCCCAGCGGCGCCCTCTACCGCGTCGACCCCCAGGGCGGCATCCACACGATGCTGCGCGAGGTGACCGTGCCGAACGGGCTGGCCTTCGACGAGGAACGGGGTCTCATGTACTTCGCCGACACCCCGACCGAGACCGTGCTGGTGGCCGACTACGACGTCGAGACCGGCGAACGACGCAACATCCGCCCGTTCCTCGACTACGGACCTCTGCCGGGGAAGCCCGATGGTGCCTGTCTCGACGCCGACGGGTGTTACTGGTCGGCCTCGGTCTACGGATGGGCGGTCATCCGCGTCACCCCCGACGGGCGCATCGATCGACGGGTCGAACTGCCGGTGGAGAAACCGTCCATGCCCGCGTTCGGTGGGCCCGACCTGTCGACCCTGTTCGTCACGTCGATCGGGTCGGCCGGGTCGAAGCCGTCGGCGGAGGGACGCGACGGCTTCTCCCCCGGCGACCTCATGGCGATCGACATGGACGTCCAAGGTCGACCCGAGCCCTTCTTCGGCTCCTCCGGGGCGACGAGCTGACTCGGCGCGCGGCCCCTCCCGCGCCTACCGTTCGAGAGATGGATCTGCGCTGGCAGGAACAGCAACGGGCATTCCAGGCGCGGGTGTTGATCGACGACGATCCCGCGCTCGGACTGCGCCCGTATCGCACCTTCCTGGGCCCTGCGGATCGGTCCGACGACCGCCACACCGGGCGCGCCGAACGGCTCATGGTCACCCTCGTCGCGGGCGGCGTACTGGTGTCGTTGCTGCTCGCGTTCGGTCTCCCTCGGGAGTTCGCCGCCCTCGCCGCGAGTCTCACCGGAGGGATCGCGCTCATGGTCGTCGTGTCGCCGTCGTCACCCCACCCGCCCCGGCCCGCCTCGAACCCGCTCCTCGCGGTCTATCCGGCGCACGTGACCCGGGGCATGTCGCCCGTCTGCGTGACCCAGATCAGTGCGGACGAGTTCGACCGGCTCGGCGCCGAGGGGTTCGGCACCGTCGTCGGCACTCCCCGACCCGGAGCCACGTTCGGCCTCTTCGTCGACGACCATCTCGTGTGGCCGCGCACGCCACCGCGCGGCCCCCGACGCGACGACCCGGGATTCGGCACGGCCTGACGGCCGGCCGGTGGGCGTCAGTGCCGCTTGACCCCGCCGTACTTCATCCGGGTGTCGGACATGGCCGCGGCGCGCGTGTCGTCGTCGTTGATGAACGCGTCCACGAGTTCTCCGACGAAGAGCGTGTGGGTACCGAGATCGATGGCCTGGCGCACCTCGCAGTCGAGCCACGCGATCGCCTCGTCGAACACGGGTGCGCCGGTGGTGGCCGACCGGACCGGTCGTCCGTTGAGGGCGTCACCGTCGTCGACGGCCGGCTTCGAGAACTTCACGAAGACCCTCGTGTCGTCGCTGTCCCACAGGTTGACGGTGAACGAGCCGCCCTCGGTGATGAGCCGGTGCGTGACCGCCGTGTTGTCGACCCCGATGCCGATGAGCACCGGCTCCATCGACAATTGCGAGATCCAGCTGGTGGTCATGGCGTTGCGTTCGTCGCCCGACCGGGATCCGACGAGCGCGAGGGCGTTGGGGATCTTCCAGGACACGCGGTTCGTGAGTTCGTCGTCGAGCGGCATGCGCCGGACGGTAGCGCAACCGGTCACACAACCGCCGTCGAGCGCTACGACGCCGACGGGGTGTCCCGGCGCGGTTCGAGCAGGGGACGACCGCTGGCCAATACCGTGGCGACGCCCTCCACGAAGAGCTCACGCCCCTCGACCTCAGCCGACTTCTCGTGCCAATGCGCCTCGATCTCGAACTCCGGCGCACCGGCCAGCACCATCTCCTCGCGCACGACCCGCTCCGCCGCCTCGGTGGCCCGACGGCGGGCTTCATCGAGGTCGTGCACGGTCTCCGGGTCGGCGGCGGCATGGACGCGGAACACACCGCGCCGCGGTGCGGTGACCGTGACCTGACGACGGATCCGCACCTTGCCAACCACGGCGCCGATGGCGTTGGCGACGTCGGCGTGTTCGGGAACCTCGACGGTGCAACCCAGGAGATCGCCGACGGCCGGGTAGTAGGTCGCCGCCGGCGCCCCGAGGGCGACGACGGGGACGGCCAGTCCGATGTCGAGTCGGGCGGTGGTGGCGACACCGTCGAGGGCCGCGGCCACGACCTCCGACGCGACCGCGTCGGGCGAGATGCCGTCGCGGACCAGTGCCGCCGCGAGCAGCGCCTCACCGGAGCGGCGCGACAACGTCTCCACCACTGCAGCCGCGAGCCTCTCGCCGTCCGGAGCGATCGGGTTGCCGTAGCGGTCGCGTCGCTGGGCGAAGAGCGCCGCGGCCCACCGTGCCGGCGCGGGATCGTGCGTCTCCTGGATCCCCAGGACGTGACCCGCGTCAGTGGGCGTGAGGCTGGACACGCGCACGGCCCCCCGGGCCACGAGGCGGCGGAGCGCCTGGGCCTGCACGCTCGAGGAGACGATGAGGTCGGCCGCCCGCCACTGCGACCCGATGGCCTCGAGCAACGTCGCTTCGGTCGGGTCGGCGGCTGATCGAGCGCCGCGGGAAGTGGCGCGGACGAACGTCCCCGTCCACTCGGCGGGCGGAGTCTCGGCATTGGCCTGGCGGACGATGGTCCGCTCGACGAGTTCCGCGTCGTCGAGTGCGCAGCGCACGATCGGCACGACCCGCCTCGGGCCGATCACGAGGTCGGCGCCCACGGGTCGGGGGGCCAGCGCGACCTCGCTGTCGCCGCCGAGGCCATGGGTGTGCATCAGGACCGCTTCGACCATGGTCTGGTGACCGCCGACGGTCGCCCCGCGGTCACCGAACTCGGGAAGCCCGCCGCGCAGCACGGCGATGTCGGTCGTGGTGCCTCCGATGTCGACGATGATGGCGTCGCGCACATGGGCCAGATGGGCGGCGCCGACCAGGCTGGCGGCCGGTCCCGACAGGATCGTCTCGACCGGGCGGTCGCGGACGAACTCGGTCGAGACCAACGATCCGTTGCCGCGGACCACCATGACGGGCGCATCGATGCCCCGGCGATCGAGGATCGCGACGGTGGTCGACACGAGCTCGTCGACCAACGCGATGAGTCGCGCGTTCAGGAGGGCGGTGACCGAGCGCTTCGGTCCGTTCAGTCCGTCGGACAGTTCATGGCTGCACGTGACCGGCTGGCCGGTGCGCTCCCGGATGAGGTCGCGGGCCGCGAGCTCGTGCTCGGGGTTGCGCACGCCGAACTGGCCGGTGACCGCGAACGCCTCGATCTCATCGGGGAGCGAGACGAGCGCGTCGCCGAGGGCGGTGAGGTCGAGGGCGGTCTGGGGCACGCCGTGGCTGGTGTGCCCACCATCGATGGTGATGACCCGGTCGGTCCCCAGCGCGTCGCGGAGGCCCCCGCGATCGAGGGCATCGTCGCCGAAGCCGATCATCACGAGGCAGGCGGGGCGCCCGACCCCTTCCACCAGCGCGTTGGTGGCCAGCGTGGTCGACAGCGACACCAGACCGATCGCCGCCGGCGCCACTCCCGCCGTCCGGAGCACCTCGTCGAGGGCGGCCTCGATGCCGATGGCGAGGTCGTCGTGGGTGGTCGGCGCCTTGGCCTTCGCCAGCACCACCTCTCGGCGCTCGTCGTAGACGACGGCGTCGGTGTAGGTGCCGCCGGTGTCGACACCGACGAACACCGTGCGAGCCTCGGACATCCCGACATTGTGCCTCTAGTCTCCGGAGATGCCCCGCATCTCGCGCCCCGACATGGCCGACTACGGCGTCCCCGACGAGCTCGAGGGCACCATGCCGTGGTCGTGGGCCGAGGAGCGACTCGCCGCAAGCCGCAACTTCTGGCTGGCCACGGTCAGCGCCACCGGGCGACCCCATTCGATGCCCGTGTGGGGCGTGTGGATGCCCGGACGGGAACGGTTCGGATTCAGTTGTGCGAAGTCGGCCCGCAAGGTCCGCAACATCGCGGCCAACCCCCGGGTGGTCGTCACCAACGACGATTCCGTCCATGTCGTGTCGATCGAAGGGCGCGCCGTCGACCTCGAACCCGACGGCGAACTGACCCTCGCCGAGGGCTACCTCCACAAGTACGCGGACGAGCCGGGATTCGCCGACGGCGGCGTGGACGCGATGATCGAGTTCCTCCGCGCCAACGCGACCTACGAGGTGATCCCCGAACGGGCCTTCGGCATGATCGAGACCCCCGAGGAGTTCGGCGCCGCGGCCACCCGTTGGACCTGGGACCAGCCGTGACCGGGCTTTCTCAAGGCCAGAGCGGCTCGTCGATCTCGAAGCCGACCGGCGTGCCCCAGGTGTTGCGATACGACACCTCGTGGGCGGGCGTTCGCTGTGCGACCCCCCACTTCCCCTTCGGGTAACCGAAGGGCACACAACACGACATCCGCCAGCCCTCGTCCTGGGGCACGCCGAGCACGTCGAGTGTCTCCTCGTTCTTGAACATCAGCACGCTGGTGAGCGACGACCCGACACCGTCGGCGCGGGCCTGGAGCATGGCGCTCCAGACCGCCGGGAAGATCGAGCCGCCGGTGGTGTCGAACTGGTCGAACGCGAACAGCAGGAGCGGGTACTTGTCGAAGTTCTCCTGCGCCCAGGTGACCGAGTTCATGATCTTCTTGAACTGCTGTGCTTCGGGGTCGTCGGAGGTGTTCGCGTGCTCGACCCGCTCCTTGTAGACGTGCTCCCACAAGAGCTCGATGCACTCGGCGTAGAGCGCCGCGATCTTCGCGATCTGCTCCTTGTCGTCGACGAGCATGAACCGCCACCCCTGCGCGTTGCCGCCGCTCGGGGCCCGAACGGCGGCATCGAGGATGCGGGCCTGCACCTCCTCGGGCACGGGGTCGGCCTTCACTCGGCGCATGGCTCGCGTGGTGTAGAGCGCTTCTCTGATGTCCACGACAACTCCTCGGGAATCGGTCCTTCGCCGGAGTCGATCACAGGATGAGCGAAAGTGCGAGACGAACGCCTAGCGTTTCGCCGATGCGCCGCCTCCTCGTCCTCCTGACCGCTCTCGCCGTGCTCTCGACCGCCTGCGGCGACGACAGCGGGTCCGACGAAGCCGACGGCACCACGACCACCACGGAGGCCCCGACGACGACGGAGGCCACCACGACAACGACCACGGCGCCGGCCACCACGCCCGCCGACCCGGAGCCCACGATCACCGCCGCGGACCTGGCGGAGGTCGGGCCCTATCCGGTCGGCGTCACCACCCGCGAGCTGCCGACCGGCAACCTCGTCGAGATCTGGTACCCGGCCGGCCCCGACGCCGAGGGCCAGACCGACAGCTACGCCGTGCGCGACTTCACGCCCGAGATCATGCGGCCCCTCGTGCCGGCCGAGACCAACGACGTCGTCACCGTCGCTGCCGGGCGCGACGCGTCCGTCGCTGACGACGGCCCCTACCCGCTCGTGCTCTTCAGTCACGGATCGACGTCGTTCCGCTTCCAATCGACCAACCTGACCCACCATCTCGCCTCCTGGGGGCTGGTGGTGGCCTCGGCCGATCATCCGAGCCGGGCGTTGGCGAACTTCCTCGGCGGACCGGACGACCCACCCTCGTCGGTCGACGACGTGCGGGCGACGATCGAGCTCGTCACCGGCGACGACGTGTTGGGCCCCGCCATCGATGCCGACCGGGTCGGGGCCAGCGGCCATTCCGCGGGCGGCGGCACCACGCTGGGCATCACGGCCGAAGGCGGCATCGCCGGCTACATCTCCTACGCATCGGGTGCGTCAGACGACACCGCGCTGCCCGAGGTCCCGTCGCTGTTCATGGCCGGCGGGATCGACACCATCATCGAACCGACCCGCACCCGCGCGGCGTTCGACCGGGCACCGGCTCCGAGCTTCTATCTCGAGTTCGCCGACTCCGGTCACCTCGCCTTCAGCGACCTCTGCGCCGTGGGCGACGGCGGAGCCAACCTGATCGGACTGGCCGATGCCGCGGGCTTGAGCGACTTCCTCAACGACAACATCCGCCGGCTCGGGACCGACGGCTGCGACGAGCCGAACCGGCCGGTCACCGAGGTCTGGCCCGGCGTACACCAGGCCAGCATCGGGTTCTGGCGGTGGGTGTTCGGCATCGACGCCGAGCCTCTGGGCCTCGACGGCGCCGCGGTCACGGGCGTGACCGCGGACAGCAAGTAGTTCTCGGCCCCTCGCCCCGCTCAAGATCGGATCGCCTCCTCCGATGGATCGGGGTGACATCGTTCATCGACGCCCGCCTCGAACCCGAGCGCCACTGCTCGTGTGGTCATCACGAGGGTTCGCACTGCCATGGCTTCAGCAGCCAGGCCTGCATGTGGTGTGACTGCCGGGCCTTCGCCGACCCCGACCGTGAACCCGTCGCTGCAGCCCGCCGTGAACCGGCACCGCTGCGCCACTTCGTCTCCGCCCGCGCCTGAGTCGCGGCGGTTCTCCCACAATTCGTTCGACGACCGGGCCGACGTTTCGTACGGTGCCGGAAGCGAATGACGACGGGTCATTCCTCGGGAAAGGAGCACCGATCATGTTCACGAACCTCGTGGCCGCCATGACCACCGTGCTCACGAGCGCCGGCAACGGCGCCGCCCGGTTGCGTCCGCTCCGCTGAGCCCACGCCTCCCCGCGACCGCGCACCGAGTGCGCTGCGTCCCCGCCCGAACGAACACTGCCCGAACGAACACTGCCCGAACAAACACTGCCCGACCCCGAGGATCACCATGCACGAACTCATCGTCCACGCCCTCATGCAGGAGCGTCGAACCAATCCACAGCGGCCAGTCCGCCCACCGGTTCACCGGCCGACCCGACCGGCACCACGTCCGATTCCCCCACGGCGGGTGCGACCCGGGCGCAGGTAGCCCGGTGCGACGGGCGGGGGTCACGCTCCTACGCTGGGACCGCGTGACCCCCGCCCCGAATGCGCTCGACGACCTCCGGACCCGGTTCGGCCGCGAGATCCGTCGCGTGCTCGCCGGCACCACCGAGGCGCCCCAGCGCAGCGTCGACTTCGCGGAAGACCCCGGCCTGTTCGGCCCCGACAGCGCGACGTTCGAGGTGCACGCCGACGCGTCGATGATCATCGGCGGGCTCCGGGCCCTGCTCCTGCAGACCATGCACCCCTTGGCGATGGCCGGCGTGGCCGACCATTCCGATTACCGACGCGACCCGCTCGGCCGGCTCCACCGCACCGGAGGCTTCGTCGGCACCACCACCTTCGGCACCACGGAGGAGGCCGAACAGGCAATCCGGCTGGTTCGCCGGATCCACGAGCGGGTCCGGGGCACCGCCCCCGACGGTCGTCCGTACCGGGCGACCGATCCCCACCTCCTCCTGTTCGTCCACTGCACCGAGGTCGACAGCTTCCTTCGCGCCCGCCGGCGCTATGGCGCCGCGCCCCTGTCGCCGGGGGCCGGCGACCGCTATGTCGAGGAGATGGCCGTCGTGGCCGAAGGGCTCGGGGTGCGGCGCGCCCCCCGCAGCGTCGAGGAGCTGGGCCTCGTGCTCGACAGCTACCGACCCGAACACCATGTCGGCCGCCAGGCCCGCGAGACCGTCCGCTTCCTCGCCTGGCCTCCGTTGCCCGCCGCCACCAGGCCGGCCTACGGCCTGGTCTTCGCCACCGCCGTGTCGATGCTGCCCCGCCACACCCGGCGCCGACTCCGCCTCCCGGTCGCGCCGCTGGCCGAGCCCTTCGTCATCCGCCCGGCCGCCACCGGGCTCATGCGCACGCTCGGCTGGGCGCTCGGCGAACACCCGAGTGCGGCCTAGGGTTCGGAGCTCGGAGGGGAGTGCCGCCATGGACCTGGCCGAAGTACAGCAACTGATGGACGAGCTCTACGGGGCCACCGATCGCGAACGCGGGGTGCCGTCGACCGTCGCCTGGTTGTGCGAGGAGCTCGGTGAGCTCGCGCAGGCCGTGCGCAAGGGAACCCGCGAGCAACAGGTGCACGAGTTCGGTGACGTGCTGGCATGGCTCGCCTCGTTGGCGAACCAGCTCGACATCAGCCTCGACGAGGCGATGGAACGCTACGTGACCGATCCGCCCTGAGGGCGGCATCGCTCAGGGCTCAGAGCAGCCCCTGCGCCACCAACGACTCGGCGATCTGGATCGTGTTGAGCGCCGCCCCCTTGCGGAGGTTGTCGCCGGAGACGAACAGCGACAGACCGTGCTCGACCGTGGGATCGACGCGAACCCGACCGACGAACGTGGGATCGGCGCCGGCCGCCTTGAGGGGCGTCGGCACGTCGGTGACGATCACGCCGTCGGTCGCGGCCAGCAGCTCGAGGGCCCGATCGACCGAGATCGGGGCGCCGAAGCGGGCGTTTATCGACAACGAATGGCCGGTGAACACCGGAACCCGCACGCAGGTGCCGGAGACCGGGAGGTCGGGAAGGCCGAGGATCTTGCGGCTCTCGTCGCGGAGCTTCTGCTCCTCGTTGGTCTCGCGCAGCCCGTCGTCGACGAGGGCACCCGCGAAGGGCACGACATTGCCGGCGATCGGTTCGACGAAGTTGGCACCCCGCTCGAGCGCGACGGCGGAGCCGTCGTAGGTGAGCTCGGGGCCGTTGGCACCGAGCTTCTGCAGTTGGGTGTCGAGCTCGTCGACACCGGAGAGGCCGGCGCCGGACACCGCCTGATAGGTCGAGACGACGAGGGCTTCGAGGCCGGCCTCGTCGGAGAGGGCCTTGAGCGGCGCCATCGCCACCATGGTGGTGCAGTTCGGGTTGGCGACGATGCCCTTGGGGATGTCGCGGAGCGCGTCGGCGTTGACCTCGGGCACGACGAGAGGCACCTCGGGGTCCATCCGCCAGGCCGACGAATTGTCGATGACGATGCAGCCGGCCGCCGCCACCTTCGGGGCGAGCTCCTTGCTGGTCGTCCCACCGGCCGAGAAGATCACGATGTCGAGGCCGGTGTAGTCGGCTGTGGCCGCGTCTTCGACCGTGATGTCGCGGCCCTGCCACTCGATCGTCCTGCCCGCGGACCGGGCCGAGGCGAAGAGCCGCAGCGTGTCGACGGGGAAGCTCCGTTCGGCGAGCAGTGTGAGCACGACGCCACCGACCTGGCCGGTGGCACCAACGATTCCTACGTCCATGCCGATCAGGTTATCGGCGCCACGCGGCGCGACCCGAGTGGTTTTCTCAGACGGTGAGCGGCACCGACTTGTAGCCCCGCACGGTGGAGGTGTGGACCCACTCGATGGCGGCGTGGTCGACGTCCCAGGTCCCGTAGCGCTGCACCATCTGGGCCAGCCCGATCCGTCCCTCGAGACGGGCGAGCGCGGCCCCGATGCAGAAGTGGGCGCCGTAGCCGAACGAGAGGTGGCGGTCGATGTCGCGATGGATGTCGAAACGGTCGGCGTCGGCGAAGTGGCGTTCGTCGCGATTGCCGCTGCCGTTGACCAGCAGGAGGTTGGACCCGGCGGGCACGACCTGGCCGTGGAACTCGACGTCACGCATCACCCGGCGACCCTGCACGGGAGACGGTGCCTCGTAGCGGAGGATCTCCTCGATCGCGTTCGGGATCAACGCGTCGTTCTCCCCCAGCTCGCGGAGCTGGTCGGGGTGATCGGCGAGCAGGACGATGCCCCACGCCAACATCCGGGCCACGGTCTCGCTACCGGCCCCGGCGATGAGGGCCACATAGCCCATGATCTCGTCGTTCGTCAGCGGACGAGTCGAGCCGTCCTCGAGCTCGCGCTCGTGCGTGGCCAACACGGTGAGGAGATCGTCGGTGGGGTTCACCCGACGTTCGTTGCACAGATCGGGGATCATCTCGTAGACGGCGTTGCCGAGGTTCTCGCCCTCCACGAGAACCCGACTCCCCGTCGTGGTGTCCTCGTCGATCGCCAGCCCCCCGTCGACCGACGCCCGCATCTCCGTCTCGAGTCCCTCCGGGAAGCCGAGCAGGGCGAGGATCACGGTCGGCGGAAGGAGGGAGGAGAACGCTTCGACGAAGTCGAACATCGGAGCGTCCTCGAGTGGTTCGAACAGCCGCCCGCAGACCCGCTCGATGCGCGCCTCGAGCCCGTCGATCTTGCGGGGGGTGAACGCCCGGCTGACCAGCTTGCGCAACAAGGTGTGTTCGGGCGGGTCTCGGAAGATGAACATTGGCAGCGGGAACTCGTCGTCGCTCATCATGTCGAGGGTCGTGCCGAAGCGCGAGACATAGGTGTCGGTGTCGAGCAGACACTCCAGCACGTCGTCGTAGCGCGTCAGCGCGAAGAAGTTCTTGGCGTCGTTGCGGTAGAGCGGCACCTCGTCACGCATGCGACGCCACACGTCGTGGGCCCGCACGTCGACATCGAAGTCGAACGGGTCGTAATAGAGGTCGTCCCCCGGATCCTGGCTGCTCATCAGTTTCACTCCCCGACGGCATCGTGGCACGCGGGCGGCGTTCGGGGCCAGAGATCGACGGCCGGGTAGCGCGAGTCGGCCGTTCACCGGTCTCCAGTGTGCGACGACGACCTCCTCCCGCCCAGCGCCGACGCAGCAGACGATCCAACTGATCGGTGTGTCGGCTCCTCCCGATCCCCCATCACCGCTCAACGCCCGGATCGCGGCCCTGGTGCTCGCGATCCTGGTGATCGGCGGCGGCATCCTCGCCGCCCTGGCCGGACCCGAATCGGTGCCCGACGGTGGCGTGGGTCAGCTGCCGGCGGAGGCGCCGTAGTCGGCGCCGTGGTCGCGCCACCAGGCATCGATGCGGCGGTAGAGCTCGGTGTCGGGGAGTTCGCCTTCGGATCGCTTGACCTCGAGCAGCATCGCCAGGATCTCACCGATGTGGCGACCACCACCGGTGCCGAGGTGCGCCATCACGGCCTGACCGTCGATCTGCGGACGTTCGGCGGCGCGCCGCTCTTCCTCGGCCAGCTCGGCGATCCGCGCTTCGAGGTCGTCGATCGCGGCCTGGAGGTCGGCTGCCTTCTGGCGGTTGCGGGTCGTGCAGTCGGACCGGATCAACGCATTGAGTCGCCCGAGGAGCGGACCCGCGTCGCGGGCGTAGCGCCGCACCGCACTGTCGGACCAGCCGTCGGCGTATCCCTTGAAGCGGCCGCTGAGCCTGACCAGCTCGCTCACCTCGTCGATGACCGCATCGTCGTAGCCGAGCGCGGTCATGCGCTTGCGGGTCATCCGAGCCCCCACGACCTCGTGGTGCCGGAAGGTGACGCCGCCGTGCTCGAAGCTCCTGGTCCGGGGCTTGGCGATGTCGTGGAAGAGGGCTGCGAGACGAACGATCTCGTCCTCGGGGGTCTTGGCCACGACGGCGATCGTGTGGGAGAGCACGTCCTTGTGGCGATGGATCGGGTCCTGCTCCATCCGCAGCGCCGGCAACTCGGGCACCAGATCGTCGATCCGGCCGCTGTCGACCGCCGACCACAGCGCACCGGCGACGTCGTCGGCGAGCAGGATCGCCGACAACACGGCGTCGCCACCCTCGGAGGGGGCGTCGGCATCGGTCGGCGGAAGAGTCGTGTCCATGGCCCGGAAAGTCTACGGTCGAGATCCATGGGACTCGACCAATTCATGCTGGACGACAAGGTTGCGATCGTCACCGGTGCCGGCCGCGGGATCGGCGCGGCCACCGCGATGATGTTCGCGGAGGCCGGGGCCGACGTGGTGATCGGGGCCCGCTCCGAGGACCAACTGGCCGCGGTGGCCGAGCGGATCGAGGCGTCCGGACAGCGGGCGGTGGTGATCGCCGGCGACCTCTCGAGTCGCGACGGACTCGCCGCGCTGGTCGATGCGGCGGTCGAGCAGCTCGGCGGCATCGACATCGTGGTCAACAATGTCGGCGGCTCCATGCCCCAGGCGTTCATGGACACCACGGAAGCGGCCTTCGACGGCGCGATGCGTTGGAACGTCACGACCGCCTTCAACCTCAGCCAGTTGGCGGTGCCGCACATGGTCGAACGCCCGGGGTCCAACATCGTCAACATCGCCTCGACAGCCGGCCTCTTCGCCAGCCGCGGGTTCGCCGCCTACGGCACGGCCAAGGCGGCGCTCATCCATCTCACCCGCGCCCTGGCCCAGGACCTCGCACCCAAGATCCGGGTGAATGCCGTCTGCCCCGGCGCCATCGCGACCTCGGCGCTCGACATCGTGCTGCAGACTCCCGAACTCGAGCAGGCCATGAACGAGTCCACTCCGCTCGGGCGGCTCGGCGAAGCCGACGAGATCGCGGCCGCAGCCCTCTACTTCGCGTGCCCGGCGGCTGCCTACACCACCGGTCAGTACCTCGGTGTCGACGGCGGGATCACCGGCTCCAACCTCGACATGGGAATCCCCGACGTCTGAGAAGCCGGCCGCCGGTCCGTAGGCTGCCGGGATGGCCCTCGCCGAACTCATCCACGCCATCGACGACTTCGTCCCGAGCAAGGCTCTGCTGATCGTCGCCCACCCCGACGACATCGACTTCGGCGCCGCCGGCACCGTCGCCACGCTGACGGACCACGGCGTCGAGGTCGTCTACGGGCTGGTCACCAGCGGACAGGCCGGCGAGCCGGCCCACCTGTCGCCGGCCGAGCTCACCGAGATCCGCCAGAAGGAACAGACCGACGCGGCGGCGATCGTCGGCGTCACCGAACTGCACTGGCTCGGGTTCCCCGACGGCCATCTCGTCGCCGACCTCGAGTTGCGCAAGGCGCTCGCCCGTCTGATCCGCGTCGTGCAGCCCGATCTGGTCATCACGCATTCGCCCGTGCGCAACCTCGAGCGGATCTACGCAGCCCATCCCGACCATCTCGCCACCGGCGAGGCGGCCGTCGCCGCGGTCTATCCCGACGCCCGCAACGGCCACTCGTTCCCCGAGCTCCTGGCCGAAGGCCACGACCCCCACGCCGTGCCCCGCCTGTGGCTCATGACCGGCTACGAGAACAACCTCCATGTCGAGATCGGCGACACCATCGACCGCAAGATCGAGGCGCTTCTCGCCCATCACTCGCAGAACGGCGACCGCGCCGAGATGCTCCCGACGATGATCCGCGACTGGGCCGCCGACAACGCGGCCGCGGCCGGACTGGGAGAACGCCTCGTCGAGTCGTTCAAGGTCGTCCACACCGAATAGCGCAGCGAGCGAACCGGCCGCTCAGTCGGCTGCGTCCTCGAACGCGGACACGAGTGTCGCGCCCGGGCAACCGCCGTCGTGGGTGACGAAGAGCCCGAAGAGGTCACCCGGGCCCCACTCCTCCGCGGCGAGTGACGGATCCATGAGCTCACCCGGGTCGTCGACGTGTTCGAGTCCGTGGAGATGCCCCAACTCGTGCAACACGAGCCGGCGGATCAGGCCGGTCGGGGCGTTGCGGAGGGACGGGTTGAGCATGACCCACCCGCCCTCGTAGGAGGAGCCGACCACGTGGGGTTCGGCGAAGCCGAGGCCGGCGGGCTGCTCGTCCGGCCAGGCGAACTCGAACACCACGGGATCACCCGGGGCATTGCCGGATGCGACCTGACCGGAATCGTCGAGGGATTCGACGGTCCGACCGACCAGCGCACCGAACTCCGCCACCGCGTCGTCGATGGCCGCCCGACGACCGGCGGAGAGGTCGAGGTCGTGTTCGGTGACGGTGTAGCGCAGTGGCCCGCATCCCGCAGTCACCCCGGGATCGCGTAGCTCGTAGGTGCAGGCCGCGGTGACCAACGCCATGGCGAGGACCGCGGCGAGCGCCGTCACGGGCGCGAGGGGTCGCGAACCGCCCCTCGCCCCGGAACGCCCAATCCCATGCACTGTGAGAAATCTGACCACGCAATGTGGTTGCCCGGCAAGCCTGGGAGCGAGGGGATCCGTTCCGACTAGACGGGGGCGACCTCGACCGGGATGCCGTTGACCGCCGCGTTCCCGGAGGGGACGTCGACGAAGGTGCCCGGAGCGAGCACGTTGTTGTTCACCCCCGCATGCTCGCGGGCGACCGACATCCGCGTGCCCGGCTTGTCGTGCCCCCACCCGTGCGGCAGGGACACCACCCCGGGCCGCATCTCGTCGCTGACCTCCACCGGCACCTCGAGCGACCCCGCCTCGGAGGTCACCCGGGCCGATTCGCCGTCGCGGACCCCGGCGGCCTCGGCGTCGTCGGGATGGATCAGGAGGGTGCACCGGTCCTTGCCCTTCACGAGCACCTTCACGTTGTGCATCCACGAGTTGTTGGAGCGCACATGGCGCCGGCTCACGAGCAGGAGACCGTCGGGATCCCGGTCGAGGCGGGCTTCGAGCCGCGGAATGTCGGCGACGACGTGAGCCGGCGCGAGGTCGACCATCCCGTCCTCGTGGGCCACGACCTCGTCGAGCCGCGACACCATCGGACCCATGTCGATCCCGTTCGGCTCGGCCCGAAACGAGTCGAGCGTCAGGCCGCCCGGATTCTCGCCGTAGCGGTCGCCCCAGGGCCCCGTCCGGATCGCATTGTCGTTCAGCCGCTCCGGTCCCGGATCGGGACAGGCGGCGAGTGCCACCTGTGGATCGGCGCCACCCATCTCGGCGAATGCGGCGAAGTAGCCGTCGTCGATCGCCTTCACGTCGACCTGCGCCTGGGGGATGCCACCGATCATGGCTCCCACGCGGAGCAGCACCTCCCATTCCTCGGGACGCCCGTCGGTGGGCGGGAACAGCGCCGGCGAGAACTTCCCGGCGGAGCGCACCGCCCATGACCACAGCAGCTCGTCGTAGTGCGGCTGCTCGAGGGGCGACAGGCCCGGGAAGATCACGTGGGCATGGCGGGTCGTCTCGTTCAGCGCGTTGTCGATCGAGATCATGCAGTCGAGCAGAGGCAGAGCGTCGTCGAGCCGATCGGCCTCGGGAGCCGAGATCACGGGATTACCGGCCACCGTCACGAGCGCCTTCAGCTGGCCGTCGCCGGGGGTGGCGATCTCCTCCGCGAGGCACGACACCGGGAACTGGCCCATGACCTCCGGCGCCCCGCGGACGCGGCTGTGGAAGCGCCCGAACTCGATCGGCTCACCCCGGTCCTTCAGCGTGGCCGACCAGGCGATCGGCTTGCCCCACATCAGCCCGCCTTCGGTGTCGAGATTGCCGGTGAGCACGCACAACACGTCGGGCAGCCACGACGCCAGGGTCCCGAACTCCTGGTTGCAGGTGCCGATGCGGGCGTACCAGACGGCCTTGTCGGCCGCGGCGAACTCTCGGGCCAGCGTGCGGATGGCGTCCGCCTCGATCCCGCACGTGGCGGCCACCCGCTCGGGCGGGAAGTCGGCGGCGATGCGCCGAACCTCGTCGACATGCTTCACCCGACCCTCCACCCGGCCGAGGTCGACCAGGTCCTCTGCGAAGAGCACATGGGCAACGGCGAGCATGAGCGCGGCGTCGGTCCCGGGGAGGATCGGCAGCCACTCGTCGGCATGGTCGACCGTGCCGGTTCGGCGAGGGTCGATGACCACGACCTTGCCTCGCGCACGCACCTTGTCCAATTCACCCAACACGTCCGGGCAGGCGAGCAGCGAGCCCTGGCTGGCGTGGGGGTTGGCCCCCATCACCACGATGAAGTCGGTTCGCGGCAGATCCGGGGCGGGGATGCGCCACTGGTTGCCGTACATCGTCCAGCAGGTGAGGTTCTTCGGCCACTGGTCGACCGTGCCCGCGGAGTAGATCGGACCCGGCAGGCCGGCCAGGCCCATCAACAGGCCCGTGTAGCGGCTGATCGAGTAGTTGTGCGCGGCCGGGTTGCCGATGTAGATCGTGACCGCGTCCTTGCCGTGCTCGGCGATCACCCCGGCCATCAGCTCCTCGGCCCGGGCGAAGGCTTCGTCCCACGTCGCCTCCCGGTGGACGCCGTCGTCACCCTTGATCAGGGGCACCCGGAGCCGGTCGGGATCGTCGTGGAGATGGCCCAGCGTCGTGCCCTTCGGACAGATGTGGCCCTTCGACCACACGTCGTCACGGTTCGGCCGGATGAGGGCGACCCGCTCCTCCCCCGGGGTGTGCTCGACGTGCACCTCGAGCCCGCACATGGCCTCACACAGATGACACGTACGAATGTGGATACGGCGATCGTCATCCGTCGCGGTCGTGTCGTTGCCCATGTCATCCCCCGTGGTGCGGCCGTGAACCTCGTTCATCGGTGTCGTGAGGCCCGATGACGAACACTACGGCGGGGTGACGAATACGAGCCATTCCCGCGACACGGGAACCATCGCGGGAGCCGGGGCGTCAGACTCCCGACGACACTTCCTGGGGGGAACCATGTCTCGACGACTCCTTGCACTTCTCGCCGCGCTGCTGCTGATCGTCGCCGCGTGCGGCGACGACAGCGACGACGCCAGCGACACCGGCGGTACCAGCGACACGCCGACGGCAGCCAGCCCGGACGACGGCGCCGGTGACGACGGCGGACTCGCCGTCACCGCGACGACCACGGTGCGGCGCCTCGACGACGGCGACATGGACGACAGCGGCGGCGACGCGCTCGACAGCGCCGAAGGCCTCTTCGGCCGCGACGACGTGGCCGACGAGGCCGACGGGTTCACCAACGACGTGGCCCAGGAGGAGCCGGCCGACGACGGTGAGCGGATCCCCGCCGAGGCCACGGCCCTGTTCGTCGGCCGCCAGATCATCAAGACAGGCGAGGTCGTCGTCGAAGCGGCCGACGTGCGCGCCACGACCGACGACATCGTCGACGTCGTGTTCGCCAACGGCGGTGCGATCTGGGGGCAGGAGACCCGATCCGAACCGACTCCTCGAGCGATCCTGACCATCCGGGTCCCACCCCTCGACTTCGACCGTCTGCTCGCGGCGATCACCCGGGTGCCCGGAGTCGGTGTCGTGAGCGAGAGCACCACCAGCGACGACGTGACCGAAGTGGTCGTCGACCTCGACGCCCGGATCACCGCCGCCGAGTCGAGCGTCGCCCGCGTCCAGCAACTGCTCGACGACGCCCGCGACCTCAACACGATCTTCCAGCTCGAGGAGGAACTGGCGTCGCGGCAGGCCGATCTCGAGCGACTGCTCGGCCAGCGCAAGACCATCGGCGACCAGATCGCCCTCTCGACCATCACCCTCACCGTGCTCGAACTCGACCCCGACCGGCTCGAGCCGGGTATGGACGTCGTGGCATGGATCGGCACCAGTGTCGACGACGCCTGTCCCGGGAAGTCGAGTCTGTCGATGGGCGCCGAGGACACCGCCGTGTTGTGCGTGATCATCAACAACACCGGCGAGGACACCTTGACCGCGGTCGACCTCGAGGCACCGAGTCTGCGGCTCCGGGCCGACGACTTCGAGATCGCCGACGGCGGGGCGTCGCTCGACGAGATCCCGCCCGGGGAAGAGCTGCTCCTCACGGTGGAACTCGACGCCGACGGTGGTGCGATCAACCGGGTCGACGCCGGCGACGGTCTCACCATCGTGGTCAACGCATCGGCCACACCGGCGACCTCCGAATCGCTCGAGCTCACGGCCGACGACTCCGTGTTCCTGACCGCAGAGGGCGACGACCCGCTTCCCGGATTCGGCGACTCGTTCTCCAACGGGTGGGACGCCATGATCGCCGTCGTCAGCGTGCTCATGATCGTGGTTGGGGTGCTCCTGCCCTTCATCCCGATCATCGCGCTGGCGCTGTACGTCGGCCGGCGGGTCGTGCGGGCCCAGCGCCGACGGGCCGACGAACAGGCCGCCTACGTCGAGGCCTATGTCGCGGCCCAAGCCCAGGCTGCGAACCCGACTCCGGGCGATGCTCCGGGAGGCACGAACGGCTAGCTCTCGCGGGGCCCGATGGCCTCGTCGTAGCGGGCCTCGAGACCGGCCAGCACCGTCTCGAGTCCTTCGCGGAACCGTTCGTCGTCGGACAGGCGCTCCGCGGCGTCCCGGAAGCTGGCGACCTGCTCGTCGGCACCGGCATCGGCCTCGCGCTCGATCGACGCCTGCATCAGCCCGTGCTGTTGCACGATCGTGCCGATGACCCAGTTCGACAGTGTGGAGAACGCGAGGGCGCCGACCCGGTCGTCGTCGGACATCAGCCGTGCCGCGCCGACGATGCGTTGATCGAAGGCCTGGACCGAGGCGGACCCGCTGGCCGGCGTGATGAGGAGACTCACCGCTCGCGGATGGGCGGCCGCCACGGCGACATAGGCATGGCAGAGGGCTCGGGCGTGGACCTTCCAGTCACCCGACGGTTCGCCGTATGCCGCGAGCACGTCGCGGTAGAGCGTCTCGGCGACGGCATCGAGCAGGTCGGCCTTGTTGGCGACGTGGTTGTAGAGCGACATCGCCTCGACCCCGAGCTCGGCGCCGAGCTTGCGCATGCTCAGCCCCTCGAGACCGTGGGCATCGATGAAGGTGAGGGCGGCATCGGCCACCCGTTGCCGGGTGAGCGGAAGCCGGTCGGTGAAGGCCACGGTCGGGCAGTCTAGGTGGCGGTCGGCCAGGGGCCCTCACGGGTGGCCGGGCTCGGTTTCAGCTGTTGCCGGCTTGGAGGGCCGCGAGGCGGCGAGCGATGAAGTCGGCGTTGTTCGCCGTCGCCGCGGCCAGCGCGTCGAGATCGGCGCGGGGTGCGACGATCACGTCGACCGGGCCCCGCTGCAGCAGCTGCATCAGGTCGAGATAGCGCCGGTACACCTGGTCGGCGGTGCATGCCATCGGCAGACCGACGGACACCGGTCCGATGCTCAGGCCGAAGCGATCGCAGTGGAGGGCGTGTTCTCCGCCGGCGGAATCCTGGGTCTCGGTGAGGGCCACGAGCACCAAGGGAACCGCACCGTGGAACCCGGGGCCAGGGTCGCCCGGCCCATTTCAGCCGTGGTCGGGATCGACGATCCATTCGAGCACGTGGAATCCGCCCATCCCGCCGGGATCGAGCAGCGCGTCGGCCTCACGGACCCGGCTCCTCGCCTTCAGCGCGGCGAGGTCGCCGACACCGGCCGACGCCTCCCACACGGCGCGCCCCTCCTCCACCAGTTCCTCGATCCCGTGGCGTCGCAGCCACTCGGCCTGTGGCAGGTGCACGTCGGCGGGATTGTCGACCTGGATGAAGTCGAGGTCGACGTCGACCGTGATGTCGCACGAACCCGGATCGGTCAACCAGTCGGCGCCGCCCTCGTGGCCGCGGTGGGTCCGCAGCCAGCCGCCGTTGCGGGCGACGAGCTCGGTCGTGGTGGCGCCATAGTCGAAGACGACGACTCGTCCGTGCTGGACGCGACGGCGGCGTTCGCGGACCCAGTCGCGAGCGGCTCGTTGGCGCGGCAGTCTGGCACCCAGGGGGATCCCGTCGGTGGGGAGGTCGCGGATCGTCGCCACCGGCATCCGTCGCTCCACGAACCCGGCTCCGTCGTGGGCGATGCGGATCTCGGCCCACCCGTCGCCGGCTCGCTCGAACACGTCGAACGCGAGATTGTCGAGCAGTTCGTTGGCCAGGACGACCCCGTGCTCGATCCGCATCGGCTCCTCGACCGGCAGGACCGACGCGAACTGCTCGTGCACCGGATGGAGCGTGCGCTGCTCGGCCGACCGTTCGGCCATCACCCAACGGAGCGCGCCACTCGACAGCACGTCGGGATCGGCCGCGATCACCGCCCGGGCCAGCGTGCCCGGCCCCGCTCCCCCCTCGAGGACGGTGAAGGGGACGGGCGATCCCATCTCGCGCCACCAGGTGTCGACGGCACGGGCGATGACGGCACCGAAGAGGGGCCCGACCTCGGGTGCGGTCAGGAAGTCGCCACGGCGGCCCGCCTGGCCGCCGGACACGTAGAAGCCGTGACGGCCGTAGAGCGCCTGCTCGACGAATACGGAGACAGGAATCGGTCCCCCGTGCGCGTCGATCATGGCCGTGAGGTCGGCCGTGACCGCCTCGACAGACACAGGTGGGGCCGGGTCAGATGCCGGCGGGCAGGAGACTCACGTCGGTGAAGTCGCCGACGACGAGACCGAGACCGAAGATGATCGTGACGATCGCGGTGAGGCCGATGGCCGCGACCAGCGAGGGCGGCACGTCGACGCGGCTGAGGTCGCCGTCGGGTGCCTCCTCGGCCCACATGCCCAGACCGATCCGGGCGTAGTAGTAGAGGGCGATCACCGAGTTGACGGCGACGACGACACCGAGCGCCACGCCGGACGCGTTGTTGGCGTCGATCAGGGCTTCGATCACCCGGAACTTGGCGAACCAGCCACCGAGCGGCGGGATGCCGGCCAGCGAGAAGAGGAAGATCGTCATCGCAACGGTGAGTCCGGGCGCATAGTGGAACATGCCCCGGAAGTCGCCGATCTCGGCCGAACGGGTCTTGCGGGCGGCCGCGATGATCACCGCGAACGCACCGAGGTTCATCGCCGCGTAGATCACCAGATAGGTGACGACCGCACCGAGGGCGGTGTCGGGCACGTCGCCGATGACGGCGAGCGGCGCGAGCATGTAGCCGGCCTGGGCCACGCCGGAGTAGGCCAGCATGCGGACGATGTTGGTCTGGCGCAGGGCCACGAGGTTGCCGACCGTCATCGACGCTGCGGCGAGGACCCACATGAGTGGTTCGACGACGTCGTCACGACCGAGCAGACCGACGAACAGGATGTTCATCAGGGCCACGAAGCCGGCCGCCTTCGACGCCACGGAAAGGAAGGCCGTGACCGGGGTGGGCGCACCCTCGTAGGTGTCGGGCGCCCAGGTGTGGAACGGGAAGGCGGAGACCTTGAAGGCGAATCCGACGACGACGAAGATGATGCCGAGCACCACGACGGCCGTCGGATCGGCGCCGGTGTCGAGCGCGGCACCGATGTCGGTCAGCAGGGTCGACCCGGTGCTGCCGTAGAGCAACGACATGCCGTAGAGCATGACGGCCGAGGCGAAGACGCCCATCAGGTAGTACTTGAGACCGGCCTCGTTGCTCTTGAGGTCGCGCTTGCGCCAGGTGGCGAGCATGTAGGCCGGGATCGACAGCAGCTCGAGGGCCACGAAGATCGTGATGAGGTCGCGGGCCGAGGCCATCAGCACCATGCCGAGGATCGAGCTCAACAGCAGGCCGTAGTACTCGTTCTCCCAGTAGTCGCCCTCGGAGATGTAGTTGGTGGACAACAGCACGACGACATAGCCGGCGAGCACGAACATCGCCTTCATGATCAGCGAGTAGTTGTCGACCACGAAGGCGCCGTTGAACATCGAGCGGTCGGCGCCGTCGGCGGCCAACGTGAGGATCGGGATCATCGTCGCGAGGAGGGCGATCGACGCCATGGGCGCGGCCGCTCGCCGACCGCGTTCGAGCCACCCGATGTCCATCATCGTCAACAGGGCACCGAACGCGAGCAGGGTCAGCTCGGGCGCAGCGGCGTGCCAGTCGATCGGGGGCCGAACGAATTCGGCCTGGGCGAGTAGGGCAGACATGCTCAGCCTCCGGCCGCCTCGGCCGCGGTGCGGGCGGCTTCACAGCCGGTCTCGAGACAACCCTTGAGCGACTCGACGACGGCGGGGTCGGTGACCTCGAAGATCAGGCCGGGAGCGACACCGAAGACGACGATGAGCACCAGGAAGGGCGTCCACGCGATCCATTCGATGGTCGAGACGTCGGTGATCTCGGGATCGTCGACGAACTCCTCCGAGGGCTCGCCCATGGCGGTGCGCTGGAGGAGCCACAGCAGGTAGCCGGCGGCGAGGACGGTGCCGACCGCGGCGACGACCATGTAGCCCCGGAAGGTCTCCTCCGGGAGGCCCGCGGCCGGGTTGTAGGCCGAGAGGATGGCGGGGAACTCACCCCAGAAGCCGGCGAGGCCGGGCAGACCGAGCGACGCCATGGCGGTGAACCCGAGGATCCAGCCGAGCTTCGGGGCCTGCACGAGCATGCCGCCCAGCCGACCGATGTCGAGAGTGTGGTACCGATCCTTCACCGAACCGGCGATGAAGAAGAGCATGCCGGTGATGAGGCCGTGGGCGACCATGCCGAAGATCGCGGCGTTGATCCCGAAGTCGGTGAGGGTGGAGATGCCGAGCATCACGAACCCCATGTGGGCCACCGACGAGAAGGCGATCAAGCGCTTCATGTCGGTCTGGGCCAGACACCCGAGGGCGCCGTAGATGATGCCGATCACGGCGAGCAGGCCGATGAACGGCGCCCAGGCCTCGGCCGCTTCGGGCAGCATCGGGATGGCGATGCGGATGAAGCCGTAGGTACCGAGCTTCAGCAGCACGGCGGCCAGGATCACCGAACCCTGGGTGGGTGCCTGGGTGTGGGCGTCGGGCAGCCAGGTGTGGAACGGGAACATCGGCACCTTGACGCCGAAACCGATGAACATGCCGCCGAACACGATCAGCTGGGTGGAGCGGACGATGCCGTCACCGGCATTCTCCGACAGGGCCAACATGTTGAACGTGTAGTCGCCCGTCTCGGCCCCGGTCAGGAAGAACAGTGCCAAGAACGACAGCAGCATGAGCGCCGAACCGAAGAGCGTGTAGAGGAAGAACTTCAGCGAGGCGTAGCGACGGTCCTCGCCGCCCCACACCGCGATCATGAAGAACATCGGGAGCAGCACGACCTCGAAGAAGACGAAGAACAGGATGAGGTCCTGGGCGACGAAGGTGCCGATCATGCCGGTCTCGAGGATCAGCATGAGCATGAGGAACGCCTTGGGGTTCCCCGGGCTCGGGATGTGGTTCCACGAGTAGATGAAGACGAGCGGCATCACCAGCACGGTGAGGGCGATGAGCGGCAGCGACATGCCGTCGACACCCATCGTGTAGCCGGCCCCGATGACCTCGATCCACTCCGTGTCGACGAAGTACTGGAAGGCGCCGGCTTGGTCGTAGTCGAAGTCGACCAGCAGGAAGATGCCGAGGCCGAGGGTGATGAGCGACGTGAAGATCGCCCACTGCTTCTGCGCGTCCTCTTCCTTCTCGGGGATGAGGGCCATGACCAGCGCGCCGGCGAGCGGCGCGAAGACCAGGGCGGTGAGGAGCCAGTTGTTGGTGTCCAGTGTGTCCATGTTTCCGGATTCCTAGAGGGCGAGGATGACGATGAAGGCGCCGGCGAGCAGGGCCGCACCGGCGAAGAGGATGGCTGCGTAGTTCTGGACCTTGCCGGTGTTGATGTGGCGGAGGCCCTCACCGGAGGCGTCGGAGACCTTGCCGGAGCCGTTGACGACACCCTCGATCACACCCTGATCGATCGTGTCGTAGACGCCCTTGCCCACCTTGACGGCGGTGCGGCCGGCGGCGTCGACGGTGCCGTCGATGATGGTCTGGTTGACCCAGTAGGTGGCGCGGGCCAGCGGGCCCTTGGTGAAGCCGGCGATGATGCCGGTGTAGAGATGGTCGAGGTAGTACTTCTCGACGAGCACCTTGTGGCCGGCTCGGGCCAGCTTGTTGGTGGTGACGAAGCCGTTGGGCAATTCGGTCAGGTGCTGCCCGGTCTGTTTGGCCAGGCCGTCGACCTTCACGAAGTAGTACCAGTAGGCACCGCCGATGCCGGCGAGGGCGATCGCCGTCGAGACGATGGCGAGCGACCAGCTCGGGGCACCGTGCGCGATGGCCGGGAAGTACGACGCCCCGGCCGGCTCGATGAAGTGCTCGAAGCGCAGTTCCCACGACTTCGGGACCAGCTGGAAGCCCTTGGGCAGGTTGAGGAAGCCGACGAGGATCGAGAAGCCCGACAGGATGTAGAGCGGCCACAGGATCCGGGGCCCCGACTCGTGGGGTTCGTGGTGGTCGCCGGCATGCGCCGGATCCGCGACCGCATGCGGGTCATGGTCGTCCGCGTGATCGTCGGCGTGGGCGTGGTCGTCGTCGTGGGCGTCGTTGCCGCGGTACTCACCGTGGAAGGTGAGGTAGATGCAGCGGGTCATGTAGGCCGCGGTGAGGGCCGCACCGACCATGCCCATCAGCAGATGGAAGGTGTAGGCGCCGTTGCCACCCGTGCCCCCGAAGAGCCCCCAGCCGCCGGTGCCCACGAGGATCTCGTCCTTCGACCAGAAGCCGGCGAGCGGCGGGAGGCCGGCCAGGGCAACCGAGCCGATGATGAAGGTGATGTAGGTGCGCGGCATGAACTTCTTCATGCCACCCATCGATTTCTTCATGTCGAAGCTGTGGACCGCGTGGGCCACCGACCCCGAGCCGAGGAACAGGTTGGCCTTGAAGAAGGCGTGGGTGAAGAGGTGGAAGACCGCCGCGGTCCAGGCGCCGACGCCGAGCGCCATCGCCATGTAGCCGAGCTGCGAGACGGTCGAGTAGGCCAGCACCTTCTTGATGTCGGTCTGCACGAAGGCGAGCAGTCCGGCGAACACCAGGGTGATGGCGCCGACGGTCGACAGGAGGTTGATGCTCGATCCGCCGATCTGCATGCCCTCGAAGAACACCGGGTAGAGGCGGGCGACCATGTAGATGCCGGCGACGACCATGGTCGCCGCGTGGATGAGTGCCGACACGGGCGTGGGACCGGCCATGGCGTCGGGCAGCCAGGTGTGGAGCACGAACTGGCCCGACTTCGACATGACCGCGGCCATCAGGGCGGCGGCGGCCACGATCAGGGCCGTGTGCCCGACCTCGCCCTGCACGACCGCGTTGTTGATCGCCAGCGTGTCGAAGGTCTGCCCGCCACCAGCGGCGAAGAAGAGCGTGATCATGCCGACCAGCAGGCCGACGTCGCCGACGCGGTTGGTGAGGAAGGCCTTGAGCGCGGCGTCGCTGTTGGGCTTCTCCTCCCACCAGTGGCCGATCAGGGCGAACGAACAGACGCCCACGAGCTCCCAGCCGACGATCATCTGCAGGATGTTGTCGCTCAGCACGAAGAAGAGCATCGAGGCGGTGAACAGCGACAGGAAGGCGAAGTAGTGGGTGTAGCGGCGGTCGCCACTCACATAGTCGGTCGAGTAGATGTGGACCAGCAGCGAGATGATGGTGACGACGAAGAGCATCATCACCGAGAGGCCGTCGACGAGGATGCCGGCGTTGAACTCGATGCCGCCGGACTGGAGCCACTGGGTCGACTGCTGCACGGCGACGTAGGGATGCTCGCCGCCCTTCTCGCCGTCTTCCTCGACGGTCAGGACGATGGCGTCGCTCGACGACGTCCCGTCCTGTTCGACGACGGCGACCCCGAGGGCCTCCTCGTCGGCGTGATCGTCGTCCGAATGATCGGCATCGTCGGAGTGATCGTCGTGGTGCTCGTCGTCGGCGTGGGTCGACGGCGACTCCGCCAGCGGCCCGTCGAAGTTGTCGCGATGGTCGAGCCAGCTGAAGCCTGTGAGCACGGCGAGCAGGAAGGCGATGCCCACGGCGGCGATGCCGAACTCGGCCCCCTTCTTCGGCATGCGCTTGCCGAAGAACAGGATGAGCACGAACGAGATGGCCGGGAGCAGCGGGATGATCCAGGCGTTCTCGAGGAACCAACTGGCGTCGTTGGTGACGCTCGAGGCCTCGGACGGGCCCTCGACGGCCAATGGCAGGGCGGCAGCGAGAAGTGCGTTCATCAGCTTCCCCTCAGCCCTTCATGAGATCGGCCTCGGAGAGGTCGATGCTTCGGCGGTTGCGGTACATGAGCAAGACGATGGCGAGGCCGATGCCGACCTCGGCCGCGGCGACGGCGATCGTGAAGAGGGCGAAGACCTCGCCGGCGACGTCGTCGGTGAGCGACCCGAAGGCCACCAGGTTGATGTTGACCGCGTTGAGGATCAACTCGATCGACATCAACACCAGCATGCCGTTCTTGCGGGCCAGGACGCCGTAGACGCCGATGCAGAACAGGGCGGCGGCGAGGAGCAGGAACTGGTTCAGCAGCATGAGATCAGGTCCCCTCTCAGTCTTTCCGGGCCACGACGATGGCGCCGATGAGCGCCGCGAGCAGCAGCACCGAGACGGCTTCGAACGGGACGATGTATTGCGAGAAGATGGAGTCGCTCACTTCGGCGACCCGCTGCGGTTCGTCGATGACGAGGCGGTCGTCGCTCCAGGTGTCGATGAGGGCGAGGGCCATCACGGCGAACAGGAGGACGCCCACGAAGGCGGCCATCGACCGTTTCTCCTTGGCCACCGACTCGTCCTCGCCGAGCGACGCCCGGGTGAGCATCACACCGAACAGGAACAGGACGACGACCGCGCCGATGTAGACCAGCACCTGGGTGACGGCGACGAACTCGGCGCCGAGGAGGATGAACTGGGCAGCGACGCCGGCCAGCACGATGACCAGCCACAGGGCGGCGTGGACGATGTTGTGGGTGGTGACGACCCGCAGGGCCGCGACGATCATCACTGCGGCGATGACACCGAAGAAGATGTTCTGGGCGACCATGATGTCGGCGTCGCTGGAGATCGCCGCGAGCAGACCTGTCATGTCGGCGGCACCTTCAGCTTCTTCGCCTCGGAGCCGGCCTCGTAGTCCTCGAACTCGGGAACGGTCTCCATCCACTCCGACAGACGCGACTTGTCGTGGAGCAGATCAGCGATGCGGGGCTCGGAGAACTCGTATTCCGGGCTCCAGAACAGGGCTTCGAACGGGCACACCTCGACACAGATGCCGCAGTACATGCACAGGGCGAAGTCGATGTCGAAGCGGTCGAGCTTGTTCTTCTGGCGGGGCTTGCCACCGGCGCGACGCGGCGGTGCCTTCTCCTTGTGACCCTCGATGTAGATGCACCAGTCGGGGCACTCGCGGGCACAGAGCATGCACGAGGTGCAGTTCTCCTCGTGCAGCGCGATCACGCCGCGGGCGCGGGGCGCCGGCTCTTCCTTCTCGTGCGGATACTGCACCGTGTCGGCGCCGCGCGAAGGAGCCGGGATCGGCTTCTTCAGACCGTCGGGGAAGACGGTCCTGAGGATGGTGCCGCCGGTGACGCCGAGGCCCTTGATGAGTCCAGGTACGAGGCCCATGTCAGATCCAGACCTTGAAGACGGCCGTCACCACGATGTTGGCGAGGGCAAGCGGAATGAGGAACTTCCAGGCAAGTCGCTGGAGTTGGTCCTCGCGGAAGCGGGGGAAGGTGAAACGCACCCAGAAGACGACGAAGGTGAGGATCACGATCTTGGTGATCAACACGATCGGCCCGAGCAGGTTCCAGGTGTTGTCGTCCCACTCGAGGCCGGGGATCGGCGCCCACCAGCCACCGAGGAACAGGACCGAGGCGACGGCGGCGAACACGCCGGCCGTGGCGAACTCGCCGATGAAGAAGAGCAGGAAGCGCATGCCCGAGTACTCGGTCATGTAGCCCGACACGAGTTCGGACTCGGCGATCGGCATGTCGAACGGTGCCTGGGTGAGTTCGGCCTGCATCGCGATCATGAAGATCAGGAACGCCACGCCCTGGGTGAGGATGTAGGGGTTGCCGATGCCGTCCCACCCGAAGATCTCGCCTTCGGCCTGGGCCAGCACGATGCCCTGCATGTTCATGGTGCCGGCCTGGATGACCACGCCGACCACGGCGAGGATCAGCGGCAGTTCGTAGGCGATGAGCTGGCCGGTGGCCCGCAGACCACCCAGCAGTGAGTACTTGTTGGCCGAGCCCCAGCCCGCCATGAGGATGCCGATGACCGACACCGACGACACGGCGAGACCGAGATAGATGCCGACGTCGTTGTTGATGAACCAGGCATCGGGACCGGCGGGCACCACGACGACCAGCAGGAACGTGCTGGCGAGGATGACGAACGGCGCCGCGGCGAAGACGAACTTGTCGGCCTTGCGGGGGAAGATGTCTTCCTTCTGGAGGTGTTTGCCGACCTCGGCCAGCAGCTGCAGCGAGCCGAAGGGACCGGCCTCCATCGGGCCGAGACGGCTCTGCATGAACGACACCATCTTGAAGAGGTGCAGATACACGAGCGTGCCGGCCACGAGCAGCACGCCGGCGAGACCGCCGACGACGCGCAGGCTGGTCTGCTGCCAGTAGGACAGTTCTGCGAGCAGACTCACCGGTCGACGTCTCCGAGCGTGTGGAGGTGAGCGAGCCGAGGATCGTGATTGGTCGAAGTACTCACCGGTCGACGTCTCCGAGCGTGTGGAGGGGAGCGAGCCGAGGATCGTGATTGGTCGAAGTGCTCACCGGTCGATGTCTCCGAGGATGAAGTAGAGCGAGCCGAGGATCGTGACGATGTCGGGCACATAGACGCCCTTCAGCAGCCAGGGCGTGATCGACATGTTGTTGAACGACGCCGACCGGATCTTCACGCGGTAGGGCACGAGATCGCCCTTGGAGATCACGTAGTAGCCCATCACGCCGAGCGGGTTCTCGGTCTCGACGTAGGCCTCACCGGCGGGCACCTTGATGATGCGGGGCACCTTGGCCATGATCGGGCCGGCGGGGATGGTGTCGAGCAGCTGATCGACGATCTTGGTGGCCTCGCGGACCTCCTGCAGACGCACCCAGAAGCGGCTGAACGAGTCGCCGTCGGGGTGGGTCCAGACCTTCCAGTCGACCTGGTCGTAGACGAGACCGTTGGGGTTGTCGCGACGGACGTCCCAGTCGACGCCCGAACCCCGGATGTTGGCACCGGAGAGGCCGTATTGGAGACCGATGTCGGCCGGGATGACGCCGATGCCGCGGGTGCGGGTCTGGAAGATCTCGTTGCCCATCACGAGCGTCTCGATCTCGTCGCAGAAGCCCCGCATCTTCTTCATGACCTGCTTGGTCTCGGCGACCCAGCCGGCGGGCAGATCGTCCTTGAGACCACCGATGCGGTCGAAGTTCGGGTGGAAGCGGCCACCGGTGGCCGCTTCGATCTGGTTGAGGATGTGCTCGCGATCACGGAAGGCGAAGAACACCGGGGTGACGGCGCCGACCTGGACGGCCATGTCGCCGAGGAACAGCACCACGTTGGCGATGCGGCTCATCTCGAACAGGATCGTGCGGATCCACTGGGCGCGAGGCGGTGCCTCGACCTCCATGAGCTGCTCGGCCGCGAGGATGAACGGCACCTCGTTGGCGAAGCTGCCGAGCCAGTCGATGCGGTTGATGAGGGTCGTGACCTGTGGGTAGGTGCGGACCTCGGTGAGCTTCTCGTAGCCGCGGTGCATGTAGCCCATGACCGGATCCGCGGCGATGACCTGCTCACCGTCGAGCTTGGCGACGATGCGCAGGGTGCCGTGGGTGGCAGGGTGCTGCGGGCCGATGTTGAGGGTCATGCCCTCCGTCTCGAGCTCGAGGTTGAGCCGGGCGTCGGCCGCCTGGGCCGCGATGTAGTTCAGTTGCTGGCGATCGGAGATGTCGGTCACGAGGCGTCCTCTCCGTCAGCGTCGGCCTCGTCGTCGTCGCCGGGCATGGCCTCGACGTCGACGATCCCGGGCCACGGCTTCACGCGCCGCGCCAACAGCGGGAAGTCCTTGCGCATCGGATTGCCCTCGAACTCGCCGGGGAGATAGATGTGGCGCAGACCGGGGTGGCCCTCGAACGAGATGCCGAACATCTCCCAGGCCTCACGCTCGTGCCAGTTGGCGCCGGCGTAGACGCCGACCCAACTGGGAACCGTGAGCGAATCCTCGGGCACGTCGGCCTTGATGGTGACGGCACGATGGTTGACGATGTCGTTGACCCGGGCGAACACCTGGAAGCGGGTTTCGCCGCCGGCCAGGCCCCACGTCATCTCCTCGGTTTCCTTGGGCTCGCTGCCTTCGAGTGAAATGTCGACCTGGGAGTCCATGTCGCGGCCGAACGGCGACGGCAGCCAGTCGATGGCGCTCACGAAATTGAAGTAGGCGAAGCCCATGCCGGTCTTGAGGAACGCGGCCGTGTCGGCCCAGGCATCGGCAGCCACGCGGACCGTGAGGTCGATGCCGGGCTCGAGATGGCTCCCGACGAGGGAGTCGCCGAGTTCGCCGGTCAACTGCTCGAGCATCGCCTCGCGGCCGGTGTCGGTCGCTGTGGCGTCGGTCTCTTCGGCGTCGGTCTCTTCGGTGGGGGTGTCAGTCGACGACAATTGCCTCACCCTTCCAACGCGCGGCCATGTCTTCGTTCTGAATGCGTTCCTGCAGCAACACGATGCCTTCGAGCAGGGCTTCGGGCCGGGGCGGACAGCCGGGCACGTAGACGTCGACGGGGATGATCTGGTCGACGCCCTTGGTGACCGAGTAGGAGTCCCAGTAGGGGCCACCGCAGTTGGCGCACGAACCCATCGAGATCACGTACTTCGGTTCGGGCATCTGCTCGTAGAGCCGCTTGACCGCCGGTGCCATCTTGTCGGTGACCGTGCCGGAGACCACCACGAGGTCGGTCTGACGGGGGCTGGCGGGCAGCGGGATCACGCCCAGACGCATGACGTCGTAGCGAGGGGAGCCGAACGCGGCACCCATCTCGATGGCGCAGCAGGCGAGGCCCCACTGGTAGACCCACAGGCTGTATTTGCGGCTCATGTTGAGCAGCGACGTGATGCCCTTCGGGACCTTGCCGGATTCAACGAGACCCATCAGACCCACCTGAGCATTCCCTTGCGCCAGGCGTAGACCAGCCCGAGCAGCAAGATGTAGACGAAGATCGCCATTTCGATGAGCCCGAAGAGCTCGTAGGCCTCGAGGCGCGTGGCCCACGGGAAGATGAAGACCGCTTCGACGTCGAACATGACGAAGAGCAGGGCGAACACGTAGTAGCGGATGTTGGCCTGCGACCACATGTCGCCGGTCGGGTCGACGCCCGATTCGTAGGTCTCGAGCTTCTGTTCGGTCGGGTTCGAGGGTCGCAGAATGGCGCCGAGGCCGAGGAAGACCGCGACCAGCGCAACGCCGAGGAGACCAAAGATCCCGACAGTGAGATAACTACGGAGAAAATCCGACACGAAGGGAGAGCCTAGCGATGGTGTTTCGGGCAGAACAAAGCCGGGGAAAGATCCCGTTCCCGGCGGCCAGAACCTATCGCCCGGATGCCATTCCCACCGGGATCGGACCGAACTTTCAGTCCTGTGGCCCCTCCGGGCCCTCGCCGCCGCCGAGCCCACGCTCGAGATGGGCGAGAATCGTCATCGCACAGTCGTGGGCCGACGTGCTTGTGGTGTCGACCTCGACGTCGTAGGCCCGCCCGTGGACGGCGTGTTCCCACCGCGCGACGGGCGCGGGGACCGCACCGTCCGCCCGTGATCCCACATAGCCACCCTCGGCGTCGTCTCGCCGTCGCATGATCTCGTCGAGGTCACAGCGCACGCCCACCCACAGCACCGGAACCCCCGTCAGCCACCCCGCCACGTGCTCGGGGATCCCCAACGGTTGCGAGTAGTCGTCGTGAAGCCCGATGTCGACAGCGACGTTCCGGCCGGTTCGCGCCAACCGCGCCACTTCGGCGCACAGCGAGCGGAAGAGCTCGACGAGGTGCGGTTCCAGGTCCGGACGCTCCCCTCCCGGGCGGAGCCCGACCCCGGGGAGCAGTGCTTCCGGTGTGCGCGCCATCGACGCATCGACGCCGTGGGTCGCCCACTCCCCCGGTCGGCCCGACATCAGCGCGTCGGCGATGCTCGACTTCCCCGACCTCGGCGCACCGTTCAGGACGACCACCCAGCCGCTCATCGGCCGCTGGGAGGTCAGCGGGTCTGGCCTTCCACCCCGACGGCGTCGAGCACCTCGTCGTCGTCGTTGTGGCTGTGGGTGAAACCGAGTTCCCGTTCGATCGCCACCGTCTCCTCCGATCGGAAGGCGAGGATGTAGGCCCGACGGAAGCCGGCGGTCGAGTTGCCACCCGATCCGTGCAGAACCCGCTCGTTGTGCACGGTCACGTCGCCCCGGGAGATCGGGACGGGCACGACGACATCGTCGTCGCGGAGGTTGGTCCCCAACGCGTGCGACTCCCCGCGGTCGCCGAACTGGGGAACATGCGGCCGGAGCGCCGCTTCCTGGTTGGTGCTCGGCACGAACCGCATGCAGCCGTTGTCGACGGTCGAGTCGTCGATCGCCAGCCAGAGGGTGGCCGTCCGTGTGTCGGGGGTGTCGGGCCAGTACGCCATGTCCTGATGCCACGCGAACACGGCGTCTTCCTTGTGGGGCTGCTTGGCCAACAACTGGTCGTAGTCGAGTGTCATCCCGTCACCACAGAGCTGATCGGCGACGGAGACGCCCCGCTCTTCGAAGACGTTGCCCTGCCAGTCGGGGTGGTATCGCCGGGGCAACATCACGTTGATGATCGAGAAGTCGTCGGGGTCTCGGCCGTAGTCACCCGCCATGTCGCAGTAGTCCTTGCCGGGCACTTCGATCTCGCGGCGCAGGAACCGGTCGTAGTCGACCTCGAGCGCATCGACTTCCGCCGGCGTGAGCAGCCCTCGGAGGTGGACGTAGCCGCGAGTTCGGAACTGCTCGCGGTCCTCATCGTCGACCACATAGGTTCCGTCGATCAGTCCGCTCACCGGCAATGCCCTCCCGATCGGGTGCCACGTTCTCCGCGGCCACCGTAGTGTCGGGCACGATGTCCGCCCCAGCCAGCGTCCGCCGCGCCGGCGCAGAAGACCTCGAGTTGGTGATCTCGCGGCGCCTCCGGTTCTTCTGCGAGATGCGGGGATGGTCGCTCGAGGAGCTCCACTCCGCCCCGAAGAGACGGCCGTCCGCTCTACGAGTCGATGGGCTTCGTCGACGCGGCCGGATGGATGAACCGGACTGCGTGACCCCTCCGGGGGTCAGCCGAGACCCACCGCCGAGATCACCCAGAACACCGGGAAGCCGATGGCGAGGGCGGCGCTCAGCGACCCGGTGCGGCGCACGCCGACCGCGGCCGCGCCGACGGCGGCCAGGGACGCCAACGACGGTGCGGTCGCCTGCCCGCGATCGACCGTCAGCGAACTGGCGACGATGGCACCCAACATCACCGGGGCGACGAGCGGCAGCCGCTCGGTCCACGCGCCGGCGAGTCGAGTTCCGCCGGCGAGCACCATGGAGGCGCGGAGGCCGAACGACGCCAGGGCGGCCACGGCGAAGACCACGAGTGCACTCATCGGCGGGCCTCCAGCGATACCCCGAGGGTGAGGCCGAACACCGCCGCCAAGGGCAGGGCGAGACCACCGGGGAGCGGCGCCGCGGCCACCACCGTCACCGCGGAGACCGTCGCCGCGAAGAGATCCACGCGCCGACGGACCGCGGTCGCGAGCATCCCGGCGAACACCAGGGGCGCGGCCATCTCGAGGCCGGCACCGGCCGGCAGCACGTTGCCGGCCAGATAGCCGAGTGGCTGGAGCCCGAGGAACACCGCGACCAGCACGGCCGAAACCGTGGCGTAGTACCGCCATCGCCACTCCGGGTCGTCGTTCGTCGCGAAAGCCCGTTCGCAGAGCATGAATGTCTGGTCGACGAGTGCCGCCGCGAAGACCAGCGTCCGCCACCGCGGCGCACCGGCGAACCACACCCGCAGACCGGCGCTGTAGAGCACGAAACGCAGGTTCACGAGGGTCGCGATGCCGACCGCGGTCCAGAGACCCCCGCCGTCACCGAGGACCTCGATCGCCGACAGCTGGGCGGTACCGGCCAGCAAAAGTGCTCCGCCGCCCCAACCCGCGACCAGCGGAATCCCCGCCGTCGCCATCGACGAACCGATCGCGAAGGCGAAGGGCGCGACCGGCAACGCGAGCGGGACGGTGGACCGCACGGCCGCCCGCACCGGCGAGGCGTGAGGGGCCGCGGGCAATGGATTGTCGATCGCGGTCACCGGGCCATCGCCCGCTCGCGGCCGGCAAGGGTCTCCCAGCGAATACCCAGTGACCGGGCGACCACGGACGCGGACAGCTCGATCGCCCGGGGACGCCGGAAGAACTCGCGGGCGATCCATGACCGGTACTGCCGCTCGCCCATGACCGCAGCCAGCCCCGCCGTCTGACTGCCGTGGCACGCGAGCACCGCCCGCTTCCGTACGAGCGCCTCGCCATCGAGGTCGACGACCAGCTCGAGCTCGGCCGCTGCGCAGCCCTCGGGCTCGCCATTCATCCAGATGCCGAGGCCGTCGTGCACGACGCGCCACTCGTCGAGAAAGCCGGCTGCGTGGATGCCGTACAGCAACCCGCCGCCGCCGTGGTCCATCCACGCCGCGGTGGCCGCGTGGCCGGCGGCGATGTGATCGTCATGGCCCGTGATGCCATCGGGCCCGAAGGTGATGGTGAGATCGGGACGCACCTCGGCCATGACCTCGATCAGCGCAGTGACGAGAAGGTCGGTGTCCATCCGAGCGACGAAACCGTCGGGGACCGAGAGGAAGCGAACGTCGTCGACACCGATGACCGCCATGGCTTCGTGCATCTCGGTGCGACGCAGTCGGGAGCGTTCGTCGAGTGTCCGTGGATCGTCAGCGGCGAATCCCTGCTCGCCGTCGGTCATCACGACGACGGTGACGTGGCCGCCGCGGGCGACGACGTCGGCCATCAATCCCGCACTGAGGTAGGCCTCGTCGTCAGGATGGGCCCAGATGCCGAGAAGGCGCTCTGGCCGGGCGGGGACGGGGTTGTTGTCGTGGGTCTGCATGCCCGCAACGTACGAATCTGCCCTGCTCCCGGTCTTGGAGAAGATCTGGAGATTGGCTGAATACGGGTTGCAGAACGACCTGCCGACGAGTCAGTCGGCGACGGCGTCGGGTGACGTCCAACCCAGCGGCAGGTAGAGGCCGGCCGCGAGATTCTCGTGCATGCCGTAGCCGACCCGTCCGTCGTTGGTCTCGTGACGGCACAGGGTCTCGTTGAGGAACGAGATGTCGAGGCGTTCGGTCGGCGCACCGATCGGCGTGTCGACCCCCTCCACCTTGAGATCGGCGCCCTGCCAGACGCCATGTCCCCAATAGCCGTCGTACATGTAGCCCGATCCGGCCTTGAGGTAGACGGTCCGCAACGGCGTCGTGGTGATCCGGAGATCCGAGGCACCGTCGCCGCTGAACCAGATCTCGGCCTTCTCCACCTCGCGGGTGCCCGGGAAGTAGGTGATGTCGATCTCCGGACGGCCGAGATGCTCGGGCTCGCGTTCGTCGCCGAGGTTGTAGAGCTTCACCGCCTCCTCGAGGATGCGGCGGCCGGCGTGGTCGTTGTCGATGGTGATCTTCACCATGTGATCGTCGAACTGGATCGGCAGCCAGTTGTGGAAGAACCCCATCGACATGTCGGGATGGATCTTCCCGCCGATGCCCTTCGGCTCGGGCTCGCCGATGCCGTGGCGCACACCCCAGCTGTGGTCACGGGCGCCCATCCAACGGTCGGGCGTGATCTCGTAGCGCTGACCGTCGACCTCGAGCCAACCCTCGTAGGCCCCCACATGCGCGAGGCGGTAGGTGTTCTGGGTCTGGCGCTGCCCCACGTAGGTGTAGGACTTCGGTTCGGCCAATGCCTCGGTGGTGGCGGTGAAGGTCACGTCGAGCGACAACCCCCACTCGTTCTCGTCGCAGGTCAGCCGCAGTTGGCGCAGACCCTCGATCACCTCGACGCGGAGCGGGCCGACCGAGGTGTCCATGCGGTCCGAACCGAGCTCGCGAGACGCCCGCACGGTCACCTGATGCTCACCGTGCGACACGGTCACGAACGCGTCGGTGACCCCCATGTTGGGGTACTGACCCATACCGAAGACCATGAACAGCGAGTCGTCCGACCCGTGCATGTTGAAGTAGTACCGGTCGTAGAAGTGACGATCGCCGGTGAACACCGTGTCGATCGGCTCGGGAAACTGATGGATGAGGAAGTCGTCACCGGGGCTGAGAGGCATGCCGGGCAGTCTGACGTCTGCCCCCGCCGCCGGTCCAACCCGCCCCCGTCACACCGGGGGCGGGTCGATGGCCCGGTGCAGACCCCGCCGGGCGAACCACCCGAGCGACACGAGGACCAGCGTGCCGGATCCCACCAGGGCCACCCCGATCGAGGCCACCTCCGCCACCAGACCCTGCAGGATCACCGCAACCGGCGAGACCATCCCGAACCACATCAACCACAGCGACATGACCCGCCCCCGGTAGGCGTCGTCGGTGTGGGCCTGCATCGCCGCGACGACCGTCGACACCCCCGGCGTGAACGACACCCCGGCCAGGAACAACACGGCGACCCCCATCCACAGCTCGGGGACCAGCCCGACGAGGATCACCAACGACGCCATGACGCCCAGGGCCGCCATCACGATGCGACTGTGGTCGTAGCGCTGCTCGATGAACACGAGCAGCAGCGCTCCCCCGAGGGCACCGAAGCCGAACGACGACGCGAGCACGCCGAACTCGCCTTCGCCGGTATCGAAGCCGTCGGTGGCAATGACCGCAATGAGCCATGTGAGGGGTGCCAGCAGCACGCCGACCAACCCGCCGGCGAGCAGGCAGGAACGGATGCCCGGCGACGCGAAGGCGTACCGCATCCCCGCTCGGACCACCTGCCAGAACGACTCGCCGGTTCCCGAGGGCACCGGGCGGGCCGGGATGAGGAAGAGCGCTGCGACCATCACCAGGAAGCTGACCGAGTTGATCCAGAACACCCACACCGCTCCGACGAGAGCGATGAGCAGCCCGGCCAACAGCGGACCGAGCGCGCGCGAGGTGTTCCACTGCGTCGAGTTGAGCGAGATCGCGTTGCGAAGGTGGGTCGCCGGCACGAGTTCCGTGACGATGGCCTGCTGCACCGGCGCGCCGAGCGACGAGACGAATCCGCCGACGATCGACAGGGCGAACAGCAACCAGTAGGGATCGTCGAGCCGCCAGACCGCGATCGCGACGAGGGCGCCGAACACCGATTGCAGGGCGAGGGTCATCGCCAGCAGGTCGCGACGGCGCATACGGTCGGCGAGGCCCCCACCGATCGGTCCGGCCACCGCGAGCGGCAACAACCCGGCGACGGCGACCAGGGTGACGCGCCATGCGCTGTCGGTCTGTTCCTTCACCACCCAACCGAGGGCGGTCAGCGACGCGATCGACCCGACATTCGAGACGACACTGGAGAACCAGAAGATCCGATAGTCACGGTGCCCCATGGCGGCGATGGGCGCGGGAACGGTGACCATCACGACAGCGTGACCGCTTGGCGCTCGACCCTCCAAACTCGCCAGGTCGGCCGAGCGTGACGAGTGTCTGACACCGGCAATGCTTCGCAATGCTCGGAGTCCGGCTTCGCCGGACTCCCCGGTGTGACGGGTCAGTCGGGGATGCGGTCGACGACCTGCCAGCGTTCGGCGCAGCCCATCATGCCGGTGACCATCTTCTCGAAGCGCTGACGGGTCCGGTCCTCGGCCGGCGCGCCGGCCGCGATCACCCCGTGGAGGCTCGCCACGGCGGAGGTGCAGTGGAACTGGAGACTTGCGGCGGCGTCGTCGAGCACCTCGTCGCGCGACCAGTCGGGCCCACCGGCGGCAGCGAGGGCGGCGCGGTACACGTCGAGAAGGGCGCCCTCCTCGGCGACCGACTCGGCGCTGGCGCCGAGTCCGAGGAACCAGGCGAGGTCGCCTCCCGGGAAGCTCTTCATCAGCGTCTGCCAGTCGAGCACCACCGGGCCCTCCACACCGAAGAAGATGTTGTCGAACTCGTAGTCGCCGTGGATCATCGTCCACGGACGCTCGGCGATGCGATCGAGCCACGTCTCCGTGTCGTAGATCCACGTGCGTTCGAAGAAGTCGAGGATCTCGACCGGGGCCATGTCGGGCCATTGTGGGCGAACCGCCGTCCACCCTTCCTGGATGATCGGGATCCCGAGCCGCAGCGACGGCAAGGTCCAGTCGATGGCCCAGTCGAGATCGCCGTAGACGGGGCTCTGCCAGAACTGGCCGTGCATCGTGCCCAGCTGACCCGCGAGCGTCGCGAACGACTCGATGTCGGGCGGCGAGAGGATGTCGCCGGGCTCCCCCTCGATCTTCTCGAGGAGCAACACCCCGCGGCCCGCTTCCTCGTCGTAGTCGTTGACATAGGCGCAGGGCACCCGCATCGGCACCTGATCGGCCACATCGCGGTAGAAGCCGTTCTCCCGCTTGTAGGAGTTCATGACCTGGTTGTACATCCGGGCCAGGTCGTCATCGAGGGGGCACTTGCCGATCATCGTCGACGGCAGGCCGGAGGAGCCCGCGTAGGTCAGATCGACGACGACGACCTCGCCCATGATCCCGGCGAAGCCCGAGATCGGGCTGACCTCGACCGCCGACACCTCCACATCGTGACCACCGGCGGCCAACCGGGCCGAGACGAACTCCGGCGTGAGCTCCGACAACGACAACGGCAACTGACTCATCCGGGGGACTCCTCGTCGGGCACGAACCGATCGACGACGACGGTAGTTCAGGAGTCGCCGGGTGACGCGGCGGCGCGCAGCACCGACGCGAACTCGGCCCGATCGATGTGGTCGCCCAGGTCCCCCACTTCCGTGACGACGGCCGGGCTGTCGAAGAGCCCGTCGGGCGGAGCCGGGAGACCCGTGGCGGGAGGCCGGTCGTCGAACGCCCGCAGGCGAAGGGCCAGGGCGAACGCGTCGCCCGGCGTGAGGAAGTCGTCGGGCGAGAACGTCTGACCCGTCGTCCCCGTCACGACACCGTTGGCCCACAGCCAGTCGACCGCGGCGCGGAAGTGATCGGAGTCGTAGACGTCGACGAACGGCGCCCGCACATCGGAGGCCGGCGCACCGTGGAGCCGCCACAGAGCCGATGCCGCCTCGCCCCTCGTGATGGGGTCGTCGGGACAGAAGCGGCCCGGCGCGCACCCGACGGTCACCCCGATGTCGGCCAGCCACTCGACATCGGCCGACCGGGGCTCGAGGAGCACGTCGCAAAACCCGGCGACAGGGGCGGCACCGGTGGCACACCCGATCCGGCCGGGCCCGACCCACACGAACTCCCACGCCTCCGGATCGGGACCCATGTGCTCACCACCGACCGGATACGACGGGACGAAGCCGAACAACCGAGCCCGGGCGAAGTCGAACTCCGACAGCCAGCGGTAGGCGCGGGTGTTCACGAAGCCGGCGTCGGTCGCACCCACCTCACCGATGTCGACGGCATAGCCGCTGTGGTGTTTCGAATATCCCGGCGGGGCGCTGGTCCGCAGTGCCCGATCGATCGCGGCATCGGTCGTGCCACCGCCCAGACGCGACCGGAACAGCGCTTGTTGGTCGGCGAGGTCGCGGAACGCCGAGGTCAGCATGAGCGAGATCCCGTCGGCCGCCGCTGCAGCCTTCATCGCGGTCCACGCCTCCGCGGCCGGGGACTGGAGCCGGCGCCCGTCGACGCGCACCAACCCCGTGGTCGCCACCGGTCGACGGACGTAGCCGCGTGTCTCGGCGGCCAGGCGGACCCGCTCGTCGAGCGTCGCGTTGCCGGTGATGGCCACGAACAGGTCGTAGACCTCGTCGTCGGGCGTCTCGACCCCGCGGAGGTCGGCGTCGTCGAACAGTCTGAGGTAGACGGCCGGTTCGACGAACGCCGGGGGGTCCTGGGCAGCGACCGGTGCGGCGACGACGAGCAGCGCCGCCAGCACTCCCAGGAGGACCGTCGTCCGGAGCTCAGCCACCGGGAAACGGTACGACACGACGGGCGAGCCAACCGGCCATGCCGCCCATGAGCGCGGTGGGGGCCGGGCGCCAGAGGATGGTTGCGAACCGGGTGAAGAAGCGACGGACACCCCCGGCCGACTCCGCGAACAGCAGGTCGAGGATGTGGACGATGGCCAGGATCACCACGATGGTGGCGACGAGGCTGACGATTCGCCGGAGCCGGGGCGTCACGTCCGCAGCAGGGGTCGTGGCGACGAGCACGGCGGCGGCGAGGATGACGATCCCGGTCGACGGGCTCGCCGACCCCTGCAGGGCCGACCGGAGCCCGTTGCGATCCCACTGACCGTCGATGAGTCGGAACGCGACCGGACCGAGCGCCATGAACGTCGCACACAGACTCAGGACGAGGGCGACGATCTCCCGAGCTTCGTCCCAGGAAACCGGTGCCGGCCCGCGATCGTCGCGTCCGGCGGGTTCCATCGATCAGCCGGCCAGCGCGAGGATCGCGTCGTTGGCCAGCGAGTCGATCGGCCCGGGCACGAGTCCGAACCCGATGGTCAGCACCAACGCGACGCCCACCGCAACCGCTGCGGTGGGGTGCACGGCGATCGGCTCCCGGTCGTCGTCGGCTGTGGTGCCGAGATACATCGACAACACGATGCGCAGGTACAGGAAGGCCGAGACGACGGCGGAGATCATCGCGACCACGGCGAGCCAGAAGGACCGGGCGTCGACGGCGGCACCGATGACTTCGAACTTCGCGACGAACCCCGTGGTGAAGGGCACGCCGGCCTGACCGAGGAGGAACAGCGTGAGCGCGAACGCGATGGCCGGATTGCGATTGCTCAGCCCGTTGAGATCGTCGAGGCTGGTGCCGCGGTCGCCGCGGCCCGACACGATCGACAACACGCCGAACGACCCGATCACCATGAAGGTGTAGGCGGCCGCGTAGAAGACGACGGCGGCGACCCCGCGATCGGTGGCGGCCTGGACGCCGACGAGGATGAACCCGGCGTGTGAGATCGACGAGTACGCGAGCATGCGCTTGGCGTCTCGCTGCACGACGGCCAGGACCGCGCCGACCATGAGCGTGGCCACGGCGAGGGCGTAGATGGCCGGTTGCCAATCCTCGCGATAGTCGAGGAACGTCAGGTAGAAGACCCGGACCAGGGCGGCGAAACCGGCGGCCTTCACCGCCGACGCCATGAACGCGACGACCGGAGTGGGCGCGCCCTGGTAGACGTCGGGGGTCCACGCGTGGAAGGGCACCGCGGCGACCTTGAAGCCGAAGCCGACCAGCAACAGAGCGAAGCCGGCGAGCAGCATCGCGTTGTCGAGGATGACGACGGAATCGAGGTAGGCCCGGATCTCGATCAGGTTGAGCGAACCGGTCGCGCCATAGACCATCGCCATGCCGTAGAGCAGGAACGCCGACGAGAAGGCGCCGAGCACGAAGTACTTGAGACCCGCCTCGAGCGACTCGGCCCGACGGGTGTGCATGGCGGCCATCACGTAGACGGCGATCGACAGCGTCTCGAGACCGAGGAACAACACGATGAGGTCGTTGGCTCCGGCCATCAGCACACCACCGGCGGCCGACAGCATGAGCAGCACGTACATCTCGACGCCGTCGATCTCTTCACGGCGCAGGTAGTTGTCGAGCAGGAGGGCGGTGAGGACGACCGCGAGGGCGATCACGCCACCGAACACGAGGGCAAAGCCGTCGACCCCGTACTGGGCGCCGAACGCGGCGATCGGCTCGCCGGTGACCCGGAACGAGTCGGTCCAGATCTCCACGGTGGCCACGAACGAGATGAGGCCCGCACCCACGGTGAAGGCGGCATCGAATCCGATCTCGAGCGAACGCACGAAGGCCGCCGAAAGCACGAGCACGGCCAGCAGGCCGACATAGAACAGCGGTTCGCCGATGTCGTCACGTACGCCGTCGAGCGGGACTTCGTCACCGACGAGTCCGCCGACGATCCACATGCCCAGCACGGTGACCGGACCGATCGCCGCGGTCGCCGCCTGGTTGAGATCGTCGGGCATGCGCTTGACGATCGAGCGGAACATGATCAGCAACACGGCGCCGACGGCGAGCGCCACGACCGGCGCCAGGGCCGACCAGATGACCTCGGGGGTCTCGACGGGATCAGCGATCTGGAACTGCATCAGTGATCCTCCTCCGCGTCGTCGCCACTGTGGTCGTCTTCGCCCTCACCGCCGTGGTCGTCGACCGGCACGAGGATGTCGGCGGTCGGTTCGGCGAAGTCGTCGACGTGGAACTCGACATGTTCGATGAGGGCGTCGACGGCCGGTTCCATCCGTTCGATGACGGGCTTGGGATAGACGCCCATGAAGACGATGGCGATGAGGAACGGCGCCATGATGAGGCCTTCTCGCACCGTGAGGTCGGGCATCGTGGCGTTGTCGCCCTCGGCGGGACCGTGGAAGACCCGCTGGTAGGCCCAGAGCAGATACAGCGCCGCGATGATCACGCCGGTCGCCGCGACCACGGCCCACCAACGATGGGCGGCGAAGGCGCCGATCAGCGTCAGGAACTCGCCGACGAAACCGTTGAGGCCCGGGAGCCCGATCGACGACAGCATCACGACCATGAACACTCCGGCGAAGATCGGCGCCGGCTTCTGGAGACCGCCGAGCTCACTGATCTCACGGGTGTGGCGGCGGTCGTAGATCCAGCCGACCAGCAGGAACAGGGCACCGGTGGAGATGCCGTGGTTCACCATCTGCAGGATGCCACCCTCGATGCCCTCGGTGTTGAGGGCGAAGGTGCCGATCACGATGAAGCCGAGGTGGGCGACCGACGAGTAGGCCACCAGGCGTTTGAGGTCGCGCTGCATCGTCGCCGCGATGGCGCCGTAGATGATGCCGATCGTGCCGAGGGTCACGAGCGCCGGGGCGAACCAAACGGCCGCTTCGGGGAAGAGGTAGACGCCGAAGCGGAGGAACCCGTAGGTGCCGAGCTTGAGCATCACCGCGGCGAGGATGACCGAACCCGCCGTCGGCGCGTTGGTGTGGGCGTCGGGCAACCAGGTGTGGACCGGGAACAGCGGCACCTTCACTGCGAAGGCGAGAGCGAACGAAAGGAAGATCCAGCGGGCCGTGGTGGTGGCGATCGCCTGTGAGTTCGCGAGCTCGACCAGGTTGAAGGTGAGCACACCGGTCTCGGCCTGGTTGAGGAACGCCAACGAGAGGATGCCGACGAGCATCAGGGCCGAGCCGAACATCGTGTAGATGAAGAACTTCGTGGCCGCGTAGGCCCGTTCGCCGTGACCCCACTTGCCGATGAGGAAGTACATCGGGATCAGGACGATCTCGAAGAAGACGAAGAAGGCGAACAGGTCGAGGGCGAGGAACACGCCCATGCATCCGGCCTCGAGCACGAGCAGCCAGGCGAAATAGGCCTTGGGGTCGTGTTCGGCGTCGATCGCCACGATCGCGAGCGGGAAGATGGCGCCGGTCAGCACGACCAACCACAGCGAGATGCCGTCGACGCCGAGCGTCCACGAGATCCCGAGGCTCTCGATCCACGTGTGGGTGTCGACGAGCTGGAAGTCGGCGCTGCCGCTCTTGAAGTCGGTGAGGACCCACACCGCCATCGCGCCGGTGGCGGCCGAGACGAGGAAGGCGATCTGCTTGAAGTGTTCGGGGCGGCTGTTGGGCAACAGCAGCAGGAACACCGCGCCCAGGACGGGCAGGAGCACGAGGGCCGAGAGCACCGGGAAGGTGGCCTTGGCGGCGTTGGCCGCTTCGGCGGCAAGGAGCAGGGAAGACATCAGAAGTTCGCCCTCGAGAGGAACCAGACGAGCAGGGCGATCGCCCCGACCGCGACCATGGCGGCGTAGGACCGCACGAGGCCCGATTGCAGACGTCGGAGTTGGCCACCGCTGTCACGGACGATCCGTCCGACGCCGTTGACGGCGCCGTCGACGAACGTTGCATCGAACCAGGCGACCAGATCGAAGCTCTTGCGGCCCGGGCCACCCATGAAGTCCGAGATCGTCTCGTCGTAGCGCCATCCCCGGGCGAGGATCGGGCGCTCGATCTTCGAGGCGGGGTACCGGCCCTGGAGGTAGACCGCCACCGCGGCGGCGATACCGATGAGTCCGCCCATCACGGCGATGATGCCCAGGACCCACTTGGTGCCGCCCTTGAAGCTCAGCGTCGCTTCGCTCTCGTGCAGCACCGGCTCGAGCCAGTGCTCGAGGAAGTGCAGGTCCTTGGTGAACGGCAGGTTCATGACGCCGGCGACGATGGCCGCGCCGGCCAGGACCACCAGCGGCAGGGTCATCTGCCACGGCGACTCGTGGGGGTGGTACTCGCGCCGGGCGCGAGCCGCCTCGGGCAGATCGTCCTCGGGGAGATCGCCCACGTTGGGCGCGTTGAACAGGTCGAAGTCGATCGACGCGTCGGACATCGAGGCCGCAGCGACGGTGGCCACCTGCGCCTGCGCGGTGCGCACCGCATCACGGGCTGCTTCGACCGCGGCGTTGGCCTCGTCGGCAGCAGCGCGCGCCTTGTCGACCCCGTCGCGGGCCTTGTCGAGGTTCTTCGTGGCCTTGTCGACGGCCTTCTCGTCGGCCGGGTCGACGTCGGCCATCTCGGTCTCGCGGGTTACGAGCTTCTCCTGCGCCTTCTCGAGCTTCTCGGTGGCCTTGACCACCGCGGCCTCGGCATCGCCGATACCGGCTTCGGCTTCACTGACCGCGGCTTCGGCGGCCTGCACCTTGGTGGCGGCGAGCTCCTCGATCTCCTCGGCCCGCACGTCGGCGAAGCGGTAGCGCCCGAAGAAGGTCATGAAGACCTGGCGGCTCATGTAGAAGGCGGTGAGGATCGCGGTGATGAAGCCGACGGCCCACAGGGCGGGGCTGTCGTTCCAGGCGTAGACCAGGATCTCGTCCTTCGACCAGAAGCCGGCGAACGGGGGCACGCCGGCGATGGCGAGCCAGCCGATGATGAACGTGATCGAGGTGATCGGCATCAGCTTGCGGAGGCCGCCGTAGTGGCGCATGTCCTGGTCGTCGTCCATGCCGTGGATGACGGACCCGGAGCCGAGGAACAGGAGGGCCTTGAAGAAGGCGTGGGTGATCATGTGGAAGATCGCGGCCACGTAGGCGCCGGTGCCGATGGCCAGGAACATGTAGCCGAGCTGGCTGACGGTCGAGTAGGCCAGCACCTTCTTGATGTCGTTCTGGGCGACCGCGATGGTCGCGGCGAACAGGGCGGTGGCGGCGCCGACCCAGGCGATCGTGGTGGGGGCCCAGGAGGCCGACACGTCGATGACACCGTTCATGCGGGTGAGCAGGTAGACGCCCGAGGTCACCATCGTGGCCGCGTGGATGAGGGCCGACACCGGGGTCGGGCCGGCCATGGCGTCGGGCAGCCAGACGAACAGCGGGATCTGGGCCGACTTCCCCGCCGCACCGACCAGCAGCAGGATCGTGATGGCGGTGGCCGTCGACTCGGCGAGACCGGCGTCGGCCGCGAAGATGTCGACGTACTGGATGGACCCGATCGTCGTGAACGTGAGGAACATGGCGACCATGAATCCCCAGTCACCGATGCGGTTGGTGACGAAGGCCTTCTTGCCGGCGGAGGCATTGGCCTCGTCGGTGAACCAGAAGGCGATGAGGAAGTAGGAACACGCACCCACGCCCTCCCAACCGAGGAAGGTGAGGAGCATGTTGTCGCCCAGCACCAGCATCAGCATCGAGAAGGCGAAGAGGTTCAGGTAGAGGAAGAACTTCGAGAACTTCGGATCACCGTGCATGTACCCGATCGAGTACAGGTGGATCAGGGCGCCGACGCCGGTGATGAACATCGTCATCGTGACCGAGAGCGGATCGACCAGGAAGCCGATGTCGACCTGGAAGTCGCCGGCCGGGACCCACTCGAAGAGGGTCTGCACGTATTGACGATGGTGCTCGTCCTCGCCCACGAGGCCGAAGAAGACCACCAGCGACGACACGAACGAACCGAGCATCGCGCCCGTCGCGAGCCAACCGGCCCGCGGTTCACCGAGCTTCGGTCCTGCCAACAGGAGCAGGAGGAACCCGGCCAGCGGGAACGCGGGGATCAGCCAGACTGCTTCGACCATCGCCCTATCCCCTCAGCACCGAGACGTCATCGGCGGTGGCACCGAGCCGGCGCCGGTTGATCGCCACCACGAGGGCGAGACCCACCACCACTTCGACCGCGGCGACCACGAGCACGAAGAACACCGCGATCTGGCCACCGACATCGTTGAGCTCGGCGCCCATGGCCACGAACGTGATGTTGACCGCGTTGAGCATCAGCTCGACACACATGAACATGACCAGCGGGTTGCGGCGGATCAGCAGACCCACCGCGCCGATCGAGAAGAGCACGGCGGAGAGCACGAGATACCACTCGGTGGAGACCTCCATCAGCCGACCTCCTCGTCCGCGTCGTCGTCGCCGTGACGAGTGTCTGACACCGATGTGACAAGGTCGCTGTCGTTGCTGCCGAAGGGGGCTGCGGCGGGGACGTCCATCGAGTCGGGTTCGAGATCCTCGAGGAGGTCGTCGGCGGCAACCGAACGGGTGAGCACCACCGCGGCGATCACGGCGATGGTCAGCAGGCCGGCGGTGATCTCGAACGACAGGGCGTAGTCGCTGAACAGCACCCGACCGATCCGTTCGATGTCGGTGTAGTCGCTGGTGAGGGCCTTCTCCCCCACGCCGCGCACCTGGCCGGTCAGACCGTCGGAGGCGATGATCGTGGTGACCACGCCGAGACCGAGCAGGGCGGCGCCCACCACGAGGGCGAGCGGCTGCTGGCCGGCGATCGGTTCCTTCAGCTGCCATTCCTCGGCCTTGTCGACGCCGAGGAGCATGATCACGAAGAGGAAGAGGATGACGATGGCGCCGGCGTAGACGACGACCTGCACCGCGGCCAGGAAGTGGGCCTCCTGCACGATGAACAACAGGGCCACACCCATCAGGGTCTGGACGAGGAAGAGCGCCGAGTGGACCGGGTTCTTCGACGCGACCACGCCGATGCCGCCGGTCAGCACGATGAGGGCGCCGATGATGAAGGTGATCGTCTGGCCGGTCACGAGTCGGACCCTCCGGACTGGCCCTGCTCGGGCTCACGCACGCCGTAGCCGAGCTCGCCGGCCCAGTGCACGACGCCCTCGTATCGGTGATCACCCGAGGGCGAGGTGGCCCGCATCCAGCCGGACGTCATCTCGTCGTCGCCCGGGCGCCAGTCTTCCCACGGCAGCTGCTGCGGCTTGCCGTCGTCGCCGACGACCAGCTCGTCCTTGGTGTAGATGGCGTCGCTGCGGTTGGTGAAGGAGAACTCGAAGAGCTTCGTCTCGGTGATCGCCTGGGTCGGGCAGGCCTCCACGCAGAGATCGCAGTGGATGCAACGCAGATAGTTGATCTCGTAGACGTAGCCGAAGCGCTCGCCCGGCGACGTGGGCTCTTCGGGGTCGTTGTCGGCGCCGCGCACATAGATGCAGTTGGCGGGGCAGACACCGGCGCAGAGTTCGCAGCCGATGCACTTCTCCATGCCGTCCTCGTAGCGGTTGAGCACGTGGCGACCGTGGAGACGCTCGGTCTTCTCGCGCTTGTCGTCGCGCTTGCCTTCCGGAGCCTTGCCGCCGCGATAGTCGACGGTCATCGTCCGGCCGGAGTCGGTCGACTTGAAGAGCTTCTTGAAGGTGACGGCGAAACCGCGGAAGTAGTCGGTGACGTCAGCCATGGTCGACTCCCTCTCGTTCGAGGCGTTCTTCTCGCGCCGTGCGGATCGCGGCCATGAGCAGGCCGGCCATCACGATGCACACGGCCATGAAGCCGACGACGAAGCCGGTGGTCTGCTCCCAGCCCCACCCACGGTCGTCGCCGACCTGGAGACCGGCGAGCAGCAGGAACCAGGCGAGGGCCAGCGGGATCAGCAGCTTCCAGCCGAGATCCATGAGCTGGTCGTAACGGAAGCGGGGCAGCGTGGCCCGGACCCAGACCAGGGCCCAGAGGAACACCATGGTCTTGGCGAAGAACCAGACGATGCCCCAGATCCACTCGGGGCCGAAGAGCACCGGACCGGCGGGTCCGCCCAGGAAGAGCGTGACCGCGATCGCCGACATCGTGATCTGGTTCATGAACTCGGCGAGGAAGAAGAGGGCGAACCGGATCGACGAGTACTCGGTGTGGAAGCCGCCGACGAGCTCCTGCTCGGCCTCGACGAGATCGAAGGGCGGATGGTTGAGCTCGGCGGTGCCGGCGATCAGGAAGATCACGAAGGGCACGAAGCCCGTGATGATCAGGTTCCAGTTGGGCACGAAGCCCCAGAACCCCTCCCCCGCCTGCTGGGCCACGATCTCGTTGGTCGAGAGCGAGCCACTCATGAGCACGACGGCGGCGATGGCCAGGCCGAGGGCGGCCTCGTAGGACACCATCTGGGCCGAGGCTCGCACCGAGCCGAGCAGCGGGTACTTCGAGCCCGACGACCAGCCGGCGAGCATGATGCCGTAGATGGCCAGCGACGACATGGCCAGGAAGAAGAGGATGCCCACCGGAGGATCGGCCACCTGGAGGAAGGTGACGTTGTCGCCCCACTGGAGGCCACCGGACACGACGCTGCCGTCCTCGAGCACCTGCGTCTCGTTGAAGTTGCCGCCCAGGGGCACGATGGCGAAGACGAGGAAGGCGGGCACGAGCGACAGGTAGGGCGCCAGCTTGAAGACGAACCGATCCGACTTCTCGGGGATCAGGTCTTCCTTCATGAAGAGCTTGATGCCGTCGGCCAGGCTCTGGAGGATGCCCCACGGGCCGGCCACGCTCGGGCCGATGCGGTTCTGGAAGTCGGCGATGACCTTGCGCAGGAACCAGATGTTGAGCATCACGGCCACGAGCAGGAACACGAAGGCCACGACGACCTTCACGAGCACCCACCCGAAGTCGCCGATGTCGACGCCGTCGGTGAAGAGCGGATCGAGTCCGAGGATCATGGCCGCTCCACCCGCACGTCGGTGACCGCCGCCGAGGCGTCGATCAGGGAGTTGGCGGCCCAGCCGTCGACCGAGAAGGGGATGGCGGCGGACCCGGCGGGCACGCCGGCATCGGACGCGACCGGGGCGAGGAGGTGTCCTCGACCCGACTCGACCTTGACGACGGTGCCCCGGTCGACCCCGAGCTTGTCGAAGTCGACGGGGTTGAGCCGTACCTGGATCGAACGGGCGAGCCCGGCGCTGGCCGGGCTGTGACGCAGGGTCACGCCGTCGTCGTACATCTTGCGGGTGGCGACGAGACGCAACGAGTAGGCGTCGTTGGCCGGGCCGGACGCGTCGGGCGCGGCCGGCAACTCGATGTCGCCCGATCCCGGGATCAACAGACCATCGACGCGAGTGACGTCGAGCGCCTCCTCGGTGAGATCACCGTGGACGGCCGACACGGCGGCCAGCTCGGCCCGGATGGCCGCGGGCGAGTCGACCCCGAGGTCGGCTCCGAGCCGCAGGGCGATCTCGGCGGCGATCATCCAGTCGGGACGCGACGTGCCGACCGGGGTGACCTTCTGCTCGCAGACGCTGACCCGTCCCTCGAGATTGGTGAAGGTGCCGCTCGACTCGGTGGGCGCGGCCGCCGCGAGGACGATGTCGGCGAAGCGCACGGCCGTGTCGTTGGGGAGCATCTCGACCGCGATCACCATCGAGGCACCGTCGAGACCGGCTTCGGCCAGCTCGCGATCGGGCACGTCGTTGAGCGGGTCACAACCGAGCAGCACGAGCACGTCGATCTCACCCGCCTTGGCGGCGGCGAGGATGCCGGCGGCATCGTGTCCGGCGGTCGAGGGAACCGACGGCCACACGTCGGCGAACCGGGCGGCACCGGCCGCCAGGGTCGTGCGGCCGGGGAGGAGACCCGGGGCGAGACCGTTGTCGAGCGCACCGTGCACGTTGCCCCGCCGCAGTGCGGAGAGGAACGAGACGTCGGGCAGGGCGGCGAGGGCATTTGCGGCGGCTACGGGAGCCGCAGCCGACTCGGCCAGACAGGCCCGCCCGAGCACCACGGTGACCGGGCCGTCGATGGCCGCAGCAGCGGCGGCGATGGCATCGGCATCGACACCGGCGGCGGCCGTGGCCGGACCGGACACGGCAGCAACCAATGCGGCGGCGAGATCGCCGACCTCACCGGGCCGCGGGTGCAGGGAGTGGCTCGCGATGCCGCTCAGACCTGTGCGATGCGGCGTGAGTTCGATGAGCGTGGCGCCGTCCTCGACGACGGCGTGACGCAGCCGCAGGAACAGGGCACCGAGTTCTTCCTTCGGGTCGGGCCCGACGAGGATCACGGTGCCGCCGGGGCGGCAGGCGTCGTCGATGGTGGCCCGGGGCAGACCGAGCACCAGCTCGGGCGGCAGCCCGTCGCCGAGTTGGGCGTCGACATGGTCGGTGCCGACGACGCCCTTCATCAGCTTGGCCCAGGCGTACTGGGCCTCGTTGGTCAGACGCGCGCCACCGAGCACGGCGACCCGCTGCGGGTCGGCGTCGCGGAGCGCCTCGACGACCGTGCCGAGCGCGCCGGCCCACCCGGCGGGCTCGAGCTCACCGGACGTGGCGCGAGCCAAGGGCTGGTCGATGCGGGCTTCGGCGTTGATGGCCTCGAACGCGAAGCGTTCCTTGTCGGAGAGCCAACCCCAGTTGACGGGATCGGCGTCGACGCCCAGGAGCCGCAGCACGTGATTGCGCGACGACTGGACGGTGATGCGGGAGCCGACGGAGTCGACCCACGCGGTCGAGATCGTCTCCTCGAGGTCCCACGGGCGGGCCTTGAAGCGGTAGGGCTTGGCGGTGAGGGCGCCGACCGGACAGATCTGGACGGTGTTGCCCGAGAAGTAGGAGGCGAACGGCTCGTCGGGGAAGGTGTTGACCTGGGTGTTGTTGCCCCGATCCATGAAGTGGATCAGAGTGTCGCCGGCCACCTCGTCGGCGAAGCGGGTGCAGCGATCGCAGAGGATGCAGCGTTCACGGTCGAGATAGACGGTGTCGCTGATCGGGATCGGCTTCTCGTAGTGGCGCTTCTCCTCGACGAAACGCGATTCGCCGGGGCCATAGGCCATGGTCTGGTCCTGCAGCGGGCACTCGCCGCCCTTGTCGCAGACCGGGCAGTCGAGCGGATGGTTGATCAGCAGGAACTCGAGAACGCCGTCCTGGGCCTTCTTCACCGTCTCGGTCTCGGTCTCGACGGTCATCCCGTCGGCCACCGGGGCCATGCAACTCGGCTGGAGCGCCGGGCCACGGCCGGTGTCGACCTCGACGAGACACATCCGACACATGCCCACCGGGTTCATGCGGGAGTGGTGGCAGAAGCGGGGGATGTAGGTGCCGTGGCGTTCGGCCGCGTCGATGAGCAGCTCGCCGGGGTTGGCCTGGATCTCGACACCGTCGATGGTGACCGAGACGGTGCTCACATCCGGATCGGTCGCCGTCATGCTTGGCTCTCCATCGTTTCGACCATCACCGGGGCGGCGCTGACGGGAATGCTGTCGCGCTTGGTGATCTTCGCCTCGTACTCGTCGCGGAAGCGCCGGATCGTCGAGGTGATCGGGGCGACCGACGACGGACCCAGCGGGCAGATGGTGGTCTGCTTCGGCGGGAACGGCACGGCTTCGAGGCCCTGCGACGGATCAGCCGCGTTCGGATACGGACCGGGCGAGATGTTGTCGGCGATGTCGAGCAGCATGTCGATGTCGCTCGGACGTCCTTCGCCGTCGAGGATGCGCTGGAGCACACGCTCCTCCCAGGTGGTGCCCTCACGGCACGGCGTGCACTTGCCGCACGACTCGCGAGCGTAGAAACGCACCAGCCGCAGCGCGGCCTTGACCGCGTCGGTGGTCTCGTCCATCACGATGATGGCGCCGGACCCGAGCATCGAGCCGGCCGCACCGACGTCTTTCGCCTCGAGTGGGAGGTCGACCTGCTCCGGGAAGAACCACGGGGCCGAGCCGCCGCCGGGCACGAACATCTTGAGTTCGTGGCCCTCGCGGATGCCCTGGCAGAAGTTGTCGCCGTAGAAGAGGTCGCGGAAGGTGGTGACCCCCTGCTCGATCTCATAGACGCCCGGACGCTGGACATGGCCCGACACCGCGACCAGGCGAGTGCCGGGGGAGGCCTCGGAGCCGTAGGTCTTGTACTGGGCGGCCCCGTTGTTCATCAGCCACGGGAGGTTGGCGAGCGTTTCGACATTGTTGACGATCGTCGGCTGCCCGTAGAGGCCGATGGCGGCCGGGAAGTAGGGCGGCTTCAGTCGCGGCATGCCGCGATTGCCCTCGAGGCTCTCGATGAGGGCGGTCTCCTCGCCGACGATGTAGGCGCCGGCGCCCCAGGTGAGGGTGATGTCGACGCTGAACTCGGTGCCCAGGATGTTCTTGCCGACGTAGCCCTTGGCGTAGGCGTCGTTGAGGGCATCGGCGATCCGCTCCTGCGCCAACGCCATCTCGCCCCGCACGTAGAGGAAGCACTGAGCGAGACCCAACGCGTAGCAGGCGATGAGGCAGCCCTCGATCAGCTGGTGCGGGTCGCGCTCCATGAGGAGGCGGTCCTTGTAGGTGCCGGGCTCGGACTCGTCGCCGTTGACGACGAGGTAGTACGGAAACTTTCCGGGGGGCATGAAGCCCCACTTGACGCCGGCCGGGAAGCCGGCGCCGCCACGACCGAGCACGGTCGCCTCGCGAACCTCGTTGTGGACCTCGGCGGGAGTGCGGTCGAGCGCGGCACGGAGGCCGTCGTAGGCGCCGGTCGCCTCGGCCCGGCCCATGGTGAACGAGTCGTCGTAGGGGAACCGCGAGGTGACGATCTTGGGGCCGTCGTTGTCGACGTAGCCGGGCGCGTGGGGGACGTAGGCGTGGGTCGGCATCAGGCGTTACCTCCGCCGTCGGTCGATTCGACCTCGTTGCGGGCCAGCCACACCGGCGCCTCGCGGGCTTCCTCGGGCGGCACGATGCCCGCGCCGGCCTCGGCCGGAATCGACTGGCGAACCGTGGCGAGTGTGCCGTGGTCCGGGATGTCGGTGCGGCCGTGACGCAGGTCGTCGATGAGTTGGTCGAAGTCGTCGTTGGAGACCCGCAGCTTGTAGCGATAGTTGACCTGCAGGCACGGGGCCTCGGTGCAGGCCGCGATGCACTCGACGTCTTCGATGGTGAACATGCCGTCGGCGGTGGTGCCGCCGGCCTTCACCCCGAGCGTCGCCTCGGCGTGTTCGAGGAGTTCCTCGCCGCCGAGCAGCTGACACGACAGGTTCGTGCAGACGTTGACCATGTACTTGCCCACGGGATGGAACTTGAACATCTCGTAGAACGATCCGGTGCCCTTGACCTCGGCCGGGGTGGTGCCGGTCAACTCGGCGATGTGGCGCATGGCGTCGTCGGTGACCCAACCGTCCTGCTCCTGCGCGAGGTGCAGCAGCGGGATGAGGGCCGACTTGGGTCGCGGGTAGCGAGAGATGATCTCGTTCGCGATCGCGAGGTTGGCATCGGAGAAGCGGGCCATCAGCGATCGACCTCGCCCATGATCGGGTCCACCGACGAGATGATGGCGACGCCGTCGGCGATCAGGCCGTCTTTCATCAGGTGGGGCATCGTCTGCAGATTGATGAAGCTCGGGCCGCGCACGTGCATGCGATACGGCGTGGAGGTGCCGTCGCTCACGATGTAGACGCCGAGTTCGCCGCGGGGCGACTCGACGGCGCAGTAGGCCTCACCGGCCGGCACCTTGTAGCCCTCGGTGAAGATCTTGAAGTGGTGGATGAGCGCTTCCATCGACTGGTCGATGCGCACGCGGGGTGGCGGGGTGACCTTCTTGTCCTGGATGCGATAGTCGCCCGACGGCATCTTCTCGAGGATCTGACGGACGATCTTCATCGACTCGCGGATCTCGTTGAGCCGGATGGCGAAGCGGTCGTAGCAGTCACCGTAGGTGCCGACGAGCACGTCGAAGTCGACCTGGTCGTAGGCGAGATAGGGCTCGTCGCGACGGAGGTCCCAGGCGTAGCCGGTCGACCGCAGGAGGGGGCCGGTGGCCGAGAGCGCCAACGCCTCGTCGGTGTTGAGCACGCCGACACCCTGGAGCCGTTCACGCCAGATCGGCTGCCCGGTCATCAGGACGTCGTATTCCTCGAGGCGGGGCTCGGTGATCTCGAGGATGCGCTCGACTTCTGCTTCCCAGCCGTCGGGCAGGTCGGCGGCCACACCGCCGGGGCGGATGTAGTTGTGGTTCATCCGCAGACCGGTGACCATCTCGAAGAAGCGGAGCACTTCCTCACGTTCGCGCCAGCCGTAGATCATCATGCCGACGGCACCCAGATCCATGCCGTTGGTCGCCATGAAGAGCAGATGCGACGACATGCGGTTGAGCTCGCACATCAGCATCCGGATCCACACGGCCCGCTCCGGCACCTCGATGCCCAGGAGCTTCTCGGTGGTGAGCGAGAACGCCAGCTCGCTGAACAGCGGCGACGCGTAGTCCATGCGGGTGACGTTGGTGCACCCCTGGAGGAAGCTCAGCTGTTCGGCCTGCTTCTCCATGCCGGTGTGGAGGTAGCCGACGACCGGCTTGGACCGCAGGACGGTCTCACCTTCCATCTCCAGCATGAGGCGCAGCACGCCGTGGGTCGACGGGTGCGACGGCCCCATGTTGAGCAGGACCCGCTCGTCGTCGGCCATCGTGTCGGGATCGTTGCCGATCTCGGCCGCCGCGGTCTCGGAGAGACGCAGGACCGCGGAGTCGTCGCCGCGCCGGAGCACTCGTTCGGCCGTCATCGCTGACCCGTCGCCTTCTGGCTTCGCACCGTGCGGCTCATCGGACGTTGCTCGCTGACTTGAACTGCACGGGGATGCTCCCGACGGCGTAGTCCTTGCGCAGCGGATACCCGACCCAGTCTTCGGGCATCAGGATGCGGCTCATGTCGGGGTGCTCGTCGAACTCGATGCCGAACATGTCGAACACCTCTCGCTCGAGGGCCTCGCTGCCCGGCCACAGGTCGAACAGCGACGGCACCACCGGCTCGTCGGCGGGCACCTGGACGCGCACTCGTACCCGGTCGCCGCGCTCGTGGTTGATCAGCTGGACGACCACTTCGAAACGCTCGGCGTCGAGCCCATCGGGCAGGTCACGCGGCGCGGCGTAGGCCAGGAAGTCGACGGCGGTGAGATCGATCAGCTGATCGAACCCGTCGTCTTTGGCCGCGGTCATGGTGTCGAGATAGGTCTCGCGGTCGGCATGGAGCACGACGTCGCCCAGCGAGTCGGTCACGATCGCGCCGAATCGGGTCTCGTGGTCGGGACCCGCATCGATCTCGTCAGCGCTGGCGTCGGCGCCTTCTCCTGCCGTGTTCTCGTCGTCGCTCACCGTCAACTCCCGATGGTGAGACCGGCGGTCTGGCCGTCGCGCTGCTCGATGACGATGCCGGCACCGCCGCCGTTCTCTTCGCGCCGCTTCAGGATCTCCTGGTTCTCGATCTTCTCGTGGAGGGTGAAGATCGCGTGCATCAGGGTCTCGGGGCCCGGCGGGCAGCCGGGGGCGTAGACGTCGACGGGGACGACCTGGTCGACACCCTGGACGATCGCGTAGTTGTTGAACATGCCGCCGCTGCTCGCGCACACGCCCATGGAGATGACCCACTTGGGTTCCATCATCTGGTCGTAGACCTGCCGTAGGACCGGAGCCATCTTCTGGCTCACCCGGCCGGCGACGATCATCAGGTCGGCCTGCCGAGGCGACGCCCGGAAGGTCTCCATGCCGTAGCGGGCGAGGTCGTAGTGCGCGGCGCCGGTCGCCATCATCTCGAGCGCGCAGCAGGCGAGCCCGAAGGTGGCCGGCCAGGTGCTGCGTCGACGGGCCCAGTTGATCAGGTTCTCGACGTTGCCGGTGATGAAGTTGTGCTCGAGCCCACCGAGGCCGTCGGCCGCGATGTCGGCCGTGTCGCCGATCTTGGGGAGATACATCAGGCGGCCTCTTCGGCGTCGTTGCCCGGTGCCGGCGCGCGGTCTTCGAGGCCGACGCGACGAATGGTGGTCTGGGTCGTGCGCTCCGGGGCGGTGATCCCCGACGGCGCCGCGGTCTGCTTGATCGGACCCCACTCGAGCGCACCATTGCCGATGAGGTAGACGAACGACTCGAACACGGCGAACGAGAACACCATGATCAGCACGAGCCCGAAGATCCCGAGGCCACCCTGGGCCACGGCCCACGGGTAGAAGAAGATGATCTCGATGTCGAACACGATGAAGATCATCGCCACGAGGAAGAAGCGGACCGGGAACCGCTCGGGCGTCTCCTTGGTCGGCACGATGCCGCACTCGTAGGGGGCCTGCTTGGCCGCGCTCGGGTTGCGCGGCGCGAACAGCCCTGACGCCACGAAGCTGCCGGCGGCGAACAGTGCGGCGACGGCGAAGAGCGCCAGCAGCGGAAGGTACTGGCCGAGCATCGGCCTACGACGCCTCGCCGTCGGCGGCGCGTGCCATCGCGACCTTGTCACGCTCGTGGAGCATGTAGCAGAAGGCGAAGAAGAGAAGCAGTGAACCGATGGTGACCATCGCCGGGAGGAGGCGCAGGTTGCCGAGGTTGCGGACCATGATCACGGAGACGACCGGCTCGTTCTCGTCGGCCACCGGACGCTTCGGCGCGGTGCCCGGCAGGTTGTCGAGCGACTCGGCGGTCACGGCCTGCACCTGGATCAGGGCGTAGCCGGTCGGGTGGCCGAAGGTGAGCGCCGACTTGATCTGGGTGTAGATGCGGTCCCATCGGTTGGGATCGTCGGGCAGACCGTCCTTGCCACCCGAGGCATACCCGTTGAGGATCTTGAACTCGGTCTGACCGGCGAAGTCGTAGTCGACGCTCTCGAGCAGCATCGCGATGGCGGACGCCTGGGCCTCGCCCATCTCGGCGGTCGACAGCAGTCGCCAGTCGCCGAGCTCGGGGAGCTCGTCGGGCACGATCGACGGCGCAACCGCCGCGAGCTCGGAGAGGGTGGTTGCCTGGTTCTTGGCGTCTTCTTCGACCGCGAGCGCCTCGATCTCCGCGTCGGTGAGTCCCTCGATCTGGTCGGCGGTCAGGTCGTCGACGGTGATCACGCCGAAATCGGCCCAGGCCGTGCGGATCTCGGAGACCCGGGCCTGTTCGCCAGCCGGAACCACGGTCTCCCAGTCGGGACCGAACGCCTCGTCGCCGAACTCGGCCACGATCGCGTCGTGTGCGCCGATGACCAGTTGGTAGGCGTTCGGCAACTGCTCGGAGGAGAGCGTCTCGGCGGTGTCGTTGGCCGCGAACTCGAGATGGGCGCCGCCAAGGTCGCCCTCGACGATCTCGATCTCTTCGAACACGGGACGGTCACCGGCGTAGCCGATGCCGTAGATCCACCAGACGGAGCCCATGATCGCCATCCAGCCGAAGAAGCCGGCGGAGGCGATGAGCGTGCCGAGGCGGGTGCCGCTGTTGGTCGAGAGGATCAACCACACGGAGCCCATCAAGACGACGACTCCGGTGAGCACGGCCAGGAAGCCGCGGATTTCAGGGTCCCAGGCGAGACCGGCGATGAGATCGATCATCTGCATCAGAGGTTCCTCTCGAACGCCACGATGGCGTCGATCTGATCAGAGGTGAGCAAGGCGGGATAGTCGAACTCGGCATCGCTGGCGATGCCCGGTCCGACAGCGTCGGCTTCCGTGTTCGGGCCGAATCCGGGCATCTGGCCGTTGCCGCCGGAACCGCCCCGGCCATAGGCCTGCCCGATGACCTGACCGACTTCGATGAAGGTCGCATGGGTGCGCGCCGTCTCGAACTGGTTGCGGGTCGACTCACTCGTGAGCGGTGGGCCGAAGTAGCCGCCGCCCTGGTCGTAGCCGTCGGGCAGGATCGACTCGGTGGTGCCGTTGGCCCGGACCGTGAAACGCTCGGCGGCGTCGTAGCTCCACCCGAAGGTGTGGCACCGGGCGCAGCTGTAGGTGCCCTGGGAGGCCGGGTTGGCGAAGAGGAACTCGCCGTACTGCCAGTAGTCCTCCACATTGGGCACGGCATCGGGATCCGAGAGCAGGTCGAGGGCGGCCCAGCGCAGCGCGAGGTTCTCCCCGTCGGCATTGAGGTTGACCGGATCGGACAGCGACGGGTCGTCGAGCAGGGCGAGGCCTTCGGCCACGTTGGCGATGCCCTTGGCGTCGGCCACCCATTCGATGGCCGCGGCCTCGAGCTGGTCGCCACCGGCCGAGCGAGCCTCGGACACCGCGCCATTGGCGTCGTCGAGCGTGTCGCACAGGGCACGTTCGTCGGCCTCGAGGTCGTCGTGGTCACACTGGACGTCGGGTCCCTCGACGGCGAGCAGCGCGTCGAGTTGGGCCGCCTCTGCCTCGCGGATCGCGACCAGATAGTCGTCGGTGAAGCGTTCGTCCTCTTCGACGATCCACTCGCGCACGGCCTGCAGCACGCCTCCCTCGACCTCGGAGCGGATGGTCTCCTCCTCGATCTGGATCGAGCGGAGGTAGAAGATCACTTCTTCGATCTGCTGGTCGGTGAGCGGACCACCGCCACCGCCACCCCACGCGGGCATGACCCCGTTGCGGCCGAAGTTGAGCACATGGACGATCTCGTCCTCGGTGTGGCGCGACATCAGCGTGTTGAGCGCAGGCGCCCGCCACACGACCTGGGCCACGAACCCGCCGTCGTCGTCGGTGATCGCGGTGGTGACCGCGCCGCCGGCACCGGCCGAACCATGGCAGGTCACACACTGGGCACCCTCGACATAGATCTCCTCACCACGGTTGGTGAAGATGCGGGCCGTGTCGACATTGCGGCCGTCTTCACGACCCGGCTCACCGAGCCAGTAGAAGGGCAGCGCAATGGCGATGATCGTGAGCATCGCCAGGTTGGCGGCGAGCGCCAGGTCGAGCCGCCTGCCCTCGAGGTCCTCGTCGAGCAGTGCCGGGCTGCGGTTCGCCGCGAGCTCGATCTCCGACCCGACCTCGGCCTTGGCCGATCGGATGTTGAAGAAGATGTAGACGAGGCCACCGATGAAGACGATCGCCAGGATGACGAAGCCGATGGTTCGTTGTGTGGATGCAGCGAGCAGCATGCGCGTAAGAAGGGTTCTCGAGAGTGTCGGGACGGAAACGGAGCGAGGTTACTAGTGAGTGGACTGACCGATGCAGTTGGGCCCTTCGGCCTCCTGGCCGGTGGTGTTGGTGCCGATGGCGGGACCCTGGATGATGGTGCCGGTGTCGACGGTGAGGGAGCCGTCGGAACCGATGGACATGGCGAAGCGGTCCATGCCGCGAGGAGCGGGACCACCGCGCTTCTCGCCGACCTGGTTGTACTGCGAACCGTGGCACGGGCACTCGAACCACTGTGAGGTGCCGCACTCCGGCACGCGGCACCCGAGGTGCGGGCACTTCTGGTAGAGGGCGATGATGCCACCGTCGAGGCCGAGCTGGATGCCGGCGGTCATGCCGCTGAGCTCGTTCGCGGAGTAGACGGCGTTCGCCTTCTCGATCGCGCCGTTGGGGTACTCGGTCAACCACATGCGGCCTTCAGCCTTGTAGAGGAAGCCGTTGGCGCCGCGGATCTGGCCGAGAAGGTCGCTCACGAGACCGACCTTGATGGCCGAGCCGAAGCCGCCACCGAGCTGCGGCCACAGGAAGGCGATGCAGGCTGCGCCGAAGCCGGAGAGGCCGAGGGTGAACATCAAGACGATCGAGCGGTTGAAGAACTGCCGACGGGTGACGCCGATGATCTCCGGGTCCGGCGGCACGTAGGGGGCCGGAGGGGCGCCGGCGTTGGCCAGGGCCAGCTCCTTCGACGCGGCCTTGCGCTCGATGACGGCAGCCTTCTCGACCTGCTTGCCGGTGAGCTCCTCTTCGGACCCGAGCGCGGAGCTCGCGGCGTCGCGCTGGCGCGTCTCGCGCGACAGCATGCCGACGGCCTGGTCGGTCTGGCGCGACCGCATGGCGGCCGCGACGGCGACGAGGGCCAGTACGGCGATGACGCTGATTCCGATTACCAGCATGATTTGCCTCCTCTGGGCGTGGTACCCAGCTTGGCCTGGGGGACGACCCCAGTTGTCGCAGCGAAGTGGTCGTTCATCACAGCTCGAAGAAGAGTCCGGCTTCCCACGGGAAGACGAAGTTGAAGCCCGGGCCCCGGAAGAAGGAGCCGATCATGACGAGAACCGCCCAGAACATGAGGTGGATCGTCATCAGGGAGACCGCGAACTTGCGGTCCTCGGGCTTGTTGGACGGGTTCTTGTCGATGTAGGGCGCCAGGATCAGGACGAAGAGCCCGATGCCCGGAATGGTCACGCCGGCGACCATCGGGTGGAACATCGTCAGGAGTTCCTGCAGACCCAGGAAGTACCAGGGCGCCTTCGACGGGTTGGGAGTCTCGTTGAAGTTGGCGAGTTCGAGCAGCGGGGCGTTGACGAAGATCGAGAAGATCAGCGTGAAGGCCGTGATGAACAGGGCCGCCGCGAACTCGATGACCAGGAGATGGGGCCACACGTGGACCTTGTCCTGGGGGACCGCCTTGACGTCCTGGATCGAACCCGACTTGACGACAGTGAGCAGTCGCTGGGTGTGACCGCCGGGACCGGTGGCCAGTGGTGCGGCAGCCGCGGCGGCGGGGGCCGCGGCGGGAGCGGCGGTCGCCACGGCACCGCCGGTGTCGCCACCGTCGGCCTTGGACTTGGCGGCCTTGGAGCGCTCGAGCAGGTGGGCCGGGATCTTGGACGCGGCCTCCTGTTGTTCGGCGGTGAGTTCGGTTTCCTCGGCCGGCGCGGCGTCGCCCGACGCCGCAGCCTTGGCCGCGGCGGCCTTGGCCTTGGCCTCTTCGGCTCGCTTACGGAGGTGCTCTGGGACTTCGGTCATCGTTCCTCGTCTCTACCCAGCCCTGGCCTACAGCGGACCCGAGATGCCGCCGTCCTTGCGCACCCGCCAGAAGTGAATCGCCATGAAGATGACGATCACGAACGGGAGCATCAGGACGTGGAGTACGTACCAACGCAACAGGGTGTCGGTGCCGATCTCGACGCCGCCGAGCAGCACGAATCTCACCTGATCACCGAAGACGGGGGTGTACCCCATCATGTTCGTTCCCACGGTCACCGCCCAGAGGGCCAACTGATCCCAGGGCAGGAGGTAACCGGTGAACGACAGCAGCAGGGTGAGCATCAGCAGGATCACGCCGATGACCCAGTTGAACTCACGCGGTGGCTTGTAGGCGCCGTGGTAGAAGACGCGGGCCATGTGGAGGAACACGGTGAGCACCATGAGGTGCGCACCCCATCGATGCATGTTGCGGACCAGGAGGCCGAAGGTCACCGAGGTCTGCAGGGTGTAGATGTCGTCCCAGGCCGCCGCTGCGGTCGGGCGGTAGAAGAACATCAGGAAGATGCCGGTGACGGTCAGGAGGATGAAGAGGAAGAAGCTCAGGCCACCGAGGCAGAGCGTGTAGCTGACCTTGACCGCGTGACGCTTCACCTTCACCGGGTGGAGGTGGTACATCACCGAGTTCATGATCACGTAGGACCGGTTCCTCGGGCTGTCGGTGTAGCCCTTCCGGAAGATCGAGCCGGGACGGAAGATGGAGTTCCAGGCCTGACTCGAGACGATGTCGTCGCCGAGCTGCGACATGGAGTCCTGTATCCGCTGTGGGAGCGGCTTCTGGATTTCTTCGTCGGTGTCGTTCGCCATGATGCGTCTTTCTCCTGCGTCGCCCGGCTCAGCCGAGGCGCATTCCGTATCCGTAGCCGTGAGAGTTGGTTCGTTGGTGGGCGTCGCCGCCGGCGGCGGGGTCGCCGATCTTGCCGAGGATGATCACGCCCGTGGGGCAGCGATCGACGCACAGCGCGCAGCGGGTGCACACGTCGTCATCGATCGTGAAGATCACGTGGTCGTTGGGGTCGGTGCCCGGGAGTTCGGTGCCGATGGCCTCGTCGATGGCGTCGGGGCGCACCATGAAGATGCACTTCCACGGGCAGATGTCGACGCAGCCCTCGCACATGATGCACTCGGACTGGTCGATGTGGATGAACTGCTTGGGCTTCACCGCCTGGCTGAGCCAGGCCGCATCGACTTCCTGGAGCACGTAGTCGTCGCGGAACTCCGGCATCGGAGGATTCGCATCGGTCTTGGTCACGACGCCGCACCCTCCTTCACGAGGGGACGGCCGAAGCTCGAACGGGCCGGCGCGGTCGACTCCTGCGCCTTGCCCCGGTTCTGCCAGACCGACCAGAGCCAGATGTTGCCGCCGAGCACAACGCCGTAGATGACAACGGCGATGATGTGCTCGATGTGGAGATAGTTGATCGTGATGGGGTTCCAGCCACCCTCGGTCTGCGGCTTGAGGAAGCCGCCGGGGCCGTGGAGGAACTTGTCGGAACGCCAGTTGAGTTCGTTCTCCGCCCAGACGAGCCACTGGTGCGGCACGACGCCGTAGGCCCAGAACATGAGGAAGAACACCACGAAGGCACCCATCATCGCTTCGCCCCAGGTGTGGGGTTGGCCGACCGGGCGTCGCTTCGCGTACGCGAGGATTCCCCACACGATGACGGCGGTGATGACGATGGAGAGGGTGAAAGCAACCACGAGCGGCTCCTGCTGGAGTCGTCGATCCACGAGGCTCGTGAATCCACGCACAAGTGTAGACCCGAGCAGACCTGCGACTCGGGTTGGGCGAAGGTTTACCACGGGAAAAGTCGCCCGGACCCAATCCGGCGCCGCGGAAATCTGACGCGGATCCGATTCCCTCCCCAAGTTGCTCCTACGTGCGACACTGCCTCTATCCTTCGCACGGTCTGTACGCGTGCAGACCGAGCATTAAAGATCTTGTCCTGACCCCGCACCGGAGACGACGGTGACCGAAGTACCCGAGCATCTGCTCAAGAAGGCCGCAGAGGCCCGTGCCCGCCTCAAGGGCGAAAGCACCGACACCGGCGCCGCCGCCGACGCACCCGCCGCCGAGGCCGCGCCCGCATCGACCGCACCGGTCCCCGCCGCGGCCGCCGTGCCCGCCGAGCCCGAGCCCGAACCCGAGCCGGTCCCCGACACCCCGTGGGTCGCGGCCGCCAAGGCCCGCAAGACCATTCCGGTCTGGGTCATGCCCGTGCTCCTGTTCCTCCCCTTCTGGGCCATCTACTACGTCGGCTATCTCGAGCGTCCGCCGGCCGAGGGTGGCCTCGCGGCCGAAGGCGAAGAGATCTACGCCCAGTGCGCCGGCTGCCACGGTGGTGGCGGCGGCGGCGGAACCGGCCGTCAGCTCAACGACGGGCAGGTCACCCTCACCTTCCCGCACGGCGTCACCGAGAGCGGCTACGACGGCCTCGCCGGCATGATCGCCTGGGTGGCCAACGGCTCCAACAAGACCGCCGAGCTCGAGGGTGGCCCCGGCTACGGCGACCCCGACCGCGAGGGCGGCCAGCACCAGATCGGCGGCGGCGGCATCATGGCCGGCTTCGCCGCCGGCCTGAACGTGGAGACCCTCGGCGCAGTCGTCTTCCACGAGCGCGCCCAGTTCGGCGACCTCGAGGCCGACATCGTCATCGAGGAGCTCGAACTCCTCGAGGAGTGGATCGTCGTGATGGAAGAGGAGGGGATCGAGATCGTCGACATTCCCTACGACACCGTCCACGAGACCCTCGAGACGGCTCGCGGCAACCTCGGTCTCGCCGAGAGCTGAGCCTCAGCCCACGTCGACGGCGTCGCGTGATCCGAGTTCGGCGCGCAACGAGTCGGCCAACGCGGCAAGCGCCGGATCGTCGGCAAGCAACGCGATCTTCGCGTCGATGACGTCGCCCTCGACCGGCCATCCGAGCACCCACGCGGTGAAGGTCTCCGACAGATCCTCGTGGGCCGAGGTCGACGCGTAGGAGTTGACGAAGTGCTCGATGTCGCCGCTCGCGACATCGTCGGGCCAGAACCGTTGGGCGTAGCGGGCCAGGACGGACCCTTCGGCCGCGCACCCGAGGGAGATCACCACGCCATCACAGTCGTCGACCTGGTTGAAGGTGAACACTGCACGATCGAGGGTGATCACGTGCGAGAGCTCGTGGACGATGGTCTCCTCCAGCAGGGCGCGATCGGGAAGGTCGGCCACGTCCAGACTGAGGATCCAGCCGCCAGTCGCCGACGGGTGGACGACGCCGACGAGGCCCCGCGGCTCCTCACGAACCACCGAGAGCTGCGCCAGCGCGTCGCGGTGGGCCGCGGGCCAGATGCCGTCGACGACTTCCCAGACGGCGGCCAGTTCACCCTGCAGCTCGTCGCGGGGAACGCCGTCGACCACGATCACGTCGCCGACCCGCTCGACGGTCTGACGGTAGGACACCCGTTCGACGACACGGGCGGTCTCGTCGCCGAGCTCGACGCCCGCGACACCGACCCGGGTCGCCGGCGGACCGACATCGCCGTCCCACGGAGCGGCGATGTTCACGACCGCGGCGAGGCCCACGGCCGCCGAGAGTCCTGCGATTCGTGTTCGTCGTGTGGGCATCATTTCCGTCCGCTCCCCAGGATAGATACCCGTCCGGCGCGGTCTCCATGAGCCGTCCGGCACGCTCTTCATGAGCCGTCCGGCACGGGGTCGACGATCCGGTGGGCCGGAAGCACCAGTCGGGCGCGGCGACCCGCGAGACTGAGGCCGCGGCGCAGCGATGACGACTCGGCCCGCGGAGGCGATCAGGTGGACATCACGACGAGCGAGGAGTGGTCGGCCGTGTCCGACCACGCGGCCCGTTTCGACGACCTCGAGCTCCGCCGGCTCTTCGCCGACGATCCCTCAAGGGCCGACACGATGACGCTGCCCGTCGGCGATCTGATCATCGACATGTCCAAGCATCGCGTCACCGCGGCGGTGCTCTCCGACCTCGTGGCGCTGGCCGAGCGAGCCGGTCTCCCCGAACGCATCGCGTCGATGCTGCGGGGCGATCGCATCAACACGACCGAGGACCGCGCCGTCCTCCACACCGCCCTGCGGTCGCCGATCGACCGGGTGATCGAGGTCGACGGCGAGAACGTCGTCCCGGCGGTCCACGACGTGCTGCGCAAGATGACCGCCTTCACCGACCGCGTCCGCGACGGGGACTGGACGGGACACACCGGTCGAGCGATCGAGACGGTCGTGAACATCGGGATCGGGGGATCGGACCTCGGCCCGGTCATGGCCTACGAGGCGCTCGCCGCGTTCCACCACCCGCGCCTGCGTTGCCGGTTCGTGTCCAACGTCGACGGAAGCGACCTCCACGCGGCGGTCCGCGACCTCGATCCGGCCACCACCCTCTTCGTCGTCTCCTCGAAGACCTTCACCACCCAGGAGACACTCACCAACGCCCACTCGGCGCGGCGCTGGTTGACCGCGGCACTCGGCGACGAGGCCGTCGCCACCCATTTCGTCGCCGTCTCCACCAACGCGCCCGAGGTGCAGGCCTTCGGGATCGACACCAACAACATGTTCGGCTTCTGGGACTGGGTCGGCGGTCGCTACTCCGTCGACTCGGCGATCGGACTCACGCTCATGCTCGCGATCGGCGCCGAGCACTTCACGGCCTTCCTCGAAGGGTTCCGAGTCGTCGACGAGCACTTCGCCCAGGAGCCACTCGAGCGCAACGGACCCGTCCTGCTCGGCCTCCTCGAGGTCTGGTACCGCACGTTCAACGACCTCCCCACGCGGGCGGTCCTCCCCTACTCGAGGTATCTCCACCGGTTCCCGGCCTACCTCCAACAGCTCGACATGGAGAGCAACGGAAAGCGGGTGCGCGCCGACGGTGCCGGGGTCACCTACGAGACCGGACCGATCGTCTGGGGAGAGCCCGGCACCAATGGACAGCACTCGTTCCACCAGCTGTTGCACCAGGGCACGACCATCGTTCCGGCCGACTTCATCGTGATGGCCCGCCCCGACCACACCGAGGAGGAGGTCCCCGGGATCGGTGCCCACCACGATCTGCTCGTCGCGAACTGTTTCGCCCAGTCCGAGGCGTTGGCCTTCGGCAAGACGGCCGACGAGGTGGCCGCCACCGAGCCCGACCCGTCGCGGGTCCCCCACCGCACCTTCCCGGGCAACCGGCCCTCGACCACGATCATGGCGCCGGCGCTGACCCCCTCGGTGCTCGGGCAACTCATCGCCCTCTACGAACATCAGGTGCTCACCCAGGGCGTGGTCTGGGGGCTCAACTCCTTCGACCAGTGGGGAGTCGAACTCGGCAAGGTGCTCGCCCAGGCGATCGTGCCCGAGCTCAGCGACACCTCGCTGCCGCTCGAGCACGACCCCTCGACCAACGCCCTGATCCGGCGTTACCGCAACGATCGGGCGAACTGAGCTCGCGAGCTAGCGGGCCACGATCAGCTGGAACTCGACGATGCCCTCGTCGGCGACCGACACCACGATCGGGGCCGACGGCGGAGTCACGCCGAAGTCCTCCCAGACCACGTCGGTGCTCCCGACGATCACCGCGAAGCCGTCGTCACGAACGTTGGCGTCGATGGCGAAGGTGACCGGCTGCGTGACCCCGGCGACGGTGAGGTCACCCTCGATGGCGAAACTCTGCGCGGCGCCACCGACCTCGAGAGCCGACACGTCGACGCCGCCTGCGAAGGTGAACGTGGCTTCGGGGAACTCGCTGGCGCTGATGGCGTTGCGGATGGCGTTCTCGCGGCGGGAGTCATTGGACGAGATGGTGGTCATGTCGACGGTCACCTCGGCGCCCGTGAGCTGACCGTCGGCGATCGTCACGGTGCCGGTCACGTTGCCGGAGCGCCCGACCGCGGTCACCGCACCGATCGTCAGTTCCTCGTCGACCCGGAACCCGGCGAAGCTGCCGCTCGCCGACTCGAAGTCGAACTCGCCCACTTCGTCGTCGACGATCCACACGCCGTCGATCCCGTCGACGACCGGAGCGTCGTCAACGGGCGCCACGGTCTCGTCGGGTTGATCGGTTTCGGCCGCCGGAGGGTCGTCGGCGGCAGCCAGGTCGGCGTCGAGCTGGTCGTTGGCGCTGCCGACGTCGACCGCTTCGGGGGCGTCGTCCTTGAGGAAGAGGAACCAGACCGCGACCGCCACCGCGATCACCGCCACCAGTCCGCCACCGATCACATACTTCTTGTTCATTGTCCTGCTCCTGAGAGGGTCGTTGCTCGCCTGTTCGTGCACGGAAGCCGAACAGTTCGCGATTCGGGTGAGAAATCAGAGATTCTTCGCCACCTGGCGAACGGCATCGATTGTCGCGTCGACCTCGTCGCTACCGTGGGCGAGGCTGGGGAAGAGGGCCTCGTAGGCCCCGGGAGCGAGCGCCACGCCGGCCTCGAGCATCCCGTGGAAGAAGCGTTCGTACACGCCGTTCTCGCAGACGGCCTTGGCGCCGTCGAAGTCGACCGGCGCCTGCGGGCCGAAGAAGAGGCCGAGCAGGGGGCCGACGCGTGGCACGCTGGCGACCACGCCGGCCTCGGCGAAGGCATCGGTCATCCCGGCCTGCAGGGTCGCTGCGGTGGCGGTGAGCCGGTCGTAGGCGGCGGGGGTGAGCTGCTCGAGTTGGGCCAGACCGGCCGCCATGGCGAGCGGGTTCCCCGACAGGGTCCCGGCCTGGTACACCGGCCCGAGTGGAGCCAGGTGCGACATGATCTCGCGGGAGGCCCCGAAGGCGCCCACGGGGAGTCCGCCGCCGATCACCTTGCCGAAGCACCAGATGTCGGGTCGGATCTCGAACCACTCGGCAGCCCCACCGCGGCAGAGACGGAACCCGGTGATCACCTCGTCGAACATCAGCAACGCGCCGGCCTCGTCGCACGCGGCGCGAAGGCCGGCGAGGAACCCGGGCTGGGGCTCGATGAGCCCCATGTTGGCCGCCACCGGTTCGACGATGACCGCCGCGACCGTGTCGTCGATCTCGGGGACGACGTTGTAGGGCGCCACGATCGTGTCGGCGACGGCGCCCTCGGTGACCCCCTCCGAGCCCTTGAGCCCCTGCTGGGCGACGCCGGAACCGCCGGCGACCAGAAGCGAGTCGGAGTGACCGTGGTAGTTGCCGGCGAACTTCACGATGCGGTCGCGGCCGGTGGCGCCGCGGGCGAGACGGATCGCCGTCATCGTCGCCTCGGTGCCCGACGACACCATGCGAACCATCTCCATGCCGTCGATGCGACGACACATCTCCTCGGCCAACAGCACCTCGGCCTCGGTCGGTGCGCCATAGCTGGTGCCCTTGGCCGCGGCCGACTCGACCGCGGCGGTGACCGCCGGGTGGGCGTGGCCGAGGATGCCGGGTCCGTAGCTCATCACGTAGTCGATGTAGCGGTTGCCCTCGACGTCGTAGACGTGGGGCCCCTCGGCCCGAGCGACGAAGTAGGGGGTGCCTCCGACCGAGCCGAAGGCCCTGACCGGGGAGTTGACCCCGCCGGGGATCACGGCGCGGGCGCGCTCGAACAGGGCGGCGTTGGTGGGATCGGTCACTGCATGAGCTCCGACAGTCGGCGGGCGAAATAGGTGAGGATCAGGTCGGCGCCCGCTCGCTTGATCGCGAGGGTGTGTTCGAAGGCCACGGCGTCGAGCTCGAGCCAGCCCCGCTCGGCGGCCGCATGGACCATCGCGTATTCGCCGCTGACGTGGTAGGCCGCGATCGGGATGTCGACCTCGGCCCGAGCCCGGGCGATGACGTCGAGGTACGGAAGGGCAGGCTTGACCATGACCATGTCGGCGCCTTCCGCGATGTCTTCGCGGATCTCCTCCATGGCCTCGCGGGCGTTGGCGACGTCCTGCTGATAACCCTTGCGGTCACCACCACCGGTGATGGTGACGTCGACCGCATCGCGGAACGGCCCGTAGAGGGCGGTGGCGTACTTGGCCGCGTAGGCGAGGATCGCCGTCTCGTCGAAGCCGGCGTCGTCGAGCGCCTCACGGATCGCGAAGACCTGCCCGTCCATCATCCCCGACGGGGCAACGATGTCGGCGCCGGCCGTCGCCTGGGCGACGGCGATCTGCTCGTAGAGCTCGAGGGTCGCGTCGTTGTCGGGCTGGCCGGTGTGGTCGAGCACCCCACAGTGACCGTGGTCGGTGTATTCGTCGACGCAGAGATCGGCGATGAGCACCATGTCGTCGCCGTGATCGTCGCGGAGATCACCCAGCGCGACCTGCACGATGCCATCGGGGTTCCACGCCTCGGATCCCTCGGCGTCCTTGTGTTCGGGCACACCGAAGAGCACCACCGCGGGCACGCCGAGGTCCTTGAGCTGTCGTACCTCTTCGCGCAACGACGCACGGGAGTGTTGGAACTGGCCCGGGAGCGACTCGATCGGCTGGGGCTCGTCGATCCCTTCGCGCACGAAGAGCGGTGCGATGAAGTCGTCGGGATGGAGTCGGGTCTCGCTCACCATGCGCCGCAACGTGGGCGTGCGGCGGAGGCGACGCAGACGACGCTGGGGAAAGGTCACGCCGTGAGGCTACCGAGGTGTGCGGTGCTGATCCGCCTCGTGGCGGGCTCGCACACGAGGACGCCGAAGATCAGGACGGACATGGGGTCACACTAGGCCGAAGCGGCCGAACGGGAAATCGAGCAGGGAGTTCAGCAGCAGGTCGGCATCGCCCGGTGGGTCGAGCACCGTGATGCGGTTGGGGACGACGAGGCAGGTCATCCCGGCGGCCTTGGCCGCCGCACATCCGTGACGGGAGTCCTCGATCGCCACCGCGTCGCCCGGATCGACCCCGAGCTCGGCGGCCGCCGAAAGGTAGAGGTCCGGGGCCGGCTTCCCCCGGTCGACATGGTCGCGGGTCCGGATCGAGACGAAGTGGTGGATCAGCTCGAGCCGTTCGAGGTGTGGTTCGACCCAGGCGGACGTGGAACTCGACGCGACCGCGAGCGGGATGCCGGCGTCGGACGCGGCGGAGATCACCTCGACGACGCCGGGAAACAGTCCCATCTCCTCGGCCCAGGTCTCCCGCCGGCGGCCGGCCGACCGGATGATCTCGGGATCGGGCGGCTCACCCAGGGCGTCCTCGAGCAACTCGGGCAGCGACTTGTTGTCGGCGAGTCCGATCCCCTTGACCCACTCCTCCAGCGCGTAGTCGAGGCCGTGGGCCCGGAAGGCATCACGGACGAGCTCGAAGATCGGCCATTCGGTGTCGGCGATCGTGCCATCGAAGTCGAACACGATGGCGGCCGGTCTGGCGCTCACAGGGCGAGGTGTTCGTCGTCGCGCAACTTCGTGGCCATCGTGAACGCCGCGCCTCGGAACGTGCGCAGCCGGTCGTTCACCGGACGCACACGATCCTCGGCGATGGCGTGGCCGTTGGCCGGGTGGATCGTCACGTCACGCAGGCTGCCCATGCCCCCGAAGGCGGCCAACAGGTGGCCCAGGGCGTCGGGGTGGCCGTCGGCGATGAGGCGCCGATCACGCTCGATCCAGTCGGCCCAACGATCCTCGTCCCAGGCCCGCAGGAGCGAGCCGAGTTCGTCGAGCACCCGGAGGAGATCATCTCGCTCGGGGGTGGCGTTGCGACGGGCCATCACCCAAGAGTGGCGCACCGGAGCGCGTCGCGGGGGTCAGACGGTGAAGTCGAGGGCGAACCAGTGGTCGGCATGGGGCTCCTCATTGAAGGGTTCGACCTCCACGAAACCCTCGCTGCGGTAGAGCGCGATGGCTTCGGTCAGCGCCCGGTTGGTCTCGAGCCGCACCCCGGAACGCCCCATCGCCCTGGCCTCGGCCACGAGACGACGAAGCAGTCGACGACCGACACCGCGACCTCGGACCTCGTCGCTCACCCACATCCGCTTGATGTCGATGACTGCGGGATCGTCCGACTTGAGGACCCCACAGGCGACCGGCCGCCCGGCCAGTCGGCCCGCCACGAACAGGCCGTGGGGCGGACTGATCTCGTGCGGGTCCGATGTGAGGATCGCGCCGCGGTCGAGGCCGGATTCGAACCGTCGATCGATCTCGGCGTAGTACTGCTCGATCAGCCAGCGGGCGTCGTCGCTGTCGGCCGGCTCGGGCCGCAGGAGGACCATCGTCGGCACCGCCGCCGCGATGGCGGCCACGAGGCCGGGGATCGTGTGGGGATCCGACTCGATGTCGACCGGCAGGTCGAGGGCTCGCGCGGCTTCGGCGGTGGCCGGCCCGATGCAGGCGAGCACCGGCGGAAGGTTGTCACGCCCCACTCCCTCCACGAGGTGACGCACGGTCGAGGCCGATGTGAAGGCGGCGACGTCGGCGTGTCGGCAGGTCACGAGATCGGCGTCCGACACCGGTACCCCGACCGTCCGATACGCCGCGACGTCGTGCACGGTCCACCCGCGGGACCGCAACCCGGCGGGCAGCGCGGCCCGAGCCGTTTCGGCCCGGGCGAGCAGCATGGTGCCCCCGTCGGGTCCGGGGTCGGGCAGCGCGTCGAGCAGTCCCTCCGCGATCGAGCTCTCCGGCACGAGGTCGACGCGTAGCCCCGCCGCGTGCGCCCGGGCGCGGGTGCCGGGACCGATCGCCGCGACCGACACCCCGTCGGGAAGTGGTCGATCACCGAGCGCGGCGGCCACCCGCGTCGCGCCGTTGGGGCTGCTGACCACCAGCCAGTCGCCGGCGTCGAGTGATGACAGCGCCGCGCGGAGGGCCGCACCGCCGTCGGCCGGATCGGTGATCTCGATGACCGGGACGGGGACGGCGGTGGCCCCTTCCGCCTCGAGCGCCGACACGAGGGAGGCGGCCTGCGCCCGCGGACGCGTGACGACCACTCGGACGCCGTCGAGCGGCGCGACGCTCACCGAGCGTCCACGAGCAGGTCGGCGCCACCCGCGTCGTCGAGCAGATGACGGGCCGCGGCCCGTCCGAGCGCCTCGGGCTCGTCCCCTCGCCGGCGATCGCGGATCAGCACCCGGCCATCGAGCGAAGCCAGCACGGCGACGAGTTCGATCTCGTCGCCCACGAGCACGGCGTGCGCCCCGGCCGGCAGATCGCAGTCGCCGCCGAGCTCGGAGAGGAATGCCCGCTCGGCATCCACGGCCCGGCGGGTCTCCGCATGATCGATGGCCCGCAACCGCTCGATGGTCGGACCGTCGTCGGCGCGGCACTCGATGGCCAGCGCGCCCTGGGCGACCTGGGGCAGCATCACCGACGGGTCGAGGCGGTCGATCACGGGGGCCGAGAGCTCGAGCCGGTCGATCGCCGCGGCCGCGACGACGATCGCGTCGAAGTCGGCGGCCTTCTCCATCCGTGTGGGCACGTTGCCCCGCAGCTCAGAGAACCGCAGGTCGGGTCGTAGCCAGGCCATCTGCGCCCGACGCCGGACCGAGCCGGTGGCCACGTGGGCTCCCGGCGCGAGATCGTCCCAGCGACAGCCGACGAGCGCATCGCGAGGATCGGCCCGCTCGGGGACGGCGATCAGCACCAGACCGGCGGGTGTCTCCGCCGGGAGGTCCTTGCCGGAGTGCACGGCGAGATCAGCGCGGCCGTCGAGCACCGCCGCCTGCACCTCCTTGACGAACACACCCTTGCCGCCGATCGCGTGCAGCGGCGTGGACTTGTCGCGGTCGCCGAGTGTCGACACGATCACCTCGTCGACCCCGACGCCGCCCGACGCGTCGAGCAGCGCGCCCACATGGGCCGTCTGCCAACGGGCGAGAGCGCTGCCCCGGGTGGCCGCCCGCAGTGTCATCGTCGACGACTCAGAGATCGAACAGGTCGCGCAACGACTCGGCCAGGCGATCGCCGCGCGCTCGCCCGGCGGCGTCCTTGAGCCGAACGGTCGGTTGGTGGAGCAGCTTGTTGACGATGCCCTTCGTGAGGGCCTCGACCGCCTCGCGTTCGGCCGGCTCCAGGGCCGCGAGCTTCGCGGCATGACGCTCGAGCTCGGTCGTGCGGATGAACTCGGCGGTGGCGCGGAGGTCGCCGATCAGCGGGGCGACCTCGCGGGCCGACACCATCGCGTGATAGCGGTCGACCTCGGAATCGACGATCGCCCGGACGCTCTCGACCTCGTTGTTGCGTCCTTCCAGACCCATGTCGATGAACGCACCGATGTCGTCCATGTCGAGCAGGGTCACCCCGGGAAGGGCCCGGGCCGCGGGGTCGACGTCGCGGGGGACGGCCACGTCGACGATCACCAGATCGCGGTTGTCGCGCTGGGCGGCGAGACCGGTGACGTCGGAGGCCTCGAGGATGAGGTCTTGCGCACCCGTGGTCGTGACCAACACGTCGACCCGGGCGAGTACGGTCGCCAACTGGTCGAGGGGCACGGCGACGCCCTCGCAGGCCGAGGCGAGCGACACGGCCCGCTCCCAGGTGCGGTTGGCGACGAGCACCTCTTCGGCACCCGCCTTGGCCAACGACTTGACCGTTCCCTCGGCCATCTCACCGGCACCGATCACCAGCACGGTGCGGCCTCGGATGCCACCGATGCGGTCATCGGCCAGCGCCACCGCAGCCTGCGAGACCGAGGCGATCCCACGAGCGATGGAGGTCTCGGTGCGGGCCCGCTTGCCGGTCTCGACGGCATGGCGGAACAGGCCTCCCAGGGCGGTGCCGATGGTGCCTTCGACCCGCGCCGTCTCCCACGCATCGCGGATCTGACCGAGGATCTCGTGTTCGCCGACCACGGCCGAGTCGAGCCCGGCGGCGACCGAGAAGAGGTGGCGGACGGCTTCGGTGTCGTGATGGGCGTAGAGGTGGTCGGCGACGTCCTCGGGGGCCAGGCCGGCCTGCCGGGCGAGGAATTCGCGGACGTCCTGGTAGCCGCCGTGGAACCGCTCGGCGAAGGCGTAGACCTCGATCCGGTTGCAGGTCGACACCACGACGACCTCCGAGAGGTTGTCGGCTTCACCCAGTCCGGAGAGCACCTTGGGGAGACCGCCGGGCGCGATCGTCATCCGCTCGAGCTTGGCGAGCGGGGTCGACCGGTGGTTGCAGCCAATGGCGACGATCGACACGGAGGGCCTTACGGGCAGCGGGTGTGGGGAGAAACGAGCGGCCGACGACGAGCACGTGCCGGCAACACTCCAGCGTGACGGAAAAGGCGGTGCTTTGCCAACCTCTGGGCGACCGCGGCGACCTTCGTCACAGGTCGCGCTGGAGATGGAATCCGAGGATCTGCAGCTCGGTCGACAGGTCGACCATGCGGACCTCGACGGTGTCGGGCACGCTGACCACCGTCGGACTGAAGTCGAGAATCGACCGCACCCCGGCGGCCACCAACAGGTCGGCCGTCTCCTGCGCGGCGGCGGCCGGCGTCGCGATCACCCCGATGGCCACGTCCAGATCGTGGACGAGCGCACCGAGTTCTTCGGGGGAATGCACCGGCACCCCGTCGAAGGC
>Ga0213866_10000028_pt1 | contig 129171 bp, 102 predicted proteins | sample PICome_11_FD_160079 | JGI IMG/M metagenome (GOLD analysis project Ga0213866, IMG submission 160079) | Coastal seawater microbial communities near Pivers Island, North Carolina, United States - PICO284 | ecosystem: Environmental > Aquatic > Marine > Coastal | place: USA: North Carolina... | reverse complement strand
ACAATAGAGGGAAGTAAAAGTAGAAAAAAAAGTAGAAAGAAGCGTAGAAAACGTACTAGAAAATCGCGTAAAAGAAAAAGAAAAAAGAAAACTAAGAAGCGTAGAAAATAAATATAATAATTAATATTATTTAGTTATTATATACAATGAGCAACGAAGATTTACCAAAAGAAAGTTATGGTGTAGAATATGATATAGATATGTATTTAGCAAATGATCGTTATGCTATGATGGTAGATGATGAAATTAAAACAGTAAAAGCAGCGATAGAAAAAGCAAATAAAGAATTAAAAAAACAGCACAAAAGGCAAAACAAATCAAAACATGATTATAATAAATTAAATGAAAAAACAAAAAAAAATAAACAAGGTAGAAAATCAAAACGAGGTCGTCGCCGTCGTAAAAAGCGCACGAAAAGGAGTTACAAATAGGTTACAGGTCAAAAATATTTTTCAAATCGAAAAAATAACTAAATTGACCTTTCAAAAATATTTTTTGATATAGTATGTATCCAGGTATAAATACTATAGACACAGCATTGAAACACAATAACATGTCAATCGTACAAGAATCACAATTTCAAGATTTCTTATCCCAAACCGGATGGAAGTACAAACAGCATCAGTTTGAAGGCTTTCGTTGGGTTATGAATAAAGAAATAAATCAAAATATGGGTGGCATCGTTGGAGATGATATGGGGTTGGGTAAAACAACTCTAATGTGTGCTGCCATTTTAAAAAATTTTAAGCAAAAAACTCTTATTGTTGTTCCGCCTATATTGACGCAACAATGGGCAGATATAATTAAAAAACATTGTAATATTAAACCGGTTGTTGTTACAAGTAAAACTAAAAACTATACTAGTGTTGCAAGATTTATCACTAATTTGCCTGAAAGTGGCTTTACAACTCCACAAGTGGTTATAACTACTTATGGTATGTTAATTCGTCATAAAAATTATGGTAAACCTAGTTATAATGTGCCTCTTCATAAGGCGAAAATACGTGCGACAAAATGGGGACGTATTATATTTGATGAAGCACACAACATGCGTAATAGCAGTTCAAGCACAACAAAAGGCATTTGTATGTTGAAAAGTCCTATAAAGTGGATGGTTACAGGAACACCAATACACAATAGTCGAAATGATTTCAAAACATTATGTAGTTTGGTTGGTATCACACCTCAAGAATATTGTGCTTCTACAGCAGAAGGAATTAAAAGGCTGACAGATAGGTGGTTTTTACGTAGAAGAAAACAAGATGTCTTAGCCGACGAATTGCCTGAATTGGAAGTAAATCATGTTCAGATACCCTGGAATAATAATGATATAAATATAGGTAAAAAAGTTCATAATTTTATGTCAAAATTACCAACTGAAATAACACGAGAAAATGTAGATAGAGTGATCGCCATGTTAGTAGGTGAATATTTCTTCGGTCAATGTATTCGTGCGAAGCAGTTTTGTATAATGCCAAAACTGTTTTCAAATGCGATTTTAAAGCAACAAATGATGGGCTCAATACCATTTGATGTTAATTTCGATAAACCAATGCCAGAAAGTAGTAAACTAAATAAATTACTAGATATCATTAAAAAACAGGGTAAAAAGAAAAGAAAAATAGTGTTTAGTCATTTTACTGATGAAATTAAGATGATACAGTATATGCTTAATAAAGAAGGGTTTACAACAGGCATTTTAAATGGACAAACTAAAACAAAAGAAAGGAAAATGTTGCTACGTACCAATACTGAATGGTTGCCACGTATAGTTGTTAAAAGTAAATCATCACTACCTACTGAGATATATAAGAAGATAAATGAATATTTGGAACCAGATGTATTGATAGTGCAAATTAAAGCAGGTTCAGAAGGATTAAACTTACAAAATTATTCAGAAGTGTATTTTACAAGTCCTCATTGGAATCCTGCTGTAGAAGATCAGGCTATTGCTAGAGCACATCGTATAGGTCAAAAAGCAAAAAAAGTAAAGGTCTGGCATTTGGCAATGGAAAATTTTCATGATAAATGGAAATCAATAGATAATTATTGTTTGAGTGTTCAAAAATTAAAACGTGAAATAATGGCTGAATATAATTGTAACTAATAAAAAATAAAAAATATAAAAAAAAAATAAAAAAAACAGGAAGTATACCTGTTTTTTTTTATTTTTTTAAACACAAATGTAATTTTGAATAATATCATCAATGTATTTTTTCGCGTGTTCTTTTCCGTATAGCGCAGTGGTATAATTATATGGTCTGTTTTTTATTGGAAAACTAAATAAATATTTGTTTGGTTGTTCCTTATCTTCAATACATTCCAATAAATATAGTCTATTAAATTTACTATAATATTGAAATTCACAGTTAGAATTAATATTTTCAACAAACATTTTGTTAATAAGTGCGTTTTCACTTTTAAGGCTTAACATTTTACTAATATTAATTTGTTGATTTTTTTGTCAATTTATTTCATTTTTAAAAAATAATATAAACATAAAAAAACATTTTTAGTAATGGCATCGAAAAGAATATCTAGAGAATTACAAGACATACAATCAGAACCACCAGCAAACTGTAGTGCTGGACCGGAAAAAGACGACTTATTTAAATGGACAGCAACAATAATGGGTCCCGAAGATACACCATATAATGGTGGTGTGTTTTTTTTAGAAATTGATTTTCCATCAAATTATCCTTTTAAACCACCAAAAGTTTATTTTAAAACAAGAATATATCATCCAAACATAAATAGTAGTGGAGGTATTTGTTTAGATATATTAAAAGATAACTGGAGTCCTGCTTTAACAGTATCAAAAGTATTGCTTTCAATATGTTCTTTATTAGACGAACCAAATCCGGATGACCCATTAGTTCCAGAAATAGCAGATCAATATAAAGAAAATAGAGATTTATATAATAAAACAGCAATGGCGTGGACCAATTTATATGCTAGTTAATAACACAACACGAATTATTTTTGCTTTTGTAGATTTCACCTATTTTATATTTTTTCCATTCTTGTTTTCCTTTTTCACTATGAAATTTAAAATGTTCACTGCAATCTTTCCCTGAATTTTTCATTATTGAATTATAACCACCAGGATGCTTAGAAATAAAATTAGTAACATTATATACGTTATTGTTTGAATAAATCCAACAATCATTTGTTTTGTTATGTTTTTTAATTTCATTTATAGTGTAATATTTCATTGAATATAATTATATTATTATAATGATATTCAATTTATTTTTTAAAACAAGCAGAAAAACATGAAACACCAACAGTTTTAGCACATTTACCTACTTTATTAATATCTAGTTTTCCTTTAGACGCATCAATGATTAAATCAATGGTATCTCCTAAAACGCCGTTATCAATCAAATCTAACAAAAATTTTTCTTTTTCATCGCTAATAGGAGCATCTTTAACAATTTGTTTAACTAATTGAACAACTAAAGATTTTTGTCTTTTACCTTTTGCTTCACTGGCCTCAACAACTTCCATAGATATTTTGACCACTGTCATAATTGTAGCACTATTTATTTCTTGTTTACCCAATTTTAATTTTAAATGTTGATGACATTGGTCAAATAACGCATCAACAATATCTGTTGCTAAATGTTTTTCGTTCTTAACGTCTTTTTTTTCAGACATTATAATAATATAACACAAAAAAAATAATTTAGTAAAAAATAAGTTATAAAAATATATTTATAAATTATTATGTCATCCAACGATTATCAAACATTGAAACAATATTTTTCTGATTTTATGTATGTTGAAGAAAGAAATAAAAAAGGTCATATTATAATTGATTTAAATAAATTTCAAAAAAAATATTATAAAAATAAAGAAAGCATATTTATTCAATATTGTTTGTTTGCTATTTTAGAATCATTAAAAATTAGTGAAAAAAATAATAACAAAAACAAAATAATTGTTCATGTAAATATGGTGGGAACAACACGCGATAATTTTTCATTATCTTACTTTAAAAAAATAAATAAAGTATTAGAAGAAGCATTTCCAAACGAGATAATGGAAGTATGTTATGTTTATAGTAAATCTAAATTAGCAGGAATTTTATGGAAACTAATAAAACCGGTTTTACACCAAGATAGTAGAAATAAATTTAAAGTAATTAATTTAAAATAATTATTATATACATAATGTCATCACATTTACAACCTAGTTTTCATACTTTAACATACGTGCCTTTATTAGTTGGAATATCAGCAGCAGCGAGTAGTGCTTTGGGTATTTTGGGTACAAATAATAAATTAGATTGGAAAGAAATAGCATTGGTAAATGTTTTAGGTGTAACAATGGGTACATATTTTGCTATAACAGGTAATAGTATTCGATATGGTTTATCTAGATATTGGAGTTAAATTACAATAACAAAATATTATTATAATTTAATTATGGGAAGTAATATAACCAAAACAAAAGAAATTTATTTATATATTGACCGCAAAGATTGTGCTTTACCAAAAAATGGATGGTTGCAACCATGTTATATATGTGATCAAGTTACTGTAAATACTAATTTCATATGTAACATATATGAAAACAAGCATCTAAATATTTGTTATTCGTATATGTGTAAAAAATGTTGTAGGTTATATAATAAAAATATAAATATAAATAGAAAAAAAATAATAAATGATATAGTAAAATTAAAAAAATTAAAACCAGAACATATTGATTACAAACCAGTAGAACCATGACCACCAGAACCTCTATATGTTGTATCTAAAGAACTTACCAAATGAACACTATAAATAGGTTCTAATGTTGGTGTACATATTTGCCAATATCTTTGACCGGCTTTAATTTCTTTTTCATCTGTTTTTCTTCCTAGATTTCGATGATAGTCCATTGCTGCCATTAAATTTCCTCTATAACCACTATCTATAATTCCAACACTATTGCTTTGACGATAACTTGTTTTATATATACTGGATCTTGTATATAAATAAAATGGTGCTGGTACTTTTAGTATATTGCCGTTTTCCAATGGAATTGTTTTTGTTAAACTACATTGTATACCTAAGTCAATAAGTGCTGTATCACTATTTTTATGTGTTTCAGTTGTGTTATGTGGAGAAATTAAATCAAATCCACTATCTGGATGATTTTTATATCTATTGTTATATTTATCTACACATTTTTTGTAGTATTCAAATACATTAGGATTTACAACTTTTATTTTCAGTTCGTATTTGCTTTCAAACATTATAATTTATTTAAACAAATTTTGTTTAAATCAATTTATTTATACAGTTACAGAACATCCGGCTTTTCTAGGCAATGGTTGTTCATAACTTTCATTATTTAATAAACATGCTCTATTTGCTTTAACTTTGGCAATTTTATCACTAGCAGACATAACTGTATTTCCTTTTTTTGTTGTTAAACATACTCTTTTATTAGTGCTACCTTTACCAACGAAGTTTTTGCCTTTTCCTGGTGCTGATTGTATCTTAGTTATACAATAATCTTGTGATCTAGGACGTTGTTCAACACTTGAAATATTTGGAGATGGTTGTTCTTGACATTTTTGAACCGATTTTGTAATGATATTAGCAGAACCACCCATACCAGCATGATGACCACAATTATAATACAATGTATTTGGTGCGTCATTGGGAACCTTTATAACCATTCTTGAATTATTATAAACTAAAACACCATCCGTATATTTTTCACTTGTATGAGCAGCCCCAACCGTTAAATAAAATGGGTGTGCTACATTATTATGATGAAACGTAAATTCATATAATTTGCTTCTTTGTAATTGAAGTGTCCCCTGTAATGTATTATTAATGTAATATTTATTAACATTTTGAGCATTTGGAGCAACTGCAACCTTATACACATATTTTTCTTCCATACAACCAAATGATAAATGAGTTGATTTTTTGTTTTCTAAATACTCAGAAGAAGACATTTCTGGTTTTCTTACAACAACTTGACCGCCAAAACCATATTTATCAACAACATTATTATCACCTGGACAAGTACAATATCTTACCTTATTTTTTAAATAATTTTTATATGATTTTTGTGGTGCTGGTTTAGGTGTTGGTGATTTATGTGAACACCCTGATTTTTTACCTTGATTACTCATATTTAATCGAAATGTTCCTTGTGGAGCATTTCTACTCATACGTTGTGCTTTTCTTTTTAATACTACAATAGACATACTATAATTTAATAAGAGAAATTAAATATATAATAATTTTCTTTCTTTTGGAATATCTTTTATAGCCCTTTTTAAACTATAGAATAATTTATTTAATCCTAAAAATCCAACCGTTTCATCTATAGTATTTTGATTTATTGTTTTTGTTTTGTCTTTTAAAAACCCATATATAGTTAAAATCGCCAGGCTGTAACAAGAAGAATATTTGGTAACTTTACCGGGTAAATTATTCATATTTTTCATTTCTGGCGATATAAAAAAATGTTTTTTATCGAAAGGAGTATTAACATCTAAAAAATTATTTTTTTTTTGTATTATTTTATCAACATTAGTAAAATAAAATAAATTGTTATCAAAATTATCTTTTACCACAATAATATCGTTTATATCAAAAAAAAGAATACCAGTATTATTTTTATCTAAAGTAAATAATTGTTGAGTAATCATATTGAAAAATAAAATACCATCAGAATAATAAAAATAATTACTTTTTAAAAACTGCTGTAGTGTATTTACTTCTTTTGCTTTAATAGTAAATGTAATTTTGTTATTTTTTTTATTTTTTTCAACTAATTCTGTAAAATATAAATTATCCCATAAATAAGAATATTTATCATAATGATGAAAAGTTAATTCAAATGTATCAAATGATTTTTTTTTTGATTCTCCACCAATGAATCTCATATATATTGAATAATTATTATTTATTTAAGTAATCCCAAACCCAATTTAAAAATGGAATATAATGCCACCAATCCTCATCATCATATCCTTGAACTTCGACTAATCTACTTTTGGCGTCTTTTAATAAATTTTCAAGTATTGTTATTTCTTGTTTAGCATGATAAATTTTATCATTTTTATCCCATTTATTCATTATTTATATATATAATATATATAATGGCTGAAAAAACAAAAACTAGAAAGAAAACTAGTTTAAAATCATTTGAACCACCAAAAAATATTGTTTTAATGAAGAAAAAAGAGTTTGTGGAAAATTTTATGACATATAATGATGAATCAGATGAATATGTATTTAAAAAATTAGATGGTAAAGATTTAACATATATGTGTCAAGATTCCGTTGGGGGTAGTTGGGTAAAAGAACAATTAGAAAAAGAAGGTAATATAACACATGCTTTACTTTCATTTGATACAAGTAAAACCGGTAAATCATTAAGTCCACGTGGTATTTCATTAATTAAAGTAGATACCAAAAAGAAAAATATTAAAATTGTTTTGTTATGTAATTCAGTAATGCATAAAATGAAAACGCGTGGTGATGTCAAAAAACCTAGTGGTAAAAACCTAATGTTAACCGTAATAGAATTGGCAAAACATATGCGTTATAAGACAATTAGTTTAGATGCTATTAATGATGTTGTAAGTTATTACGCAAAAGTATATGGTTTTGATTGGGTAAAAAAAAATACTCGTGGAACGGATCGTAAAAAAGAAATACAACAATTAGCAAAAATATCCAAACAACGTGCTCTAGATAAAGAAGATGTAAAAGATAGCGATATTGGTAGACGTTTTGGTGCTTTAGGATTGAAAAAAGGATTTTATAAAGAAGACGATTTAAGAGAAAGATTGCCAACACAATCTGAATTTTATGAAGACTATGAAGATGATGATGAAATTTTAGATACATTAGGAGCAAAAAAAGATTTATGGTTGGGATTAGGAGCACCTATGGTATTAAATTTAAATCAAAAAAATCGTGAGGGAAGAAAAAGCAGAAAACCTAAAAAAAATAAAAAACAAAGAACTCGCAAAAAAGGCAGAAACAAATCAAAAAAAAATTGAAACAAAAATAATCTTTGATTTTATGTTAAAATAAATGACAGTGATTCGTGTTAGAATAATTAAACCAAAGAATGAAAAAATCGCAGCAAATACAGCATACTATCGAAATAATAAAAAAAATAGACACAAGGTTCATACTTGCCCACATTGCAATTATGAGACCACTGGACCCAAATGTATATTAATCAATCATATTAACGCAAAACACACACAAAATACAAACAAACCATTTCAATGTAATCATTGTAATAAAGGGTTTTCACAAAAAGCCCATTTACAAAATCATTTAATAAAACAACACAATGTTCCGGAACATATAGCAAAACCACCTGTCCAATCAAAAAATATATTTGTGTATTTCATTACACTTACAGGTAAAGAAGCCAAATCAAAATCTACTATGAGTAGATTAGATATATATAAACGAAATCCAAAACTATTTACTGAAGAGTTAAAATCAATTAAAGTAAATGGTAAGCAAATACTAAAACCACATAATTTACATTATGACGCAAAACAAAATTACATATCATTGAAAACATTAACACAACATGAATACCGGAAATTAAGTGAAATTTAATATTAAATTAATACATTTTTTTACGTTAAAAAAAATAACTATATAGTAATAATGAACAAAGATTATTTCAAAAAACAAATAATAACTTACATGGGGAATAAAAGAAAAGTATTACAAGATATTCAAGATATAATTGACATCATAAATTTAGATAAATCTATTACAATTGGAGAAGGGTTTTCTGGTTCAGGAATAGTTTCAAGATTATTAAAGGAAAATTGTAGTAAATTATATGTAAATGATATGGCAGGTTATAGCAAAACATTAAATGATTGTTACCTGGCGAATCCTAACACATCTATGAAAAAAAAAATTAAACAATATATCGAAAAAGCAAATAAGTTTGCTGATAATCCATCAAATGATGTCCCAAAATATATTCAAAAATATTGGTCTCCACAAACAAAAAATATAAAAAAATCTGATCGTGTTTATTTTACTCATGAAAATGGTAAAAGAATAGACGCTTATAGACATTATATTGAAACAATACCTGAAAAATACAAACATTTTTTATTAGGACCACTGTTAGTACAATGTAGTATTCATACAAATACTAGCGGACATTTCGCTGCTTATTATAAAGAAAATAATATTGGTAAGTATGGAGGAAAAACAGGAACAGATATTAAAAGAATAACTCAAAAGATAATTTTAGAAATGCCTTTATTTTCTGAAAAAAAATCAAAAGTATATAGTGAACGCCAGGATGTAAACGATTGGGTAAAAAAAATACCAGAAGTTGATATTATGTATTATGACCCTCCATATAATAAACATCCTTATGCTATCTTTTATTTTTTATTAGACATAATAAATGATTGGGATGTTAATAAGGAAATTCCAGATACATATCGTGGTCAACCCAAAAATTGGAAATTATCATCTTATAACAGTAAAAAACACGCAGAAAAAGTATTTGAAGAATTAATAAAAAATACAAAAGCAAAAATGATATTGATTTCTTATAATAATACAGGTATTATTCCACCTAGTAATATAGAAAAAATGTTAAACAAATATGGACAGTTAATTAAATTTCCAATAGAACATAAAACATATAATAAAATGAAAGGAATAGCAAATTATAAAAGAAAAGAAGAGAAAAAAAAAATTAAAGAAATGATCTATCTATTGGATTTATCATGAAATTTGTAACATTTCCAAAACCATGGTTTATCATATATTATGTTGAAATAATTGTTTTCATCTAATATTTTTAAAATTTGTTGAGTTTTTTCATTATTGTACAATGCTTTATAATGAATAAATACTTTATTAAAATGCTTGTTTTCTAATATAACAATTTTATGCAAATCACCGAAATTATATCTTTGAAATACATCTTTTATTTGCTGCTTTTTGATATCACAATTCACTCTTGGAATACATATGGTAAATGTCATTTAATATAATTATAAATGACATTTTATAAATCAATTTATCTGTTTCCTGTATTAATTATATTATAAACTAATAAACATTAGTTAAATACTTTTTCAACGGCTATTATTATATTAAGAGGATAATAAAACACAATTAATAAGTTATTAATATTATGGCTGTAAGGAAACGGGGTATTTACCCAAATAAATCAAATAATATATCTTTAAATTATTTAAAAAAATATATTAATTGAATATAATAATATGGAAAACAATAGATTTGCAGCCCTTAAAACAAATGTTTTTAAAAATAAACCAAAACCTAGTGAAAAAACAAAACTAAATGAAAAAAAAGAAAATGTTTTTAAAAGACAAAATAATTTTAAAAGAAATCCACAACAGGAAAATTACAGAAATAAATTTATGAATTATACTGACAATTATTATGAAAAACAAGAAGAACCAGAAAAAGAGTTTAATTTAAAAGAAGATGATTTTCCTTCTTTAGGATGAGTTTAATATTTTAATAAATTTTTTGTTATAATATTAAATGGAATTAGAAAATTGGGATGAAGAATTTGAAAAAGAAGATGAACCATATAAAGATTTTTATAAAGAAGAACAAGAAAACATGAATGTTTATTTTATTTACATTAATTCAGATAATGAAATAGTAAGAACAAAAAAAGAAAAATTTATTTTAGAAAATAATAAAATAACAAAAACCTTGCTTATAGAAATTTTAAAAAAAAATATGATTGTTAAAAATAAGAAATACAAACCCATTAGTTTAATTAAATATAATATGCTTTTAGAACCAGACGAGGTACAAGAATATATATATAATAGCGATAGTTATGATTTTATGTTTATTGAAACCATAATTGATGATATTCATTGGGATAAAACAATATCATTATTTCAAAATATTAATAGTTTACATATTTTATTTTATGAAAAAAAGAAAAGTGGAGCAAAAACAAAGAAAATTTACATACACAAACCATCTAGAAAAAAAACACGAAAAAAATTGAATCAATAAAAAAAATAACTTAAATAATTATTACATTACAATAATAATGAGTTCTATTGTTTCTAGTTTAGATAAAAGCGCAAGCTATAATTATGGTGAAAATGGGCATGTACAACACGCCTGGGATTATAAAACATTATCCGAAGAAAAAGTTACGCAATTTTATTTTCAATTGGTCCGTTCAAAAGACCACAGTGAACTAGAAAAAATATTAAATAAATTTCTACACGCAACATATGATTATAATATATACAATACTAAAAATGAAAAAGCAAAATTCTGGAGAAAAATGCTATATAAAATTTACATGAATACTAGGGATGTTTATGGAAAAGGTGAATACAGTTTGGCTTTTATGATGATTTTGTCTTGGTATAATAATACTAGTAAATATGAAAATCAAACACTACAACTTCATGTAAAAAAAATGATAGACGATTTGGTTTACCTCCAAACAAGTGAAGGGGTTGAAATACATCCACTAGGTTGTTGGAAAGATCTGAAGTATTTGTGTAATTTTGTGAAAGAAAAAACAAACGATAAAGATCATCCAATAATTATGTATTGTTTGGAACTATATAAAAATCAATATGAGAAAGATATGAAATTGTTACAAGATAATAGTGAAAATAATTATAGTTTATTTGGTAAATGGATGCCACGTGAAAAGTCAAAAAAGTTTGGTTGGATATTTAAAAAATATGTAAGATCGTTTCATATGAAATCAAATCCAGTGTTTTACAGGAGTTATGAAAAATCTGCCAAAGATTTCAGACAAAAATTATCACTGTTAAATAAAAAAATACAAACTACAGAAGTGTATATGTGTAATAAAGACGGTGGTTATTCCTCGATAAAATATAATCGTGTACCAACACAATGTATGAGAAAACATAAGTTGGCTTTTAATAATAAAGATAAAAATGGTAAAGTTCGTTCAGATAAACAAGACAGAATTAAAGGTGCTATAAATTTCCAAAATCATATGGAAAATGTTAGACTAAATAAAGGTAACGCAAAAGTTCATGGAAAGAGATGTCACCCTTATGAGTTGGTAAAAGAAGCGATAAAATATAATAACAGTTCAGGTGAAGATATGGCAATTCGGACGTCTATTAATGCTCAATGGAAAGATAATTCAATAGAAACCGGTTGTTTGAAAAATGTTATTCCTATGGTAGATACATCTGGTTCAATGGAATGTGATGAAGCACTACCTCTATATAATTCTATTGCGTTGGGTATTAGGATTGCTCAGAAAAATAGTGAAACATTTGCTAATAGAATATTAACGTTTGAGAGTGAGCCTAGATGGGTTATATTGGATGAAAAAGATGATTTTGTAGAAACAGTTAGTAAAGTAAGAGATATACCATGGGGTGGTAGTACAAATTTTAAAAAGGCATTGGACTTGATATTACACGCGATAGTATCAAATAGAGTGCCTCCAAAAGAGGTAGAAAATATGGTTTTAGCAATCTTTTCGGATATGCAGTTTGATTATAACATTGATGCTGGATGGAACAGTCAATATGAAAATTTAAGAGAACAGTTTGCTGAAGCAGGATTAAATTCTATATATAAAAAACCTTACAATGTTCCTCATATCTTATTTTGGAATCTTAGAAAAACGAATGGTTTTCCATCATTAAGTTCTGAAAAAAATGTTACAATGTTGAGTGGTTATAGTTCTAGTTTGATAAATACCTTTTGTGAAAAAGGGTTTGATGAACTTAAAAATGTATCAGGATTTGAGCAGTTAGTTGAAATACTAGAAAATGAAAGATATAGTGGAGCCGATGCTTTATTTGATTTGTAAACTGTATAATTTAAAAAATTTTTTAATTATAAAAATATATAAATATTAATTACTTATATATTTTAATGGACAATGATAATTCAAATAACGATCTGATAACTATAAGTGGCGAGAGTATGACATTAGATCAACTTAATACTAATTTAAATACATTAACAGATAACATTTTTTCAATGTTAAATATGGAAACAACAAATAGAACAATGCCTCTATTTTCACCCAACACACATACTTTTGAAAATTTATTTCAAACATCTTCTTTTTATACTTCTCCAATAACTAATTGGAATAATACATCCAATTTATTATCTGCAATGGAACAATCTTTTGTAGAAAAAAATAAATATAAAAATATCTTATCGGATGAAGGAGAAAACATGATAAAGACTGAACGATTTGATGAAGCCAAACATAAAACAACATGTTGTCCAATTCTCCAGGCTCCTTTTAAAAAAAATGATGAAATAGCAATATTACCTTGTAAACATATTTTTGATAAAGAAAGTATTATGGAATGGTTAACCACTGAAAATGCTTTATGCCCTGTTTGTAGATATAAATTACCTAGTAAAGAAGTAAAAATAGAACAAGAAGTTAGTGAAAGTACACAACAAGAAAATAGTGAAGGAGATACTAGTGAAGAAGAATTACTATCGGATGTTGAATGGACAAATAACCCTTTGTATACACCACAAGATATTTCTAATAATGATATTTCATTTAATGATACCTCAAATAATACTGTAGATGATTTATGGACGCAATTCTTAACTTCAGGAGGAGAAAACGCAACAATAAGTTCATTGTTAAATACAAATAGATATACCAGGCGTTATCCTAATTTAAGATTTGCCAATACACGAACTAGACCAATAGAAAATAGAATTTATAGAAGTGTAATAACAAATTTAATTAGAAGTAACGAAGAAAGAGAAGAACAACAGATTCAACAAGCCATATTGGCTAGTTTAGAAGAACAAGACCAAAACCAAAACAATGATTAAATATCATCCCAATTAATTTCTTCTTCTTCATTTTGTTTTTTATTTTCAACCACTTTTTCTGTTTTAATTTCTTCTACAATTTTAATATTTTGAAATGATGTTTCGTCAGCATTTACATCAAAATCAAATGTATTTTCTTCGTCTTCTTTTGAAACATCATCTGGTAGAACCATTGGATCTACGTGTTTCTTTAATTCATTAACGTGTTCTCTACCGTATACAAATAATAAATCCGATTTGGGTATTTTTTTAGGGTCTCTACACTCCCAATCCCTAACACCTATTAATACCATTGTGTTTAACGCAATCGTATTATCTCTTTTATTTCTACCTTTAAATTTCCTACGTATAACTAAAAATCTTTCACGACCATCATTACATATTACTTTTGCTCCATTTCCATAGAACTCAATTACCTTAGCATACATTTCGCCTTCTTCTTTTACTAGTCTTATTTTAGGTTTTATAAAACTAGTTTTTACATTTTTTCTTGCCATCTTTTTATGTCTGTTACCACCTGTTTTGTTTTTAACCATGATTGTAATTATGATATAAATAAAAAAATATATATTTATTCAATTTTTTTAATAAATTAATTTAGACGGCAATTGCTCATATAAAACACTATAATCATACATTTGGTTTAACCATCCCATAACATTGTTTTTTTCTATATTTATTAAACTTTTTTGCTGTGTTTCTTTATCTTGTTCATCTGGTTCATACCCATATTTATTATAAAAGTCTTCACAATTTTCTGCCGTACTAAATTTTAATGTTTTTTTTAATGATTTTTGTTTTCCATTGTATTCTTTTATAATATCATTCCATAATGGTGTTTTAAAACAATAATAATCCCAATTGTCTAGTATAAATTGTAAATCATTATTTCTGTATCTATATAAATCAAAACATCCGATATTTGTAGACGTGTAATAATGTCTATACGTTTTAAGTATTTTATTTGGATTTAATAAGTTATCAAATTCTTTAATTATACCACATTCATTGCTGTCATAATTAGATATAACTTTATTTTTTTTAATTTCTTTTTCGTTTAAACAACAATGAATGATTAATGTCAGTATAATATGTTTGTAATTGTCATAAGGAATGGTTTCTAATTTTACTAATTTATTTTTTATTTTGCTTTTTGATTTAAAATAAGTAACAACATCTTGATAGCACACTTTGTAATCTTCACATTTATTTAAATAAAATAATAATTTATTACACTTATTCCAGTTAAATTCATTTATAATTCTAATTAAATTTATGTTGTTTTTATTGTCAATATTGAGTTGTTTTAGCCATTTTGGCACACGACCTACATAAATACTAGTTGGGTTATTATATTTTATGTTACTTAAACAAAATATAATTGGATTAGATTTTGAATGATATAATGTCTTAACGCAATTTAATATATATTCTATATTTTCACTTTTTTGATAATTATTATAATTTTTAAGTAAAAATGACTCTAATTTAGGATTTGTTATTGCGTAGAAATCGTAATAGATTTTAAATATATATGTCCAGGTTTCTTCCTGAAAACCACTGTAATAATATTCAGTCAACCAAAAATACACTTCTTTTATTGATTTTTTTTTAAGTAATCCATCTAAGAAACTATAGATAACTTCGTCATTGAAATATAATAATCTAGATAACATTTTATTACTATTAATTAAATTAATTATTTATATCAATTTATTTTCTATTGTAAGTGTATAATGGGAAATCCATGGATGGATCACGTTAAAAGTGTTAGTAAAGCTAACGCCGGTAAATCTCTTAAAGAAATTTTGAAAATGGCAAAAAAATCCTACAAAAAAGGAGTTGCTGTTGTTAAAAAAACTGTTAAACGTAAAAAATCGCGTAAATCACGCAAAAGTAAAAAATCTGGAAAGAAAGCAAAACGCGGAAAAAGCCGTAAAAGCCGTGGCCGCAAAAGACGTAGCAAACGTCGTTAAATGATAAAATAAATTTATTTAATATGTAAATTTATTTTTGAATAATACTAGCCATTTTTTGTGTATCAATTTTTAATTTATTCATATTACTAATGACATTTTTATTTTTATTTATACTTTTTTTAATAGTGTCAAACGTGTAATCATGATTTTCAAAAAAGAATTTATTAAACATAACAATAGTATTTTCTACACTATTTCTTTTTTCTGGATTTGGATGAATATTTTCTAATAAAAGTTCACTCCAAAAAACAATAAGGGCTGATTTTTTATATTTTTTTTCCATTTTAAATAAAGGTTTTAATATGTATAAAAAAGCCATACTCAAAGAATAATTGTCCCATGTTTTAAAAGATTTTAATATTTTTTCTAGTTTTTTTTGAAAGGATAATTTTATGTAAGAATATAATTCTTTTTCACATTCATGTAAAAATTGTTCTATAAATTTATTTGAAAATTGCTGTAATATTGCTTTATTACCATCGGATTCTTCATCTCCATATAAAAATGAATATGCTAGTTCTTTTAATTCTGCTTTACTTGGATTTTGATTTCTATGTAATAAATAATTTAATAAATGTATTTCAAGAGACCAGGGAGTATAAATACCTGGCGTATAAAAATATTGGGTTAATTTTTCACGAATTTTTGTTATATCAATCGATAAACCAAAATCGATAATTAATGGTAAATTGTCTTCAAATGAATACATAATATTTGGAAACTTTAAATCAAAATGAACAATACCATTGTCTACTAAGTTTTTTATTCCGATCAGTAAATGACCATATGAATTAGTTATATTTTTTAAAAAAAAAGTTCTTTTATGAAAATCCCTCATGTAATCTGTCATATCAACACCATGAATTTTTTTTATTTGCATAGACATAAAATTTGAATCGTTTTCTTTTTTGAATATATTACATTGATTAAAATCATCGGGGTCAATAGTCAATGATTTTAAATCAACATTACATTGACTTTCAATGGGGGCAAAATAATTTTCATAATAATTTATTTTTTTTATTTTTTTACTTATTTCATACTCATTAACAGCCGAAGCATTTTTTCTTTGTATTTTTGTAACATAATCTTCTGGTTTTTTTTTATTTTTTTTACACAAAACAGCAGGATGAAAAACACAACCATAACCACCTTGTCCTAATAAATTACCTCCTATCATAATATTATAATAACCAAATAAAAAATTTTTTAGATTATATTTTATTTAATTTTTAATATTATTATAATATCTATTTTTGTAAGTTTTTTTTATTTTATCATTTATTTGGTTGTCTTCTAAATTTTTTGTAGATAATCTCTGTTTTTCAGTATCAATAATTTTTTTATATTTTTCTTTTTTAATAAAATTAGTAAAAGCAGTATGCGGTTTTTGTGTAACATCTAACCTAGAATTAATAATATCAGAGATATCTTCATCAATAGCATTCAATAATTCTCTATCTAGAGCAACATATACTCTTCTTTTTTTTGGTTTTTTATCTTCATTACTTTTATTTTTGAAATAATAACGAGCACTTTTGTATATTTTGCCTTGTTTACAAGAAATATCACCATCGTATCCATTGTTATTAAGTTTTCTTTGTTCTTCTAAAATAACACCTTCATTTTCTTTTACCCATCTATCAAAATTATAATCCCATTCTTCTTTATCTTTAATTTCTTTATTTATTGTTGCAAAATTAATAATCATTTTTTTAAAATCATCTGAAAATTTAAATCGAAATGTTTGTTGTATAATATTATTTGTATCTGTCATGATGTTTTATAAATTATAAATCAATATAATAATATTAATCAATTTTTTTATTATTTTAATATTTTATATGTATTCGATAAAAACAGATATTTATTTAGATAAATATAATGATTGTTATAGAAAGATATTGGTAATAAATAAAGATCCTGGTGATAATACTTTGAAACCATATTTAAAAACAATTAAAAAAGAAAAACTTAGTCCATTTACTTATGATAATTGCTGTGATAATTACCAAAACAATAATTGTAGTGTTGCTATTATGAACCCATATAATAAAACTGAATTTTTATCACTAGAAAATATTGGAGATTTTTTCACTGTATTAATAGAAAATGGTTATAAAATAGATACAAAAATAACAAGTATGTTACAGAAAAGCACGCAAAAAATAAATAACCTTATTTGTTTTATATCAAAAATAAATTGATTTAATAATAACATTATATTATTAAATAAATGAATCCAAATAAACTAATAGCAGAGTATAAAGCATCGTTAAACGATAAAGAAAAAGTAGTTTTAGAAATAGCCGAAACAAAATTAGAAACATCATTTGATATAATAGAAAGTATTGGATTTAAAAAATGGTTTAAATCAAAAAAAAATTTATCTGATAATAGTAATAATGAGTAAAGTAGATAAAGTAGTTGAAAGTGTATCAAATACAAAAAATGTAGTTAAAATGAAATCAGGTGAAGCATATGATAGTATTGCTAACACAAAACCAGTAAAATTAGTGAAAAAAGGAGTTGTAGAGTCAAAAAAAGTTCTAGGTAAAGGAGCAAAAGTAGTAGGTAAAGCTGCTGCTACCGGGACCAAAGTTACTGCTAAGACGGCTGCTATTACTTATATGGGAGCACAAGGAGTTGTAGCAGGAACAGCAGCACTAGGTATTGGGGCAGTTGCTGGAACAGGTTATCTTGCAAAAAAAGGAATAACGAGAAGCGCTGATTTTATTAAAAAACATGCTTTTGAAACATATAAAAAATCATTTAATTTGTGCTTAAGGCAAACAATACATACAGCAAAACAATTAGAAAGAGAATTAGAAATAGGTGATATTGTTGAAGTATATGATTTCTTTTTTGATGTACAAAAAGATAAAGAACAAATATTAAAACAATATAAAAATTACAAACCCAAAAATGGTGATATTGTAGAATATAAAAAAGGTGTTGTTGTTGAAGATGATGAAGATAAAAAACAAGATAAAAAACAAGACAAAAAAGAAGATAAAAAAGAAGAAGAACAAGAAACCTCAGAAGATGATGAAGAAAAAATAGATAAAAAAGAAGAAAAAAATAAACCTTGTAAGGAAATAAAAAAAGAAAAAAAAGAAGTAATAAATACTGGTAGAATATTGTACAGATATAATAAAGATAAGGCAAAATCTCTATCAAAAGTAGAAAAAAAAGATAGAGACCAGTGTGATATTGAAAAAGATCCATGTAAATTTGCCGTAAGAGATTTAAAAACACTTAAAATAAAAGAAGGTGTATTTCTAGAAAATATGAAACCAACAATTGAAAATATTTTATTAAGTGAAGATTATAACAAATATAAAGAAAAACAAAAAGCAGAAGAAGAAAAAAAAAGAAAAGAAGAAGCCGCTAGAGAAATAGAAGAAATGGAAAGAAAAATGAAACAAGCGTATGAAGAAAATAAAGAAGACATAGCACTTGCAAAAAACGTGGCAAAATCGACAGCAAAATCACTAGAAGAAAATCCGGTTGATTTGGAAAAAATGAGAAAAGATTTTGTTATTGAAACCGCAAAACAGACTATTAAAAATCGTAGTCTAGAAAAAGGAGTTAATATAGCAGCGGCTAATACTGCAGAAAAAACAGTTAGAAAAATAGGAGAAAATGCTGAAAAGCAAATAAACAAAGATATCGAAGAAGGTAAGTATAATAATCAAAAAGGAGGATTCAGTAAAGATGATGTATCAAACCAAATGATTGCGTTAGATAAAATGAATCGTAAAACAAAAAAAGGAATAATTATAGATAAAAAACCAATAAAAGAAACAGACGATTGGAAAAAAAGAAATGTATATGGTGAATATACCGTATTTATATTTGAAAATATTGATTCTTCTTTATTATCGCTGGCAATTTTAGATGATAAAGATTATGAAAAAGCGATGATGAAATTCATGGAAAGAAAAATAAAAGGAATGGATGAATTAAAAAAATTTTGCGTATTAGAAAATTTACCAATTAAGGCTTTTAAAGAAAAAAAAATAAAAATATATAAAGAACGAAAAGAAAATGATATTGTAGATATATTTTTTACAAAAAATAATAAAAAATGGAAAACGATAGAAAAAGAATTAAAAGCCGTAAAAAAGATTTTTGATAAAGACAATAAAGATAATATATACGCAAAAATTTTAAGTCAACAAAAACATAAGTTATATAGATTTTGCCAGGGAAGAATTAGTAAAATAGAAGAAAAAAATAAAAAAAAGAAGATAACATTTGAATTGGGTGTACTTAGAAATATTATTGAGGAATTAGGTGTTGAATTAATAAAAGATGATAATGGTGTATTAGTAGAAGATTTATCTGGTAGAACTTTAAAAATAAACGATGCTTTTATTGGAGTAAGTTCAAAATCAGTGCCTCTAAATCCACCTACAAAATCATTGTATACTTTTATTTCAGATAAAGACAATAAAGAAATAATTGCTGATTATAAAACACCAAAAGATCATATAACAAATTATAGAAAAGAAATAGAAAATCATTGGTTAGAACATACAGTAAATATAAATGATGATGGAACATTTTTTTCTATTTTAAAAGAAAAAGAAGAACCAATTACAGTAATACGCCAGGATAAATATAATGTTAAAATGGATAATTCCGGTAATATTGATTATAGAAATTATTATAGTTCTGCCAAAACAGAAAAAGCAATAGGTTTTAAAAATATGGAAGATCCAAAAATATTAGATGAAAATTATAAAAATTATCATCCGTTGGATGGTTCAAATAATTTGATTAAAGAATTTTTGATGGATGAGATATCAGCCAAACATGAAGCATCTAAGTTAGCAAAAGAAATAGAGGCAGATGAAGAAGCAGAAAGAAAAAGGATTGAAAAAGAAGAAGCCGAAATAGGTGGTCTTCAAGGAAAAATAGATGAAATTAAAACGCAAATAGCAGAAGCGAAAACAAAAATAGAAGATGTTAAAATGATACCAGAATCAAAAATGCCTCCAGATGAAAGAAAAGAAGCGATAAAATTCCAAAAAGAATTAATTTCAAAACTTAATAGAGAATTTAAAAAACAGAAAAAAATATTAAAAGAAGCAAATAAATGTGGTAGAAATCCTAGAACATGGGAAGATTATAAAAGAAAAATGGGTTGTGATATTGAAGGTATTTCCAATTCTATATCAAAAATGATAAGAAAATTAATACCTTCTTTATCTAAAGTTTTAATGAAAACCCTGGCGACGTTGCCAGGCAATGAAGAAAATTGGAATGAAGTATATCCAATATATGTTAATGCGAAGGTAAAAGTTGACAAAAATAAAGCAACACCAGAAGAAGTGTTTTTGGTTAAAATTGTTAATGATTTGTTAGATGAATTGGTAGCAATAGTATTTAAAACAAGTACATATACTGTTAGAAACCTAGAACGAAACGTAGATCCATTATTAGAAAAAATAAATATTTTTGTTGAAACAATTATTAAAGGTTTTTATAGTTTTATTGCTGATTTTAAATTTTTAAATTACGCACAAGCAGAAACGTTTAGTATGGTAGATGGAAAAAAAGTAGTGAATTCTCCTAGTTTATTGTATACGGCAGTAGCAGTATCAAGATTATTACGAACATTTCTTAAAAAAGTTGATGCTGTGGCTGGATTAGAACAACGAGTATTTGAAATGGTAAGTCAAACATTTGCCATTTTTCCAGAAATAGCAGGACGTATTATTCAAATGATTAATAAAGTTAAAATACTAGCAAATATAGGTTTAATTATGACGCAAAAAGATACGGCAATAATAATGAATGATTATGAAATTGAGTTATTTCAAAAATATTATGGCGAGATGGTAGAAAGTGTAAAAGTAATAAAAAAAATGAAAGGAAGAAAGTACAGTGATGCTGTATGGGAGAAAAAACATGAAGATCTGAAAAAATACATTCGAGAATTAAAGCAATCTGGCGAAGCACCTAGAAATGAAGAAGAAAGAAAAAAAGCAGAAGAAAAAGCGAAAAAAGAAGCCGAAAAAGAAAAAGAGTTTATAAAAAATGTATTGGAACCAGATGAAAAAAAAGTAAAAGAATGGGTAAAGAAAAATCCTGATATTAAACAAAAAGGAGGTGGTAGTGATGATGAAGAAGAAGAAAATAAAGCAGAAGAAGATGAAAATGGATTTTGTGATATACCTTGTATTTTAGATAAGTATTACGAAAAAGGAGAAAAAGAAGAAATAGATGATGTAGAAGTTTACAAAACAGAATTAAAAAATAATCCTACAGAACAAAGAATTAAAGATGTGTTTGATGGAAAAAAAATAACAGAATATGATGTAAATCAACGTATGGATGATGTATTTGCAGATGATACATTAAAGCAGTTAGGATTTATAAATGATTTATTACTATATTTTGTTAAAGACACTATTAAAATAGTGGCAAAAGATGCTGTAATAAATTTAAAAACAAGTATTAATGTTCAAGATAAAATGTTAAAAAATAAAATAAAAAAGGCAGGTCTTATTAAAGCAGGCAAACAACAAAAGGCTTTTGATGAATTAACAAAAAAAGTAGAAGAAGGATTATTAAAAACATTTGACGATGTTTCTGCTAGTACAGGAAGCTTATTAAAAACAGCAGTAACAAAATTAATAAACGAAGTTATTATTTTACTAGTAACGAAAATTTGTAGTAAGCCTTTTGCTTTTTGTTTCCCTGCTCTAGAAAAATTACAAAAAAAAAGTCCAAATACATCATGGGAAAAAGTAAAAGAAGATGCTGAAAAAATAAAAGAATCGATTAGAAATATGAATCAACCTGCGTTAGAATGGCCGGCAGTAGCAGGAATAAATCTTTTAATGGATAATACAGAAAAGGCTATGGAAGTTTCTAAATTTTTAGGTCCAAAAGCAATACAGCATACAGTTACTAAATATGTACCAAAAAATGTTTTAACGGATCCATATGCTAAAATAGATAAAATGATGGAAAAATTAACAGAAGAATTAAAAGAGCCTTTGGAAGAATTTAAAGGTATTTATGATAAAACACCAAAAACACCTGATAGATTTCAAGTTGCGCTAGATGAATATATTGCTAAAAAAATGGGTGGTGATGAGTAATAAATTATTTATTAAAAATTTAAATAATTTATTTATTCTTTTTTATTTTTCCAACTAAACCAACTTTTTTCTGATTCTTCGCTTTTTTTCAATGAAGAATAATTACTGGTTTGAATAATCATAAAATCAATAATTTTTCCTTTATGAATATATTTATTTGCTTTAATTTCAGTTGCTTTTTGCTTTGTTGTAGTATTTGTTTTATAATTTTTAAAATTAGCAAACACACTATCTCGTTTTTCTTCTTTTTCTTCCTTTTTTTCTTCTTGTTTTTCTTCTTCTTTTTCTTCTTCAATACTTTCTTCATCACTATCTTCTACTTCATCATATACATAAACATCTTTACAATAATATATTTTACAAAATTTTCTTGCACAAGTTTCTAAAAATTTATAATCAATAGTTTTATCAGCCCAATATAGAAAACCTTCTTCACTTTTATCATATTTCATAAATACAGCACCTTTTGGAGTAGTTTCAAATAAAATACAATTGGTTAAATCTTTTCCTTCTCTGGCTTCTTGAATATCTTTGTAATTGTATAATTTTTCATAAGGAACTTCAGGTAAATCATAAATAGGTGGATTATCTCCCCACCATGGTCTATGTATAAATTTGGCAATTATCCAACAAGGAAAAGTAAATGCCGTAGTAACTAAACCCAATAAAATAAAAAATTGTTGCCCAAAATTTAATGGCAAATATTCAGAATTACTGTTGTAAAAATCCATACAAATTTCTTGCATATATATATTATTCACGTTTTTTCATTTTAAGTTCTTTCAAATCATTATTTAATAAATCATATGATTTATCTTCTTCATCTTCCTGTGTTTCTTCATCTTCATCTTCATCTGTTTCTGATTCTTCATCATTTTCAAAATCTTCCTCATAACCTTCTGAAACATATCCAAAATCACTATTCGATTCATCGCTTGAACTATTTGTGCGATTGTCAATATAAATTAAAATCATTTTGTAATAGATAGAATATATAAATAGTTGGATAATTGTTATTTCATTATGCATAACAAATAGTATAAACAACAGAGATGCTGCTAAAAATAGTTTTATATCACTACTGATTCTTTCACTAGCATCTAAATAAACATCTTCCATATGTGAGAACATTCTTGTCATTTTGTTGTAAGATTATCATAATTAAAAAATTTAATAAGTCTTTCAATTTTTTTATATTTTTAAGCAATTATCACACAATTCTCTCTCCCCGTAACAATTTTTATTATATTGTTTTACATTTTTGTCTGTATAACAGGTGTCACAAACAAGAGTTTTTTGTAGTTGAATTTCTTTTATTCTTTCTTTTATTAAATTATCCATTTCTGTTTTTAAATGAGGAACTTCAATTCTTTGATAATTTTTATTGAAATTATTTGGATGTAAACAAACAAGGAAAAGACCATCTACTTTTTTCCCATATTTTCTTTCTAAAATGGCTTTATAAGTATTAAGTTGTAAAGCATAATGCCAATAATTTGAATTAGGTAAATGACTAATACATTCTTTATTAGCACTTTCAAAATTATTTGTTTTTTTAATTTCTTTACATCTTTTCCAATCATAAATTAATAAATGACCATTAGGCTTTTCATATATCATATCTATACTACCTGCTATTTTCATGTCTTCATCAAATACAGTCCATTCTGTACGATATGGTTTTAAATGTTGTCCATAGTCTTCTTCAAAATTTTCAAAGTATTTCCATTCAATACAATCTTCATCAACTTCTACTTCTTCATCATTATAAAAGCATTCAATATCATAATGCATTTTTGTTCCTGCTTCTGAAGCCTTACGTCCATTTTCTTTCCACATGGCTTTAATTTCATCAGGTGTCATTCCAAAGTATTTACTATCTGGCCATTTTTTACTATTCATCATATTTTTAATAATTTTATCTGGATTAAAATGAGGAAAGTGTGAATGATTCCAGGTGGTACATGATGTATAACTATCGTCGCCATCTATATAATAAATGTGTGGTCCTTCATCAAATACAATGCGTTTATCACGCGGGTGTTTGTGTTTTTTTGCTAAATAAGTAGGCGGTTCCATAATAGATTTAATTATAATAAGTTATTAAATCTATTTTCAATTTAATTTGGTTTTGTTGGCCATACAATATCATTAACATTAAATGTTTGAAAATTATCAATAGTTCCTGTATATCCCATATCTATTTGTAATTTAGCAAGAGGACTCGTCGTTCCAATTCCTACATTTCCACCTGTATAAGTTATATCGGTTGTTCCTATTGTCCATAATGATTCTTGAGGCACCAAAGATAATACCTGTCCAGTTCCATTAACTATAGAACCAGTTAACCTTATATCACCATTTATATCTAAAGGATATCGAGGATTACCATCGCCCATGCCCATTGTTGAACTTAATCCTATTCCTAATCTACCTTCATAAAATCCTGTTTTGTAAGACATCTTATATTAATTACTTAGTTAAATTATTAAGTAATTATATTCCTAAATGTTGTTTTATCGCCGCCAATTCAGATTCTAATGTAGCCACTTTATTTTCTAACTCAGTGTTTTTTGTTTTCAATTCCGCATTTTCACTTTCTAATACATTTACCTTCTTATCTAATTCCTGAGTTGCTACTACATTATACACGAATATATCATTATAACTTAAAGATAACTTTTTGGGAATAGTTCCAAGATGTTCAGGTATTAATACGGGCTCGTTATTTTCGTCAAGAATATTATTCCCACTTGCATCTTTTTTAAAACAGTTTTCGAAGTCATCTACATATTCTTTTCCTTCAACACAATATTTAAGTTCTGGTATTTCTCTTACTTCTTGTGCTATAAATCCTGCTTCTAAACGATAATATTCATCTGTTATTGGGTTTCCAGAATTATCCAAATCATAATTATAATTGTGTTCTTTAATATCATTTGATTTAAAATATAGTTTTGCGTTTAATTTATTTATTATGTTCATAGCGTTTGTTATATTTCTTTCATTATGTTTTACTCTATCGTCACTACTTGTATTCCAAGCTGTAGCAGTAGCACCACCCCAACCATAGAACCAAAAGCGTTCATTTAAAGGTTGTTGGGTACCAAACTGGGGCTCCCAACCTCTTACTTTAAATACAATGATATGATTTTCACCGTTATTACTATCATAAGACTTACATAAAATCTTTGCCAGTGCTTGATTTTCTCCTCTGTTACTGTTAGTATAACCTGAAAATTCAATACCAAAAGTAGAATTATAACCACTGCTTCCAATTTGTAATTTAACACCATCGCCACCATCTATACCTGAAAAAGTGCTATAACTACCCGCACACAATGTTCTACACCAACCGTGTCCGTTTACATCCAATAAAGCATCAGGACTCCCCGTTCCAATTCCTACATTTCCATTGCTTGAAAGAATAACCATATCTTTTCTAGAAGCTTGTCTTCCACTAAAAACTAATCCTTCATCCGTGGAATTACTTGTACCTCTAAAATATCCTATTTCACCGTAATAACTATTTCCATTATTATTATCAGTAGATAATCTTATATTTCCATAAGCCCCCCATGCGGTATCATTATTAAAAATATGCAATAATTGACTAGGACTCGTCGTTCCAATTCCTACATTTCCAGAATTTGTATTAAAACAGAAATGTGAATGAGTATATATTAAATAATCTCCATTTCCACCTATATTAGCAGTACACACAGAGTGGTTACTGTTGGTATTAACGCCGTGGTTAAGAAAAACTTTAGCCGCTGAAGTTGCCCTGCTGGTACTACCTAATTTTCCATTTAATTGCGTTTGTATAGAACTTGTAACACCATTTAAATAACCATATTCTGTATTAGAAACATCATCATTATCACCAATATAAGAAGCATTTAAACGAACGGTCGATGATAATTTGATTTGTTTTTCATTTATTTGTCCTTGAATATCTCCACCGGGTAAATCTATTTGAGAAAAATAGCCTTTACCATTTACTTTTAATTTGTATGTTCCTGGATCCGCTGTTCCAATTCCTACATTTCCACCATTGTAATAAATGTCTCCATTTTTACTTGCAACATCTTCAAATTTTCCAGCACCTTCCACAACAACATTGTTTGACCAATCTGGAAATTCTGTTATTTCTATTGTTGGGTCAGGGAAAGTTTTATCCATGTTAAATGTAGCACTGCTAGCGCCAAATTCAATAGGATTTCCTTGAATATCGGCTATGGTTCCTGCTAAAACTAAATCACCTTCTATTCTCATACTACCTGAAATATCTAAGGGAAAAATAGGTTCTTTTCCTATTCCTAATCTACCTTGTCTAAACCCTGTTTTGTTTGATGACATATATATTAATAAATAACTTTATTTTTATTTATTAATTAACAAAATTATTAATTATTTTCTAATGCTGTAAGCCTGGCCAAAACAGTTTCCAATGTAGATTCTAATGTAGATACTTTATTTTCTAATTCAGTATTTTTTGTTTTTAATTCCTCAATTTCTGCTTTATCTGCTTGTTGTTCTTTATGTAATTCTTTAGTTGCTGCTATATGTGTTGTAAAAATACTGTTATAGTCTAGATATAAAGAAGTTTCTTGAACAATATCTATTTCTTTTTCAATTATTTTGTTTCCACTATTATCTAAAATATCATTACCACTATTATCTTTTTTATAAATTTTTGTTTTTATTTTTTCAGTTTCTTCTCCCCTAACACAAAATTCTAATTCAGATATATTTTTTACTTCTTGCGCTATTAATCCAGATTCATATATATATTCACTAGCAAAAATTAGTTCTTTACCATTTTCATAAATTGGTTTATTATTACTATTTAAATTAAAATGATGGTTTCTATCATATTGTTTCACTGTTTTTATGTAATGCATTGGTTTTAATTTATTTATGATAGATAAAGCATTTGTAATTTCTTTTTCATTATGTTTTATACGATCATCACTAGTAGATACAGCAGAAGTTCCATAATAAACACCACCACCCCAACGATTTAAATATAGATCTCCTTTATAAGCCTCAAAACCAGAGGAATGATGACCAACTTGTATGAGGGCACTACGCTGATTTCCACTTGTGTTAACGCGAAAAATCATACAATTATTACTACCTTCTAATTTCAAATGTGTATTGCTAGTATGATTCCAATTTGAACTTGAGCCTAGACCAGTGTTACCTGTACCACTACTGCTAAAAAGATTTCCATAATTACTAATACCAGAAAAGACGCTATTACTACCTCCTGAAAATCCACTTGTAGCACGAACTTGACCAGATACTTCTAATTTATATCCTGGACTGGTCGTTCCAATTCCTACATTTCCCGAACTACGTTGTATAAATAAATGACAGTTACTATTTGTAGGATAATAATGCTCTGTTCCACCCCAAAAAGACAATCCACCAGTAGTGTGAATATTAGAACCACTTGACCCTACACCAATACCATAAAAATATTGACCATTGTTTGAGTAAATTCCTATTACAGGTTTACCATTCGTCCAATCGGCATCAGCACCTGTGCTTTGGCCGAAACATAAAGGTTCAGTAGGATTCGTCGTTCCAATTCCTACATTTCCACTACCACGAATAGTCATTTTACAAGTTGCTGTAACTTCATTAGCACTATTATAACTACTATTACCAGCATTGTAATAAGATGTATAAAATCCAAGTCCTCCTGAAGCATAACCATATCCGCCCTTATGCGTTTCAAATAAAATACCTCCTTTAATATCTGGATTATTTGGCCAACTGCTTCCACTGTGATAATTTCTCCATATCAAACCTGTAGCTTGACCCGCATTATTAGCAGGAAAATAAATATTAGGAGCATAAGCACCACTATCCGGACTTGCTGGATTTTCAGGACTTAATTCAATACTACCTCTTACATCTAATTTGATAGGTGCTGTAGCACCTGAACCGGGTTTAGATAAATGTGGAAAATTAGTTGAATCAGGCGTGGGTTCATTATTTCCTAAGTAATTAGGACTCGTCGTTCCAATTCCTACATTTCCATTTACAACCATGTTTTGACTATCATTTGTTATTTTTAAAAGAGAAGGAGGAGCACTACTAGGACCGTAAATGTAAGCACCACCTCTATTAGTATTGTCGCCACGAGCACCTATTATAATATAATTATCTGAAATACTAACACCATGTCCAAAATTACTTTGCGCCGATCCATCACTAGCAGTTATTTTTTTTATTTCGGTTCCGTTCTGGATATTGAAAATATAAGCACTACCACTATTTGTCCCATCGTCGTCATTTCCCCATGCTCCTACGACAGCATAATTACCAGAAATAGCAACACCTAGTTTCTCTCCAAAATAATCACTTCCTGCTCCATCACTAGCAAGTAGTCTGTGTACTTGTGTTCCAGTAGTAACATCAAAAATATAAGCAGCACCTTTACTACCAGAATAAGCCCATCCTCCTACAATAGCATAATTGCCATCGATAGAGACAGACATTCCAAACTGTACTTGTCCGGTATCACTAGCAGTTAATTTATGGAGTTGTGAACCTGTACTTACGTTAAAAATATAAGCACTACCCGCGGCATTTGGATCATCATGATAGGCTCCTACAATAGCATAATTGCCAGAAATAGCGACACTATGTCCAAATTTATCATCAGCATCCCCATCACTAGCCGTAAATTTATGGATTTCAGTTCCAGTAGTAACATCGAAAATATAAGCACTACCACTAGCATTACCATTATCGTCATCATACCGTGCACCCACAATAGCGTAATTACCAGAAATAGAAACGTCAAATCCAAATTGATCATCAGCCGCACCGTCACTAGCAGTTAACTTATAAAGTTCACTTCCAGTAGTTACGTTAAAAATATAAGCAGCCCCATTATCACCATTATTGTGCGCTCCTACAATAGCATAATTATCATCGATAGCGACACTCCATCCAAAAAAATCACCAGCCCCTGCATCACTCGCCGTAAGTTTATGGATTTCAGTTCCAGTAGTAACATTGAAAATATAAGCACTACCACTATTTGACGCATTGTCGTCATCTTGATTAGCCCCTATTATTGCATAATTTCCGGAAATAGCAGCACTTTGTCCAAAATAATCACTATTCGCACCGTCACTAGCAGTAAGTTTGGTTTCTACAGAAAATGTATAATCTGTTGGACTACCAACACCAACATTTAAATTATCAAGGGTATTTGTTTTACTTACAATTGAATCAGAAACAATTGTTCCATTTACAACCATGTTTTGACTATCATTTGTAATTTTTAAAAGAGAATCTTCAGTAGGACCGTAAATGTAAGCACTACCTGACCATCCGGTGTTTGGTGGTACATTTTTAGCAAATGCTCCCACAATAATGTAAGAACTAAAAATAGCAACACTATTTCCAAAATAATCACCAGCAGCAGCTTCACTTGTTGTTATTTTTTTTATTTGATTTCCAGTTTCAACATTGAAGATGTAAGCACTACCACTACCAGAACCATGATCATCATCTCTATATGAACCTACTACAGCATAATTACCATTAATGGCTACGCTATATCCAAAATAATCACCCGTTGCTATATCATTGGCTATGAGATTATGAAGTTGTGCTCCAGTAGTAACATTAAATATATAAGCATTTCCATTAGCGAAGCTATTCTGTGCTCCCACAATAGCATAATTACCATCTATATCTACACTATATCCAAAATTATCATTATTCACAAAACTACCAGCATCAATTTTACGGAGTTGTGTTCCAGTAGTAACATTAAATATGTAAGCACTACCGCGATATACATTAGAAACCAGGTCACCCTTCGCACCAACTATAGCATAAATACCTGAAACGGCAACACTAAACCCGAAATTATCGTTAGCATCGCTATCGTCACCTTTTATTTTATAAAGTTGGTTTCCAGTAGTAACATCAAAAATGTAAGCACTCCCACTATTATTACCATCATCATCATCTTGATAAGCCCCTACTATTGCGTAATTACCTGAAATGGCAACACTAAATCCAAAATAATCTTGAGCAGCACGATCATCCGCGACCAGTTTATGTACTTGGTTACCAGTTGCAACATCAAATATGTAAGCACTACCAGTAAAATCTGATGTATCACAGTGAGCCCCCACAATAGCATAATTAACATCAATACATACAGACTTACCAAACCACATATTAGCAGCAGCATCATTAGGAACAAGTTTGCGGATTTCTGTTCCAGTAGTGACATCAAAAATATAAGCACTACCACTACGGAAACCATTCGCGTCATCATATACCGCACCTACTATAGCATATGTACCATTTGTATCAACATCTTTTCCATATTCATCGTTAGACCCCAAATCACTGGAATTAATTTTGGTTTCTTTGCTAAAAGAAAAATCTTTTCCAGCATTTAAATTATCCAGGGTATTTGTTTTACTTACAATTGCGTCAGAAGTAATGGTTCCACTAACCTCTAATTTGGTTTGAGGTGTCGATGTTCCAATTCCTACATTACCATCAACAATAACATTTGAATTATTATTGTTTATTTGTAAAATATTATTTTGACTAGAACTATAAATATACACCGCACCAGTATCTGCACCCATAATAGAATCATCCTCTTTTTCTGCTGCTATAACTACATAATTAGGAGAAATAGCAACACTTTGCCCAAACCAATCATTTGCTTCTAGGTCATTAGGCCTAAATTTTTTGATTTGTGTTCCTGTAGTAACATTAAAAAGATAAGCACTTCCACTATCATTACCATCATCATCGTCTTTCCATGCTCCTACCATTGCGTAATTACCAGAAATTGCAACATTAAATCCAAATTCATCATTTACCAATCCATCTTCGGCAACAAGTTTGTGAATTTGCGTTCCGGTAGTAACATCAAAAATATAAGCAGTACCTGTTTTTACGTTATTATTATTATATCCGTATCTTGCTGCTATTACAGCATAATTACCATCCATAGCAACACTCCAACCAAACCATACATTGTCCGATGGATCAGTGGCAACCATTTTATTAAGTTGATTTCCTGTAGTAACATCAAAAGTATAAACAGAACCAGTGCTATTGCCACCATCATCATCTCTATGCGAACTTACTATTGCATAATTACCAGAAATAGCAACACTATTTCCAAATTGATCACCTTCTGCTCTATCATTGGCAGTTAATATGTGAACTTCAGAACCATTTGTTAGATCGTAAATGTAAGCCTTTCCCCAATAATTAGTGTTATTCTCTTCAGTATATGGAGCACCTACAATGGCATAATTACCAGAAATAGCAACACCCATTCCAAATCTAGCCGAATGGTTATTCAATCTATCACTTGCTATTAGTTTGTATATTTGTAGTCCTGTAGTAACATTAAAAACATAAGCAGCACCTTTCGCGCTATCTATTCCAGTAGCACCTACAATGGCATAATTACCTGAAATAGCAACATCGTATCCAAAATATTCACTAGGATATACATCACTAGGTGTAATCAATTTATGAATTTGCTCACCTGTTTGAGCATTAAATATGTAAACAGTACCAGTATTAGTTTGAGTTGGACTATCTCCTTTCCATGTACTAATTATGATATTATTTCCATCAACATCAACACTTTGTCCAAATTTATCGTCACTAGAAACATCAGTTGCTTTTATTTTTCTCTCTATACCATATAAAATATTTCTACCAACACTTACATCTCCTTTTACATCTAATTTTACTTGAGGTGTTGATGTTCCAATTCCTACATTACCATCAGTATAATATGTATCTGAACCATTAAGTTTAAATGTTCCAGCACCAAATACAGTACCATCTCCAATATCTTGTTTTTCTACTGTTGTGATTGCTTTTGGAAATGTTCTTTGTTGGGCCATCATTTGTATTGGATTTCCACTACTATCTACTATCGCACCTGATAGTCGAATATCACCATTTACATCTAAAGGATATCTAGGTTTACCAGTACCATCTCCTCCTCCATTTATTTTTAAACCTATTCCTAAACGTCCATCATGAAAACCTGTTCTATGTGTCATATATTAATAAATAAGTTTATTTTTTATTTATTAATTGTATTTAAACAACAAATTATTCCGTAGGTGTATTTTCTAATGCTGTAAGCCTGGCTAAAAGTGTTTCTAAGGTAGATTCTAATGTAGTTACTTTTGTTTCTAATTCAGTGTTTTTACTTTCTAATTCAGTGTTTTTTGCTTCTAGTTCGGCTATTTTTGCTTTATCTGCTTGTTGTTGTCGGTCTAATTCTTGAATTGCTGAATGATGTAAAGTAAATATTTTTTCTTTATCTAAAATGTGAAAATCATCTACAAGATAACCATAAATAAATACGTATTTGCTTTTTTTCTCTAATATAAATGATTTACCATCTTCAAGTAAGGTAGAAACACAAAAATCTTGATAATTTATATTATTGCTAACATCAGTTAAATAAAATTTGAATTTTGTACCTGGTTCATGTTCAACAATATTATTACTTGCGTCTTTATGTAAAATTGGTATTATTAATTTAAATTTGTTGTTTCCATCATCGTCTACTATTTCTTCCCAACTTATATCTTCGGCAAATGTCATTGCTGCTGGTAGAAAATCTTCTTTCATTTTAACAGCCATTGGAAGTTTCTCTTTCACTTCTTGAGCGAGAAATCCAAAAGTTATTTCAGGAGTTCTTCTAATCATATCGTTATAAAAATAAGTATAACATTCTATTTCTCGAATTGTTCTTAAAGCAAAAGTATCATTTATTACTTGAATATCATGTTTAATACGTTTGTCACTCTCAAGAAACACTCTTCCCCCAACCATTATACCTGCTTCAAAATAAGCCGACACAGCATTTGCTGATTCATAATCAACCGGGTCGTAATCTCCTACCCAAGGAGAATAGTATGGACTTACTGTACCTGTCGAATTTCCAGCAAAATAGGTTTGGTAAGATGTATTATCTTTATGGGTTACATCAGATAAATATACCCCGTCGGTAGTAAAATTAGATGGTGTCGAAAATGCCCCTGATGGGGCTACTTGTAGTCTTGTAACAGGACTCGTGATTCCAATACCTAAATTTCCATCTTTGTCTAGTTTCATTTTTTCAGTGTTATTTGTCCAAAATTGAATGGGTTCATTATTTTTATTATTAATAACAAGAGATGTCCAACCAGCATAAGGATATCCTATAAATGCTTTTTCACCGGCACTAAAACCATTTGGATATAAACCCATATAACAATAACCACTTGCAGATGTTGCCCCTTCAAGTATTATTGTTTGACCGTCTTTATTAACATGTAATCTTGTTTGAGGATTCGGCGTTCCAATTCCTAATCTACCACTTTGCATATAACTCCATTTATCTTTTGTTCCTGACAAAAACCAATTTGCATATGGATCCCAATTTGGTGACCCTCCTTTTGTTCCATCTATATACATTCCCCATGAATGGTTGATGTCGCCTGGAACATCACAATCTTGAGGATGACAATAACCAACACTATATTTTGGAATTGCATTTCCATCTGCTGTTCCTATATAATCCTTACTTAAACAAAAAATAGGGAATATGTCGCCTACACCACTACCACGTGGATAATCGCCTACTAATCCACCTATTGGGGAATTATAATGAAAATAACCACTTGTTTCTATATTACCACCTACTTGAAATCGTGTACTTGAGTTTGCTGGAGCATCGGTGTGAATTCCAACTCCATTATGATTTATTCTCATTTGTACAGTATTGGCACAGTAAAAATATATATTATCATTAGAAGGAAATCCAATTTTTGTATCTGTATCTCCATTATGTACCAGATAACTATTCATATAAATATTGGAAGTTTGAAAGTAAACTGAATTTTCGAAATATGTGGTATTCATAAAACGAGCATTACCCCAAACATCTAATTTGTAAGTAGAATCAGAATTGTGTGCTCCAATTCCTATTTTACTAGCAGTTATGTTTCCCTCAAAAGTTGCTGTATTAGTAAACCTACAAGTGTCATTTACATGTAATTTATGAGTGGCAGCAGTTGTTCCTGTAATATATAATACATTATTTCCATTAACAACGACCTTAAATGTATCGTCAGCATCAAATCCAATTTTAGTATCTGTATCATCCTTATGATAAATCCACGAAGGTAATTCAATGTCTAAATTGAAATACGCTCTACTTTGATCTATTGTTAATTTGGTACTACCTCCAGTTACTATACTAAATGAATCATCGCTAGGAAAACCAAAATAAGTATTTTCATTTCCCTCGTTGTGATAAATATAATCATCTATCATAACAGAACCAGCAACTTTTAATTTGTATGTTCCTGGATCCGCTGTTCCAATTCCTACATTTCCATTACTATGAATTCTCATTTTTTCTTCATTATTTATAATAAAACGTTGAATATTAGCATAATCATACCATATACCAGTTCCACTAGATAAATGATTTTTTAATTTTGAAACATTTGTTTCACTAAATTTAACATTACCATTTACATATAAACTATAATTAGTATTTACACTATTATCATCTATTGTAACTTTACTATCTCTAAAAATATTTGTTCCATCAACAGTCCAATTACTGAAAACACGTGCAGCCCCATTTGCGTCTAATAAATCACCTGTTAATCTTATATTACCGCTTACATCTAATGATTGTGAAGGATTGTTATTGAAAATTCCAACGCAATTGTCTTTACAAATAATACCAGTAATTGAATCGGCCAAATCAGAAGTTCTTACCACATCTGGTCCAGCCAATGCTATAAAATTAAAATCATTACCACTTGCATCGCGAAAACCACCTGTTAATCGAATATCACCAACTACATCTAATGGATATATTGGGTCATCTGTTCCTATACCTAATCGTCCTCCTTTAAAACCAGTTTTTGACATATAATAAATATTTATATTTTATTAAAATTTATTATACTAGTTATAATCCTAAATGTGATTTTAAAGCATTTAACATTGTTTTCATTTCTTTTAATTCATTTTCTAAAGTAATGTTTTTTGCTTCTAGTTCGGGTATTTTTGCTTCTAGTTCGGCTATTTTTGCTTTATCTGCTTGTTGTTCTTTATGTATTTCTTGTATAGCACCGTGATGTAGTGTGAAAATTTTGTCTTTATCTAAGAGATGAAAATTATCTATATGAGAACCATAAATAAATATTTTCTGTGTTTTTTCAAATTTCTCTTTTATGTTATATTTTATATGTTCTATACATTCTACAACAATATTGGTATCATTTATTTCTTTTAAAATAGTTTGAATATATTCTTCAAATAAAGTTTCATAATTCATTAATTTTAATTGTATTTTACTACCTATTTTTATATCTTCTGTTAGCGATATACCACTTATATCTAATGTTAATTTATTTTCGGAAATATCATAATTATATCCTGTTGAAAATTTATAAATATTAGGTATTGTACCATCACCTTTTGTTGTTACTGCTTCAGGGAAAACTTTTAATACTTCTTGTGCTATAAAACCTGTTGTTCGTTCACTTCCTCTATTAAAGTAATCTTTATAACCATATTTTCTTACTTGAATTGCTAACACTTTATTTAATGATTCATGATCTGGAACATCTTGAATATCACTTTTTATTCTTTCGTCTGATGTATTTTGATAACCATTTGTAAGCCATATTTTTCCATTAAATTTTGCTAAGTAAACAAAATTAGGATTTTGTCCAGACCAATGCTCACTTCCTGTAAAACCATGTTTTCCATAACCGCTAACATGATAACTCAAACCATTGTTACCATAAATCTGATTTAGTTTTAAACTAGCACCATCCCAGATAACGAGTTGTTTATTGTTATATGCTCGTAACCATGTCCCATCGCCATTTGCTAAATTTAAAGCGTAAGTTGAACTCGAAGTTGCAGTTGTATCAACTGCTATACCATAACCATCTTTGTGTGCTAAATATACTTGTACATCGCCAGAATTGAAAATGGAACTCCAACCAGTACCATCATGATTTATATACAATTTATAAGTTCCCGGGTTATTTGTTCCAATTCCTACATTTCCATCATCACAAATTATAACGTTCGTTGAAGTGCTCCAATTTAAATATAAATCACCCCCTGTTCTATAAACTTGGTTATGGTCCATTATTAAATATGATGTGGAATTCAAATCTATCCGAATATTACCTGAATCAAGATGTAACTTGGATTGCGGATTCGTTGTTCCAATTCCAACATTTCCCTCAGCAGTAATACGCATTCTTTCTCTTGGATATTGTCCCAAAACAATATTATCAATAGTGCTTAATGCTGTATAAAAAGTAATATCACTAGTTCTGACAGCACTAGCATAAGTATATGTCCCAGGTCTATCCGTAAAACATATAGCAGCGGTACACCCACCATCATTTCCCGCCCCTGAGAACAATGGATCAGTATTTCTTCTCACAGCATTTGACCTTGCGTAATAGGTTAATACTGGATATATAGCAGGCGATGCGGCACCATTATGATTACCATCTCCTATTCTAATATGACTTTTAGTATTCACGGATTGTGTTACTTCCAATTGTGCGTATGGACTCGTCGTTCCAATTCCTACATTTCCAGCACTATCAATTTTCATACGTGTTAAAGAATTAGTTTCAAATTGTATGTTACCGGTGCTACCACCGAAACCTGCTATTTTTGATTCACCTTCGCCCCATATTAAACTATAACCATTATCTAATTTTAGAAAAACAGATGATTTTATAGAACCACCGACATCTAAATTTCCATCTTTGTCTAGTCTCATTTTTTCAGTGTTATTTGTCCAAAATTGAATGGGTTGATTATTTTTATTATTAATAACAAGAGATGTCCAACCAGCGGAAGGATATCCTATAAATGCTTTTTCACCGGCACTAAAACCATTTGGATATAAACCCATATAACAATAACCACTTGCAGATGTTGCACCTTCAAGTATCATTGTTTGACCGTCTTTATTAACATGTAATCTTGTTTGAGGTTCCGTTGTTCCAATTCCTACATATCCGCTTCCTCGATAAATATCATTGGGGTTGGTAGCAACTGTCCAATTACTAAAAATGCGTGGTGTAACACCATCACTTTCCAATAAATTTCCTGTTAATGTTAAATCACCATTTATTTTGACTTTTTTATTAAAATCAATCACTGTATTATTCCAACCAATTGTTGCTCCTGTTGAAGAAACAGTTCCAACTTTCAAATTTAAATTGGCAGAACCTGCTGGTGCTATTATATCTAAATTAGCGTGCGTACCTGAACCCATAACTTCAAAATCTCCTCCACCAACTACAGTTGCTTGATTAGTCATTAACTGTGACATATTTGGGTCTACACTATCTAATGTTTGACCCTGTAAGGTAGTATCTCCAGTAGCACCGCTGGTTGTACCACTGCCTCCACCACCACCACCAGAACCATCACCTAAAGAACCCCATTCTTCACTACCGGTTTCACCACTATATCCTTCAAATTTTCCTGTAGTTGTATTGTATCTCATCATACCGGGTTCAACATTTAAACCTGCTGGTCGCTGTGATGTAAATCCAGCAGGTAATTTTATTGCGTCTTGTGTATTTATATATACTGATACTTTTGGGTCACTTTTTGCAATACCTAATCTCCCATTAAAAAAACCTACATTTGATGTCATATAATAAATATTTATATTTTAATATACTTATTATATTACTCAATATAAACCTAAATGATTTTTTAAAGCATGGACTATGGTTTTTAATTCGTTTACTTCTTTTTTTAATGCTTCATTTTCTTTATGTAATTCTTGTGTAGCTGCTACATTTAATGAAAAAATATTGGTATAACTTAATCCTAATTTTTGTGGTTTTTCCTCACCCGTCATATTATCAATATATGTAGTTTCACCCTCAACACAAAAATTTAATTCTGGTATTTTTTGAACTTCTTGGGCAACAAAACCAATTTCAGTGATATAAGTATCGGTTGTTATAGGATTTCCTGATTCATCTAATGTATAATCATAATTAGCTTCATGAATTTCAGTTGATTTAAAATATTTTTTTGCCGTTAATTTATTTATAATATCCATTGCATTTGTTATTGATTTTTCGTTATGTTTAATTCTATCATCAGAACTACCAACACTGTGATTATAATGTAGCCCACCAGAAATGTATAATGTACCATCATATTTTAGTCTAATTCCTGTAGCCGCTGGATTGTTATTCCAAGCACCTTTTGTGCGAATATAAAAATCACCTGTATTTACATTATTAGCAGTCCCTACATACCAAACTTTGTCATAAAGATCATCTATAAACATAATAGCAGGTGATTTGTCCCACATATTACCTTGTCCTGTAATATTTAGAGAATGATATAATTCATCAGAATTATTAATTCCTACTTTTCCATTCGTAGCAATAGACATATACTCTGTATTACCAGCACCTAATCTTAAACGAGTATTTCCAATAGATGAAATTCCGCCATAACCTATATAAACTCCTGCGGGATTAGTATCGCTATACTCCACTCTAATTCCGTCAAAAATATTTGTTGAAATAACGTGTAATTTACTATCAGGAACCGTCGTTCCAATTCCTACATTTCCACCACCACCACACATAAGAACATCTTTAGAAGTGCTCCAATTAAGATATAAATTATTATCTCCTTCTGTTAGAATTTGGTTATAATTAATTTTGAGTAATAGTGTTGAATTTGTAGAGTGTTCCACTCTTATTGGGTCTGTAGCCTTAATATGTAATTTACTATCTGGACTCGTCGTTCCAATTCCTACGTTTCCATCGTCTCTTACATATAAACCTTTTCCTGAACTTCCTTCAAAATATGCGGTATAATATGAACCAGAACTTGCTGCGGTTACTACTCTTATACCATAATTAGAACCTGTTGCATAAATTTGTGCCGTATTATTACTATTTCCACTTATTCTTAAAGCATGAACTCCAGATGATCCTACAGTATGTAATTTTCCACTAGGACTCGTCGTTCCAATTCCTACATTTCCAGTACTGGTAATAATCATTCTATCTACCCCACCACCAGTATAAAAGCGTTGGTCACCATTATACCAAAACCATAATCTTGATCCAACACTACTACCATCGCTACTATATCTTAAATCCCAATCACTACCAGCTCCCCCGGACGGAGACCAATTCAAATGACTACCACTTGACCTTGTTGTTTGTAATCTAAATTGATTATCCTGTCCTCTAACGTGTAATACCGTTTCAGGACTCATCGTTCCAATTCCTACTCTTCTCTGATGTGTAAAGCACATAACACAATCGGATTCGCTATCAGCATAATCTGTATTACTATCACCACAGTAAATTCCCAATGTTCCCCAAGGACCATAATCATCAGGTCTCAATCTCCAATTTCTACTATTAGTTTGTGTTGTAGTTGCTTGAAAAGAAATGCCAGCATTAGGTTTTAAATGTAAAAGTCCTCTTGTATCTCCAAAACTCGTAGTTCCAATTCCTACATTTCCATCTTTTTTGAGAACCATTTTAATATCACTTGAATTACCAGTTGCTGTTGTAGCAAAACCAAAACTACCACTACCGACCCATGGATTACCTGTGCTTGAACCATAGTATATATATCCTGTTTCTGTTCCTGCTTTAAATGTTATACCAGATCCTGCCATTGTTTGTTCTTCCACACAAAAGTGATTATGCCACCCATTTGAACCATTAGTATTTGTTCCAGTGCCATTATAAATTTTTAATTTGAAATTCCCGGGATCCGTCGTTCCAATTCCTACATTTCCATGCTGTGTCATTTTTAAGAACCCACCACCTGTTTTTATTCCGGCACCGCCATCGCCAGTAGTATGTAAAACAACATCATTTCCAGCAGTAAAATCTGTTAAACCTGTATTTCTACCCACACCGTGACCGCTATTACCAAAATATATTTCACCGCCACCGCCTGAAATATGAGAATCATCATCAAGTAATAATTGTGGAGAGGTTGATGATTTTACGTGTAATCTAGCACCAGGACTCGTCGTTCCAATTCCCACATTTCCACCGTTTGGTTGTTGTTGTATAAATAATTGTGGTATATTTGCCTGATCGCTCATTTTAAAATTTCCACCAGCAAAAAACGCCAAACCATAATCGGGTGCGTATGAACCAACATTTTTCACCCACCATCCCATTCCATACGCATATTTACCATTAGAATTATCCGTTCTAACAGAAATCCAACCCCCACCAGTACCACCTACATCTAAATCATAATAAGGACTCGTCGTTCCGATACCTACATTACCGTCATTATAATATATATCTCCACTAGTAGCCGCATCTTGAAATTTACCTCCACCAAATTCCACACCATTTTGTTTCAACGTTCCTGTGAAATTAATATTTCCACTTACATCTAATTCTTCACTAGGGTCAGTATTCAAAATACCTATTTTACTATTACTACTTGTTATACCATTTATATCTTCTTGTTTAATATAATCTACATTATTGATTGCTAAAAAATTAAAATCATTACCACTTGCGTCTCGAAAACCACCTGTTAAACGAATATCCCCTACAACATCAAGAGGATATCTAGGATTATCTGTTCCAATACCTAATCGTCCTTTTTTAAATCCTGTTTTTGACATATATTAATTACTTAGTTTAATTATTAAGTAATTAAATTCCTAAATGTTCTTTTATTGCGGCTAATTCTGATTTTAACGTATCTACTTCTGCTTTTAATTCTTGTTTTTCTTGTTCTAATTGTTTTACTTTTCTATCTAATTCTTGTGTTGCACTAAAATTTAAAGCAAATAATTTTTGTTTGTCTATCGTATGTAAATCATCGATTTCTTTACCATAACAAAAAACATGGTTATAACTTGTATCAAATGTAAAACTATCATCACTATTTCCTACAATTTCCAATGTTTCACCTTCAGTACCATCCATATCATTAGTAACATAAAACCTGTATTTCACACCACTACAATCACTTATATCTGTATAAAGTGTAGTATTATTCCAACTAATATCGGTCAAATCACGCATCTCATTTGGTATTATATCTTTTTTAATAACAACCGCCATAGGCATTATTTCTTTAACTTCTTGGGCTATAAACCCAATTGTTTTATCTGGTCCTCTGGAAACTTTATCTTTGTATTCATAATAACGACAAGGTATATTTCTTAACATTTCTAAAGCCTGATTGTCTGAAACATCAACAATATTTTCTTTTATTCTTCTATCACTAGTAACCATTAAACCGGCATTTCCAGTAATCCATACCGCACCTAAAGATTTAATAGATGTATCCCATCCCGAAGTCCAAGTATTATTATTTGTTGTGGATGATCCAACATAACGTAGTGCTGTAGATACACCACTCCAAGATGTTGTTGCTTGATATATTTCTAATGGATTGGCTGGAGTGCTTGTTTGAATTCCACAAAATCCATTTCGTCTAAGAAAGAACTGAACATTACTTGACTTTGGTAAAACACCACCACTACCTCCCCAAAATCCCAAACCTTCATTATTTGAAGAACCACATATCCCTAAACCATAAAAGTAATTGCCCCCACCGTGTATGTTTTCAAATAAAGCAATTGCTGTTTCTTCAGCAAAATAATTTCCGTTTTTATTCATAGAAGTATAACCACCATTGTCACCAAAACTAATTCTATATCGGCTATTATGTTGATGACCTATAGTAATATTACCATCAGCACGAATATTCATAGTATTATTTAATTTAAGATCATCGGTGAAGACTACAATAATTTGATCTTTGAAATCATAAGAAGTGGTATCATCGTCTCCCCAACTAGGATAACCACCACCATCATATCTATGACTTTTTCCTTGACCATGATTTAAACTACCTAAGTGTATCCAGTCTTTATATTGATATCCATTATCTTGCATTCCAAATGCTGCTACCCATTTATCTACATTACCGCGAAATAAAAAATCATAATTATTTAAAATATAAGCTCGTGATGGTAATGTTCCTCCCTGATTTTGAGCAAATATTAAACAATCGTCCCAACTATATGTTTTAAAATCGTCTGAAATATACATTTTATCGCGTTTGTTTCCATTATTATTTATAATAGATTTTGCAATATTAAATTCCATTTTTAAAGTATCACTTAAACGACCACTGTTACCAGCAGCACCATTATAACCACCAAAACAATAAACTGTATTATCATCTACTTTTACCGATGGCACGTGATATCTTCTCCAACTATTGTTACTTTTTAATATTTTCAATTTATAATTATTTAAATTTATAGTACATACTGCACCAACTCCAGTATTGGCGCCATTATATCCAAATGGTATTACCATATAATCCCCAAATATATGTGCCCATCTTGTCCAACCTAGTTGACTACCTTCTGCGTATACATTGTATGTTGTATCGTGAAATGTGCGTAAATGTTCTTTTTTCCAACGATTTGTATTGATATCAAATACGTATAATCCGTCTGTAGCATATCCTCCACTTTCTCGATTACCACCCATAACAATAATATATCTATCTTTCCAAATAGTCATGGTATGACCATATCGTGTGCCTGGAATATCTCCTAATTGTGTTATTTCTTCCCAAGTATTTGTTTCAAAATCAAATCGATGCATATCGTTAAACCAATCATTATTGTTACTTCCTCCTCTACCACCCCATAAATACATATATCGATTTTGATGTAGTACACATTGATTAGCATATCTTATTGTCGGTTTTGTTCCTGATACTGTTAATGTTTCCCAGGCTAAACTTTCATTATTAAAATCTACATACCAAATGTTATTATAATTGTTAGGACTCACTTGACCGCAACATATATACATTACGCCATTACGAACAATACTACCACCATATAACGCACGAACAGAATCGGTATATGTTTGTAATGTCCACACACGAGTTTCTATATCATAATGATATATGTGATTTTCATATGAACCTGTATACCCACCAAACATATAAATACCTTCGTGATAAGGTGTATTAATATAGTGTATATATCCTCCATAACGTCCTGATGGTGTTCCTGTTGTTTGTAAAGCCTCTACTCTTACGTGTGTAGGTTCAATTTCTGTTGTCAATGTTCCACCAATTAATATATCATTTGATTTCATTGTTCCAACAATATCTACTTGTGCATCAGAGCCTAATTCTTCATTTTTAAGTTGTAAAACATTATTTCTAGCCTGTAATATTCTAAGTTTACCAGCATCTGCTCCTGCTTCATCATTACTAGAAAATCCTACACCAACAATTGTTCCATCTTTACTTAATTTAACATCATAAACATAATCATATCTTATCTCAGCCTCAATATCTATTCCAATTTGAAGCCATTCTACTCCATTGTATTGAAATACTCTTGCAAAACCATAGTCATTCGTGGAACCTGTTGCTGATGTTTGTTTTTTACCATAAATTGCTCCTACTACAATAATATCACCTTCACCATTAATATCGATAGAAGTTCCAAATCGGTCATATGTATTACCCTTAACTGTATTACCTTTTTGTATCCAAGAGTTGTTATGATAATGATATACTAGTGCTTTTCCTGAATTGGTGCCATTATCATCATTACCATCAGCACCAATTGCTACTATTGTTCCATCATCATTAATAGCAACATCAATTCCTAAGTTATCATCGCTGGTTGTACCATCAATGTCGCTTCCCAATTGTGTCCACGTTGTTCCGTTATAATTATATATTCTAACATGTCCATCACCACCGCCATTATTATTAGCACCAATTGCTACTATTTTACCATCTTTACTTAATGAAACACTAACACCAGAACGATCGTTAGCGGCCTCACCGTCAATATCTGAACCTAATTGAATCCATGATGAACCATTGTATTCATATATTTTAACATAACCGGAATCAACACCAGGACTATTACCATAATTTGCTCCTACGGCTACAATAGTACCCTGACTGTTTATATCTAAACTTTGACTAAAAATGTCCCATGATGAATTACTAGTTAAATCTTGTCCTAATTGTGACCACGATGAGCCATCGTACTCATAAACTTTTGCAAGTCCATTATCACTTCCACCATAATGAGTCATACCTACTACCAAAATAGTACCATCACTATTCAAACTACATGTTGATAATTTATCGTTGCTATTAGGACCTTCTATTTCATTGCCCAATTGTGTCCAATTATCATTTACATATTGAAAGACTCTAACATGACCTTTACTACCATTATGTTCAGGTCCAGTGGATGCTACTATTGTTCCATCATCATTAAATGCTATTTTATTACCGAATTTATCTCCTGCTGCTAGACCTTTTATATCTTGTCCTAATTTTGTCCATGAAGTTCCTAGAGTGGTTTTGTAATTAAAACTTAATTTATCTTTAGTATCTCCTACACCGTAAACCGTTCCGTCGCCAATATCAGTATCTTCTGTACTTATTGCTTCAGGAAAAGATCGTTGTTGAGCCATCATTTCAATTGGATTTCCACTGGCATCAACAATAGCACCAGTTAATCGAATATCTCCATTTATATCTAATGGATATCTAGGATTTCCTGTTCCATCATTCATTCCCATAGTAGTTGATAAACCGATACCCAATTTACCTTTATGAAAACCTGTTCTAAAACTCATTTATATATATAATTAATTATTAAGATAAATTATTAAGTAATTATATTCCTAAATGTTGTTTATCCACAATGATATGTACATCCTACGAATGCTGCTACATAAACACTTTCATTATTTGCTTTTTTGGTTTCGTATTCTTGTTTTGTTATTTGTGTTCCATCTTCTAATAAATAGCGTAAATTATAAGCATATTCATATTCATCAGTATCTTCCCACATAAATTCATTATTTTCATCCATATCATTTTCTAATTCATCTTTTTCAAATTCTGTATAACAACTTTTTGTAGGATTTTCCCAATCCCCATCCCATTCTTCATCTTTTAAATCATTGTAATGCGTTTCATCTAATATAGATACCCATTCATCATCTTCTTCGTTATAATCATGATGTGGAGTAGGTCTTATATTCCATTCTCTCTCCGCATCTTCTTTTGGTATAACAGATTTATAATATGTAACTTTAATATTGTGTCTTTTTATTTTTTTAACTTTTTGTTGTTGAGGGTTAAAATCACAATCCATTGTTATTTTTGCTACCGTATAATTTGCTAAAAATTCTGAATCTTGTTTTTGTCCATATCCCGGTATAATACTTGATGTTATATAATCGCCTGATTCTAAATTACCATTTTTATCTGTAACCCAAATACCACCTTCGCCCAATGAATTAATAAAAGTTCTTGTATCTCCTTTTTCTTTTTGATAAACACTTGTAAAATTTGCCCCAAATTCACGTCTTTCTTCATCTTCAACATCACAAATTACACCAAAACAAGATTTATCTTTTTCTTTTGTTGTTAAAGCAACAACAGGTAATGCTTCTGAAATAGTTATGGCTTTATTACCTGTTTCAACACCACCCATTTTTTTATCACCCATTTTAATATATTTATTTTGATTTGCTGATACGATTAATCCGACATATGGTTCTGTTTTTTTATGTGGTATATCTTTTACAAATGTTCTATGCTGTCCTGTAAAATTCATTAAAACACCAGAATATCCATCTTGAACATAACCCGCATCATGTCCTGTTGCACTTCCTCGACATACGTGAAAATATAAATCACCATCGCTACTACTCCAATTTTCATTTTGACCACCTATCCACCAACCCCAATTAAATCCAGTTTTATTATACGAAGCCCCTATAAATAAATTTTTTCTTCCATCCGACGCTCCTCCATAATCACCACCGGCGTAACTTACCGCAAAAGCAGCACCGCAAGCGGTGAACATACCGCTATTGTTATAATGAGAGTAATAATTCAAATATTGGTGTGCGCCGCTAGATTGTGAGGCTTCTCCTTGGGTTGTTGAGCTGGCATATATATCTATATGATGACCACCATACATCCAACGCCCATGATAAGTAGATGAAGCACTGGCACGACCCATTAATAAATTGGTTTTGTATGGACTGGCCATAATAGCCACTTGTGAATAGTTAATATCATCGTTACCAAAACACGTTCTTTCAAAATAAGAAGTTCCACCATTAACTTTTATTTTGTAAGTACCTGGTTCTGTTCCAATTCCAACATTTCCTTTATAATAATGTGTTCCGCCGCTGGTGTTTGGAATCCAATAATAATCATCATCACTATTTTCACTATACCAATGAACTACTTTAGTAGTGACACTATCATTATTATAACTCTGAAGTTTTAATAGTGTTCCGTTAAAATCATGATCTCCTGAAATTAAGAGTTTCGCATCATCCGTTCCAGTTGGTATATCACTATCCCACGAACCGATATGAATTTTAGATGGTGTGCCATCTTCAGCGGTTCCTCCCATTAACAGATTTCCTGTTATTCTTGTATCGCCATTAACATAAAGTTTTGATGATGGACTCGTCTCCCCAATTCCTACATTTCCATTTGGAAACGAACACGCATTGTTTCCATTTGTATTATTTTTTATTTCAAACAAAACAGTAGCATCATCGTGTCCTCTAAAACGCAAATAATCACCATCTTTTCTTATATAATGTTTTTCATCTCCACTTCGTTCAAACACAATATCTGTCCTATTACCATATAAATGTAAAGTTCTTTCTGGACTTGGCGTTCCAATTCCTACTTTATTCATCCATACTGTAAGTGTCGGGTCATTCCATGGTGTGGAATCTGTGTTATTGTTTATGGAACATAAAGAAATGCGTCTACCATTAAATCCCCATAAACTTAGACCGTGTGATGCTCCGCAATTACCGGTGATACCAAGCATAGATTGATGTCCCCATGTATTTGGCGTGTGGTCTGTCCATGTTATACTAGAATTAAAATCAGCAGTGCTTGTTGGATTTCGCATAATAATACTTGTATTAGCATGATCCTGATAAGTAGTCACACTTGAAGCATTTGCTATTTCTAATTTTCCTGCTGGACTCGTCGTTCCAATGCCTACATTTCCATCATTCAACATAGTCATAGCAGTTACTAATGTTTGTGGAGAAGTAGATAAATGATTACCACTACTTGCTGTTCTATAACCAGACTGAAATTGTAATTTACTACCATTATTATAAATTTTCCAATCTGTCCAAGCATCATCAGCATATACAGACGAATCATGATGAGAAGAATGATTGAGTGATGTTCTTATTAATTCAATTCCCGGACTAGAAGTATTTGTGCTAACAATTTTTAACGTTGTATTGCCACTACCACTTATGTGTAATTTTGCATCAGGACTCGTCGTTCCAATACCTACATTTCCATTAGCTTTTATTAAAAAAGTTGGATCTTGACCATTTGCCCAACTACTATGTTGTCTGGCGGCCTCATGACCATGTTTTCCAGTTGCGTCAGGTGGAGAACCAAGAGTAATACGAAAATCAGCAGCACCAACAAAATGAAATCTGTCAGGCCCATAACTCCCATCCTTATTATTTCCTTTAAAAAACAACATTTCAGTTTTATCATCATAACCACCAGAACCATATTTTACATCTGCTATAAGACTGTGGGCATAATCTTGACCCCACATAGCAGTATCATAACCATTTTCAACGGAATGAAATTGAATACAACCACCAGTTTCATCTTTCGATTTTTCACCTTCAGTAATTAATAAATGACCGCCTTTAATGTGTAGTTTTGCTTTTGGATCCGTCGTTCCAATTCCTACATTTCCTTCATAGTCTAAAAACATAACATCATTAGTAGTCGCTACGCCTCCTGGATATGTTTTATATTTACTTGTAAATTTTAATCCTATTTGAGATTGGGTAGCATCATCATAACCATTTTCTATACACCAATCAGGATAATAAGTATCACCTATTATAGTATTACTTCCTCCAATAACAGAATGTTCTGTTCCGTGATTTCTTTGTAATACCAAACGGCACTTAGCATCCATCGCTGCTGAAAAGACAACATCTAAATCGCCATCCACCGTAGATTCTGCTACTTGTAATTTACCTATAGGACTCGACGTTCCAATTCCTATATTTCCACCATTGTAATATATATCGCCACTGCTAGCGCCGTCTAAAAATTTTCCGGCACCTTCTACTGTTACACTGTCTTCCCATGAAGGTACCTGTGTTATAGTCATTTCTGGTATAGGCATATTTGTACCTACATTTAAGGTTGATGTTACACCACCAAATTTTATTGGCGTTCCGTTAATATCTGCAATAGTTCCTCCTAAAATTAAATCACCTTCTATACGCGTACTTCCTGAAATATCTAAAGGAAAAATAGGATTTCTACCAATACCTAATCTACCTTGTCTAAAGCCTGTTTGATTTGACATATTAATAAATAATAACTTTATTTTTTTATTATTATTTATTTTATAATTATTTTTCTTCCAACCATTTAATTCTTAATTTTAATGCGTTATTTTCTTCCATTAATGCTGTAATTTGATTTAAAACCATATCTAATTTGTTATCCATTGTTTCTTTATATTCTTCCATTTCTTCATGTAATGCATTATTTTTACCTATTTGGTCTTGTAATTGTCGGTCTAATTCCTGAGTTGCACTAAAATTTAACGCGAATAATTTATTTTTATCTACCGTATGGAAATCATCAACCTCTTTTCCATAACAAAACACATTGTTATACGATGTATCAAATGTAAAACTATTATCGCTATTTCCTATAACTTCTTTCATGATTTCATTACCACATAAATCATTACTAACATAAAATCGGTATTTAATTCCACTACAATCGCTTAAATCGGTATAAAGTGTAGTATTGTTCCAACTTATATCGGTTAATGTTCTGTATTCATTTGGAATTATATTAGTTTGAAGAGAAACCGCCATAGGCAATATTTCTCTAACTTCTTGTGCGATAAATCCAATCGTTTTATTTGTTCCTCTACTTAATTTATCCTTGTATTCATAATAACGACAAGGTATATTTCTAATCATCTCCAATGCTTGATTATCGCTTACATCTACTATATTTTCTTTGATACGACGGTCACTGGAAGCAATTACAACAGTTTCACTCCAAATATAAGCAGATGCTTTTATAGAAACTGCTGCTGTTCCACCCCAAGCACCTGTATTGCCCGCACCATTGCTTCCTAAATACCCTCTGGCGGGAAATCCAGTTATATTCGTAGATGATGCTACATGTAAGGAACATACTGGATTTGTCGTTCCAATTCCTACATTTCCATTTCCACCATTTATTATCATTCTTGTTGTCATTTCTGAAAATTTATCACCATCACCATCGGACGTTGAACAAAAACGAATACCACGACCACCACCCTGATAACACCATATAGCAGTACATTCTGAATTAGTAGAAGAACCCATATCATACGAAAATAAACCAGCACCCACACCAAAATTAGCATCTCCAAAAAATAATTTATTGTTATTATTGAGTGAATCGTCCCAAGTATGATTAATACCGGTACTGGTATATGGTTTTAAGGTAAAGTATCCAGTAGTTGCATTAATATGAAAATACTCATTATAAGTTGACGTATTATTATGTCCTATAGTAAAATGACCGCCATGTCTATAACCTGTATACCATGAGTGCGAAGAACCAGTATTTTCGAAAACTATCCCTTTATATGCGTTTGATGAGTCATGTTGTATTTGTCCTGGCTGTTTTATTTTTATACATCCATTTACTTGTAATTTTTCACCTGGACTCGTCGTCCCGATACCTACTTTTCCGTCTGAAGTAATTCTCATTTTTTCACTATTATTAGTTCCAAAATGTATATATGAATTTTTTTCATTCCATAAAAAAACGCGTCCGTCGTTATTTGTTCCTAATAATAATTTACCAGTTGAACTAGACTCCATACACAGTCTAACAAAACCTGTGCTTTCATATATTTCTAATTTATGATCAGGACTCGTCGTTCCAATTCCTACATTTCCTGTTTCTCTAATAACCATTTGCGCATCACTTAAAGTCGCATCGTTACTGTTCGTATCATTATTATTACAAAATACTAATGAACTTCTATTCCAAGTTCCAGCATAATCTTTTGAAAATATAGCTGATTTCGCACCACTTGCTCCTTGTCGCATATTAAACAACATTCCTACAGAACCATTATTTTGAGTGCTTGTTCCAGATAATTTCAAAACCACATCGTTGAATGCTGTTGAGCCTGTGCTTCCACCGTCTATATGTAATTTATGATTTGGACTCGTCGTTCCAATTCCTACATTTCCATTAGCATCTATTACCATTCTAGTTGTAAGGTTGTGATCTGCTGTAGAATTAGCAGGTTTAGTTTTAAATACTATACCACCTGGAAATCCACTAGCGGTGCCATTATTTGCCTTATGATATCCACCTATATAACCTAATGACCAACTGGGCCAGCCTGTTGCTATTGTGCTAAATCTAATACCATCACTTTCATATAATCCAGTTGAAGCGTGAGCTTTGTGTATATCTAATAAACTATTGGGACTCGACGTTCCAATTCCTACCTTTCCATTTGCGTCAATAGTCATTTGTGTTGTATTATTTGTTCCTAACCTAAGTGAATTAGAGTTTGTATTCATTACTTCAAAATAAGCACTAGTTGACCCTCTTTTATAAATACCATTATGACTTAATGTAATATATTGGCTTCGATTAGGATGAGAAACTGCTAATACAGCGTTATTTTTGTCTCCATATGCGACCAATGCGTAATCGGATTCACTTGTTAATGTTCCTGATAATGAATTTGTACTATTTTTAACTACTAACCTAGCATCTGGACTCGTCGTTCCAATTCCTACATTTCCACTATTGTAATATATATCTCCACTAGTAGCCGCATCTTCAAATTTACCTCCACCAAATTCTTGACCATTTTGCTTTAATACTCCTGAAAATTCCAGATCACCTGTAATATTTAATTTTTTATTTAAAGCAAATTGTGTTGTATTATAAGCAAGCGTTCCAATTGCTCCAGTTCCTATTTGAAAATTAATATTAGCATTTCCTGTTTCTGCTTTAATATCTAAATTAGCATGTGTTCCAGCACCTTCTACAACGAAATCTCCTGAACCAATTGTGTGTTCTGTATTATTTAACATCATATCAATTGAATTACTTGATGTTGTTGCTATTGACGAACCTTCCATTGAAACAGTTCCTACATTTGATGTTCCTGTTTGATTACTTGTTCCAGTTCCTGTTCCAATTTCTTCACCATTAAATTTTAATGTACCATTTTCATTGTATAATCTATATATTGTTCCACCATTACCTGTCCATATAGGTATCTCTAACGTATTATTACTATCTACACCAGTGCCAGTGCCTCCGCCACCGCCACCACTAGTAAATTCAGTGCCATTTTGATAAAGTTTTCCAGTAAAGTTAATATCACCTGTTACGTTCAAATCTTTTGTTGAACCATTGTTTGCTGTTCCATTAATAGTTAGTGATGTTGCTGTTAACGATGTTCCTGAAAAATTTGATGATAAATTATTAACTGTACTAGTTAGCGACGATATATCACTTGTATTTGTTGATATATTATTTGTATTTGTATTTACAGTAGATGTTACCGTTGCTATGTCATCATAATTTTTCTTAATTGTCATTACAGATGACCAGGATGTTCCTTTCATTGCTGTTATATCTGAATTAACTGTAGCAATATCATCATAATTATCTTTAATTGTCATTGATGACGTCCAACCACTACCTTTTAACTCTGTAATTTCAGACTTATTTGCTATTTCTATCCAATTACCAGCGTGAGCATAATAAACCGCTCCTGTTCCATGAACGTGAGCAAACATACCATGGTTATTTGATGCGTTTGGTAAATCACTTATTGCTGAATAAGGACCCCAATCAATATCTTCTGATTTTAAATTTGTTATTGTTGTAGATAAATTGTTTTCAGCAGTCAATGCCCTACTTCTTTCTGTATTTATTGCATCTACTAAATTAGTTTCCGCACCATTCGCCAATGATGTTCTATCACCAATTTCTGTATGTATTTCATTTATTGCCGAAACCATATTTGTTTTTGAAGTAGTATTTAATGATGTTCTATTTCCTATATCTTCATCTAACTCATTTATAGCATCTATAATACTATTCTGATCACTTGTTGTAAGACTAGATAATCCTGGACCTTCTACTGCCAATGCTCTTGTTCTTTCTGCGTTTATCGCATCTACTAAATTATTAGTAAAACCATTTGCCAATGTCGTTCTATTTCCAATTTCGGTATGTAATTCATTTATAGCACTAACAACATTTGTTTTACTACTTGTATCTAAATTACTTATTTCTCCTGTATCTGCTTTATTTGTTAATTCAACCCAATTTCCGCTATGAGCAAAATAAGCAGCACCAGTTCCATGAACGTGGGCAAACATACCATGTTTTGTTGTTGCGTTTGGCAAATCACTCACTGCTGAATAAGGACCCCAATCAATTTCTTCTGTTTTCAAATCTGAAATCGTTTGTGATATATTTGTTTCTGCTGTTACAGCACGGTTCTTTTCGGTGTTTATTGCATCTACTAAATTAGTTTCCACACCATTCGCCAATGATGTTCTATCACCTATTTCTGTATGTAATTCGTTTATAGCAGTTACTATATTTGTTTTGTCAGTTGTATTTAAATTTGTTCTATGACCTATATCTGTATCTAGTTCATTTATTGCTGCTACAACTGTTGTTTTGTCTGTTGTAGTTAATGTATTAATAGTTCCAACATCATCATGGATTTCATTTATAGAAGCAACTACTGTTGATTTATCTTCAGTTTTTAATGTATTAATTGTACCCACATCATCATGAATTTCATTTATAGAAGCAACTACCGTAGATTTATCTTCGGTTTTTAATGTATTAATAGTACCAACATCATCATGAATTTCATTTATAGAACTTACTATGTTTACTTGTGTTTCTGTTTTTAAATCAGTTCTATGACCAACATCTACATCTAATTCATTAATCGCCGCTACAATTGTTGCTTTATCCGTTGTGGTTAAATCTGTTAATGTTCCCACATCATCGTGGATTTCATTGATAGAACTTACCATGTTTACTTGAGTTACTGTTTTTAAATCAGTTCTATGACCAACGTCTACATCTAACTCATTAATCGCCGCTACAATTGTTGCTTTATCTGTTGTGGTTAAATCTGTTAATGTACCAACATCATCGTGGATTTCATTTATTGAAGCAACTACTGTTGTTTTATCAACAGTTTTTAATGTATTAATAGTACCAACATCATCATGAATTTCATTCATAGCAGCAACTACTGTAGATTTATCTTCGGTTTTCAATGTATTAATAGTACCAACATCATCATGAATTTCATTCATAGCAGCAACTACTGTAGATTTATCTTCAGTTTTTAATGTATTAATGGTACCAACATCATCATGAATTTCATTCATAGCAGCAACTACTGTAGATTTATCTTCGGTTTTCAATGTATTAATTGTACCCATATCATCGTGTAATTCATTAATAGAACTTACAATGTTTACTTGAGTTTCTGTTTTTAAATCAGTTCTATGACCAACATCTACATCTAACTCATTTATTGAAGCAACAATTGTTGATTTATCTGTTGTAGTTAAATCAGTTAATGTTCCCACATCATCGTGGATTTCATTGATGGCTTTTACAATGGTTACCTTTTCTTCAGTTTTTAAAGCAACCATATTAGTTGCGTCATTTGGATCATCATCAAAATCTCTCCAGATATCTCTGTGTAATTCATTAATTGCTTTAACAATGGTTTGTTTTGTATCTGTAATTAGTTCATCGTTTGTGCCACCATCTAATGTTCCAACTTCATCATGAATTTCATTGATGGATTTTACAATCGTTACTTTTTCTTCAGTTTTTAAAGCAACCATATTAGTTGCGTCATTTGGATCATCGTCAAAATCTCTCCAGATATCTCGATGTAATTCATTAATTGCTTTAACAATGGTTTGTTTTGTATCTGTAATTAGTTCATCGTTTGTGCCACCATCTAATGTACCTACTTCATCATGAATTTCATTAATGGCTTTTACAATTGTGGATTTGTCTTGAGTATTTAATGTAACAATATCACCAGTATTATCAAAATTAGTTTGTAAATTGGCTTGAACAGTTGTAAGTTGTTGTGTATAATTTGTAAATCCAGTTAAACTAGCACTTTGATTTATATAAGCAGCAATTTCACCTAGTGTATCTAATACAGCAGGGGCTGTTCCAATTAATGTTTCAAATCTATCATACAAACATCTTGCAGATAATATTTGATTAGATGGTGCTAATGCTTGTGTTGCTGGAAATGTATCTGTAATAACATCTCCTTTTATTCCCTGACAATGAATCTGGCCATTTATTTCTAACATCTCTGTAGGATTTTGCGTTCCAATACCAACTTTTGATCCACTGTCTTGTAAAATTAAATCTCTTGAACCATCTGTTTTAATAAACAATTTACCATCTACCTGTGTCATTAAATGATTGTCATAAATAGTTCCGCTTACATTGTTTCTTATAGTAAATTGTGTACTAGCACCTTCATCGGTAGAACTATTTTCTAGAATCATTTTTGATATCTTTGTATCATCTACATTTTTTATGTGAAATAGTGCTTCTGGTGTAAATGTTCCGATACCAACTTGACCAGCCGTTCTTTGTAAAATTAAATCCCTGGTGCTTTCTGTGGTCATTACCATTTTACCATCTGTAGTTGTATATATGTGATTGTCTTGTTTTGTTCCATTATTATCATTTCTTACAGTAAAATAAGTATCTGCTCCAGCATCTGTGGACTTATTTTCTAGTATCATTTTACATTCTAAACTATCATCCGTATTTCTTATATGAAATAAAGATTCAGGTTGTAATAATCCCAAACCAACTTTACCACTTGTTCTTTGTAATACCAAATCTCTGCTATTTTCTGTATCCATTACCATTCTACCATCTACACCAGTGTATAAATGATTATCATATTTATTTCCGCTTACATCATTTCTTATGGTAAAATAAGTATCTGCTCCACTTGCATCTGTTGAATTATTTTCAAGAATCATTTTTGAGATTTTATTATCATCACGATTTTTAATATGGAATAAAGATTCTGGTGTTCTTGTTCCAATACCTACCTGGCCTCCATCAATTTGAATTCCCAAATCTCTATTATTTGTTCCTGTTTTCATTATAAACTTACCATCTACATCTGTATAAATTAAGTTACTGAAATTATATTCATTACTAGCACCGTTAATATTATTTAATTCTATAATTGTTTTTTGTCCACCATCATTTGCTTTATTTTGTAATAAAAATCTAGCCTCTTTTGAATTTGTTGTATTTTTAACATGTAATAAACTTTCAGGTTGATGAACACCAATACCAACTCTACCAGTCTGTCTTTGTAAAACTAAATCACGTGTATTTTCTGCATCAATAATGAAACGACCATCTGTTCCTGTATAAATATTATTATCATATTTATTACCACTTACATCATTTCTTATAGTAAACATCGTATCTGCTCCACTAGCATCTGTTGATTTATTTTCAAATATAAATTTACTTTCTAATGTATCATCAATATTTTTTATGTGAAAAAGTGATTCTGGTTCTTCTGTCCCCAGGCCAACTTTACCACCATTTACTTGCATACACATATCAGGATAATTTGATGGAGGATTTTCTGTAAGTGATGTTAATGTAACTACACCATTATTAGCAACAGCGGTTACATATGTACTAATAGTTGCGTTTACCTTAGCAGCAAAATTAATAGCACGTTCTACTTTATTATTTCCCTGTAAATATTCATTTCCTGTTGGATTAGCAATAACTGCCGTAAATGTTACTGTTCCCAAAGCAGTAGTATGATCTTTAATTGTAATTGTTTCATTTTCTACCACTCTTGTAAATGTTAATTTTTTATGACTACTTACAGGATCGGCAGTATATGACCAATCTTGATTTGCTGAACCATTTCTTTTTGTAATTAAAGCCATATTAGGGTCAGAAAAAACGGTTTCAAATATTTTAGTATGTGCATAATTTTGTAAATCAAAATCAACTTGTTGTTCTACACTATTATTAGCCGCATCAACTACATCAAATGTTAGTGTATTTTCAAATGTTGATTTATCAGTGGATTTAACTAGTTTTACTTTATTTTTATCCATAAATTTCTCATAAATATCAGGTAGTCTTATCACACCAATTTTACCATTATCAATATCGATTTTTTTAGGAATTCCACCAGTATATTTCAATAATTCACTTATTTCATTTTGCTCAAGTAATCTTGTAGTAGACTCTACTTGTTCTTCTAAGAATGTTATTGTTGCTGTATTTGTTCCTATAAAATCAGTCATTTCTGTCATTTCACCTGTTTTTTCTAAAAACACACCAAATAAATTGGTAGATAAAACAAATTTACCATCTTGTTTATTGTAAATAAAACTTCTATAATCATGTGTTGTTGTTGTGGTTCTTAATTCAAATAATGCCTGGCCAGATACATTATTAACTTTATTTTGAATCATTAAATGTGAACGTTTTTCTTCATCGATATTTCTGATATGTACAGTTGCTTCTGGATCATAAACCCCATAACCTACACTACCTTCATCCGGTTGATAAACTACAGGTTCTGCTTCTTTTTCTGTTTTAATAATAAATCTACCACGTTCATCACCAATAATAAAACTTTTAAATTGAGAACCAGAAGTAGTGTTTCTAATTTCTAGTATAGCATCATCACCGATAGAGTCATATGCGGTTTTATTTTCAACAATAACGTGTCCTTTTAATTCATCATTTAAATTTTGAACATGTAACATTGTTTCTGGATTTTCTGTTCCAATACCTGTAAAACCACCCATAGGTTGAAGAGCTAGTTTATTTGTTCCACCAGTTTCCAATACCAAATTTCCATTATTTTTTGTATAAATATAATTACTATAACTAACTTCGTTATTTGTATCATGAAATACTGTATTTTTAAACTCTATCATTGCTTTTCCACCGTGGTCACTCGCTATATTATCAACCATTACTGTTGTATCAAATTGGTTATCCATATTTCGTAAATGTAAAACTCTATCTGGATTTAATAAACCAATACCAACAAAACCACTTTCTCGTTGAAGAATTAAATCTCTTTTATTTTCTGTTGTTATTACCATACGACCATCTCTACCAGTATAAATATGATTATCATATTTAATATTTGTAACATCATTTCTTATGGTAAAATAAGTATCTGCTCCAGATAAATCCATGGATTTATTTTCAAGAATCATTTGTGCGGTTTTATTGTCATCTGTGTTTTTTATATGAATTAATGCTTCTGGATAATGCGTTCCAATACCTACTCTACCTGCTTCTCGTTGAAGAATTAAATCTCTTGATTCTTCTGTTGCCATAACAAATTTACCTTCAGTAGTAGTATAAATATTGTTATTATAGATATTGCCAAAATTATTGTTTCTTAAAATTATTTTTGTATCTGCTCCATCCTGGTCGGTTGAATGATTTTCTAAAATTATTTTGGCATCTAAGTTGTTATCTGTATTTTTAATATGTAAAAGTGCTTCTGGTTGAAATATACCCAAACCAACTTTACCACCATATCTTTGTAATGATAAATCTCTATCACCTTCTGTAGAAACAACCATACGACCATTTCTTGTGGTATAAATATGATTATTATATTGTGTAGAATGAACATCATTTCTTAAAGTAAAATAAACATCTGCACCACTGGCATCTGTAGATTGATTTTCTAAAATAAATTTGGCATCTTTACTATTATCAGTATTTTTAATATGAAACAAAACTTCTGGATTTTGAATACCAACACCAATTTTTCCACCTGTTTTTTGTAATAACATATCTCTAGCACCTTCTGTAGCAATCTCCATTTTACCATCTATGGCTGTTAATACGCTACTATTATATACATTACCACTAACATCATTTCGTAAAATAAACATAGTTTTATCACCAGAATCCGTACTAGAATTTTCCAGAATTAATTTTGCTGTTTTGTTATTATCTTTATTTTTTAAATGTAATAATGATTCTGGTTGTAATATACCAACACCAACAAAACCACTGGTTCTTTGTAAAATTAAATCTCTACTATTTTCTGTAGTCATCACCATTCTACCATCTCTACCAGTGTAAATATGATTTTCATATAATCCTGGATCCAAAACGGAATTACCACTAACATCATTTCTTAAAATAATTCCAGCATCGGCTCCACTAGCATCAGTTGATTGATTTTCAATAATAATAGATGCTTTTCTATCAGAATGAACATTTTTGACATGAATTAAATTTTCTGGTGTTTTTGTTCCAACACCAATAAAACCTTTATATAATTCACTACCATCATTGAAATATAAGTTGTCACCTTCTAGTTTCCAATGTCCTTTTGTAGCAAAACCAAAACTAACTTGTTGCCCTGCTTTATCGGCGATTCTTTTATCATTTGCGTATAACATTTCAACACGATATAAAGAATAACCTTTTGAACCATTGATACCTTCATCAAAATCTTCTCGACTTTTAATTTTATAAAATCCAATGACATCTCTGTTACCTAATAATCTAACCTGGCAATAGTCATCTCTTTCATATATTTTAAGCCAATTTTTAACATTAACATCATCACTATATTCAACATGGCTTACATAGAATCTTGTAATATCAGTTAATAAGTTAGTACCAGCGGCAAATATCATCATTTTTTGGTGGTCAGGACCTGCTGGAAAACTTGATGATTTATATGTTTGTAAGGTCCATTTTTTTGCGTTACCATCATAACCAGCATCTTTTTGTAAAGAATTTATTTTGTTTTCCAAATCTTTATCAATACCACCGGCTGTTTGTGAAGCAACAGCATCGGCACGGGCTAAAGCAGCCTGTGATATACCACCACCTCCTGATGTTAACGCTGACGCAAATGATTTTTTCGATGTAGATTGACCAAATGTTAATGAGGAAAATGCGTACATTTATATATATAAATAATTATTTTATATAAGATTAATTATTTATAATTATTTTAATAATTTTTCTAATTTATTTATTTTATCTTCTAACTCTGTAAACTGTTTTATTTTTTCTTCTAAAACAGAAACCCTATCCGATAAGTAAGCCGTTTTTGCCTTTTCCGACCTCAATTGTTTATCTAATTCTTGAATACCAGCGTGATGAATAGCAAATATTTTTGCCTTATCTAAAATATGTAAATCATCAACTTCTTTACCATAAACAAATACACTTTCATATTTTTCTTCTACAATAAATGTTTTACCATCTTCTAAAGCTGTCAAATCAATCTTTATTTCTTTTTCATTTTTACCAACATAAAATCTAACTTTTTCATTGTGTTCAATATTTTCTAATGATGGAATAAACATTTTATATTTACCTTCAAATTCACTGTATATTGGTTCAACTGTTTTGTATTGTGATGGAATAAATGATTTTTTTGTTGTAACTGCTATAGGTAAAACTTCTTTTACTTCTTGTGCTATAAATCCTATGGTTTTTCTAGTACCTCTAGAAAATGTATCACGATAAGTATAATATTTACATGGTATATCTCTTATTTGTTGTAAGGCTAAATCATCTGGAACATCTTCTATATTTTCTTTAATTCTTAAATCACTAGAAACCATATATTTACTGCCCCAAACAGCGTGTTGTGAATAAATAGTTACTTTTTCATTTTCATTTGCAATAAAATTATTTGATATTTGATTGCTATTTGACCAGGAATAATATCCATTAGTAATATTTATAGCATCAGGTGATTGTGAAGAACCGTTTACACTTAAAGGATAACTAGGATTTGTATCATTAATACCTATGCTGTTAGGAAAATTATTTAATGCTGAACCATTCTGCTTTATAGCACCTGTAAAATTAATTGAACCAGAAATATCTAAAGCAACAGTTGGTTCATTTAATCCAATACCAATTTTACCATCATCTTTACTTACACATAAAGCATCTTCAAAATTGGTTTCCAATGACATATAAGTATTGCTTGAATTGTTTACTTTGGCTGCTATTCTTCCTAATTTGGTATTGTTATTGGTTTTAAATTCTACGCCTATAGATGTATTTAATGCCATAACATTATCATCGTAATTTACTTTTATTAAATCATGATCTTCACCAGTTTTACCTCCTTTTACGTGTAACATAGATTCTGGTGTTGCTGTACCTATCCCTAATCCACCTACAAATGTTCCACTACCATCTACAATTAAATTTCCATTATTTGTCATTCGCATTAGTTCATTTGTGTTTTCTTTAAAAATAAAACCACCGTCTTCAGTATCATCAAAAACTATATTTGATATTCTATTATTTGAAATCATTTGAACTTTTGCTTTATGACTAATAGATGCGGTTGTACCAACGGCTTCTAAATTTAATACTGCATCTGCTGTGCTATTATAAATAGCAAAATCACCTGTACCTAATGGTGTTCCAGTATTTGCTGCTATGGATTGAGAAGACATACCTAATTGCGCATTATTTATATGTAATGATGTACAGTGTAAAGCACCGTGAACATCTAATTTATAATTACTATTTCTTAAGTCTTCAGCACCAATAACAACACTTTCAGGATAAGTTATACAAGTATTACTAGATATATCCCACGTTTTTTGAACGATTTGATTGTTTTTATCATATATATCTGATTTAAATTCTATTTTACCATCACTTGTAATTCTAATTCTTTCTGTTCCATTTGTAAACATTTTCATTGTTGAATCAACAACGCCAGGTGTATCTTGAACAGTTATTTCTGTTCCAGAATTGTCTGTTAATCCACCAATAGAAACCCATTGATTTCCACTACCATAACCTTCAAATGTAGATAAATCACTGTTGTATCGCATTATACCTTGAATAACATTTGTAGGTCTTTCTGCAGTTGTTCCTTTTGGTATTAACATAGCACCATTATTACTTATATCTAATATATATCTAGGTTGTTCTATACCTATACCGATAACGCCAGAAGCATCCACAGTAAATCTTCTTTTTTCATTTGTTTTTATGTGAACTTTTGTATCGGTACTATTTAATTGTTCTTTTTCAATAAATGTACTAGTAACTGTTATTGGACCCCATGTTGGTATTGTATCACCATTACCATCTGTAGTAGTATCACCAGACCATCCTTCAAATTTACTTTCTTCTGTATTAAAACGAATCATACCTACTTTTGCAATGGCTATTCCGGGTCTATTTGCGTTATTACCAGCAGGTATAGATATAGCATCTGTTCCTATAATATCAAGACTAACTTTTGGATCTTCTACATTAATACCAACAAATCCTTTATTATATAATTTACCATCAAATGTTTGTGCTAATGTTTTAGTTTTGGTATTTGTTGCATCAACACTATAAAAATCAAATCCACCACCTGATATATCCATGTTTAATTTACCATTACTGACATCAAATACACATTTACCCAAATTATCTACACCTAATGTTAATGTCTTTTCAAATGTATTATCCATTGTGAATATATTTGCTTTATTGACACTAGGTATATCTTCTACTGGAATTCCACCTATAACACAACCACCTGATAAATCTTTTTGGAATATAGTTTGCTTTTTACCAGCCAATACAACTAAGTCATTCAATGAAATATCTACACCTGGTGAATTTTCTTCATTAACTATAATATTTTGATTGTCAAATGTTAAAATAACTTCATTGGGAACATTTCCCGTTCCTTCTAATCTTATTTTTTCTTTAACATTTAAAGCACCATTTACATCTAATTTGTAATTACCAGAAGGTCTTCCAATACCAACATTACCACTTGCATCAATTTTCAATGCCTCTACATCTTTTATTTTCATATTAATATTTCCTGCTTCTGTCATTTCAATAGACGTATTAGAACAATCTGTAATAATTTTATTATCGTCCATAACAATCTTTTTGGTTTCAGTCAATACAATATTTATAGATTTTTCGGCAGTTTTTTCACTCATTTTAATAAACATATCATCACTAACATTTACATTTATGCTATTTTCTACATTATCTTCTTGATTCATTTTCATAAACATTTTGTCACTGGCCAGGATATCTACCTTTCTTTGTATACCATCTTTTGCATACAATAACATATTTGTTTTAATATCACCCGTCATTGTTATTGTTTTTACACCATTATTACCATCATTATCTAATAACAATTCCACATCTTCACTAGTTTTTAAATGAATTAATGGATGATTACTATCAGATTTATCTACAATAACTCTAGCGCCAGATGCTCCAGTAGTTGTTGAACCTCCACGAGCATTCATGGTTATTTTGTTTGTATCAAATTCAAAAAATGTATCAGGATCTCCATTTCTAACAAAATAACTTTTAAATGCGTTTCCTGCTCCAATACCTATATTACCCATTACATCTAATTGATATACAGGAGTATCCGTTCCAATACCTACTTTACCAACCACACCACCACCTTCAACTCCTTGTAAAATAAGGTCGGGTTGAATACCTCCAACATCAGCAGTTCTTATATGCATTTTTCCACTGTTTAAATGCTTAATCTTTGCTGTAAATGTAGGTTCAATAAAATGTATTTCTGAATTTTTACCTGCTGGTCTTTCGATTTTAACCAAGTTATCATGAGCAGCCTTTTGTTTTAAAAACAAAATATCACTATCGGTAATATCATCTGGTGTAACACCAACACCAATTCTACCCTTTGGTTTATCAAAATACATAATATCACTACTATCCACTCTAGTCCAATCATTTACTTGATCTAATAAAGGGTTAAATGAACCATCAAACGCGACATACGACCTTTTTGTATCTGCTGAATGGTAAAATAAACCGGGATATTTTGTAGCAAGATCTGTTGTTAAGGATGCTCTAGTTGGAAATTGATTGCTATAAAAAACATTTCCAATAATATCCATACGAGCAGTAGCAAATGTATTATCCGCAATGTTAACACCAATATTACCAGAATTATCTATAATCATTCTTCTTTTTGAATCTCCTGTTTTACCAGAACCTGGCCCTGTAAAAAATTCTAAAAAGTCATCATCTGTTTCTCCAAAATCTCTTTCTGCTATTATTTTTGTATCTCCATCACCATCAATTACACCACCTAATGCGACCCATTTTCTAACATTTGCATCATTTTGTACACCAAAACCTTCAAAAGCATTTAATTCATTATTAAATCTTATAAAACCTTCATGTTTTTCTAAATTTGGTGTTTGACTACCATCCCAAAATGGTCTTTTTTGTTTATTACCATTAGGAACACGAATAGAACCATCTCCTATTACGTGTAGTCTTACTTCTGGTTCATTTGTTCCAATTCCAACATAACCATTTGGTTTAATAAATACACCTGAGGAATCTTTATTGCTATCACTACTAACTATCATTCTAATTCCCTGTTCGGTTTTCACATAAAAGTCATTGTCGTCTGTTTTGATATAACCAACCTCTCCTGCTTTATTTCCAGTTTTATCTTGAAATTCTACACCAGCCAAATATTGGTTATCTGATGATTCTAATGTTCCATGTTGTATGGTTACTTTTGGTCCTATTGTTTTACTGGTTAATCTAATTTCATCTCCACTTATATCTAATTGTTTACCTGGGTCATTACAACCAACACCAACAAAACCATCATTCTTAATAAATAAGCCTTTTACAAATTGATTTGAACTAGCATTTGAGGCTTCAATTCCCAATCCTGTTTCATATCGATAAATTTCAGCATTTTTGTCTTTATTGTCACCCCCTACCATAAGAATTGCTGCATTGACGGATTTCATATGTAATAATTTTGTAGGAATTTCAACATTTAAACCAAATTTAGCAGCGGTTCCTGTTGTACCATTATGATCGCCATTTTCATTGATAAAAAGACCCATAGCATTTGTATCTTCATCATGATTTACAATTAATCGAATACCATATTTCGTATACATATATAAATCTTTATTGGATGTATTACGATAACCAATGTCACCGATATTATTTAAATCTTTATCTAGGTAAGAGATAAATGCTTCATAATCACTTTGTGTATAATCACCTTCTGTATCTCTTAAACGAATCATTGAGCCACCACTAGTATTTTGTATTTGAATAGCGTCACCACTAACATCTAATTGAACGGTTGGGTCATTCATTCCAACACCAACATTTCCTTCATTTTCAATAAAAATACCGCGAATATAAGTATGAGCAGAATTATATGCCCTGCTTTCTATGCCTAATCCTAGTTCATGTCTGTATATTTCTGCTCTTTTTGCTGATGTTAAAGCATCATCGCCACCATCCATAATAATTGTGGCATTATCATATTTCATATGTAAAATATTTTCTGGTTCAACTTGATTTAAACCAACTCTGGCCAGGTTGTCTGTACCGGTATGGTCAATAAACATACCTTGTTCTTCATTATGATTCACTAAAAATCTTAAACCGTGTTTTGTATCAATATAATAATCTTTATTATCATTTACAGATTGTCTAGAAACATCTGATAAATCCGCATGATTAATATAACCTACTTTTGCTATATTGTTATCATTTTTATCTAAATAATCAATAGTTGCAGCATAATCTACAGTTGTTCCAGCACCTGTATTATCTTTCAATCTTATCATAGAACCACCTTCATTAGAACGAATATGAATACAATCTCCACTAACATCTAAAAAGTGTTCTGGTGGTTTACTAATACCTACTTTGCCAAATTTGTCTATGGTCATAGCAGTTTTTTGCGCCGAACCTGCTCCTGTTTCATGATACGCCCAATCTGTTCCATTAACATTAAATATCATATTTTCTTCTTTATCCCATAATATTTGTGCTCTATTATCATCAGTATTAATAAATCCCATTGAAGCAATTCCTGTAACACCACGTCGTTGTATGACTAAGCCTCTATCATTTGGAGCATGAATATGTAAAGGATATTCAGGTAATTCTGTATTAATACCTACGAATGGATCTGTTGAATGGGATTTAAAACTAATTAATTTACCTATATTTGTTCTAATATAACCTGTATCTTGTTGATCGGTTCCAGTAGATGAAGAATTAAATCTTCCAAAAAAGAATCTATGTCTATTAGAACCTGTATTAAATTCTATTTGATTTAGTTTTGTTAAATCATTTTGTGTTAATTTAAGTTGAGTATTTCTTTGATGTAAATTATTATTATTTGGATCAATACCATCCGTTACAATTTCTACTTCAACATCTGAATTTGGAGTTACATTAGTATTCATACCGATTTGTCCGCCTGTATGATTTATAAATACACTATTTTCATCGTCATTTGCGTGTATTTCTAAGTCACCATCATTTCTTGTAACAATTGTACTAATATATTTATTAGCATTGGTATGACTAGTAATTTCCATAGTAGAAGAACCTTGAATAGTTGCGTGATAATTTTCCAATATCATTTTGGCAAAATATGGATGTGTATTTTCCGGCATTATATCACCAAACGTATCTGTTCCTTCTGGTGCAATAGCGTAGTTATTTTTTATATGTACATTGGTTTGTGCTTCAATGTCTGTTAATCCAATACCAATTTCTCCTTCATTATTTAAAAACATTGTTTTGTAATAATATCTTTTGTTTAATGGTCTATCATAGAAGTTATTATTATTAGGAACATTTCTGGTTTTAAACTGTATACCATCCATATTATTTTCCATCATTGTTCTACCAGTGCTATTATACAATTCTAATGAACCCAATAAATTTTCTTTACCATTTGGTGTATTTTCAGCGTCTTCTCTTTTTCCAGACCATATTTTGTAGGTATCATAAATATACATATCACCATTTAAATTTAATTTAAGTTTATCATTGTCAAATGGATAACCATTAATTATATTAAGATTAACACCTCTACTATCTTGTCTAGGAACAGGTGTATTAATACCAACACGTCCATCGCTATCAATTCTCATTCTTTCATGGATAGTTTTCTCATTACCATCAACAGGATCATTTAATGAAAAATGAGCGCTGGTTCCTGTAACTTCTCTATTTTGTGTATAAAATACAATACCACCTTGTTTAACTGCGTAATCAGGTTTATTAGGGTCATAATAACTTATAGCACCAATAGCACCATATGAGAAATCATCCGCGGCAAAATAATTCAGTGTTTTTTCTCCAGTTCCATCCTGGCCATTACCCAAATTAGTTCGAATATTTCTCCAAACATTTATTTCAGGAACATTGTTTGTAATCAATAATTTTGGATTATTTTTAATATTTAATCTATCGGTTCTATGAGCAAACGCAACAGAACCATTTCTATCGATAATAAATTTATTATGATTTTCACTGATTTTACCGGTAGTTATATCTGTAGCAAAAGCAAAACGAACATCACGTGCGGTTGCTGGAACAATATTTACAACAGAATTAGAATTGGCTATATCAATTGCGTTATTTAATAAGTAATCTGTATTGTTAACATGAGATTTATATCCAATACCAGCAGAAAATGTTCTACTTATTTTGTTTTGTATACCAAAAGCAACAGATGAACCAGCAACTGGATCTATTATATTAGCAGAACCTAACGCAAAAGCAGTACCAGCACTAACTTTATTTAACATACCTAGACCACCAGCATATGAACCAGAAATATCATTTTCTTCACCAATAGCAATAGAACCAGTAACATTACCAGAATTATCTTTACCGGCTACAAATACATAATTAGCAGCGGCATAGTTATCCAAACCTAACGCAAATGATTCATCTCCTAATGCTTCATTTAAATAACCAATAGCCATGGAATGACTACCGTGTGAAGCATTTTTTTCTCCAATAGCCATACCCATACATTCATTGGCACTATTATCTACACCTAATAAAATAGAATGACCACGTAGACCATGATTGTTTTTCCCTATGGCAATAACACCATCTTCTCTAGTTACATTTAAAGTACCCATTACAACAGAGATATTACTATTTGAGATATCATTACCTACTTCATTTTCACCAAAAGAAATACTGTTACTACCTTTTATTTTAGATTTGTTACCAATAGAAAAGTTATTACTACCTGATGAAAAGCATGAAGTTCCAAATGTAAATGAATGATGACCATTATTAGAGCAATCTGTACCACCAATAAAAGCATGCATATCTGTATTAACATTGGTTGTATCAATTATATTATTTCTACCTATAGCAGTATTACCAATTCCAGTTAAACGATTATTTCTACCAATAGCAGTTGAATAGTTACCACTAACATCGTTATCACTTCCAATTGTATTTGTAAAAAACCCATTATTTTTATTGTTTTGACCAGCATTTAATAATCCATAAATATCACCACCACTTATATCTACAACTGTTTTTGGCGTAATAGTATTAATTCCCATTTTAGATTGTGTACCATTTGTACCATATTTTGCATCAATATACAATCTACTATATAAATTATCATCGGCAGAACCATAAGCAATACCATTGCCTGCTTTAATATTTAATATAGGATTGCTACCAACAGAAGAAGAAGTAAAAACAATATCGGTAACACCATTTTTATGGCCAAATTCGGCGTGACCTTCCCATGTGCCTTTTACAGTTTCTGTTCCAGACCCATTTTCAATTTTAACAGCACATCGACCATTATCAAATCTTGGGTCATTTCCTCTTAAATTTTGTATATGTAAAGAACGAGTTATACCACCACCTGCTTGTGTTAATCCATGAGGATTATTTTTAACATCTACCTGACCTCCTTTACCAGGAGAACCTACTTCATAATAATATAAAGTAGCAGGAGTATTGTCATCAACATCTAATGCGATTTCATTATTGTTTTGTGTGAAACCAGTTGTGTAAGGAACACCACCATTATTTTCACCATCAGGTGTTGTGCTAAATTTTAAAGGATGAGAATTATAAGTAAATCCTTTTAATTCAAGTTTAAATGTTTCAAACCGATACATATCAATTGTTTTGTTATCTACTCCATCGATAGCAAATGTATTATTATCATAAGAAAGTTCATTTTTTGTAGTATTACCACTACTTTGTGGCCCACCAATACCAACAAAACCAGTAACTAAAGCCCATACTTCGTTGTAATCACCAGCATTTGAAGCCCAAATAATTTGATCATCTGGTGTGCTTCTAACAAATGGTTGCCATGAAGAACCATCAAAACCATAAAATTTTCCAACATCACCCTGTTTCTGAAAAACCAATGAACCGGGAATGCGTGGTTCCAATGCAAATTCTCCAGTAGCCATACCTATACGACAACTTCCACTAATATCCATAGTTGCAGAATCACCTGCGACATTTAATAATGATGTGCCTGTTGCTTTTTGATTTACTTTTACAAATGTATGTTCAGCAAATATAGTATTACCACTATAATCCCAAATAAAATATTCATTGGAATCCGTTTCTGGAAGGTCCCTTCTACCACCTGGCCAAACTTTTCTATCTTCGTAAGACATTCTTTCTGTCCAATTTATATTTTTTAATGTTAGATTATCAATGTTTAAATTTCTATTAAATTTTTTACCATATTGTTGCTTAAAACTCATTTATATACTAAAAATATATTAAAAACTTATTTCAAATTTATAATTTATGTAATGTAATCTTTTTAAAAATTTGTATTACATATAAGTAGATATAAAAATATACGTGTCTCGTTTTTTCTCTTTACATTTAAATGTTTAGTAAATATATAGATGGCCTTTCAAGTTGAAATTTCTTTTAATTTAAAAAAGCGTTCCAATCTCACGGAAACAAAACAACTCATTGTAGAAACAGCAAAGTTATATGATGCAAATAGATATTATGAAAATTTTGAGATGGCGCAAACAAATAGAACAATTAAACGTAATCATTATGTATTAACATTCTTTTTCGAGACATCACAACAACAACTTGCTAAATTTATCAAGTTTGTAAAAAGAGAGTCATGTATTTATATAGAATCTATTTATGATGAGGAAAACAACCAGTTGTTTTATGCTTCTAATAAATACTTAAATATGATGGAAAAAGAGTGTGTCAAGGCCTATTTAAAATCTAAAAAAAACGGTACATTTAAAGAGCAGTATTCTGTTATTATAAATGAGGTAAATAATAAGAGAATTATTTTGGATTAGTTTTTTTTATACTTTTGTTTCTAATAGATTTTTTTTTACCTTTTTTTCGTTGTGTTTTTTGTTTCTTTTTTTTTCTTTGTTTTTTTGGGAATGTATTTTTTAATTTAGATAATATATCTTCATCACCACTTTTACTTAAAACCTTATGAAGTTTCGTACCTGGTTTTACCATACGATCAAATTTTGGTGTTCCACCATAATCAAATTTAAATAATTGTTCTATATTTAAATCAAATTTATTCATCTAATATATTATTTTATTATATATTTTTATATCTAAATATTTTAAATGCCCATTGACATTAAAGAATTACCTAACATTAAATATAAAAAATATGATAACAAAAAAAGTGAAAAAAACAAGGATAAAGACATAAAAAATAGTAAAGAGTATAACTATTTAGATGATATACTTGATACTTCTTTTTTGAAAAATTATTTTAAATAAATATATTAATTTATAATATATTTATGCCAACTATTAAAATAAGTGGTAAAACATTAAAGAGATTAAAAAAATTGAAAAAAAAACGTTTAATGACATTACGACATAATAAACATATGAATATGAATAAAAGAAATAACGAAAAGTTTATAGAAGTATTGGGTCAATTAGAGGAATTGATGTACTTGAAAGGTAATGTCTTTAAAGCAAGGGCATATTCAAGGGCACAACAATCTATTATTTTGTATCAAAATGATATAAAAGATCCTAATGAAATCAAACATTTAAAAAATGTAGGAGATGCAGTGATAAAGAAACTTACATCATTTTTAAAAGATGGTAAATTAGATGTTCTAGAAAAATACAAGAATAGTCCATTATATACTTTTAAAGAAGTGTATGGTATTGGTCCAAAAAAAGCAAAAGAATTAGTGGACAAACATAAAATAACTACTATAAAAGAATTAAGAGAAAAACAAGACGATGTATTAAATGATGTTCAAAAAAAGGGATTGAAATATTATGAAGATATTATTAAAAGAATACCACGTTCTGAAATTGATATGTATAATAAAAAGATTCAACAAGAATTCAACAAAATAAATGATGGTAATTCTAGTTTTGAAATTGTTGGCTCATATCGAAGAAAAGCAAAGCATTCTGGAGATATTGACATTATCATATCTAATAAAAAAAATGACAAAACGATATTTAATAAATTTATCAACATATTAATTGAAAAAAAGATTATTGTAGAAACGTTAAGTCATGGCAATGTGAAATGTTTGGCTGTAGGTAAAATAAGAGGTAGACCAAATCGTAGAGTAGATTTTATGTATAGTCCACCATTAGAATATCCTTTTGCGATTCTTTACTTTACTGGCAGCAAAAATTTCAATACATTTATGAGACAGCGTGCCTTACATATTGGATTAACAATGAATGAGCATGGTTTTCATCATATGGAAAAAGGAAAAAAAGGTAAGAAATTAGTAAAGAAATTTGAAACAGAGAAAGATATATTTGATTTCTTAAGTATGGAATATAAAGCACCACATGAAAGAATCGATGGTCGTTCTGTTGTTTTATTAAATAAAAAAACACCAAAAGCAAAAACGATAAAAGTAAAAAAAGTAAGTAAAAAAAATAAAACCTTGAAAAATATAGGAAAGTTAGAAGTAAAAAAAAAAGTAAAAGAATTTCTAGAAAAAGGTATTAAATTTTTAGATGAATTAACTGAATTAGAATTATCATCTATTATTCGTGTTTTAAATGCTGAATATTACAATAAAAAACCGTTGGTAACCGATGAACAATATGATATTATTAAAGAATATATTGAAGAAAAATATCCAGATAATATTGCTATACAAGAAGTAGGTGCTCCTATTGAGAAAAATAAGATTACACTTCCTTATATTATGCCTTCTCAAAACAAAAAGAAAAATAAAAAAGATATTGATAATTGGATAAAAAAATATCCAGGTCAAAATGTAGTAAGTATTAAATTAGATGGAATAAGTGGATTATACTCTACAGAGAATAATAATAAATTATTGGTAACTAGAGGAAATGGAAAAGAAGGTCAAGATATAAGTCATTTTATAGGACATATAGAACTTCCAAATATACCAAACATTGTAGTTAGAGGAGAATTTATAATTGAAGAAGATAAATTTAAAACGATGTTTAAGGGTGAGTTTGCCAACTCAAGAAATTTTGTAAGTGGAGTTATTAATTCTAAAAAAAAAGAACTAAAAAAATGGAACCAGATTGACTTCGTGGTATACGAAGTCATTAAACCAGAATTAAAACCATCACAGCAAATGAAATGGTTAAAAAAACACAATATAAAACATGTTGAACACGAAGTGGTAAAATCAATAAATATGGACTATTTATCTAAAAAGTTGGTACATTGGAGAACAAATAGTAAATACTTAAATGATGGTATAGTTATTGCTAATGATAAAGTGTATAAAAGAACTGACAAAAATCCAAAACATGCGTTTGCATTTAAAATGGTTTTAAATGAACAAGAAGCAGAAGTTAAAGTCGTTGATGTTATATGGCAGATAAGTCAACATGGTTATTTAAAGCCTAAGGTTCAATTTGAAGAGGTAAATATAGGAGGGGCAAATTTGTCTTATGCTACAGGACATAATGCTGCTTTTATTGTAAAAAATAAAATCAATATAGGTTCTATTATTAAAGTTATACGAAGTGGTGATGTTATACCTAAGATAACAGAAGTAATTAAACAATCTTCTGAACCAAAATTACCAGATTCATGGATAAAATACAAATGGAATTCAACAAAAGTAGATTTTGAGTTGATTAATAAAGAAGATAATACAAGAGTTAAATTTAAAACAATGTTATATTTCTTTAAAACATTAGGTGTGGATGGTTTGGCTGAAGGTAATTTAAAAAAAATAATGAAAGCAGGATATAAATCAACAAAAGATATATTGAATATAAAGGTAGAAGATTTGGAAGAGATCGATGGATTTCAAAAAAAGATGGCATTAAAAATATACAATAGTATTCAAGATAAAATCACAAAGGTAGAATTAATAGACTTAATGACAGCAACTAATTTATTTGGGCGTGGTATGGGTAAATCTAGAATGAAACTAATATTGGATATGTATCCAGATATATTGAAATCAACAGAAAGCAAAAATAAAAAAATAAAAAAAATTAGTGAAATGGATGGTTTTGCTGAAAAAACAGCAACATTATTTGTAGATAATATTGAAAAATTTATGGATTTTGTAAAAGAAAACAATCTTGAATATAAATTGGTTGTCAAAAAGAAAAAATTAGACACAAGTCATCCTCTATATGATAAAAAAATTGTCATCACGGGATTTCGCGATAAAAATTTTGAAAAGAAATTATTAGATGTTGGTGCTAAGTTAGGTTCATCTGTTAGTAGTAAGACTTTCTTAGTTGTAGTTGATGATATTGATGAAGATACTGGTAAGGCAGAGAAAGGTAGAAAATTAAATAAATTAATAACATTGGAAGATTTTAATAAAAAATATCTAGATTAATTATATATATGATTACTATATTTGGAAGACCATTATGGTATGATCCACCTAAATTAATAAGTTATAGTTTAAATGGTGACGACGCAGACCAACAATTTTTTGATATTTATTCTTTCAGTCATGTTCAGGGAGGAATTATTCTTTATTTCTTACTATCAAAACTTTTACAAATGTCTTTTAAATCCGCTTTTATATATAGTGTTATAATTGGTATAATTTTTGAAATTATTGAAAATTCAGAGACATCTATTAAAAAATTCAGGAAAATATATACAAAATATACAGGAGATAGTATAGTAAATATTATAGGAGATATTCTCTGTAATATTTTAGGATTTTTATTTGCGTATAAATATCCGAAATTATCAGTTACATATTTTATTTTAATACAAATAATATTATCACCGTTTGAAGCAGGAATAGTAAACACATTTTCTACTTTATTAAAAAGTTAAAAAATTAATTGTAAATATTTATACTACTGTTGTATTTAATTTATTTTTTTTATCATAGTGATATTTCATTAATAGCAAAACAAATGCTTGTAAACATATTAATACATCCGTTATTATAACGACCCAATCATCGTCATAATATCCATATAATGTCCATACTAAACTCATAACAATATTACACCATATAAATAAATATGAAATATCATTTGTTTTTTTAGTTTTATAAGCGTGAACTAATTGTGGTGTAAATGATAATACACCCATAATTGCCGCTACTGAACCAGTTATTAAACGCTCCATTAAAAAATATCTTGTCATATTTCTAATTCATTTTCATTATTTAATTTGCGTCGATCATAATGTATTTTTAACGATAGTTCTATTATATCAATTGTGAAATGACCAACAGAAGAAAACATATAAATTGGGTCATTTACAAGATATGCGTATGTAAACCAAAAAAACTGATTCGTAGTCATTATAAAAATTGTTCCATAAGATAAATCTGTTGCCGACTTTGTTTTAATTATTTTATATATTTGTGGTAATTGAATACATAACCCAAAAATACCAGCAAAAAATCCAATATAATTTGATATATTTGACATTATTTAAATATTAAATTTATTCTTTAATTGTATTGTATATATATTTTTTAACCGATTCTAACATTGTTGTAGTATTTTCGGCCGACATTAATTTGTCTAGATTATCAATGACATCTCGTTCTTGCCGCGTTTTATATTTAAAAGTTTTAGTACATTTAAAACACGCAATTTTTATAAACATAATTATACTATTCATATCTTGAATAGTGAGAACTCTCCAAACATTATTTACTTTTATAAATATATCGTGGCGTTTTGTTTTTGCAAAACAATGTATTCCCTCAAAATTATGTATATTTCTAACGATTTTATTAGCAATAATGTTATTCATATTCGTATGTTTTTTATATAATTCAAACATTTCTTCCATTGTTACATCAATGTGACCAAATTTTTTAACATCAAAATTATTTTCATCTTTATATTTACTATTTAAATAACTAATACAATTAAATTTGCCCGATGTTCCATTTAATTCAATATTTGAAATTCTTTCTTCTAGATTATCTAGTTTATCTAATATTTTAATTAAATTTAGGTTTATTGTATTTAATATATCGTCGTTTGGCATTCAATTAATAATATTTTTTATTACTTAAGTATTTTCAATTTATTTTATACCAATAATATATACATGTCAAGAAAATGTGGAAATTGTTATTATAATATGGATTTGTTAATTCAAACATCAACGCGTCCAAATACAATGAGTATAATTAATAAAAAAGTTAGTTTACCTAGTAGTATGCGATTGGTAGGTAAAAAGATGTGCTTATCTGATTTTCCATCAGAAACAGATAGCACTGGTGTAGGAGGTCCTGGTGATTATACATCCTCTGTTCAAAAGATCAATGGTAAAGAGTATTATGGTGTTGATAAAAAACATGGTTCATACGATCGTTATATTATGCGTTTAAAACAAAATATCATTGAAAATTCTGGAGTTGATTGTTAATTAATTACTATGAAAAAATATTAAATATAAATTATTATTTATATTTAATGAACCCTATAGATAGAGTAGATCAAATGAAAAAAGTTCATGAAGAAGCTTTAAATTTATTTAAAAGAAAAAACCAAGACTATGGTGATTCGTTTGCCAGGTATGGACCAATCGGTGTGGTTGTAAGATTAGGAGATAAAATAGAAAGATTATCTAGCATTACTAGAACAGGAATTACGATGGTAAATGATGAAAGTGTAAGAGACACTTTGATCGATTTACATAATTATGCCGCAATGGCAATAATGTTGATGGACGAAGATGAAAAAGAAAGAAGATTGGCTTTTTGTGAAAATAAAAAAGAAAGACCTAGTTCTTTACCAGAATTTGATAATACAGTTATGGGAGATATTCCATCTAATTTTTTTGTACAAACACCACCACCTGAAATGTTATCTTTTTTTGAAGAACAAGATGAAGCACATTTTAGTGTATTTAGACCAATTGATGTTAACAAAAAAAGAGATTAGTTCATTTTTTTTACATAAAACATAAAACCAGAACTCTTAGATAAACAATAACAACCTTCTGTATTTTTTAATTTTTTAGAAATAGTTGAAGCATCAACTAATATTTCATGTTGTATTTCTCTTAGCGATTTAAATAATTTTAAACTAGCATCCGGGTATATAACTAAATAATTTTTATTTTCTAAAAATTTTTTCATTTCTATTTCTGTTGTATACATTTTTTCCATTATTATATCTTATCTTTATTTGTCTTTTTATATGTTTTTTTCAAAATATATAAAAAGTATTTGTATTAATTATACAATGAATTTCCTACAATGTTGTAATAATAGAAAAAGCGTTGAATTTCCAAAAGAAAACTTAGTAGTAAAAGAAGAAAAAATATATTGTGGTAGTAAAGATTGTAATAATCGTGTGTATAAGGCTAAACAAATAGCAGTAGTTGGAGACAATAAGTATTATTTTTGTGAAGAAAAATGTTATTATAATTGGTTAAAACAAAATTTATTTAATGCTTTAAAATCAATGTCCTGATTCATCTAATGCTTCATTTGCTAATTGATCTGCTCTTTTATTATGCTTTCTATAAACATGTTTAAATTCAATATGTTCCCACGTTTGTTTAGAAATAACATTTTTTAAATTGTTAAAATGTTGTTTTAAATTATCACTTTTAACTTTCCATTCATTAGTAATTTGTTTAATAACTAAGTTAGAATCTCCAAATATAATAATTTTTTTTATACCGTGTTTTATTGCTATATTAACAGCAGCAATAGCACCCATATATTCAGCAACATTATTAGTTGCGTTACCAATAAATTGTTTATCAGTGTCTATTTCTTTACCATTTGGGTCAATTAAAGTTACACCATAGGAGGCCGGTCCTGGATTAGACCTACTAGCACCATCAAAATATACTTTATACATTTAATTAAAATTATGATATATTATTTATATCAATTTAATAAAAAACATTTGAAAATATACTTTAATATTTATATAATGTTAAATGATTTGATATCAGGTGCTATAGCAGGTTCTTTATCAAGAACGTTAACTGCTCCATTAGAATTATATAAAATGCAATTACAAAATTCATTTATTCCTCATTCTACAATTCGCGCTGTATTAAAAAAAGAAGGTATTCGTTATTTATGGAAAGGTAATGGTATAAATTGTATGAGATTAGCACCACAATATTCAATTAATTTCGCTGTTTTTAATCATGTAAAAAACAATCTGTTAACCAATGTAAAAAATGAAAACTACAAAAATTTGTATAGTGGAATATTGGCTGGTTCTATAGCAGTTTTTTGTATTTATCCATTTGAAACAATAAGAACAAGATTTAGTTTACAAACAAATAATTCACATTATAAAAATTTATCAGATTGTGTAAAAAAAATGAAGATTAGTGAATTTTATCAGGGTTGCGGTGCTTCGCTATTTGGTTATGGATTATATTCAGGAATAAGTTATGTATTTTATTTTAAATTTAAAACAATATTTAATGACTATGAAAAAAATATACAAAAATTATTATGTGGAGGTTTAACCGGTGTATCGTCTGTATCTATTACGTACCCAACGGATTTAGTTAGAAGAAGAATGCAATTACAGGGATTTGATAATTCTGTTCCTGTTTATAACAGTGTTAGCGACTGTATAAAAAAGATATGGCGCAATGAAGGAATAAAAGGTTTTTATCGTGGTTTAAAGGCGACATATTTTAAGATATTTCCAACATTAGCAATACAATTTTGGGCTTTAGAAACAAGTCAAGAATTATTAAAGTAATATAAAGATTATTTATTGATTTTCTTATATATATGAATAATTTTAGAAATGAAACCTTTGGTTCAAAACATGTAAAAAAAAAGACAGTTAATACCCTATTAAGTATAGATTCAAAATTTAGAAAAGATTATTTTAAAACAGATCCAGCAAATTTTAGTGTAAAATTAAGTGTACCATTTAAAAATGTATTATCAATGAAACTAAGTTCATTAGAATTAACAAATTCAATATATACTATTTCAGATTTAGAAGGAACAAATATATTTAAGATTACATCGGGTGTTGGTTCAACATTAGGTCAGGGAGAAACAACAATAAGATTACCTACTGGAAATTATCAATCAAATACATTAAAGACAACAGTAAACGGACAATTCACTAATTTTCAAACTTCAAACAATGATAAACCGTTTAGCAATATTGAAATAAATATAGATACGGTAAGTGGAAGATGTACCATTGCTAGAACAGATTTAACAAATGGAGACCCATTTGAATTAGATTTCACAAATACAACAAAAGAAAACGCACCACCAATGATGTCTTTAGGTTGGTTATTAGGTTTTAGAAACATAAAATACAAGGGTAAAAATAAATATGTAAGTGAATGTTTAGTAGATTTGGCCGGTCCAAAATATTTTTATTTTTGTATAAATGATTTTCAAAAATCAGTAAATCAAGCAGTATTAGGAGTATATGAAAATTCATTTCTATCAAAAAATATTTTAGCACGCATTTTAATTAGGGAAGGTAAATATATTGTTTTATTCGACGATGGTTCAGATACAATAACAAAAAAAAGAGAATATTTTGGTCCTGTCAATATAGAGCGTTTACATATAGAATTAATAAATGAATATGGTCAACATATTAATATAAATAATCAAGATTTTTCTTTTGCGTTAGAATTAGAAGTGCAGTATGAATATTAAGGCATTTTAATATAAATTTTTTTTGTATTAAAAATAATATTATATTATTTTATAATGGCTACTATACACGTACCTATTTTACTTGATGTTTCTGGTAATGTAGAAGTTTTTGGAGAAAAAGTTGCTGCTGCTACAAATTTCTTTGATGCTCAACACTACTTTAAAGTTGATTCACACTCTGCTGGTGCAGGCAAAGGTGTTACTGTTGGACAACTTAAAAATCTTTTGAAATTCGAGGACGCTGACGCTGGTGGTGCTCTATTTTCAATTGGGCATGGTGACACTTCTAATGGTCTAACCGAAAAGAAAGCTTTATTAGTTGGTCTAAGAAAAGCCTTATGTGGAACTAAAGCACAAAATGCTGCTGAAACCGGTGAATGTAATTTGATCCACTTAATTGCTGACTCAGATATGCCAACCGCAGCAACTATTGCTGCACAAACTGGTGTTGCTGGTGAAAATGGTAAAGTATTGAAACAAGGTGACAATGCTTATGCCTCTTCCATTACCAGTGCTACTCAAACTGAACAAACTTTAGGGGAAGCAGTTATCCGTTATGTTTCCACACACTTGTCTGGTCACCCATTAGGACAAGCATTTGTTAAAAACGATACCGCACTTATTGCTCAACTTAACGGTGGTGTAGATGAAGAAGATGCTAGTAATATCACTGGTGCTGCTGGCGCTGAGAAATTTGTTATTCCAGCAAAAAGTAGTAGTGCTGCTAGTGCTGCTAACGCTTGTCTACCAGAACAAATTGTTAACGCTTTGGTTGATGGTTTGAGTGGTGGTTCAAGTGGATCTGCTAATGGTGCTGTTACTGCTGCTTCTAATAGTATTGTCCAATCTATTTATGAACAAATGGTTGGTCAAAAAGCAGACCGTTTTGAAAGTTTAGTTGACGCTACTACAGGTGACCAAAATCCTGTTAGTATTCCATTTGTTGCTGGTGATGTTCTTGTATTGTATGTTAGAATTGACGTACAAACTGAAGTAGATAGCACTGTATTGTCAGGAAACGCAACTCCTACTACATCAATCTTACAAGATATTTTCCCACCTAGTAACTTTAAAAGAATGCGCCACACTTACACTAAAGATGGTGGTGGTGATAATTTAGTAATCAGTCAAGCAAATGCTGCTGCTTCCACTACTGGATATACATATGCTCATTCTATGCTTGAATTGAATACCTGGAGAATTGATTTGAAAATTGCTGCTGATTCATAAAGATATTTTTAATTAATTTAATTTGATTTATAATTAATATTTTATAATATTAAATATGAATTCAATGTTTAGTAAATTAAAAGAACCTGGTGATGCTTCAGACCATATAAATAAAATTAGAAATTCTAATTTATTTCAAAATAAATCATTAAATGTAAAACTCAAAAAAAATGGAGATATAAAATGTACCAATAGTTTTAAAACATTGTATAATATTGCCGATGGCCATTATAATTGTTTATCAAAAGATGTTACAAGTAAAATTTGCTGGAATCATTATAAAGATGATGAATTAGATGAATTTCCACCTAGAAAAATTTCCGACTATAACTATATTCAACAAGATTTAACAGGTGTAACTGTGGATTATTTTAAGTGGCCTTATATTTCTCAAGGCGAATCAAATAAAGTTAAAAATATATCTCATGAATATACTTTTTTTGATCCAGAAAATAATAAAAATTTGAAAAAATTTATTGAAGATCCTAGAAAAATTACGCCTAATACAAAAATATAAAATAGAATTATTATATAAAAATGACTAGTAGAGCATTGTTAGTAGGTATTAATTACAAAAAATATCCAGAATATAATTTAAAGGCAGCATATAATGATGTTGAATTAATGAAAGAATTACTAAGAGATTATTATAATTTTGATTCTGAAAATATAGTTGAACTTAATGATAAAGTAGAAGAAAGTTTATATAACGCAACATTTTTCAATATTGTTTCGAATATTAAGAAAATTATAGAAATTAGTACAGAAGATGATTTTGTTGTTTTGTATTTTTCAGGACACGGTATGCAAATAGAAGATAAAAATGGTGATGAAAAAGACAAAAAAGACGAAGTATTTTTGCCTTCTAATTTTACAAAATCGGCAGTAATAAATGATGATTTATTTAATGAACTATTGAAAGAATCAAAATGTCCTGTTTTACTTATATTTGATTGTTGCCATTCAGGAACTATGAGTGACTTACACTATAATTATCCGGTTCAATTAAACAAATTAGAAATTGATTTATTAAAAGAAAAAGATAACAATTTATCCGATAAAAAAATAATTAGTATTTCAAGTTGTTTAGATCGCGAAGAAAGTGTAGAAGAATGGTATCCAAATAAATTACAAAATTTATCTGTTTTTACACAACAATTTGTAAGAGTCATAAAAGAATTAGTTATTAACGGTGATGGTAATATTACATATGAAAAATTAAGAGAAAGAATGTTTAATCATGATGTTTTAAAATTTTCAAATATTTCTATGAGTAATATGCTTTTAAAAGAATCCACCATTTTTTCCAATTGGGAAGATGAAGAAACAAAAAAAATCAATGAAAATCGTATTAGAATGGATTTACTTAAAAAAGAAATAAAAGACCTCAGATATGAAAATAAAAAAGTTATGAAGATGAATAATAAATTATCTGAAGTTTTAGAAAAATACAATTCTGCTTATAATAATTCCAATCATAGTTTTACGAATATTTTATATAAAATAGAATAAATGTAATATATAATTATGCCTAGAAGATCATCAGTAGGTGCTTTAAAATCTCATCCGGCACCCGGACAAGCAGGAATAAATATTATTACACAAGAAGAAGAAGCACAAATAGAAATGGAAGAAGCTGTTACAGAATTGTTTGAAACTGATCCTACTACACCCGAATATCAAGAAATTTTGACAAGAGTTAATAAATTTTCGTCTATTGCTGAAAATTCATTTTTAGCAGATGTTGCAACCAAAACAACAACTATTGTAGAAGAAAAACAAGAATTACAAACACAAATTATTCAATTAGAAGATACTATTGCTAGTGGAACATTCACAACAACAAAAGGATTTAATGTTGCTCTTAAGGCTGATGTTGAGGCTAGTGCTGTATTGGATTTTCGTTATCTACAATATATGCAAAAATATGGTCCACCAACCGATGGTATATTCGATCCAGTTTTATTAGCAGAATTTATCAGTTAAATATTTGTTATTATTCACAATAATAAATATTTATTTAAAATATATGTATTTACCTGTATATTTAGATAGTCAGGGAAAGGTTATGGATAATTCCACTAATTATGTTTCTATAATTGATTCTAGTTATAATTTTACTTTATCAGCATCTCAATTATCTGCTAGTGATTTATCTAATTTATTAACTTATAAAACAGACGCATCTGGTAATTATACCTTTCAATATAACTATTCACAAAAAGTATCTATTAATAACGCTATGAAATCAGATTTAGAAAACGTAAATATGTCTTTAGATGGAAATACATTTGTTTCTACAAACAATACATCTAATACGCCACTCCATGATATGTACTTACAATATATTGCTGATATATTAACAGGTCATCCATTAGGACAAGCAATGATTAAAAATGATTTTAGCATTATAACTGAAGTAAAAAATTGTAAATTATATGAGCAATTTACACACGTTTTAACAAATGGTTTATTTACCAGCAATTTTCAATCTCATACCATAGCAGAAACAGTTGTGGAACAGTTACAAAATGAAGCTGGTTCACGTTTTGCTAACCGCACAAATGATACAGAATATAGCATACCATTTCAGTCTGGAGATAAAATAAGTATATTTGTTAAAATGAGAACCAATGTAAATTTAGAAGGAACACCAGTCAATCAATTTTCCATATTATCTTCTATGTATCAAAATAATCCTTATATAGAATTTGTAAATACCAATATGAAAATAAAAGAAAGTAAATGGAGAATAGTAATAACACTCGCTTAAAATATTACTATATTATATATGACAAATGTTCCACAACGATATGTTCCTAGAAATTTGACGCGTCGTGATAAAAAAAAACAATCAAAAGAGTTAAATAAATCTAGAAAAATGAACAAAAGTGGTAAATATCATACTAGGAAAAAAATTAAGTCATTTAAATCTAAAACATCCCCACATATTTTAAAAGCAATAAAAATGTATAAAGTAGAAAAAGTAATACCATCTAAAAAATTAGAAAAAGCCACAAAATGTAGCATAACAGGTCTTAGAAAAATTGTTAAAAAAGGACAGGGTGCTTACTTTTCGAGTGGAAGTAGACCAAATCAAACAGGACAATCATGGGGATATGCTAGATTAGCCAGTTCAATTACTGGTGGTAAAGCATCTGCCGTAGATTTTAATATTTTACAACAATATTGTAAATCCGACAGTAAAGCATTAAAGTTGGCAAAAAAAGCAAGAAAAACACTTAAAAAAGGATTGCGAAGAGTAAAACAAGTTAAAATAGGAGGTAATCGCAAAACAAGAAAATGGTCAAAAAAATATAAAAGGAGTATTAATTGTAAAAAACCAAAAGGTTTTTCTCAAAAACAGTATTGTAAATATAAACGAAAAAATTGAAAATATAATTTATAATTTTTAAATACTAATTTAGAAATTATATCAATAAAATGAGTGAAAACAAAAACATACAATTAGGACTATGCTGTTTAAATACAGTATTAAGAAAACAAAAACCCCCTGTATTTGCCTCTAGAAAAATGATTATGAGAACAGTAAAAGAAAAAGGTATCGATACCTTGAAAGAAAAAATTATCCAAAATTTAAAAGATATTTTAACTATGATGGATTGGAATGAAGCAAATGGAATCAAAGTATTTCGTTTGAGTAGTGAATTGTTTCCACATAAATCTAATCCAAAAGTAGAAGATTACTCGTTTGATTTTGCTTTAGATCTATTGAAACAAATTGGTAAAAAATCTAAACAATACAACCAACGGTTAACATTTCATCCTGGACAATATAATGTTATTGGAACACCTAATCCAAAAGCATTTCAACAAACGATTTGCGATTTAAAATATCACGCTGATGTTTTAGATCTTATGGGTTTAAATGAAAATTCAGTAATGGTAATTCATGGTGGTGGTATGTATGGAGATAAAGAAAAAACCAAACTACGATGGTGTGAACAATATATGCAATTACCAGAAAATGTTAGAAAAAGATTGGTTTTGGAAAACTGTGAAAAATGCTTTTCAATTAAAGATTGTTTGGAAGTATCAGAAAAAATAAATATACCAGTAGTATTTGACACGCATCATTATGAATGTTATATCAAACTACATCCAAATGAGGAATTTGAACCTGCTGGATTTTATATGGAAAAAATATTAAAAAGTTGGAAAAATAGGGATATTAAACCCAAATTTCATGTAAGTGAACAAGGTTCTGGTAGATGCGGTCATCATAGCGATTACATTGAAGTTATACCAGATTATTTGTTAGAAATACCAGAAAAATTTAATACAAATATCGATATTATGATTGAAGCAAAAATGAAAGAACAAGCAATATTTAAACTTTATGAAAAATATCCATTTTTGAATTGTAAAATATAAGTAAATATATATAGATGAAAACTAGAAAGTTACCAAAATTAAGAAAAATAGTAAATAAAGATAGAAAACATACCTATAAATTAAAAGACCCGCAAAAAAAAAGAATATTGGCCATAAATGAAAAAATTTTTTTTGAATCAAAAAAAACTGGAAAAAGCACAAAAAAAGCAGCCATAGCAAAAAAAGGAAGATTCAATATTTTAAGGATATATCGAAGAAACAAAAAAATAGATGAATGTAAAAAAATAACAAAAGATATGCGTTATATAGATAAAAAATATAAATTAGGTAAAACACGAGACATTTGCGGACAAAAAGGTGGTGTAAAAAAACAGCAATTTCTTTATAATCCAAATAATCCTAAAAAATCATTTGATGTTTATATAGATAAAAATCCAAATGATACAATACCTATAAAATATACTACCGTTAAAGACGTAGAAAATACTATAAAAAAATTAGAAAAATTATATAAAGCAGGAAAATACAGCCATAAAAGGATATGGCAGGTAGGTATGATAATGAAAGTACGTTTAGAAGCAATGAAAAAACATAAAAAAAAAATATAACAAAATGCTAAAAATGTTACTGCTCGTTTCAATTTGGCAAATAAATATTTTAAATTTTTAAGTAATAGAACTAAAGAAAAAGAAGACAAAGATAGAAAAAAAATGTCATTTAAATATAACATGAAAGGTGGAAGAAAAACACGAAAAAGAAAGATAAAAATGAAAGAAAAGGTAGTTAAATTTGAAAAAGGTCCAGGTAAGAAAAAATACACCGCATATATTAAAAATATATCTACAAGAAAAGTAAGAAAAATCCATTTTGGACATAAAGACTATCAACAATATAGAGATTCAACAAAATTAAAATTGTATACAAGAAAAAATCATGGAGATATTAAAAGAATGAGAAGATATTTTAGTAGGCATTCTGGTACAAAAAAAAGAGGTGAAGCAATAAAAAAAGAAAAGATTAAATCCAATGGTTTTTTTAATGCCAAAATATTAAGCCATATATATTTATGGTAAATTAGTATATAATTATTATTTTAAAGATAATTATATATATATGAGTGAAACGGATTTTCAGTTAGATATCAACAGTTATACAATAACAGAGTTAGAAGATTTAATTGATTTGAAACAACCATATACAAATGAAATGATTTTACAAAAAGCAAACAAAATGCGGGATCAAATATTACTAGACGCAACGGTCAGTGAAACAAAAAAACGAAACATAATTAAATTTGTTAAAAATGTAACAGAAAAATTAAAAGAAAACTTAAAAAAAGATACAAATTTAAAAGTTTCTACGATAACAGAGACAAATGAACATATGATTATAAATAGAAATAATGGCTATGGTGTAAATGATACTGGTACTGATATGACAGTTGCTCAAAGAATTAATGCGCGTGATAATACTAGACAAAAAGATATATATCAACCAGACACCATGACAAAAATTCTTAGTTTAGACACCAGATTTAGGAAAAATTATTACAAAACCACCAGTAGTGATGTAACATATGACTTACCCACACAAATAAAAAATGTTGTATCTATGGAATTGGTTTCGTTAGAAATGCCAACAACATATTTTCAAATTTCTAGAAAATTAAACAATAATTATTTTTTTGTTGATTGTTCAAATTCTAAAATTGACGCAAGTAATAATCGATTTACAGGTAAATTTAAAGGTACTGTTTTTGTTCCTGATGGAAACTATACTCTACAAGAAATGGAAAATCAAATAAATTTACAATTGGAATCTGCTATATTATCGGATCCTTCTTTTAATGAAACACCAGTAGAATTCACAGTAGATAAACGTTCGCATCGTTCTATTTTCGGTTTAACAGATATTAGTGGTAGTACAGACCTTTCAGGAATAGAGGTTAGACCTTTTAGTCCTGACGATTTTTTAACTATTCGTTTTGATTTACCATCTGACCCAAAACTAGATGCCGATGGATTTCCTGATTGGGATAATACACCAACTGAAGATTATCCTATACAGTTAAAACTAGGTTGGATTTTAGGTTTTCGTTTTGCAAAATATACAGGTAAAGCAGGTAAATTATACGGGGAAGATATTATTGATAGAAAAGAGTCATTATTGATGGATAGAGTAGCGGGTGACCCTAGTGGTAATTATGTAGATATATGGGATGTTTCAGGCTCAGAAATGATAACAAAAAATATAACTACAATTAATACTGGTGGTGGTACAACGACTAATTATAATATGGGGGCTGTAAATACTGATACAAACATAGCAACAACAAATATGGTAGTTAAATCAACAACTACTGGTGGTGGAACTACCCATAATTTAACTTCTAAAATGAATATTACTGGTGGTGGTCAAACTTATGCTCCTAAAAATGTTACAGCAAATTCTTATGGTGGTGGAAATACAATAAATCACAATGTTAAAGTAATTCAAGAAGGTGGTGGTAACACTATTAACCACGCAGTTACAGCGACTACTATAGGAGGAAATCAAACCGTAAATCATACAGTTACATCTAAAAAAATTCCTACACCACAAACAGTAGCCCATACTGTTAAAATTGGTTCTGTTGGTGGAGCACCTGGTGCGAATCATGTTATCACAGCAAAACAAGTTGGTGGTGGTGGTAGCACCATTAATCATACTTTAACAGTTATTTCAACAACTTTTGGTGATAAATTTGCTATTGATGGTGTAGATCAAGCAACATTATCATTTGAAAAAGGTAACACATATATATTTACTGCTAGTCAATTTTCATTAACAAATCATCCTTTTAAATTTAGTACCACTCAATTTGGTATTCATGGAGGTGGTACAGAATATACTACTGGTGTATCTTCAAATGCTTCTAGTATAACAATTACTGTTGATACTAATGCTCCTGCTACATTGTATTATTATGAAGAAAATACTTCTGGTATGGGTGGAACAATTAATGTTACTGGTGTTGTAAATACATTTTTAGCCGTTGACAATGTTGCTCAAAAAGCACTAACTTTAAATAGAGGTGGTGTATACACATTTGACTTAACTGATAATAGTTTACTTCCATATGATTTTAAATTTGCCACTGCTAGTGATGGTGTTTTACTAAATCCTCCAACACATAGCAATACCAATACTTCATGTTTGGCTGATATTACAGTAGTAAATGTTGTTTCTAGTAACGGATTTAAATATGTATTTAATTCAGGATTGAGTTATGATTCAAACAAAAAATGGGGTATTTACAATAACGTTTATACATTTAAAAATGTTCCTCAATCTCATCCAATAGCAATTTTAAATAGTGGTAAATTAGATAAATTGATATACACTGGTGATGCTACCAAAAAGTTAACTAAATTAGTTAATGGAGTGGGATATGAATTTTATTATGGTGATGTTACTGTAACTGTATTAGGAGATTTTGGAACAATGAGTGTAGAAAATTATTATCATGGTAGCAGTGGCGGTGAAGATATATTAGTATATACAGATGAATGTAGTTTAGACGCGGAATATACTACAAATATAGTAAAAAATAATAATATTATTACATTTACTGTACCAGGTGATGCTCCTAATAATCTATATTATTATACTCCTACTCACGAATTAATGGGTGGTTTAATTAATTGCGTTGGTAACAGTTTCCCTGCTGAACAAAAAATAGAAATTGATGGTGTAGATAGACCTACATTAGATTTGATTCGTGGAAATACATACAATTTCGATATTTCAGATACAACAATGGCAGATAGACGTTTTAGATTAGCAAAAGGGTTTGATGCTGCAGGACCTAGTTCTCCAGATAACGAACCAAATACACTATGTATGTATGAAGAATCTATTGTAAATATAATTCCTACAGGTGCTGGAAACAAATATGTTTTCAATGGAGCAACTGGTTATGATTCAACAAAAAAAATGGGCATGTCAAAAGGGGTATATGTATTTAAAAACATATCAATCAATCACCCAATGGCTATATTAAATGATGGTAACAATAACATTTCTTATACTGGTGACCAAGCAAAAAAAATGACTAAAACGGTTAGTGGTATTAGTTATGATTTTTATCATGGAGATATAACTGTCACTGTTCTAGATGATTTTGGAACAATGAGTGTTTATTGTTATTATCATGGATATATGGGTGGTGAAAACTTAATCAAATACGAAGATTCTTGTATTGTTTCTACAGCAACAACTACAACACCTGGTGTTGTTTGTGCCAAATCAGAAACTGAAATAAATATTGTAGATTCTGGTGGAAATAAATATGTATTAAATGGCGATTCAACATATGACCAAAACAAAAAATATGGATTTTCTATTGGAACATATACTTTTAAAAATGTGCCTGCTGCTCATCCGATTGCTATTTTAAATGATGGTAATAGCAACATTTCATATAATGGTGACCCTAGTAAGAAGTTTTCAAAAGATGTAAATAATGTAAATTATGATTTTTATCATGGTGATGTTACAGTAAATGTTCACGGTAATTTTGGTACGGTAAGTGTTTATTGTTATTATCATGGATATATGGGTGGTCAAGATTTACTAACATACGCAAATGATTGTGTTTTATCTTCGGAATATGGTGTTGGTGTAACTGTTACACAAAATCAATTTCAATTGGTTTTGAGCGAATTTTCACCAGACAAATTATATTATTACATAGAAGGTTCTCCAAATATGGGTGGTGAAATAAATATTACAGGAACAGTAATTGAAAGATTTGTTATTGATGGCGCAGAAAGACCTACTCTAAGTTTTTTAAGAGGTAATACTTATGTATTCGATATAACAGATACTTCTATGAGTAATAATGCTCTTCGTTTTAGTTTAATTGAAGATGGTTCACACCAGGGTTCTACTGGATATACAGATTATACATCAGGTGTAACAATAGGTAGTAATCAAATTACATTTAAAGTGCCTAGAGATGCACCTTCTACATTGTATTATTATGATATTGCTGAAACATTAGGAGGAGGCACAATTAATGTAAGTGGAACACAAAGTGATAAATTTATTATAGATGGTGTTCAACAAGATACTCTTAGTTTAATTAGAGGAAATAGTTACATTTTTGATGTTAGTGATACAAGTGTAACAACATTAAATCTACCATTTGAATTTAGTGAATCACCAGATGGAACGTTTGTAGATCAAACAATTGACCCTGACGTTAAATGTTTAAAATCAAATGAATTTGTTAATGTAATAAATGATAACGGTGATAATAAGTGGGTATTTAATAGTGAAGTAACCTATAATGCCTCTACAAAATGGGGTGTATATACCGGAACATATTACTTAAAATCGGTTAGTCAAAATCATCCAATAGCATTCTTAAATGATGGTAAAACAAATTTATTAACTTATGTAGGTGACGCAAATAAAAAAGTTACAAAATTAGTAGGAGGTGTTAGTTATGATTTTTATTATGGTAATATTACCGTACAAGTTATGGGTGATTTTGGTAATATGAGTGTATATTGTTATAATCATGGTTATATGGGTGGTTTAGACTTGATCCAATACAGTGATAAATGTAATGCTGGTTTTGCTCAAAAATATACAAAAGGTGTAGATACAAGTGTAAATGGCCAGGTTAAATTTACGGTTCCACCTGACGCACCAAACACACTATACTATTTTAGTAGCAATGATAGTTTAACAGGAGGTGCTATTAACGTTACAGGTGTAGTTAATATGCGTTATGAAATAGATGGAGTAAAACAAAAAACATTGGATTTTATACGTGGTAATACATATGTATTTAATGTTTCAGATAGTTCAATGACTGGTTATACATTCGGATTAACTACAACGGTAGATGGCGTTCACAATAATGGTACTGAGTATTTAAATGGTGTAACTAGAGACACTACAAATAATACACTAACTATTTTAGTTTCAAAAGATGCTCCAAATGCTTTATATTATTATGCAGATGAAATTTCTGGAATGGGTTCTGATATTGGAATTAGTGGCGATGTTACATTTAAATTTGCCATCGATGGTGTTGAACAACAAACATTATCTTTAAAACGTGGTGATACTTATATTTTTAATATAAATGATGCTACGATGGCTGGTATGGGTTTTAGAATAAGTCAAACACAAGACGGAACTCACGGTGGTGGAACATTGTATACAAATCAAGTAACAATAGGGCTTACTAATATTGTATTTGAGGTTCCTAGTAACGCACCTTCCACGCTATATTATTTCAGTACAAGTTATCCTAGTCAGGGTGGTTTAATAAATATTATTGGAACAGCAGTTCCATTTTTATATAGTTATGTAATTGATAATGTTTCAACACCAATATTAAATTTTGTTCGTGGAGATACATATATAATAGATACTAGTGATTCAACCAATTTAGGGCATACATTTAAACTAACATCAGACGATGAATTTAAAAACAATTATAATTCAGGTTTAAATATTGGTGTAGGAACAGTTACATTCACTGTTCCCGCTGATGCTCCACAGAGATTATGGTATACATCTACAAATAACGCAACTGGTAGTTATATCGATATAACTGGTGTAGCAATACCTATTAGAAGTATTTTAATGATTGATAATGTAGAACAAAAAACAATTGATGTGGTGCGTGGTGAAAAATATGTTTTTGATATTCAAGATCCAACTATGACTGGTCATGAATTTAGATTAAGCACTACAGCAGATGGAATACATAGCACTGGAGGAACAGAATATATACGTGGTGTTGTTAAAGATACCACAAGTATCGAATTTACAGTAGACCATACCGCACCTGCACAATTATATTATTATGATACAGCAGGGGCAAATAAAGGAGGAGTAATAAATGTAACAGGTGCTAGTTCACCAATTGAATATAAATTTACTATTAATACTGTTCAACAACCAACACTAAATATTACACGTGGCAATAAATATGTATTTTTACTAAATGATAAAACAATGGCTTTTCATACATTAAAATTTAGTGAGATCATAAATGGTACCTGGAATGGGGGTATTGAGTACACTAGTAAAATTACTAGAGTAAATGATAGCATCATTTTTGAACCCGATGATAATACACCAAATGTATTATATTACTATTCTGACCAATACTCTAATATTGGTGGTATTATTAATATAACTGGTCAAGGTATTCCAATATCAAATAAATTTTTTATTGATGGTGTACAACATCCAGCATTAACATTATTAAGTGAAAACACTTATAAATTTGATGTTAGCGATTTTTCTAATTTAGGTCATATTTTAAAATTTAGTTTAATGAATGATGGTTTACATAATGCTGGTAGTGAATTTACAGATGGTGTAATTAGAAAAGGTACACCTGGTGAAGCAGGAGCATATGTTATTTTAACAACAAATAGTTATATGAAAAAAACCTTATATTATTATGGTTCTTCGCAACCTAGTATGGGTTCTTCAATTGCTATCGATGATTCAGATAGAAATGTTATATTTACAAAACATTTGGGTTTAGCAAATTCCACTGATCCGTGGGACGATGATGATAACTATTTGGAATATGTTGACGTTAAAAATATTGTATTTAAAAATGGTAAAAACCGTTATGCTAGTATTAATAGAGCATTTTATTTAAGAGATACGGATATATTTGATATTAGTTGTGTTGCCGGGGGTTATCACGGTTTTATCAATAATGAAGAAATATTAGATTTAGGTTATCCAGATATACCAAATGATAAATTATATGTTCAATTTAGATACCATGCTAGCGATGATTATTCAGCAGAACCATCTGTTACATCAAATACAGGATGGAGTAATTGGGAAAATATAACAGTTGTTATTGATGATACAGAGTATTCAGCAATAACAGGGGTTTTATTAGGTCGAAATCAAACGGCAACAACTAGTGTTGGTAATAAAGGACTTACTTATGGTGCTGTTAAAATTGATTGTTCTAAAATATCCAAACTTAGTGATTTAGGTGTATGGACACAAATAAGATTTTATCAAAGCACTAATTTGCCTGAGTCAGAAAACAAATGTAATTTTGCGATTCAAAAAATGCAATATACTGCTGATTTATTAAATGAAGATTTACCATTTTACATTACCATTCCTGAAAATATATTAGGATATGAAGGTGTAAGTTTTGTTTCTGAAGGTGTTTATGATAATTTTGGAACAAAATATATTTATATGGTTGTTGATGATTTTAATAGAAACAGTGGTGATAATGTGATAGCAGTGTATAATAATTCACTTAATACCTCTAATATTTTAGCAAGAATTACTAGAACATATGGTGGTAGAGAAACAGCTCAAGACTTATGGGATATTAATGGAACCACTAATGATAGTAGTATTAAAATGAGAAAGTATTTTGGACCTGTAGATATTAAAAAGTTGCGAATACAATTTCTAGATGAATATGGTAGAAAAGTAGATATGAACCAAATGGATATTTCATTAGGTTTAAAAATAGAATATTTGTATGAGTAAATAATACTACTATATGTATATATGAAATGTTTTGAAAGTCCTTCGCCAAATATTAGTGGTAATGAATATATTTTAAATAAAAAATCTAAAACGATTTTTAATCATATAAAAAAAAAAGTAAATTAGTATTTTTTAAATAGTGGTAAAAATGAAACTGGAACAATAAATTATGATAAATATGGTATGGTAACAAAAGTTAGAAATTATAATATATTACGGCAATTATCAAGAGGTTCTGCTTTATGTGATGATTGTAGTGGCTCAGGTATTTCACAAGATACATCTGGTAATTTAACCGTTTACAATTCCAATTACACTATAGTAGATATAAGTGAAATGTTGCCACCTAGAATGTCAATGTATTGGACTGGTGCTGATTATCGTGCGGATAGATTAAGTAATTTTGCAGATTTAAATTCAACAACAAATGGTGGAACTATATTTATTGATCCTGAAAGAAAGTTTTTTGGTGATAAAAATGCTTGTAATGAAGATTTATTTTTAAATAATGTTAAAATGACAAATAAAGTTAAATTAACGAATAATTTAACAAAAGAAACTTATTTAGCCAATTATAAAATACCAGGTTCTAGAAGCAATCGTGGTAATAGCATATATCTAAAATAATTTATTTATATATATTATAATGCCAATGAAAAGAAGAACACGTAAAATAAAAAGACGCAGTAAGTCACGTAATGTGAAAACTGTAAAAGCAGTAAAAGTAAAAGCCAGTACAATGCGAAGACACGCTAAAAATCACACCAAACGTCATATGAAACACATGAAAAAAATGATGAAAAAAGGTTATTCATTTAAAAAAGCACATCGTTCCGCCATGCGTAAAGTCGGTAAATAATTTAGTTATATTATTATTTAAATATTTTATATAATTTTTTACTATATAAAATATAATGGGAGGAGGAATTTTACCAGTATCTATTTACAAAGGCGAAGTATATTTTTTATTTGGAAGAGAAAGTAGACACATAGACCATAAAGCAAGTGGTTTGTGGAGTGATTTTGGTGGGACAAAAGAAAAAAAAGAAAGAAGAATGGATACCGCAATAAGAGAAGGATGGGAAGAAACAGAGGGAGTTTTAGGCTCATATGATTATATTAAATATATGGTAGAAAATAGATGTATAAAACGATTTAATATGAAACATTATACATCATTTGTTATTCCTATTACATATAGAAAAAAATTTATAAAACAACATAAATACATCTATGAAACCGCATGGAAAAAAACACCTGAATTGGTATTAGAAGAAAATGGAATGTATGAAAAAGATCGTATGAAATGGTTCACGGTTGAAGAACTAGAAAAAAATATACAAAAATTTAGACCATGGTATAGAACAATTGTAAAAAAAATCATAAAATATTACAAATAGTTATTTAAAATCATATTTTTAAATAACTATAATGTCAAATTATACAAGTGATTATGATAAAACAAATGAAGAAACATATGATAATTATTTTATTTATTTTATATTAGCATTGGTTGTAATTATGTATCTAATACCGCATTTACTTAAAAAAAGTAAAGAAATATGTCCTCAACCTCAATCAGATAATGAATATATTACTGATGAAGAAATTCAAATGGAAGAAAATGAACGAACGTTAAAACCTGATTATGACTCTGATGATGAAGAAGAAAACAAGTACATTTAAAAAAGAACCAAAAAAAAAGAACTTAAAATAAAGCAATTATAAGTATTTAAATGACCGGAAAAAGAAAAAGAGTATTATCAGATGAAGGTATTAGATTATTTAATATGTCTTATAATGAAGAACCACTAACCAGGGGGTGTATAAAAAACCTTTTACACAATTTATTTACTACTGATTTTGATATTAAAATAGAAAAAAATAGTAAACAATTACGTTATTCTAGTTGTAGAATGTATGCTTTATTACACGAAATATTACAAGATTGTTTACCTGTTGCTGTAGATAATGCTATTACTAATTTAGTATTATTAATATTAACAGATGGTACAAATAAACCAAATACAATATGTCGTATACGATACAATGTAGGATATTATTATTCATTGGCAAAAAAAGCATATCAACTAGGGGATCATCATAGTGCTATAATGATTAAATGTGCGTTATTAAATACTGCTATTACTAGATTAAAATTAAAAAAAAATAAAAAATGGAAAGCGATTGATAAAATATTTGAAAAAGAATATGGCTCTTTTATTAATTGTCACGCAAATCACTTAGATAAGATATTAAACACTCAAGTAAATGATAATTTCTTACCTTCAATTATTGTTTTACATACACATCTGAAAAAATCAAAAGAATATGCTAAAAATTTTGAAAGAATAGGCAAATGTCCTACAAAATTTAATGACTGTAAGATTCAATTAGAAACTAGAGCAGAAGAATATTATTTAAAGTATAGAACATTCAATAAAACATTAATAGATTTATACACACAAAATCCATTGGATAATAAATTATTATCTTCTATGCACGCCAACAGTATTTGTGGAAAATTACTAGATTTATCAAATCTAATATCACCTAGAATAGTTACAATTGTAAATCCTTTATATAAACATCAAAATAAATTGAAAAAAAAATAAATAAAAATAAACAATCAAAACATGAGCATTTTACAAAATAAGCGATTTTTCATAGGATTAGCACGTTTTAATAATAAAACTGCTGAAGAAAATAAATTGTGGAGAATATCAAATAATTGGAAAGGATGTATTTATACACCTAGAAAGGAAATTTCTCAGAAAATACCTTATAATAGTTTGCTTGTTGTTATTGAAATGAACAATGAAAGAAACAAAATAATAGGTTTTGGTTTAATTAAAAATTATAGACATCCCAAACAACGAGTAAAAATATATTCTGGTAACTGGCAGAGTGAAGGTAAAGCATATCAGAGTGATAAACGAATTGATATTGAAGAAATTAACGAAGAATATAAAGATGTTATTACATCCATAGAAAAAAGATTATTTTATGGATGTAATCATTACAAAAGATCACCTAGTCAAATTAATACTATTGACATTAAAAAATTTTGTGAGCCAGAAAGTGTTGAGAGATTTTTACGTAACTTATTTTAAGCAATTATTTTTGGAAGCATATTTTCCTCATACCATTTTATATTAAAACCATTTTCACACTGAACATTCCTATTAAAAGGTGTTTTTTTACTGTTAATAACTTTCATAATTTCTTTATAACTGTTCCACGCCTTTTCATAAATTTTGAAATCTTTCTCGTTTTTTTCTTGACCATGAAATCTTACATTATTATTTTCAACTAATCTTCTATTTTTCATATTCATTGTTATATTTTTTATATTAGATATAGATTGGTATTTAAATCGCTTAACAAAATATACACCAAATGTTTTTAATAATATTATAGGTATTGGTGCTTTGAATGCCAAGGTAGTTCCCATAATTCTTACATTAATAATACTATTAACATTAAATATTACATCATCTGGACTACCAAATATTTTCTTAATCATATTTTGTATATACATACTATTTGATACTGGATGTTTTTGAATCGTTTGATGATTAAATAATGTTTGAACTTGATTTAATGCTAACCAGTTTTTTAACTCAATAGTATCTTCTTCTTTTTCATTTATTTCTAATAATTTAGTTTTATTTGACCTGACACTAGATTTCCACGTACCATTATACATATTAAGGTTAAACTGAATATGAGGAACACATAATCCAAATTCACTAGATATTTTTCTTAATTGTTTATTTGCATATACGGTTATTCTTATTATTCTTTTAAAATTATTTATCAAGCGAATCATTTTATTACTATACTCTTTATTTTCTGAATTTACACATTCTCTCATTAAGTTAAGAATATCGATAAATGTTTCAGTATAAACTGTATTTACCAATTCAAATAGTTCTAATATCGCTGTCTTTTTTCGTCTTTTTTTATCAATACTAAGTAATTTAGTTTCAAATTCTTTCTTCGTTATTTCTTTTGCCAAATATTTTATCCTTAACATATTATTATTTTCACGTCTTTGACAATCACGTCTTAATTCATCTAATTCAACTGCTCTGAAATGAACTAATCTGCGATAATATCTATCGCTATTTATTACAAAATCAAGGAATAACAACTTATATAAATTATCTATTTGCTTTTGCCTTTTTACTACCTCTAATTCATGTTCTGGTTTTTGAAATAATCGACTACTTGTAAAAGATAAAAGAACAAACCCAGAAGAGAGGTCCGCTTCCTTACATAATTCTTTATATTTAAACACACTATGTATTTGTTTTTGTTGTATATCGGTAAAATACATTCGCTTCATTTCAATTGGAGCAAATTTACAAATAAAGTCTAAAACAACTCGTTGAAAACTTTGACTATGTGGTAATCCGCCACAAGCAACTTCTCCAACCACTCTACGCGCTGTTGTATTGTTTTCTCTTGCCCACGCATAAAAGTGTGGATTATGAATAGTACCATTGGTTATTTTATGACCAGTATTCCAGGAAAATGCTATGTGGCATTGAGTACACCACATCTGATCACAACCTGAAATTTTAAATATAGGAACAGCACAATCAGGACAAGGTTTCGTTTCTTTTTTTATTAAATTCATAGATTCAATGTTAGCAGGTTTACAAACGTGCTCTTCATCTAATTGTTCTTTTGTTTTATCTTTACTTGCATGGCCTTTAATTTCACCACATTTACTACAAGCCCAAACATTACAAATACCACATTTCCACGAACTACTTAAAAATCCCAAACATCCTTCAGCAGGACATCTATGAATAAACACTTTTTTTTCCTTTTTTTTTTCATTTTTTGATGTTTCAGCAGGCAATCCTTCTTGAAACCGATATATGTTTCTGTTATTTGTATATATTTTATAAGAAATATCGTTTATTTTCTCACGCAATATATTGATTTCACTTTTCATTACCTTATTTTCTTCTTGAATTTGTGGTATACTTACATAATTTGTTACTGCTTCCATAGTTTCAGGAAACCTTGATTGTTCGATATTAAATAAACCATTTTTCATATGCTGCTTATAACCGTGACTACCATTAAACCATGAATTATTTACTGCTTCTTTAAAGAAACTTCTATCCCATTTACCTTTACAGTTCATACAGTGTGGTTCAACAAAAGAATCAGGATTAACTGAAAATTTTCTAACGCATTGTTTACAAGCAGCAAAATCACAATGACCACACACAATTGGGGCCCTTGTTTTTGCTGTAAATTCTTCACAACATATTGGACAGTCTGTCATTTCGTTGTTTTGTTTTAACATAATACAATATCTGATATTTGATATATTTAAATTAAACGTTTGACATTCAATTTTGTAAAATTTTTAATTAAAAAAATAACATTTAATAATATATGACTACTAATTTTAATGTGGAAGATTATACGATAGAAGAATTAGAAAATATATTTTCATTAGAAAAACCATATACAAAAGAAGAATTAGATGATATAGCGAATGAATATATTGAACGATATATGAAGAAAAATCACAGAGATTTTGTTCTTTTTTTTCAAAAAGCAAAATTTATTTTAGAAGCAGAAGTAACTGAAATAAAGCAGAATTTCAAAATTCCTGAAATAAATACCAAGGTTTCTAAAAATGAAATGGAGAAATACAATATTATAGATAGAAGTAAATTAATATCAGAATCAAATCCAGTTAAAATAGGAACTTTAAATCAAACGGAACATAGTGTCATGACACAAATAGTAAATATAGATAGTCAATATAGGCGTATTTTTGATAATAGTGGTGTATTATGTACAAATGGTAATGGTGTTGACATTGGACCTGGTGATAGTCAATATGTAAATACATCTTCAGATTTTATTATTGATTTATCGGAACCTTTAACCAATGTATTAGAGATGTCTTTACATAGTATTGAGTTACCACATAGTTGGTATACATTTTCAAGTGATTATGGGACAAATAGTTTTGTTATTGAACATGTTGATTGTATAGGTGTACACTCAAGTCATAATATAGCTAATTATAAAAATGGTAATTATACGTGTATAATACCAGATGGTAATTATACGCCTAGTGAACTTGTAAATACTATAAATACTATTCTAGAAACAGATTTTGCTATTACGGTTAATAGTTATGGTTTACCTATTAAGTTTTATTATAACGCAAACACAAATAAAATAAGAATTCAAGTAAATTGGCAGTATTTTAATGGTCATACAGCATCAATATTACGTGAACCAATAACTAATACACAATTTATAAATATCAAATTTTATAGTAACGATTTAAATTCAAATTGTGCCAATAATGGTCGTGGTGGTAAAATAGATTATAATTTGGGATGGTTAATGGGTTTTAGAAAAAAAGAATATAAAATTGTAGCCGTTCAGGAATATCCGTCCAATAATACTGTTATGGAAACTATCACAGGAGAATCTCTTGTTGATACTTACGGATGTAGATATGTATTATTATATGTGGATGAATATGTAAATAATAGAGTAACTCAGGGTTTAATTTCATTAACAAATAATAAGGATAAATTTGAATTACCTGATTATTTTAAAAAAAAGAATTGTCAAACGGAATATTTGCCAGGGGACACAAGATTAAGGGAAGGAACAAACGCAAATGATACGCCACAAAAAAATAAACTAACGCAAGCACAGCAATATACAGTAGATCAAATAAAACATGCTCAAAATATAGCAAATCAAGATAGATACTATAGTCCTACAAGTTCTGATATTTTGGTAAGATTACCAATAAACAAACAAGAGAATTATAATGTTATTATTATGACTCAAAATCAAATAGGAGAAAATAAGCGTGAATATTTTGGTCCTGTAAGAATAAGACGTCTTCATATTAAATTATTAAACGATAAGGGTATTCCATTAAACTTAAATGATATGAATTGGTCTTTTGCTTTAAAAATCAAATATTTATATAAATATTAACATATGGTACATTTACCACAGTTCATACGGACATCATCATCTTTATCATTTATTATTATATCAGGTGTTATTTTTTGTATACCTTTAATATCATTTATTCTTTCATATATTTTTCTAATAAAATATTTGTAAGTTTCACTAACATTACTATAGTCTTTTACACTCATTTCGCTATAAAAATAATTATTATCTCTAGCAAATCCTTCTGCATAACTTTTACTAATAACTCTAGGTTGATCGGTTTTATTACCGACGATAATAATAGGAACATCTATTTTTTCTTTAATAAATTTATTGGTCCAATCACTTAAATGATGAAATGAGTCAATATCAGATACATCAAAAAACAACATAACACCACATGTTCCTCTAAAATATGGAGTTAGTATACTACGAAATTTTTCATCTCCAGAAACATCCCAAATTTGATTTTTTATATGTACACCATCAATAGATAGTACATTGCTGAAAAACTCAACCCCTATTGTAGGGCTTTTTTTATTTTGAAAAGAACTACCTTGAATACATTCACAGAAAGAAGTTTTTCCAGCATTTGTATCACCACCAATAACAATTTTAAAAATATAATCAATTGACATTTAAATATAATATAGTAAAATATTATAAGATGGAAGGATTAAATTTAAAAAATTTAATTGAATTTACTGATTATAAAGACAATAAAGAAAAATTAGTATTAAGACACTTATGTGAGGGAGAAGTAGATTTTAAGACAATAAAAGATAAGACCATTTCGGAAATGGTAGAAAAAGAATATGTTCGTAGACTAAGATTAAATAATATATTTATGATAGAAGAATTATCTAAGAAAAAAACTTCTCGCAACGCGTTATTTAATGTATTTGTAGAAATGGGTATTAAAACAATGAATGTTAATGATTTTATTAATAAAATCAATAACGAAAATTATGATTTTTTGAAAAACCTAGAAAAAATCCTTTTAGATATGTCTAAATAGAATAATTATTTTTTTCTAGATTTTTACGTTTAGTCTTTTTCTTTATTTTGCGGGTCTTTTTCTTTATTTTGCGGGTCTTTTTATTTCCTCCTTTTTTTAAATTAGTTGATTCATTTTGTATATTAATATTATCAAATTCATCTTTTGGAATCATTCTTTCTTTATATATATTTGTTGTTGGAATTTTCCACATTTCATCAAGAGTAATACTTTTATGATTAAAAACGGGATTTTCCTTTTTTAATTTGTCTATTATGTAACCAACTTTTTCATTTATAATTGTTACGATTTCCTCACTTACATCACTATCTATTTTAAGATGACCGCCTTTATAATCACATTCTACGTACATATTTTTTTCCAAGTAAGCATAATATAAAGGTGGTGAAAATAAATGTGGATTATTACATTTTATTATTTTGTTGCGTAGTGTATATCCTGCTTCTTCTTTTTCTTCTGTTACTTCTTCACGAATGAAAATGTTTTGGTCTCTATTTTTTATGGAATTTAAATATAAATAAAATTTATACACCTCTAAATTATTTTTTATTAGTTTTATTTTGTTTTTTGTTTCTTCGTTCTTATCATTAACAATAACGTTAAATAGTTGTAAAAATATTTCATAATTGTTAACGTTTTTTAATATATCCAAATCTATTTCAATATCATCTTTTTCTCCACCTTCTTGATTTATATTATCATAATCAACCATAAAACTACTATCTATATGATAAGCATATATCATTGGATCTAATATTTTTTCAACGCATGTATATTCATCAGGTATTTCTATTTCTTTGGGATTATTTAAATAAAATAATATAGATGAAATATAGTCATTTTTTTGGATAGCATTATAATTTACACTACAATCCATTAACATAAACAATATTCTATCCATAAAAATATCACTATAATTGTATAAATTTAAATATAATTCAATGTTATTTATTGTTTCTATGGTATCTATTTCAACATTTGTATCGATATCTGTATCCATATCTGTATCTATATCTGTTTTTTCATATAATTTGTTATACAAACTATAGTTATTATTTAAATCAAATGATTTTTTTATAGTTTCCATTAATGATTCTTCATTTAACGGTGTATTGTTCGTATTAATATTTTTAAAATTATCAAAAAATAATGTATTGGTTTTTCTTCCTCCTTTTTTATTAGCACTTATAACATAAATGTTTTGTTTGATTAATTTAATTTTTTCTTTTAGAATACTTTTTGGTGATTTTTCTATATTGTAATCTTTATAAAGACGAGTGGTAAGTTCTTTTTTATAATATTTTTTTAATGCTTCAACATTACTAATTGATTCTATTTTGTCAATCATAGCAACAAATGTATCTTTAAAATTATCATAAGGTTTTTCTTCTATAAAGTCTCCATTACGATATAATTTCAAATAATTAAATGTAATTTTTAATATATCCCAACCAATCATACTCTGAATATGTGTTTCTTTCCATTTAAAATTATTTCCTATAGAGAAAAAATTTTGCTCTTTTACCGGTACTTTAAATAAATCTATCTCTTTTGTTTTTTTTCCTTCACCCTTTATATTGTATTTGAATTTCATTTTTATTTTTTGTCGGAATAATGTTTGAAATTCTTTTTCTTTTTTTTTAAGAGCTATAAATGCTGATTCTAATTTGATTAAGTATGTTTCTAATTCAGTATTATTTTTTAATGTATTTTTTTCTTTTTCTTTTTTATCTAAATCAAAAATGTCTTCTTCTTTTATTTTTTTGAACTTTTCATAAAAATTAAATAAATGAATATATCTTAAAAAATTTTTTGCTATAATTAACATATTCTTATACATACTATTTATCTGTTCTAAATCAGTTATATCAAACCTCTTTTCTAAATCAATTAATGATTCATTAGCTAGTTTTAAACTATTATTAACTTTTTTTATTTCTTCTTTTAACCAGGGTGTTATTTGTTTTATATTATCATGTAATTGAATTGTTTTTTTATATTTTTTTATAATTTTATCATATCTAATATCTAATTTGTCTCTTTTTTCTTTAGTTTTTGCTTTAATTTTTTCCTGGTCTGCTTCACTAAACTGATCCTTACGAGTGTATACAATCAATTTTGCTGATTTTCCAAAAATTCCTTTCCCTTTTGGTTTAAAAAAAAATATGTTTGGAACACCACAGAATAAAGCAAAAAATTTTAACATTCTATCACCCGTAAGTAAACATTTCATTGAATTAATATCATTATATTTAACTACTTCATCAGTTTGTTGTTTGATAATTTTTTCTTGTCCATCAAATTTGTATAAATCTATATATATATCTTCATTTAAAATCATTATGAAGGCTTGTAACCAATCTCCTAATCGTTTTGCAACCAAATGTGATGATAAAGACCCTTCTGAACGTCTGATGGTTTTATATATTTTTTTAATCTTTTTTTTGAAAAAATCAAAAATAGAATTTTTAGTTGTTATATCATATGTATGCGTGTCATTACATTTTGCGTAATTTTCATCTGTTATTAAGATTTTATTATCATCATTTCTAAATATTAAATGTGACTTAGTTTTTTCCCATATATGTTGACCAGCACTTTCATCTATTATTAATGTTGATAATAGTTTATCATTTAATTTTAATAATTCACTAATATCATCTTCAAAATTATTGAATTTGTTATATTCAATAATGGGCTTTTTTGTATTTTCTATCCCATATACTATTCTACCTGATTGATATACTTTTTTTTGACTTATCATGGTAGATGATCTATATGGATCTGATAGTGTTGAACGTGTGTTTACTACTATTGGTGGAAAATCTAGACCGTTATTTTTATTATTTTCCCATAAATTTTTAAAAAAACCATAATGTGTATCAATAAAAAAATATAATTGTTTACCTTTAAAAGGTGAATTTGACCAAATATCATTTTTTTTACCTTTTTTTTTACCTTTTTTCTCATCTTTTTTAAAGAGTTCATTAAATACAGTTGTACCATGTGTTTTATTACCAAAATCAAATTCTTTATATTCATATCCGGGGATGTTTTCATTTTCACCAAATAAAAATTCTCCAACCGCATCTTCGTCATTAATCATCATATCTTTACTTATATTCAGTGAACTGAAATGTTTCATAACAAGAGATTTAGTATCTTCATTTGTTCTTGATTTAGTAAAATCATGTATTCCATCTGAACGTTTAAACATTTTTATTATTTTTATCAAAGCATCTGTACCACTTACAGCATCATATTTATCTAAACATGTTTGTTGTGTTTCACAACTTATAAAAGTTTGATAATATGGTTTATTTTCCATATGTGGTGTAATTAATCCTTCAGGTATATCAATATCTTTATCATTAGTTAAACTAGCCATATATAAATAACTAATATTAATAATTATTTAAATAAAAACTTATCTATTGTAGTTCTTACACAAAACAATCTATGTAACAAAATTCCCACTATAAAAGTAAACAATAAGACATTTAAATAATGCGTGTATATGAAATAATATCGCTGTAATATCCATGCCAGAACTAATGTGGCAAAAACATCTACTAAAGAAAGATTTAAAAATCTATATCTACGTAGTCCTTCGCCAGGTTTACCTAAAAAATCTTTATATTTACAAAAATACCACATATATTAATTATTGACATTAATTAATTCTGAAAACTCAAATTCTTCTGCCATATCTTCCTCTAGTATTTTTTTATCTTCCTTTATTTGTTTTTCTCTATTTTCTATCATTTTTTTCCTTTTTTTCAACCTTTTCATTCGCTTTTTAAACATTTCTTTTAATCTTGATTGGTCTTCTTCTTTTGCTATATCATAATCATCTTTATGTTTCAATATATATAAACAATTCAGCCTGGCGATATACAACATATCTGGCTTATTTTTTAAATGTGTTATGTAAACAACTGGCTTACCTAAGACAAAATCTATGGTAAATGTTTCTTTTTTATCTACTATACCAGATTTTAAACTACAAAATATACCATAAGAGAAATCATCATTATCTCTCATATCTCTTTCAAATTTTTCTACTTCACTTTTCTTAACATTTCTACTGTAATTTTTTGATTCTATCATACCCATTATATTTCCTTCTTTTACTGTAAAATCTCCCATATGTGCTTGTTTTCCCACATGTTCTACCGACGCACTTTTAAATTGCCTATGACATTCATTATATAACCAATTTTCACCTTCATCTCCCTTTTTACTAGAATTTTCATTTACTAAGGCATTTTCATAACTTTTTTGCAATAATTCTGCTATTTTTTCAGAGTATTTTTCAGCCTGTTCCATCTCTTTTTCATTATGTTTTTTAATTAATTCTATATTTTCTAACCTTTGTCGTTTTTCTTCTAGTTTAACGTTTGAAATGTCTTCTTTTAATCGTTTAATTTCTTCTTCATACATTTTTTTATATTTATTTTCCGTTTGTGTTTTGATTTCTTCCATTTTTTCTGCAATTTCACTGTTTTTACTTCTTTTTATCTTATTATTTGTTTCTTTTAATTCTTGTATTTTTTCGGTTTTTTCATTCAAAATATTTTCATAATGATCTTTTACACAATCCATTTCTGCTATCTTTTCACCATTTACAATACGTTTTGCTTCATTAATACCTATATCTCTCATTATATATCCAATTTCTATAACTTCTAATTGTTCTTTAGTTGTTAATGTAGAGAAATTTTGAACACGTTTATCATCTTTTGGAAACCAAAAGTCTTTTTGATCTTCAACTTCTTCTTCAAGGTTCATTATTGATGCTAATTAAATTATATTTAAATACTTTGAAATATTTAAATATAAATGCTTTAGTATATATAATGGAATTATTGTCTAACATAGCAACCATAAATTCATTAAAAAAAGGCACTAAAGAAAAGTCTACAATGATCATTGAACCTTTGCAAACCATTATTCAGTTGGCTATTTTATCAAATTTAAAAATGGGAACTAAGATGAGTATTGATAATAATATATTAAAATTACAACCACCAAAATGGCATCAGGGCGTTTTAAGGTGGTATAATCAAGATAGTCAAGAAGACTTATATTATCTTTATCATGCTATTCGACGTTATTATAAATGGTATAAATCACAAACTGATGAAGTTTTCGGATTTTTTTTAAAAAAAGCAATAAAAGGGATAGAAAATTTGATTTCAACTTATTCATATAGTAACAATCATACTATTACACAAACATTGGCCTTATATAAAAACTTATTAGAAATGGAAAATGCTGAATTATTTAAAACCAATCAAGATGATGGTGTCAGTATTGATGGTGTATTTGAAAAAATTAAGGAATTATATAGTCAAGAAATATTACAAATTATATATAATACATTGGTTATAATGGATAATGAAACAGATGATAAATCCATTAAATATTACGCAGAAGGACTACAAATTATATTAAAACCATTAAATTACAACATTCGTAAATGGATACAGGCTAATTTAGTTGGTTAAACTTCTATACATTTTCGCCTATGTATAGTTCCTCCTGGTGTAACCACTTCTTTATGATGAAATATGAGATTATTTGGTTCAGTTATTTCAAGAGTAAGACTATCCGTTTTTTTATGTATTTCATCTACAACTTCTCTAGTGGCTTGTCTTACTATTCTTCGTGTATTTGTAGTAACCGTTTCTTCATTATTCGTTTCTTCATCACTAACAGTATTTATACATCCAATTATGTCTAGAAAACATAAAAAATATTCACCCATACCACAACAACAATAGTCTAATATTATATTTTGAATATATGAGGATAATTTTTCTTTTAATCCACAACATTCCCAACTTATGTAAAACATACAAAAAAGAAATGCTATTCCTACCAAACTACCTGATAATTGAATAACTTCTTCATTAGTTAATCCATAAATTAAATTATTATGTTTTTCTTTTGATGATTCTGTATGATTATTATTAAATGTATATCCATAATTATTTTGATTTGGAATTTTGTTGTAATTACAATTTTCATTATATGTGGTTTTGTTAAACCAGCGTATTTTATTAGTCCAATTTGTTCTATGATACCATATTGTTTTATTAATAATATTAGTTTTATTAATCCATTTAATTTTATCGTTCCACCTAGTTATATTTATATATCTAGGTGTATCTATCCATTTTATTACTTCTTTTGTCTTTATAACAGTATTATTACATGATCTAACTTTATCTAGATTTGTTTTATTATTAATAATAGTTATATTAAACCATCTAGTTTTGTTGAACCATCGTACTTTTTCTTTTTCAATCCATCGTGTTTTGTTTATCCATCGTGTTTTGTTTATCCATCGTGTGGTATTTATCCATCTAGTAGTATTAATCCATCTAGTAATATTAATCCATCGTGTGGTATTTATATATCGTGTTGTGTTTATCCATCTAGTTCTATTTACATCACAAACTTTTTGTGTTTTAAACATTGTAGGAGCACACCAACACAATCTTCGTTTATCTTCATCAGCGGCTCCATTAGTCCAGGGTGGTTCATTACAATACCAATTCTTACCAGTTCTTGTAGTATTAGATAAGACACATTCTCTGGTTAAAGCATTATATACTGGACTTCTTTTACCATGTATCCATTCAGTAGTATAACTATCACAAGTAGCGTTAAATCTATGAAGTATTCCTCCAAAATCTAGACCTTCTAATTCAGGTAAATGCGCAAGATGTTGCTGCTTGTCACAAGTCATATTGTAATTTATACAAGCATTGGTACAACTCTGTGCTGGCTCACCTAATACCCAAAATCCTTCATAAGGATCACCATATTTATAATCATGACATTTGCCCTTATAATAATAATAATAACTCATACCGTGTGGCCATATTCGTCTTCTACAAACTCTACCCACCATACCATAAACATCGCTATAATTTATCAGTTTATATGTATAAGAGGGATTTTGACCGGGTAGTGATACATATGAATATGATTTATAGTCTTCTCCAATTATCATTGAAAAATCAATATTATTTCCGTATTTATCTTTATATAAATTATAATTATATGTACTTGTTACAGACGGATACCCTTTATACAAATAATGATAACTAGGACTCGTACTATAATCCAAAGTCTTTGTTATTTCGTCTCGTTCACACTCTAATCTTCCATCACAAACAACTGGTTCATCCCAATATCTTTTTACTGTCGCACCACCACTGGAATAATATGTTCCATATTTATAATACATAATAGTGCTAGAATCACAATTTTTACATATACATTCTGTTCCAATTTCTCTAGGACAATAAATAACATTATTTTTACATTTACGTTGACCTGATGCTTTACAATTTAATATAAATCCTCCTCCCTTTTTAATATTCTGAGCATAAACAATGCTATTTTGGTATGCGTCATGACCACTACCCTTTACTATAATTTTACAATTAGCTCTACCGCATTTTAATACTGTGTTATGGCAAATTCTTTCCCCACCATTACAAGTAATCTCATAAGAACCAACCCATTCATCTCCCTTACATCCATCGTGTCCAGAACATGTTTTTGTTAGTGTCGATTCTGATTGAAAACATATAAGGAAAAAAAGAAATATTCTAAATAAGAATATTCTACATATCATAGTAATAAACAGTAAATATACTTTATTATGTTTTAACTACAAATAAAAATATTCTTTAAGTATTTAAAATAAATAATATAATTTTTATACTTAAGCAATTTCATTTTTGGCTATTTTTTGATAATTTCATAAATTCTGTAAAAATAAATTCTTTAAGTCCAAAATTACAATAAAAGCTTTATTTAGTTTTTATACTTAAGCAATTTTCTTTTTTTTTCAAAAGTATTTTCGATTTTCGTTTTTTGGACAAAAATATTTTGTCCAAATTTGCAAAAACGCAAAAAGTTCTTGAAAATTTGTGTTCATGAACCAATTTACTAGATAATGTAGGTATTTTCATCTATCAAGACAAAAAATTATGTAGGTATTTTATGGTAACAAATAAAAGCACTAAAAAAATAGCACTAAAAACGATTTAGAAAAAAAATATCATTATAAAATAAATGCTACAAAATGCTACATATTTGCAACAAAAAGTTGCAAAAAAATATCATTGTGAAAAATGTGATTATTCTACGTCACGTAAAAGTTCTTATCAAAAACATTTAGCAACCCAAAAACATAAAATGCTACAAAATGCTACACATTTGCAACAAAAAGTTGCAAAAAAGAAAAAAAAGAAAACTTATTCTTATATTTGTGAGCATTGTGGGAAAGGGTATAAACATCATTCTAGTTTTTATCGTCACAAAAAATTACATGAAGAAAAAGAGCAATTAGAAAAAGATAAAATGGAAATGCAAAAAATGATTGATTTGGTAAATAAAAATCAAGAAAAGATGTTAGAAGTAATAGAGAAAACAAGCAATAATAAACAGGTAAATATAACAAATAATACTCATAATAATCAAAAGATATCTATCAATGTATTTTTAAATGAACACTGTAAAGGGGCTATGAATTTAACTGATTTTATACAGGATTTACAGGTAACATTACAAGATTTACAAACAACTAATCATTTAGGATATGTAAATGGATATACTAATTTATTGTTAAAAGGATTAAAAGAATTGCCTACAACTGAAAGACCAATACATTGTAGTGATCCAAAACGACAAAATTTTTATGTGATGGAAGAAGGAGCATGGGAAAAAGATGATGGTGGGTCTAAGGTAGAAAAAGCAATAAACAACATAACAATTAAGAAAATAAAAAAGTTACGTAATTGGGAGAATGAACATCCCAATTATGAAACAGATAAAGATTTGTTATTAGAATGGCATGAAATGATACAAACCATAACAGGATCAGTTGAAAAAGAAAAAAAGGAAAAAGACAAAAAAGAGATAATAAAACAAATCGGCGAAAATCTTAGTATTAAAACAGCGATAGAAAGTTTAAAAAATGAATAATTTATTTCTTAGGATTATGAATTTGAAAAATTTCATTATCTTCTACAGTGCCTCTGCCAATATCAGATTTTTTTGCTAATCGCTTAAGTGTACCATCTTCAGCCATTTTGATAATTTGTTTATTGATACTTTGTTTGTAGGAATAAGGTAAAGATTTTTTCATAGCAATAGCAACATTGGAAATAGGGAAATAGTATGGGGATTTTTTAAGTTTTTCGTTATTTGGGTCATTACTTTGTTTATTTTGATATTTACGATACATATTAGGTATTGGAGCAATACCACTGTATTCGTTAGATTTACCTAAGTAAAAGTTAATTAAATTACCTCTTACTTCTTCGGGACTAGCAGTATAAGCATCTTCAGCAGCAGCCTCTTTAACATCCATACCCATATCATCATTTGCGTCTCCAGTACCTCCAGTATAAAATGATTTCTTTTCTGTTAACATTTTGTAAGGATAGTTCAATGATTGCATAATATCAATTTGTGGATTATAGTCAAAACTTAATATTTCTTTATCTGGAACAGTTTTTTTGGAATATCTATTTTTTAAAATTTCAATAATACTAGCAATAACATAAACTAAAAATAAGAAACCAATCAATGTGTAAATATATTTTAGTATGATAACTGATTGAGCTTTTGGATTTGAAAATTGATCGGTTTTATGTAAAAATGAAAACGTAGCACTTAAGGTAAACATAAGAAGAGTTCCTGTTAAATTGGTTTTAATTTGTTTCTTAAATTCATCTTTAATAACAAAACTATTAATAGATAATGTAACAATAAAATAAATTGCTAAAAATTTTAAGGTATTTGTAAGAAAGGCAACAATTTTATTATAAACAGGTTCTTGATAATGCATGATATCAGATTTAAGGTAATAAAATGGGTAAGAAAAGTCAACATATTGATTGAATTTTGCGTTAAGTTGAGCATCTCCCAAATAAATATCAATTTTTGAATCTTCTTTTGCCATATGTTTAAAAAAGTCTTCTTCATCAATCATATCTTTATCCATCCATTCAGCAGTGGGAACATATTTATAATTAATACCTTCGCGCTTTGCGATGGTTTCCCATATGTCAACTAATAAACCAGTTTTTCTGGTATAACCTTCGGAATACATATCATCAGTTGTAGTGGTCAATGGCGAAGCATTAATAATACCAACTCTAATCATATATATATAATAAATATTTTAAAAAGAACCGTGTCCAATATTATCAGAATATTTATCTGCTATATTTTTGGCTATATGTCCTTTTTTAATACCACGGAAATATAATATAGTTTTATTAATATCATCGATAACAGGAATATCAGAATTCAATAAAAATACACTAGAATTCCATGATGTGGGGGTTATATCTAAATTAGAATAGTTGTTTTTCTTTGATACATATTGAAGATTTTCAAAATTTCCACTTAAATCTACCGTTTTTTTAACAGAAACATCACTATTTCTACCCTTTAATATATCAAAAGCAAAATAACTAAAAATACTTATTGTAATTAATGTATTAACTAATTGAAACATAAATGTAATATTAGTTTGTTTTTCCTTTTTTTGTTGAAACATAGCCAGGGCACTACTTATAGTGAATTTAAAAGCATCTGTAAATGAATTATCTTTTAATATAAAATAATGTAAAATACTAGAAACAATAACAAATGATAAGAAATAAACTAATAGTTTTAATATAACATGTAAGGCAGCAAATGATTTTTTATTAAATACACCTTCAGCGTTTTTAGACAAGAAAAATGGAGAAGAAGCCTGTACATTATAATTCATTTTTGAGAATTTATTTAAATTTCCTACTAAAATATCATATTCACCTTTTGATAATTTTTCAATTGCTTCAGCATGATTTTTACCGGCATCAACAAATCTATATTTTATTTTAAGGACATTTGCTATTTTTTTCCACATATCTACACCAATGCCGGAAAATCTATTATCGTTACCTGTTACTAAAAATGGTAATTTTTTTTCTCCAATAGCATTTCCCCAATTATCTAAAGATTTCTCTGATTTATCATTATTATTATCTTTTATGGAAAAGGGAGCATCAGTGCTATTACTTAATACACCTACTTTATAAAGCATTATATATTATATAATGATTATAAATTTATCGTTTTTTAGATTTTCTTGATTGTTTTTTCTTTTTCTTTTTTACAGTTTTTCGACGAGTAAGTCGTTTCTTTTTCTTTTTATTAGCACCACCTTGTTTAGTTTCGTCATCATTAGGAGCACAATTAGGGCAAACTGTATCTCCATAGTTATTTTCTCGCCAACCTTCTGGCATCTCACCATCTTCTCGCTCATCCATTCTACCACAAACACTACATGTATAGTAGTTTTCTTGACATTCTTCACATATTTCGCTTCCTTCATTATCCATTGTCCAACCATCTGGAAAATCATCAGTAGGTCCATCAACAGTGGTTCCACAATAAGCACAATTCCATTCTCTGGTATTTGAATCAGTAGATGATTGTGATGCAATGGATGATTGTGATTCAATAGGTGATGGTCTTTCAGGAGAATAACTAGGTGTTCTTCTCCAATCGTCATCAATATTATACATGTTTCTATCTACTTGTTCATTTATTCTATTAACAGCGGTTTGTTCGTCTCTTAAAAATTGTTGTCCTTCTTCAGTTTGTCTTAAAGGCTGAGGAATTCTATTTCTTAATCTATCCAAAAATCTTTGATTTAATCTTGCAACATCAGTAGAATTATAATTATTATCAGCATAAGCAATAATACTATCAGGGTCTTCACATGAACTATAAAAACTAGATCTACGTCTAATACTAGCAGACATTGCTTGTAAATTTGCCGAATTAATAACAGGATTTTCTCCTGGTATATTTTGCTGTACAATAACATTATGTCTAGTTGAATCACTAACATTGAAATTTATATCATGTTTCGTATTGCTTTCTTTTATTTTTTTTTCAGCATAAAACATCCATGAACATAAACTAGAATTAATTTTGGTAGTACAGAAATCAATACCAAAAATAGTGTTAAGGAATTTTTTACCCATTGAAAATAAGAGATTTTCGTTTTGTGACATATCGATCGTTTCTAAAAATCTAAGGAAATATTGAAGTAGGTCTGTCATTTGATTAATAATTTGTTTTTTTCCATGAAATCGCATACAATCATCATATTTCCATTCAGCTTCTCTGGCTCGTTTTCTTTCTTCGTGTAATTTCATATTGTTTAAAAAATCTTTATCACCGGCAAAAACATAACCTTCATAATCAAATTCTTGTGATGGTGAACCGTAACTTTCATATATTTGTAAAATAATAATTTTTTTCATTTCCTTATTAGATACATCATATTTTTCTAACAAATCATAAAAATTGAGTTGTCCACGCCTTTCAAAAATTTCCATAGTGTCATACCATATATTTTCTGGTTCTATAGGATAATATTCAATCTTACTTGAATCTTTAAATTTTTCTACAATTTTACCAATAACAAACTCTAATTGCTTTAATTCCATATGGTATTCTTTACGGTGAACAGTGTCTATAAAAAGTATATCAAATAAATGTTTTTTTTTGTTTGTGGCGACAACCTTAATAGATTTTGAAAAAAAGACATCAAAAATATTGATAATTAGTTTTTGAAAATTTAAAGCAACAGATTGAAAGGCCAGGTATTTTTTTTTCCTTTCATTTTCTTCTTTTATGGCAATACTTTCTTTTAAAGTATTTTTAATTGCTGCTGGATTATCAATAGAAATATTATCGGGAAAAATATAGCCTATATCACTTTCATAAATTACGTCCGAAGTACCTTTTGATAATTTTTGATATTCATTATTGTTTATTTTTCCATTAATTTTAAATACAGCATCAACAACATATAAACGTGGGTTTGAATCATTACTAAATTTTTTCAATATGCCTATATAAAAATCATTTTCACCATTCCAAAATGGTTTGTATAATACAAGTGTTTTGCCATATTTTACATAATCATTTTCTAATTCAAGTGCAAATTCTTCACTATTGCGATGGAAATGATAATTTTTACTGAAGTAAGTGGCCCAATTATTATATCTACGTACAAATATAATGTCATCTAATAAATGTTTCTGTTCATTTTTAATTTCATTATCTTCATAATCAATATTAGGGCTCCATTCAGGATCATTTGTAATATAAACATAAACTTTTTCATCAGGATTTTCAGTTATGGTTTCCATATTTGTTACTTTATAAATGGTATTATCGTTTTTAAGTTTTACATTATCACCTAATAAAATGCGATAATCAGGTTGTTTCCAATCTGTATTATTACCATAATAATGTTCTTCAGTTTGAAGATCGCTAATTGGTAAAATTTTATTTAAAAATCTACCACCAATATTACTAGAATTAGGATTCTTTGGTAACAAACAACCTAAGTTTTTGGTGTTTAAAATTTGATTGTCTTTATATATGCTAGACATACCAGCATTTAAGGTTACATATATTAAATCGGTAGGATTTACAGTTTTGTATATAGGAGAATCATCGTGTATAAGTTTTTGTAAAACAACACTTTCTAAAGTATGACCGCCGTTTGATAATGGTACAACGTTACCATCAACAACTACCCAAAATGGGTTATATTCTTGTTCTTCACCTTTTATTTTTACAACATTACCATAATTAATTTTTTGTTGATCTTTATAGAAAGAAGATTTATCACTGGTTGGTTGATGTAAATCTATATGGTTTATATTTGTATTAATGTAATCAACCGTGTCACTTTTATGAGATTTAATATTTGTTTCATTAATTTCTATTCTTCGTGCCATAGTATGAAAATATTGATATACAGTTAAATCTCCATCATAATTTTTTTCAAGTACACCGTAATATATAATTCCAGAATCATTTTGAACTTTAACGTGTGCGTTATCTTCGAGATCATCAAAACGAAATACGTTTTCAGGTTTTTCAGTATATCCAGCGATATATTCTTCGCTAATTAGTTCATCATAACCATTAAATGAATACATTGGTGGTCCAAAAGTCCATAAATAAGCACTTTCTGGTGTAGGTGGTAATAATTCTTGATGAATCTCATGAATTATCAATCCAGTGGCGATACCATCTTTTCCATTATACCAACCCCACTGTTTTGCGATATTTTCTCCTTCATCAGTTAGTGTAACATATCTATTAATTTCAAAACGATTATCCCTGTTGTAATCTTGATGAATTTGAACACCCATGTCATCCTCTCGATCATCATAATAATAATTATAAGGAATACCAAATCGTTCAGCAGCACTTTCTAATGATTCTGGATTGTTTTCATTATATGAGTCAGATGTTTCCGAATTATTATAACCAGGAGGTGCGAATTCATCATCGGGTTGCATAGATAAATCATAATCAACAACAGCAACAATTTCTTGTTCTTCATTATTATTTTCACTCATTTATTACTATATAAATAGTTAATATTATATAGTAATTTAAAAATTTGCATTTCTGGCAAGTTCAGCACCAACATATTTTGTAGCAATAATTTCATGAATTCTGGTATTTTGATTTTCTTGTAATTTCTGATTAATTTTGCTTAATAGAGGAGATTTTTTTTGTATAGGGAAAGCGAGAACTTCTAATCCTAAATCACCTTTAACTATTTCTAAATTGTCATATCTTTTATCGCCATTATCTAAGTAATGTTTTAAGTATGCTTCTTGTTCAACAACACCAGCGTATTCAGAAGGATCTTGTAAATATTCATCTAGTTTTAAATCTTTACCGGGTTTTACCTTTTTAGGGTCAACAAAAACTTGTTTTGGAACGGCTTTTAGTTTTCTAGAAACTTCCAATGGTGTAGATTCGAATTCAACAACAACCTTTTTATTTTTGATATATTGTTTAGGATCAATAGTTTCCTCTGTTGGATACATAATAGTTTTAAATGATTTTAAAACAAACAAAATACCTAAAATAATTAATAATACATTAACAAATTTTAAGAAACCGTGTTCTTTCGTTTTAGGTAATTTAGATATTTTTCCGGAAAATATGTGAAATATGGTATTTTTAAGGGCACTCATAAATGGTGTTTTCTTTAATACCTGTGTAAAAACAGAGTTAAATGTAGTTAGTACAAATGTAATAACAAATATAATGGAAATTAGTTTTAATATTTCCATAGTAACTTGTTTATCGCCAGTGCTTTTTTGTTTTAATAGTGATACATTAGACAAAAACCATGGATAAGTGAAATCAACTTTTTCAAATCTACTTTCATTCATACTGATAGGTCCAATTAATATATCATAAAGTCCATCACGTAAATCATCAATGGCTAATTCTAAATCATCTTCTGCTTTAATATAATAAAAATCTATATCTAAGTCTTTAGCTACACGCTCCCAAATATCAATAGCAATACCTGAATATTTTTTACCTTCTTTAATGACAAAAGGAGCAGCATTACTTGTTCCTGTATAAACGCCTACTTTCATATATATAAAGTAAATAATATATTTGTGTGCTAAATAAATATATTTTTATATTATATATGGCTTCAGAAGAATATAATCATATTCAGATGTTAACATTTTTATTTGGTGGAATTGCTTTATCAGCATTTATAGTTAAATTAGTATATATAAAAATGGATGAATATGCAGCAAATAAGCAAAAACAAAAATCGCTAGGATCAGGTTGGAAAGTAATTCGTCCAGAATTAACACAAGAAGAAGTAAGTAAATTATTACTTAATATAGAAGAATTTAACGAAACCTGGAGTAATTTAAATTCAGATTTTATAGCAGGGGATAAAAATGCAAAAGGAGATTTTACTAAACAATTTAATGAATTATACAAGAGATATTTGGAATTAATGTTAAAATCAGAGAGTATAATAAATGATAAAAAGGATGGATTAGCCCCAAAAAATTTAAAAACAAAACAATTAAAGAATTATTTGGAAAGATTGAAAAGTAAAAAGCAGAGCATAGATATATTGAAAGAAGATATACAAATGCAAGAACAAGCAACACAATCAGGATCTTTAAATTTCTTGACAATAGCAAATGCGGTATTTTTACCAATGGGAGCAATGATAGGTTTTTTTGGTATGAATTTTTCAGGAATGGACAAGGATGGTGCTTTTGCGTCATTCTTAGGACCAAAAGCAACAGTAAAACAAGCCCATTTAATGATGTGGAGTGCTTTATTGGTAGTTGCTATAATAGTAGCAATAGTTTTAAAATACTATTTTATGCAAGGTGCTGTATCAAATTTCCAAACCATGAGCGATAGTACAGAAGAGATAATGGCTTATGATGAAAACAATGAAAAATATTACAATTATTAATATTATGTTATTAATTTTATATAAATTAATAATATAAATGGGATTAGCAATATCACTGATGATTCATAATTACATGGAATGTAAAGAAAAAAATAAAATAATTTCAGAAAATAGTAGTACAAGTTATATAGAACTGCCTGGTGAAATACTAAATAAATTAGATAAAAAAGATAAACAAATTATATTTAACAATAATATAAATGGGTAATGTTTTGTCTAAATTTGTAGAATGTTTTTGTTGTTGTTGTGCTCCATGTATAAAAAGACAATGTAATCTTTTAGAGAAACCTAGTAAAGAATTTTATATAGAAGCAGATATTGATGATGATGTAATAGAATATGATACAATTTAATTAAAATATAGTTAAATAATATATGCCACATCATATAAAATGGCCATTATATGCTGCTTCTGGTGGAATAATTTATGGAGTATATCAATTATTAGTAAAAGTTATATTGAATAAAGGAATGACAGTACCAGATTTATTAGCATGGTTAGGTTTAATTTATGGAATGGGAGGATTAATATATTTAATTTACAATAATAAACTAAAAAACATAACAAAAAGAAAATATGATTTGCTTTATTTATGTGTAGTTGTTTTGTTGGTACATATTCTAGGTGATTATTGTTTTAATAAGGGTTTAAAATATTCTCCTAATCCGGGATACGTAACAGCGTTTATGAGTTTGACTATAGTATTTGTTTATTTATCATCGCTATATTATTTTAATTCGGCAAAATTTGAGTGGGGACCATTTATAGGTATAGTGTTAATTTGTGGTGGTATATTGTTGTTAACTTTAACTTGTGAAAAAAATATAGAAGCACCAAAATTAGAAAAGCCAAAATTAAAAGCAGAAAATGTATTAAAGTATGCAGGTGAAGCAAATTAAATTTCAGAACCATAATACCAAGCGGATTCATCTTCTTCATATTGCATTTCCCTATAACAATCGGAACAAACAGTAGTATTATTTTTAGATAATTGTCTACGACACCATCCACAGGCATTAAAAGAGTTGATATGGCGCATTAAGTCAGTATTTTCTAATACAAGTCTGGTATTTATGGGTAAATATGTGTATATATGTGTAACAAGATCTTCTGGTAAATTATTAGCGGTAGAACTATTATGAAATAAGTAAAGAATATTACGTGACATTTATTAAATATATTAAGTAAGGAATTCTTAATATATTTTCAAACTTTTAAAAAAGAACTATAAAAAAAGAACCAAATTACAATGGATGAGAATATTTTTGAAAGATTTTGTTAGTAATCGCCAGGCTATTTTTTAGATAACGGTTTTCTTGTTTTAAAATATAATATATAGAGGCAGAATGAACTGTTGGTGTGAAATGACGTAATTTAATATTATATGGTACATTCTTGACGATTTCACGAATATAGGTGCTGAATAAAGCAAAACATGGTGCTTCTGACATAGCATATTTTTCATCATATAGTTTTTTATTAACAACCTCTATTTTTTTAAATGTGATTTTGTTATGTTTGCCAAATAAATGCGTCATCATCCAATATGGTGTTCCAGCAGGGCGAAAAATATCCCATTGGTCTAGATCTGATTTAATAGGGAATGTGGGATCTAAAGTTATTTTTTTAACTCGTTCCATAAAATCCTTAAATAATTTCTTATCGCTATTTTTCAATAAATAAAAGTAAATTTTCGGTTCTTCATAAGCAGATTTACATAAAATACATTCATTTTCATAAGAATGTGAACCCTGATCACATCCGGTATATTGTTCAATCTTAATTTGTATATTATTTTCAATGGGTTGTAAAAATCCGGCAATATTTCGTAAAACATTATCAGGAAAATGTATTTCTGATTGTAATAGATTCATGTAGTTAATAATAATTAGAGTAAAGTGTTTAAATGACTTTGAAAATGGTTTAAATAAAACACAATATTTTATAACAAATGACTACAAAATGGCATCATTGTGATGTTGAAGGATGTGAATCTAAGTTTAAACGAAATGGTGATTTAAAACGACATAAAGCAGATGTTCATGATATAGATGTAAAATGGCATCATTGTGATGTTGAAGGATGTGAATCTAAGTTTAAACGAAATGGTGATTTAAAAATTCATAAAGCACATGTCCATAATATAGATGTACAATGGCATCATTGTGATGTTGAAGGATGTGAATCTAAGTTTAAACGAAATGGTGATTTAAAACGACATAAAGCACAAGTGCATAATATAGATGTACAATGGTATCATTGTAATGTTGAAGGATGTGAAAAAAAGTTTAAACGAAAGGATCATTTAAAAAATCATAAAGCAGATGTCCATAATATAGATGTACAATGGCATCATTGTGATGTTGAAGGATGTGAATCTAAGTTTAAACGAAATGGTGATTTAAACCGACATAAAGCACATGTTCATGATATAGGTGATTATAAATGTGATTTTTGTTTGGGTAATAGAAATTCACAGATAAAATATACATTGAATAAAGTTGTATATAAAATATGTCGTGGTTGTTATAAAAAAACAACCGGTAAAGAATCAAGAATAGAACATAAATGGAGTGATTATATTGATAAAGAATTAGGAAAGGAATTCTTATCTTCAAATGACAAGAGTTTAAGATCAAATGGTGGTTGTTCTTCATACAGACCAGATAAATTATATATTGGTGTAGAAAGAGTAGAAATAGATGAATGTGACGAAAAACAACATAAAGGAAAAAATGGAAATTATTCTTGTGATGAAAAAAGAATTAGTGATATGTATGATGAATTTGATGGAAGAGATTTAGTAGTTATTAGATGGAATCCAGATAAATATAAAGTTCCATCTGGATACACAAAAAAAAATAGAAAAGAACGATTAGATTTATTTGTTAAATTAAAAAAAAAACTTAGAACAAAAAAACAAACAGACAAAATTCATATTTATTACATGTTTTATGATATAGATAATCCTAGAATTTCAAAAAGACTACCACATACAATGATTTATGATGAAATAGATATTCATAAAATTTGAAGTTTATGTAAAAATGTAAATATAAACTTAGCAAAACAGATATAAATACAAAATATTTTTTTAATTTAATGTCTAGAGTAGTACCAGTTACGACATATGAGTCAGAATCGGATGATTCTAGTTTAAGTGATAAGATAGAAAAAGGATTAGAAAATGGTAAAGCAAAAATAAAAAAGTTAATGGATTGGGATTTAAATGGTAAGATAGAAATAAATGATGCTATTATGCATTGTAAACAATGTTTTGGCACATTATCATGGTTATATGATGTATCAATAGATAATTTACCTGGCGGTTCAATACTAGGAATGATTTTAACAATATTTTCTTCGATAATTATTTCAACAAGTCTAGTAACTTCTTCAATAATTATAAAAAAATATGTTCCACAACAAGAATTATCAAATTTTGAATATTTTTATACGGTGTCAATGGCATCGTTTATAATATTACATATGGCAGTATTACTACATGGGATAAGTATAATGAGTTTGGAAACATCAAGGGAATTAGGTGCAGAGGAAATAGGATGTTATTGTTGTTGTAAAGATAAGAAGTCAAGATTGGGAAAATGTTGTAGAGTATTCCAGAGTTGTAGTCAAAAATCCACACAAATAGTATGGGGAGTTGTAGGAACGGTATTAATGATACTATTTTATGGTTATTCTATAGGTATGTTTGTTACATCAACAGTTACATTGGGAACATCATATTATACAAAACAATCGTGTGATTCTTTTTCAAGGATGATTGATCAGGCGAAAAATCAGTCCGTTTATTATATAGCAGAAGCAAAACAGCATGTAAATAGTGCCGATAATGTAGCCTTAATGATATTGAGTCAATATAATGGTATAGTAAATATGAAGGAAAGGTATTTGGAGAGTGGATTGGGTCAAGTAGATACCACAAAAGATACGATAACAAATCCGGGTTCTGAAATGTTCAGAGAGCAAATGTATATGAATAGAAGAATGGGAAGGGAATTGACAAGTAGTGATTTTAGCCCTTTACAACAAATAGCAGAAGGCAGAACAGTATTATCAACATTAAATTCATCGATATATGAATCAGAAAAACAAGTAGAATATTATAGTACACTACTTGATTATGTAGAAAAAATTTGTTATGATTATGGAAGTTTAAGTGATGAGTTTTATTTAATAGCAGTAGGAGCAGGATTGTTGTTAGTATCGCATTTTATAATGTTTGCCGCACATTACAAGTATTTTACAGTGTGGAACTATGAAGCAAAATTAATTAGATTGAAATAATTAATTAAAAATAGTAGAATATTCTTTTAGACGTTCATGATAAATTTTGTAAGCATTTACGTGAGCAGGATTCTTGTTATCATTACAATATGTCAAACAAAAAAGATAAATTTTTTGCCATCGTTGAGATATAATTTCAGGAGCAGTATGACAAACAGTATCTTTAATTTTATCAAAAGAAATAATAAAATCAGGATTATCTTTAAATTCCGCTTTCAGTAGTTCTATGGTATCAACAATATATTGAGTTTTACTTATTTTACTTAACATAAATATAAATAAAATAAGTGAGTTTTATTTAACTTGTTTATCAAAACAATTTTTATATACATTTTCATAAATTTTAATGCTTCGTTCTAATTTTTCTTCTTCATATTTCATTTTTGGATTTGTAACATACAATAAAGTAAGTTTTTTAACACATTTACAGGAATGAGATTTACACTTTTTTAAATTTGTCATTTTTAACCATCTAATATGTGTAGCAATAGTTCCGTACATTTTTAATTGTTATATAATAGAATTCCGAAATAAAATCAATTTAAAATTGTGGCATTGCTTCAGAAGGTTTGCGTCCAGTTGAACGTTGACCATGAACAACCAACCATTTACCATTAACTTTTTGCAAAACACTAGTTAAAACAGCAATATCGTCATTTTCAGTACCTTTATAATTAAACTTTCCGTGTGTAGTATAACAAACATAAGCAGTATCACCAACAACATTGAGTTTATTGATGGAAACAAGTTCATTAGATTCAACCTTAACATCAGCATTGTTCATCATATCATCCCATCCTTTTTTATTTAAGGGATTTCCAGATGGACGAACGAAAACACAATCATCATGCATATGCTTCATACCAACAGTATGATCTTTATTACACATATCTACAATAACATCTCTAACTTTATCTTCATCAGTTTTCATAACCATTTCTTGAATAGGTGTAATTTCAGGTGGGCATGCTACAAGAGTTCCTAGCAAATCGAATGTTCCATCTTCGTGACGATGTTGAACATAACTTTCTTGACATTCTTTACTATCCCATCGTTGCCAAATAACAACTTTATTGGCATTTTCACGAGATTCGTACATTTCAATAGATTGACAACCTTTCCAACTTCTAGTAACACTCAATCCAGTTTCTCCATTAACAAATTCAACGAATTTGTCTTTTGCGCTTTGGTCTTTTAAAGTAAAGACGGCACATACTCTGTATGATCCTTGTTCGGACATTATGTTATTTTATTTCAAAATCTCTTTAATATGATTTAAAATATATATTATTTATTGTTTATATATAATATATGGTATCAAAAAAGAAAAGTATATCAGAAAAGTATTCAATATTATTAAAAATAGTTGGATTTAGTGTTTTGGCAATAGCAGGATATATAGATTTGGTAAATAGTAATAATACAATATTAACAGATCCATTCTCATTAGGGGCTCTTTTAATGGTTATTGCTTCTATAATGATGTTGTTTAAGCCTGGCGTTAATTACAATCATACGGCATTATTTTTCTTCATATTAGCAAAAATAATCGCACAATATACTCATTCTCAGCATTATGACTTTTGGGGTCATGTGAAACATGCGTAATTTATTTATTTTCTAACTTTTTTTGTTTTAGATTTAGATTTAGAACTAGGTGATCGTTTTCTTTTTTTAGTGGTATTTTTAGATTTAGATTTAGGTTTTGATTTGGAAGGAGGAGTATAAGATGCTGGTGAAAATTTAAAAAATCGTTTGGATAATTTATCACGTTTATTTTGTTTTAGTTTTTCTTTTATTGCTTTAATAGCAGACGCAGGCATTCCCATTTTTTTTGCGTGTGATAAGAGATTTTTATCAGATGGTGTGTCTAAAGATTTAGATTTAGATTTTGTTTTTGATGATTTTTTTAAAGAAGGTGGAGAGGTAGATGGTGTAATTTGAACATCACCAGTTGTTCCTGTTCCTGATGTTCCGACAAACATACCAGCAACTTCAATTTGGTCATGTGGTATTTCATTATATTCTTCTTCACCTAGTATTTCTATTGTTGAGCGAACACAAAATGGACATTCTGTAAAACTTGCCATTCCTGGTGTGTGGTGCCATCCTACAGGAACTATATTATCTGGTGTATCATTGTGTCTCCAAAATACACCTACTGGTCTAAGAGGATTAGTTGAATTTGGTCCACATTCGCTCTGATTATCACAGAAGCGAAAACTACCTGATGCTAAAAGTTGTTGTTCTAATTCAATATTAGGTGTCATTGAGATAATAGAGTGATTCATATTATATAATTATACAATTATATGATATTTTATTTCATTAAATGTGAATAAAAAATTTTATAGATTTTATAATCAAATTAATTAAATTTCTCGAAAAGTTTTATGAAATCAGCACCTGCAGGTAGACCATCATCATCATCATATTGATTTACTAGTTGTAAAATTACAGGCTCCATAATTTTTATAAAATTTTTATAGTCCATATTCATTTTAAATGCTAAACTGATTAAATCCTTTGCGTATTTTTTTCCTTTCTTTAATTTTGTTGTATCACTTAGCATTTTATCATTTAAATTTATAAATTCCTCTCTTATATCTTTACATTCTCTGCTACCTCTTCTATTGTGCGCAGAGACATGTGTTGTTATATTATCTTTTGATGATGTTTTTACCCCACCAACATCTTCAAATGGTTGTTCTTTAACTTCTTGTTGCTGTTCATTATTTTCAACTACTTGTTGCGGTTCATTATTTTCAACTACTTGTTGCTGTTCATTATTTTCAACTACTTGTTGTTGTTCATTATTTTCAACTACTTGTTGTTGTTCATTATTTTCAACTACTTGTTGTTGTTCATTATTTTCAACTACTTGTTGTTGTTCATTATTTTCAACTACTTGTTGCTGTTCATTATTTTCAACTACTTGTTGCGGTTCATTAACTACATGTTGTTTCCGCACATTCCAGCCTCGAAGAATTTTTTGTATCTGAATAGCATATGGACCTTCTAACTTTTCAAGTTCTTTTTTTGTTCTAGGAATACGTGCATAATTACACAAAATTATTTTATTACACACTAATAGAACAACAGCAATTGTATCTCTCATGATTTCTTCAATCATATGTTCATACATTACGTCTTTATCGGCAAATATTCCCATAATTTTGTCTGTTTCATTGTTATTCTGTATTGGAGAAATAATACTTCGTGTATAATGATATGTGTCCCATCCATCCTTTTTTGATCTTGTATCAGCGATATAATCACCGGGCATGTTTATTTTTATTATGCGCTTATGTCTACGGTAATAAAATCCAGATACAAAATCACGTATGTACCATCTAATTTGCCTATCTGTTGGGTTTTCCATGGTAGAATACATTTGAATGTGTAATTTTACATTGTCTGCTAGTATTCCGCGTTTTCGTTTCCATTCTGGTATGTAATTTGAATCTATTCGGAATAGTTCTTCTTTTTTGCTACCATTATTATTTATATCAAATATTTTTGCTTTTTCCGTGTCACTAATTTTTATCATTGATTTTTGCCTAGTTCCTTTAAATCCAATATAACATTTACCACCATTAGTTTCTATTAAATTTGTAAATTCTCCTTCTTTGTATTTTTTAATTTTCATTTTATTATTTTTAAAATCTTGCAATGCTGAACTATTATTTCTAATTAATTTATAAGAACAATATAATGCTTCAATATTATTTTTTTGATTTGTTGTAAAAGCCTTTACGTCGTCTTGTATATTCCATATTGGAAATGAAGTTGATGTTGGAAATTGAATTGGTTTTAGAGATTCAACATTACCATTAAAGTCAAATATAATTTGAATTTTATCATCTGTAATATATTGTTGATATGCCCTACAAATATGCATTCTCAAATTTTTTTTAAAATCATGTGTATCATAATTATATTTTAGTTCTTTATAAACTGATGGGTGTAAATCAATAATATTTAAAACCCCTTCTTTTTTCTGTAAATTATTAGGTACAATATCAGTCCATAGTTTCTTCATTTCGCCTGCTATCACATCCGAATGGTCTATATTGATATTATTATTTCTAATAGTATCACCATGATCTACTGTACAACTAGTGAATTGATCAGTCATATCGCTAAAATGCCTAGTGTCATCCTCTGGGATATTTTTCAAATTTGATATGAAACGCACTTTTCCTTGTCCCAATGTAAGTTTATCATAAGCGGCGGCAAATCCTTGACCATATTTCCCGTTCTTTGTATTGTTATTTTCTGAAAGATTAAATAAAGTAAATATTTTTTTATAACTGTTCCTTGGTATTCCTTTCCCATTGTTATATATAGCAAGTGCCCCGTCCAATATTTTTATTAAAATAATTGGTTCGTAATTATCAGTATTTTCTTGCGCTATTTTTCTATACAATGAATCAATCGCATTGTCAATTAATTCAGTTATAATTTGATTCAACGTAAGGGGTTTATCTCTTGCGGCACCTAAAAAGAAGCCTGTGTAATTCATCATTTTTGAGTTCGACATATTTTATAATATATTCAATTAGATTCTTTTTAAGTCAATTTTTTAAAACTCAACGTTGAGTTTTTAAAATTCAAATACTTATTCAGTAATATATTAAAAAATTTTATATATTTTATTCTACTATATTTTTATTACGCAAACAACACACCTTCACTCTCCAAATCTTTTCTCAAATTATTCCAATTATTTATTACTTCCTCACATAAATCATCACTAAATTTATACTTTTTCATTTTATTTACAACAAATAATGCCGAACCAGCACTCAATTCATCTATAATTTCATTAATAATCTTTTTATTCGCATTTAATCCATCTACAATCCACTTTTCTCTTCCACCCAAAATATCCAATCTTTTACCTATATCTCCTTCATCTATACTTACCAAATACTGCTTAGCACATGGGTCGTTTTCTAATCCAACTAATACATTTCTACAATTAAAATCACTACATCTAAAAATTCCCCGGAATACTCCAATTTTTACAAATTCTTTAAACAATTCTCTATTTCGTCCGATATTTCCACCATTTTCTGCTCCATAAACTAATGAGTGTTTAATTACTCCAATTTCCATTGGAATTTTCCACATACAATTAGTTATTTTATTCATGACACAATATACCACTGGCTCGTCATCTTCACCAATATATTTTAAAACCCAATTATCTTTCCAACTTTTTTTACTTTTATCCATTTTTTCCATTCTAAAATCAGCCAATACTCTTTTCATTCCAATTTTCCTTAAACCAAATAATTCTTTACATTCATCCAACACACAATAATCCCTATTATAATTCATGCTTTTCCGCCCTTCTTTCCAGATTTTTCCCTCATATTCAAAACACATAACTTTATTTCCACAAGTATTTTCGGAACACAACTTTATTTTACTTGTATCAATTCCACCAGCCTTCTCCAAATTTTTTTCAAGGTCATCAAAATTTGGCTTTCCTCTTATTTTCTTAATTCTTTTATATTTTTCGGATCTCATTTTTTCTCTATCCGTTTTCTCCTTTTTTTTCTTTTCAGGAACAACCGCTTTTTTTTCCGAAACTTCTTTTTTTTTGAAGGGTAGACCCTTAGTTTTTTTTTCTTTTTTTGTCTTTTTTCCTTTTTTAAATCCATTCATTAATTTTTTAGTTCCATCAAAACTATTATAAACATCTCGCCATTCTTTAACAAAATATTCTTTATCTTCATTTACAACTAAAGAACCTTCTGTTTTAAAATCTTTTTTATTTTTTCCTAATAATCTTCCTTCACTACAATGCATATCAATAACATAATCATCAAATTCCAAATCTATTCTATCTTCAAAAATTTCTCTTAAAATCATATCATGATTACTATATCTATCATCATATTCTTTCTTCAAATCATTTATAATTTTAAAATTATCTGTACTTCCCCAGGCTGCTTTATCCTTTGCTTCGGAATGTAATGCTATGTCTATGCTAGCACTTAGAAATATAAATCTTTCTTTTCTATTTTTATTATAAAAATCCTCTAATCTATATTCAAGACATTTTTTCAAAATAGGACTTTCCTTAATTTTCTTTAAATTAAACAAATATTCCCAAATCATATAAATATTTTCTTTTCTTCTAAACCTTGTTTTATTTCCAGATACCCCTCTATTAAATATCTTAAACATCCACTTAAAACATTCATGATCTTGTTTTTCAAAACAATCTTTAAATTTTTTAAAATAAACTTCATCACTCTCTTCAGCCTCATTAAGTTTCCTAACATTATAATCCCAAAAAGACCGAATATCACTATTTCTTCTTAATTCCCGCGAATTAACAAGAATTTTCGCTGCTATCACTAAATCCATAAAATTTTTTCTATCACTTTTTTCAAAATGCTCAAAATATTTTCGGATCACTAAATATTTTTCGGTTTCATCAAACAACATTTCTTCATCCAACATAATTATTAATCTATTAATCATATTTGTAATAATTCCCTTAGTTGCCCTTTTTTCATTTTCTTTTTCAGCGAAAACTTCAAACAAATAAATTTCCGCGATACACCACAACATTTTCTGTTCTTCTCTCCTCCTTAAATATTTCTGAATACCACTTTTCACTTTATCCAATTTATGGCCGAACCAGGTCCTTGAACTAAAACATGTTCTATATTTCATCAATTCACTCATTTTCTTTTCTTTATTAACCAATAAATCCAGAATTTTGCTTTTAATCATATAAATAATATATATCATTCAAAAATATATATTAAAATCAATTTTTTTATATATTTAACAATTATTACCTTAATAAGTAACATAATTAATCAATACTATTCGTTGAAGTGAAATCAACAATAATTTGTGACGATAATTATAAAAGTATATAAAAGAATTAAATGATAACCAATAACAAAAATATAAAACATTAATTTATATTTTAGTCTAAAATTTATTACTGAGAAATTAAATTATTAAATAAAAAAATCAGTTTATTATCATAATTAGGTTTATTGTATTAAATCAACAATTTTTTCTTTTGTTGAAATTAAAATTCAAACTTAAAATTAGGCACTAAAACTGAAAAAAAGGCACTAAAACTCCTAAATAAGCGTAAAAACATGCAAAAATTAGTTTATTTGTAAAAATTATTTTCTAAATCAATATTAAAAAATGCCTA